>Ga0209809_1002752_pt1 | contig 11883 bp, 10 predicted proteins | sample YNPMSTMetaG_FD_186172 | JGI IMG/M metagenome (GOLD analysis project Ga0209809, IMG submission 186172) | Anoxygenic and chlorotrophic microbial mat microbial communities from Yellowstone National Park, USA - YNP MS-T MetaG (SPAdes) (version 2) ... | reverse complement strand
CAGCAGGATGAGGTTCACCCGGGCCACCAGGCCCCAGAAGGACCGAGCTTCTATCCGATGCAGCCCCAAAGACCGGACCATCACACTGAACCGGGTCTCAATCCAGTTCCTGACCCTCCCCATCCAACCTTTCCACCCGGTCTCCACCACCCTCCCGCCCCTGACCCGATAGGGTGGGGTCTTGACCCCCGGAACCCAGCGAAAACCCCGGTCCCCCAAGACCGCGGGGAGGTCCGCCACCAGCTCCCGCCCCCAGGTCTCCCGGGGAGCAGGGCCCAGCGAAAAAAGAGGCCCCGCTCGTTCATTACCGGCATCAGCACGTAACCGCCAGATGCGCCCAGGGGCCCCACCCCCACGGCGGCCTCAGGCAGCTTGAGGCCGTGCATCCGGTGGCCGTGGGCCAGGGGGAGTGGTTTCTGATCCACCACCTGCAGCAAGCCCTCTCCCCCGGAAAGCCCTATGGCCAGGTAGGCCAGCAGCCCCTGGGCCTTTTGCAGGACCCGATAGAAACGGGAGAGGTGGGGGAGGGAGGGGAAGTAGGCTTTGAGGGTGGTCTTGGCGGCCAGGTAGCCTTTGGCCAGGTCCTGGCCTTGCAACAGGAGAAAGAGGGCCAGGGTCAGGAGCTCGGCCAGGGTGGCTTTCTGGTACCTTTGCTTTTTGGGGAGCTTGAAGCCTTGAGCCTGTAGGGCCTTGAGCTCGTCATCTACCCAAACGTAGATGGCCACGAGGAGGGTTTCTGCGTCAAGATAGTAAAGGGGGTGCTCCCGGTTGGAGTCCATAGCACCCCCTCTTTTTTGACATCCCAGGGGTTGGGGTCAAGTAGCACACGAAGGGATTTCATATAAGACCACCGACAAGTCCATGGGTAAAACCGTGCTTAGGAGCTTTACTCGCCGGAAAGGCTTGAATGTCCTAGCTCCTTTAGCCTGGGGTGGTTCGGAGAAGGGAGCGCGATCATCAAGGTGGGTGACCCCCCGCTTTTTTGTGTGAAGCACGGCCTCTTCTTCCCCCTAAGATATAAGATATAAGATAGGGGTAGCAATGCGACTAAGAGTGTTGCTCGCCCACATGCCGACGTTTGAGGTGTTAGCTGGGGACCCTCATGTAACCGAGGTGAGCCGTGTAGAGGAGCTAGACGAAGAGACCTGTCCGCTTCCTGGCACGTTGTATCTTGTTGAGCACGGGTGGATGTTTCCAGCGTGGATCGAGGCGCACCAGCACTCAAACCTTTTCCGCCACCTGGCGTTTGTCCTGCCGGATCAGGCTGAGATTCGTTCTTTGCCTGTACTCAAGCCAAACGTGGTTGTGCTGCGCCATGCTGAGCCCCGTTTGCCGCTTGATCTGAGCGCGCGTATTCTAAGGATCTTCTATGAAGAACATCGGCCTTTACAAATCGATACTCAGCAGCTTCGCAGGGAGATCATTGAGGAAACACTCCGAGGAGGTTTTCGCTCGCTCAATGCACTACTTGCACGTGCAAGCGTGCTAGAACTTGCCTTGGAACACAAGCGGCAGGTACTGCTTGCCGACCTTGAGAATCCGGACACCTTTTATCTAGAACAGCTTGTCATGGGGGAGGAACACATCTCTTTAGTGCGCAACAAGTTGTTATCCTTAGTACGGGGGGTTCTGTTCAAAGACTCACCCCACCATGTAGTAAGTCTGCACGGGACCGGGGTCGTAGTTTTGCTCGACCAGCGTGGTGTGGCAGATCCAGCATTAATTGCGAAGAGCATCTCGGAGACACTGCGGCAGCAGCTTGGAGAGGTAGCGCTTTTTGTGGTGTTAGGAAACCCTCACCCTTCACCAGGGGGACTAGCTCAGAGTTACCGCGAGGCTCAGGCCGCTCTTGAGGTATGCCGAGTATATGGCCTCAAAGCGCCTTGGATCTCTTTCGAATCCCTCCGCCCTAAGATATTTCTTCATGTTCTCAAACAGAACACAGAGGTAGCTGGCCTTGCCGAAGCGGCGCTCGGGCCCCTACGCACCGTGGAACCTAGCTACCGCCGCGCACTCTTAGAGACCCTTGTGGCCTATTTGGAATCGAACCGCTCGGTTTACAGGGCATCGAAAGCCCTAGGTATTCACCCCAACACGCTTAAGTACCGCATGCGGCGCCTCGTGGAACTGCTTGATTTTCAAAACGTTGACGACGAGCGTAAGCTCCTGTACCACATTGCTGCCAAGCTTGCTCTGTTGAAATCGCGATTGTCCTCCTAGCACAGTTTAGAATCTGCGGCCTGTCCTCCGGGGACATGGTGATTAGGCAGCCTCCTGCCTAGCTTATCTACATAATACACCTGTATGGTGAGGGAGAGGTAGCCATGCGAGTATCTTGGAAGGCTTTCTTGGTAAGCGTACTTTTCTTTGGGTTTGCGACAGCCCAGAAAACGCTTGTTGTTGCTGTTGAGGGCGGTATCGATACTTTTGATCCAGCGTTTTCTGTAGGAAGCACACCAACACAGACCGTTTCGGTCAACGTCTTCGAAACTCTGATTCGACCTAAGATTGTCGAACGTACCGCCCGTGATGGAACCGCCTATAAGACGGTGGACATGGAGCAGTTAGTTGGGCAACTCGCTGGAGATTGGGCCTTTGACCAAAAGGATCCAAACACGGTCATTTTCAACCTGCGAAAAGGCGTTCGCTACCACAGTGGAACAATTTTCAACGCGGATGCCGTGATCCTGGGTATGCGACGAATCTTTGAAAGCCAAAGCATCACCACTTTTCTCGTTGGCATGGGTGGGGTGGTGACTCGTGCGGACCAGTTCCGGAGGCTAGCCGACTACACCTTGGCTTTGGAGATGAAGCAGGGGAACCTTCTCACGCTTAAGAACCTAACGATCTACAACTCTGCTGCGGTCGACCCTGCCGATCTTAGGGCTCAAGCGACACCTAGCGATCCTTGGGCGCTTGACTGGTTCAAGAAAAACATGGGCTCGGGAACTGGGCCTTACCTGCTGTCGAGTTATGTTCCCGGTGACCGCATTGTGCTCAAGGCGCATCCTAACTATTACCTGGGCAAGCCGAAGATTGACCAAGTAGTTATGAAAATTGTCCCCGATCCTGCTCAACGGGCGCTGCTCCTGCGTACCGGCGCGGTGGACATGGCCAACCAGGTACCCGTGCGTGAGCTAGATGCCCTCAAGAAGGTTCCTTCTCTCAAGGTATTGAGCTTTCCCACTACCAACCAGGATCGGCTTATGATGAATAACAGCATTTTGCCCTTCAACAACAAGCTGTTACGTAAAGCCGTTGCCTACGCAATCCCCTATGACCTGATCGTGCGGCAGGTCTACCGCGGCTACGCCCGTGTCCCCGTTGGGCCGATTGAGGACGGAATGCCCACCTCGGATCTGACGGCTTGGCCTTATCGCTACGATCCCGGGCGTGCCAGAACGCTCTTAGCCGAGGCTGGTTATCCTGGGGGTAAAGGGCTTCCGCCAATCAAGCTTAGCATCCGCATCGGTAACGAGGAGCAGGAGCGCGAGGCCGTCATTGTGCAGGATGCACTTAGCAAGATCGGCATAAAGGTTACCATCGAGAAGCTTCCCTTCGCTACGTTCAATGAGCTACAACAGGGTGGTAAACTACAGTTTTTCATCGACGACTGGATTTCCTGGGTCAACGATCCCTACTACCACATGTTCTGGAATTTCCATTCCAAAAGTCCCACTAACTACGTTCGCTTCAGGAGACCTGAGGTAGACAAGATCATCGACACCTACATGTTGAGCCGGGACGCAAAGGCGCGGGCTGAAGCAAGTCGGCGCGCCCAGAAGCTCATCAGTGAAGACGTGCCGCAAGTGTACTTGGCAAGCCCGAACTTCAATGTGGTGTTGAATAAGAAGGTTACAGGCTATATCTATTTCAACGACCAGCTCACCCGCTTTTTCTATATGGACAGAGAACCGTGAAGGGAAGGGCCCGGCTCTACGGGGCCGGGCCTCCTAACCTAAGGGGGGCTCATGCGGGTTTTACGGTTCATCCTGCGGCGGCTGGCATTACTTGTTCCAGTCTTATTAAGCACGCTCTTTATCGCCTTCTTCCTCACGAGAATTCTTCCGGGAAATCCCATTGACCGAGTTGCTGGGCCCTACATTTCGCAGGAAAAGCGCGAGGCCATGAAGCGCGAGGCCCGCCTCGACCTTCCTTTTTACCAGCAGTTTTACCTCTACATAGCCGACCTCGTCACTAAGGGTGATATGGGGACCTCCTACACCACCGCCCAGCCCGTGTCCCGAGATCTTCTTCAGCGATTTCCTGCTACGTTTGAGCTTGTTTTCCATGGCATGTTCCTCGCGGTGGCGGTCGCGATCCCGTTTGGCTTCCTGAGCGCGCTCTATAAAGACTCTCCGGTCGACCATGCGAGCCGGGTCATTGCCGTGGTGGGGGTATCCGTTCCTGTGTTCTGGTTGGGGCTAGTGCTCCTCTACGTGTTTTTCCTCAAACTGCAGTGGGTCCCGCCGCCTATTGGCCGACTTCCCCCCATCATGAGCCCTCCGCCTCACGTCACCGGGTTGTACACCCTAGATGCTGTGCTCGCTGGACAATGGGATGTATTTAGGGCAGCGCTTTCGGCGTTGGTCCTTCCTTCGATTTCACTCGCGTTAACCGCAATGGCCCCTTTGGCTCGCATGACCCGAGCGGCTATGGTTGAGGCCTTGGAGTCTGAATACGTCCGGGCTGCACGAGCGTTGGGTTTGCCCCCGCGCGTCATTCTCTGGGACTATGCTTTTCGCAATGCGGTAATTCCTGTTCTCACAATCTTCACCGGGGTATTCGGCTACGCGTTGGGCGGAGTAGTCTTGGTCGAGTTCGTCTTTAGCTGGCCGGGGCTCGGTCTCTACACGCTGCATGCGATTCTCTCCAGTGACTTTACTGCAATCCAAGGGGCAATACTTCTCGTGACCACGGCGTACGTTCTCATCTACCTATTGTTGGATCTGGCTGTCGCTGCGATAGATCCCCGGGTGGAGGTTTAGCGTGTTCAAGCGCTTAGCCCGAAGCGAGATTGTGTACCACATCCGGCAAAACCCTGCTACCTTGCTCGGCCTTAGCATTGTAGCCCTTATGGTTGTGCTTGCAATCTTCGCCCCATGGATTGCACCGTACGACCCGCTCGAAAAACATTATGACCATGTTTCCGAGCCCCCCTCATCCCAGTTCTGGATGGGGACTGATCAATTTGGCCAGGATATCTTTAGCCGAGTTGTTTGGGCAGCGCGTTTGGATCTGTTCATCGCGGCCACAGCGGTAATGATCTCCCTTGTGGTGGGCTCCCTCTTGGGCGCGCTCTCCGGCTATCTGGGTGGTTGGCTTGATGAGATACTCATGCGCTTCATGGACATCCTTCAGGCGTTTCCGTCCCTTATCCTTGCCATGGGTATTGCCTATGCGCTTGGCCCAGGAGTCTTCACTGTAATTATTGCGACCTCGGCTGTGAACATCCCCGGCTATGCCCGTCTGATGCGCTCTACGCTCCTGTCTGAAAAACAGCGTACTTACGTTCTTGCGGCTCGCGCCGTGGGGAACCCTCCATGGCGCATCTTGTTCCGCCACCTATTTCCTAACGCACTTACGCCGGTGTTGGTCAACGCAACGCTTCACTTTGGCTGGGCCATCCTGGAGGCCGCGAGTTTGAGCTTTCTCGGTCTGGGCGTCGCGATTCCGAATGCCGAGTGGGGTGTGATGATCAATATGGGGCTTCAGGACTTTTGGCAAGGCCATTGGTGGACGTACACTTTTCCGGGGCTCTTTATCGCGCTCACGGTGCTCGGCTCCAACCTTCTTGGTGACGGCCTTAGCGACATCCTTGACCCGCGGAGGTCCCACCGATGAGCCTGCTTGAGGTGCGAGGTCTCAAAACTTACTTCTACACACGACAAGGTATCGTGAAGGTGCTCGATGGACTTGACTTCAGGCTCGAGCCCGCGCAGATCTTAGGATTAGTAGGGGAGACCGGTAGCGGCAAGTCGGTGACGGGCTTTTCCATTCTGCGTCTGGTGCCTAGGCCTGGACGCATCGTCGGTGGTGAGGTTGTCTTTGAAGGCGGTGATCTTCTCAGGTTACCCGAGCCCCAGATGGCCGCGCTCCGAGGGCGGGACATCGCGATGATCTTCCAGAACCCCCGCACGGCTCTCAACCCGCTCATACCCGTTGGTCGCTTCCTCGAACATGTGCTTCGCTTCCGGGCAGGCCTGCCAAGAAACCAGACGCGGGACGAGGCGGTACGCTTGCTCTCCGCAGTGCACATTCCTGACCCAGAGCGCCGCCTTGCCAGCTATCCACATCAACTTTCAGGCGGCATGGCCCAACGGGTCATGATCGCCGCGGCCATCGCAGCCCGGCCAAAGCTGCTCATTGCTGACGAGCCCACCACGGGTCTTGACGTCACTGTGCAGGCGCAAATCATGCGCTTGTTACGAGAGCTTCGTGATAAAATCGGCACCGCTCAGATTTTGATCACGCATGACCTAGGCCTTGCTTCGGAGGTTTGCGATGTCATCGCTGTCATGTACGCGGGAGATATCGTGGAGTTTGCGCCAACGCGTACGCTGTTTGCGACACCTCAACACCCGTACACCCAGGGTTTGCTTGCTTCTAGGCCGAAGCTGGCTGAGATTGGAGAGATCCCCGCTATTTTCGGAAGCGCTCCGGATTTGGTGAATCCAACTCGCGGGTGCCGCTTTCATCCGCGCTGTTCGTATGCTTTCGACCGTTGTCGTATGGAGCGACCCAAGCCAGTTAATGTTTCTCCAGACCACTACGCCACCTGCTTCCTTCTCACGGAGGGGAAACATGCCTGAGCCGGTACTGGTGGTGGAGAATGTCGTGAAGCATTACCCGGTGCCCGCGGGGTGGCTTCGGCATCAGTACGTACATGCTGTCGATGGCGTAAGCTTTGAGATTTATCCTGGGCAGACCCTAGCGCTTGTAGGGGAGTCAGGCAGCGGTAAGTCCACCTTAGGGCGCATGCTCCTCATGCTCGAGCGCCCCACCTCGGGCCGTGTGCTGTATAAAGGGCAGGACCTTTCGCGGCTTCGAGATAGCGTGCTCCGAATTTACCGCAAATCCCTTCAGATGGTCTTCCAAGATCCTATGGATGCGCTAAACCCACGGATGACCGTGTTGGAAACGGTAATGGAGCCACTTGTGCTTCATGGTATCGCTAAGGGCAGGGTAGCGCGTGACCGTGCACTGGAGTTGCTGGAGCGGGTTGGGCTCAAGCGCGAGCATGCAGCCCGCTATCCGCATCAGCTTTCGGGCGGGCAGCAACAGCGGGTGGGGATTGCCCGGGCGCTCGCTACGGAACCGGAGTTTGTGGTCTTCGATGAGCCAACCAGTGCCTTAGATGTCAGCGTACAGGCTCAGCTCCTCAACCTGACCTCTAGGTTGCGCGTGGAGTATGGGTTATCGAGTGCGTTCATCTCCCATGACCTTACGGTGGTGAGCTATGTCGCCGATCGCGTGGCCGTGATGTACTTAGGACAGATTGTTGAACTAGGTACTAGGCGACAAATTTTTGAAAGCCCGCAGCACCCTTACACTGTCTCATTGATGTCCTCTATGCCGGGGGGGCGCCCGCTGATGCCTTGGAAGCCCTTGGTGCTTGAGGGTGAGATCCCCTCACCACTAAACCCTCCTTCAGGTTGCCGCTTTCACACCCGGTGTCCCTTCGCGGAGGCTTCCTGTCGAACTAAGATGCAGAGGCTGGAACCCATCAAGCCAGGCCACCTAGTTGCCTGCCATCAGGTGATGGAGCGCGGTGGCTACGACGCGCTGGAGGCTGAAAAGGCAAGGAGGAAGGCATGATCCGAGTAGGTATTGACGTAGGCGGAACCAACACGGACGCGGTACTGATGGACGGTAAACAGTTGTTGCACTGGGTCAAGACTCCTACCACGGCCGACGTCACAGGGGGCGTGTTGAAGGCGCTTGAGCTCGTGCTCTCTGAGTCCGGTTTCGTGCCTGAGAAGGTCGGGGCGGTGATGATTGGCACGACGCACTTCACCAACGCCATAGTGCAGCGCCGGGGCCTTGTGCCGACAGCGGTGATCCGGCTGGGCCTACCCGCCACACAGTCACTTCCGCCGATGGTGGATTGGCCTGAGGATCTGCGGACGACTTTAGGCGAACACATTTACCTCGTACATGGGGGGCTCGAGTTTGATGGCCGCCCTATTTCGCCGCTGAACCCCTCGGAGCTGCGCAGAGTTGCCGAGGACATAAGGGCCAAAGATGTGCACAACATCGCCATTTCCGCGGTGTTCTCTCCCATCAAACCAGAGATTGAGGCCGAAGCTGCCCGTATCGTTTGCGAGGTCATCCCCGACGCCAAAATCACGCTTTCGAGCGAGATAGGTCGCATCGGGCTAATTGAGCGCGAGAACGCAGCTATTTTGAATGCATCCCTGCAGGATCTGGGTCGCAGTATTGTGCGTGCCTTTTCTCAGGCTCTGCGCGACGCTGGGATTCATGCCCCATTTTACTTGACCCAGAACGACGGAACCTTGATGAACGCAGGGTTCGCCGAAAAATTCCCTGTTCTCACCATCGCTTCCGGGCCAACGAACTCGATGCGAGGCGCTGCCTTCCTCTCGGGAATCAAGGAGGCCATCGTGGTGGATGTGGGCGGTACCACCACCGATGTTGGCGCGTTGCACCAGGGATTCCCCCGCCAGGCGAGCATCGCGGTGGAGTTAGGGGGCGTGCGCACTAATTTCCGCATGCCTGACGTGTTTAGCCTTGGACTTGGTGGTGGCTCTATCGTCGAACGAGACCCGCTCAAGATTGGTCCTCAGAGCGTGGGTTTCCGCCTCACGGAAGAGTCACTCGTCTTTGGGGGCAACACGCTCACCGCAACGGATATCGCGGTGGCGGCGGGAATGGCCAAGGTTGGCGATGCTTGGCGGGTAAAGGATCTAGATTCTATGTTTGTCGAGGCCGCAGTTGAAAAAATTCAATTGATGCTTGATGAAGCAGTGGACCGCATGCTCTTGAGCCCGGAGCCAGTTCCGGTCATCGTCGTGGGCGGTGGAACCATCCTGGTGCGGAATAAGGTAGGTAACCTTCCCACTATTAAGCCTAATAACTACCCAGTAGCCAACGCGGTAGGCGCAGCAATCGCACAGATCAGCGGAGAGGTGGACCGGGTGTACGCTTTGGCCAACACCCCCCGGGAAAAAGCCCTCGAGGAGGCCCGGAGCGAGGCTAAGCAGCGGGCGGTAGGGGCTGGGGCCGATCCTTGCACAGTGGAGATCGTCGAGATAGAGGATGTGCCCTTAGCCTATCTTCCTGGTAACGCCACCCGTATCCGGGTGAAAGCCGTAGGGGATCTTCGCCATGCGTAGAACCTGGAAGCTCAGTGAGACGGATCTCGAAGCGCTGGCTATTGGCGCAGCCATCCTGGGTGCTGGTGGGGGTGGTAACCCCTACCTAGGCAAACTCAGGGCTCGTGCGCTGCTGCGCCAGGGCTATGAGATTCGCATCCTGCCCTTTGATGCGCTGGAAGACAGCGATATAGCCGTCAGCGTAGGCGGGATCGGGTCACCGGTGGTTGGCATAGAAAAGATCGAAAAGGGTGACGAGTGTTACCGGGCCATGCGGGCGCTTGAGGCGTACACGGGATACCGAGCCACCGCGCTCATCCCAGCGGAGGTCGGTGGGTCCAACTCGGTCGAAGCACTTATTGCTTCAGCTTACGCGGATCTCCCGGTAGTAGATGCCGACGGTATGGGGCGGGCCTTCCCCGAGGTTCAGATGTGCAGTTACTTTATCTACGGTGTGAGGCCCTATCCAGCGGCATTGGCAGACGAAAAGGGCAACACGGTCATCCTGAATAAGGTACCAGATATGTACTGGCTAGAAAAACTTGCCCGTACTGTGGCCGTCGATATGGGGGCGGCTGCGGGATTTGCCTTGCCACTGATGTCGGCTGAGGAGGTCCGTCGTACCGCTATACCGCACACGCTCACCCAGGCACTAGGCTTGGGTCGTGCGGCGCTCGAAGCTCGCTCTCGCCGTGAGGATCCCATTGCACGTCTGCTGGAGGTTGCAAAGGGGGTATTGCTCTTTATAGGCAAGGTGGTGGATGTCCAGCGACGTGTAGAGATGGGCTTTGCACGAGGCCAGGTGCGTGTTGAGGGCTTCGAGGTGTTTAGGGGATCAACCCTCGTCATTGACATCCAAAACGAGAACCTTATTGCCTGTCGGGATGGTGAAGTCGTTGCCACAGTGCCCGACCTGATCACCGTTTTGCAACTAGAAACAGCTGAACCCATTACCACAGAGACCCTGCGCTACGGTTTTCGTGTGGCCATAGTGGGGATTCCTGCCCATCCCCGGCTTAAGACGCCGCAGGCGATCGAAGTCGTTGGGCCCAGGGCGTTTGGATACGATTTGGGCTATAGGCCCCTTGAGGGGGAGGTGTGAGATGCGCTGGATTGATGTAAACAACTTGGAGGACATAGCTCTTGGCGCTGCAGTGCTCGGCACTGGTGGGGGAGGCGATCCTTACATCGGCAAGCTAATGGCCCTGCATGCAATACGCACACACGGCCCGGTGCGGCTTATTGAGGTGGATGAATTGGAAGATGAGGATCTCGTCGTTCCAGCAGCGATGATGGGAGCACCGACAGTCATGATCGAGAAGCTGCCTCGGGGTGACGAGATCGTGGAGGCCTTTAAGGCTCTCGAGGCCTATTTGGGTAGGTCGGTGAAGGCGGTGATGTGCATCGAGGCTGGAGGTTTAAACTCCACGACCCCTTTCACTGTCGCCTCTCAGCTCGGGCTTCCGGTCATTGATGGGGATGGTATGGGGCGGGCTTTCCCCGAGATTCAGATGGTTACCCTCACACTTCATGGGATCTCGGCCACCCCCATGACGCTGGCCGATGACAAGGGTAACGGTGCTTTGCTCTTCACTATCAACAACTACTGGACTGAGCGGTTTGCTCGCTCGATTACCATCGATATGGGTGGAGCCTCAATGATAGCATTATATCCTATGACCGGGGCCCAGGCAAAGAAGGCTGTGGTACGCGGTACGATCAGCCTAATCGAACGTATCGGGCAAGGCATACGCCAGGCACGCAAGGAAAAGCGGGATCCTGTCGAGGCTGTGCTCGGTGTTGCCGGCGGTTTCCGCGTCTTCCACGGGAAAATCCTTGATGTAGACCGTCGTACCGAAGGAGGGTTTGCGCGAGGCGAGGCTACGCTTGCGGGCATCGATGAGGACCGAGGGCGTACCCTTAAGATCCACTTCCAGAATGAGCACCTCGTGGCGATCTGCGACGGGGAGGTGATCGTTTCGGTTCCCGATCTGATTACCCTGCTCGATGTAGAAACCGGAGAGCCGATTACCACTGAGTCCATGCGCTACGGTTTGCGCACTGTGGTCGTCGGCATCCCTTGTGCAAATCCTTGGCGCACACCTGAGGGGCTCGAGCTCGTAGGGCCTAAGTACTTCGGTTACGATATCGAGTATTTGCCCGTGGAGGAAAGGTTTGGTGAGCGGGCATGAAGATACAGTTAGGACTTACGCAGTTGCCTTCCTCCTCCCTGCTGGGCTACCCTTTTCTGCAAAACATATAGGCTAAAGGAGATGGACTGCTTATGAACCCACCGAAGTGCAACGACCTGGACTACATCCACTTCCTTATCGCCGCTCAACGGGTCTTCACCTGTACTGAGGCGGCGAGGTGTCAGCCGGAAGGGGATCAGGCCCCGGCCCACGATGCCTTTACCCGCCTGCTGCAAAGACAGCCGCCCGACACGGCGGCGCTGTGGCAGGAAGCCAAGGCCTTCGTCAACCTCAGGAAAGGACTGCTGATCCTGGACGACACCACCCTGGACCAACCTTACGCCCGGAGGATGGAT
>Ga0209809_1002735_pt1 | contig 11945 bp, 10 predicted proteins | sample YNPMSTMetaG_FD_186172 | JGI IMG/M metagenome (GOLD analysis project Ga0209809, IMG submission 186172) | Anoxygenic and chlorotrophic microbial mat microbial communities from Yellowstone National Park, USA - YNP MS-T MetaG (SPAdes) (version 2) ... | reverse complement strand
TTCGGCAGGCCATAGCGCTCTCTCCCCGCAATAAGTGGGCCTATTACCACCTGGGTGAAGTCTATCGGCAGGAAGGTCGTACGAATGAAGCAAGGGCGATGTATGAGAAGGCGTTGGAGATTGACCCTGAGTTTGAGGCGGCGCAGAAGCGGTTGGAGAGTTTACCCAATGATTGAGTGTTAAAGTGCTCATCGTAACAGCATCCCTTTGCGAAACTGTCGTGTATATCCCATTACATATATCAGGTTTAAGGGGTTAGCTATGGATTGGCATAATGTGACAGTACTCATAACTGGAGGGACAGGCTCTTTTGGTAAAAAGTTTACCGAAATTATGCTACGAGATTATCACCCAAAGAAACTCATAATATTCAGCCGGGACGAGTTGAAGCAGCATGAGATGCGCATGTCTGGGTTTGACCACCCCGGTCTGCGCTATTTCATTGGCGATGTGCGGGATGTGGATCGTCTCCGTCGCGCTATGAACGGTGTGGACATCGTCGTGCATGCGGCAGCATTAAAACAGGTGCCAGCCTGCGAGTATAATCCGATTGAGGCAATTATGACCAATATTATGGGTGCACGTAATGTCATAGAGGCAGCGTTAGACACTGGCGTTAAGAAAGTTATGGCCATAAGTACCGATAAAGCGGTAAATCCCATCAATTTATATGGTGCTACCAAGTTATGTGCTGAAAAACTGTTTATACAGAGCAATTCTTATAGCGGTGCTTATGGTACCCGGTTCAGTTGCACCCGATACGGGAATGTTGTAGGCAGCCGGGGTAGTGTCATACCACTTTTCTTAGAGCAACGCCGGACCGGGCGAGTCACCGTGACTGACCCACGGATGACGCGCTTCTGGATTACTTTAGAGCAGGGAGTACGCTTTGTAATTCGCTGCATAGAGCAGATGCACGGGGGTGAGATATTCGTCCCCAAAATCCCCAGTATGAACATTATGGACTTGGTGAAAGCAATAGCTCCAGATTGCGAGGTGGACTACATTGGCATCCGACCCGGGGAGAAATTACATGAGGTGCTGATTTCCGAGGACGAAGCACGACATACACTGGATGTAGGTAATATGTTTGTGATTCAGCCTGTGCATCCCTGGTGGAGGGTTGAGAATTGGGCGCATGGGAAGTCACTTCCTGAAGGGTTTCGCTACACCAGTGATACGAACTCTCAATGGTTGTCGGCGGATGAGTTAAGGAAATTGGTGGAGGGGTTAGGATGATTGCGGATGTAGAGAAATTGGCCATTGAAGGTGGTATTCCAGTACGGCAAACGATGCTTCCCTATGGTCATCAGTGGCTGGATGATGAGGATATCGCAGCCGTGGTTAAGGCGTTACGCTCTGATTGGCTGACTACCGGGCCCAAGGTGGACGAGTTTGAGCGGGCGTTTGCAGAGGCCGTTGGGGCGAAAGAGGCGGTGGCGGTCAGCAGTGGCACAGCGGCACTTCACGCGGCAATGTACGCTGTCGGCATTGGCCCCGGTGACGAAGTGATTGTACCGGCGATGACCTTTGCTGCCAGCGCCAATTGCGTTGTTTTTCAGGGCGGTATGCCCGTCTTTGCCGACGTGAGTCCTGATACCTTGCTCCTTGACCCTGTCCAGGTTGAGGCCAGAGTCACACCTCGCACGAAAGCGATTATTGCCGTAGACTATGCTGGACAGCCTTGTGACTATGATGCCCTGCGAGCCATCGCTTGCAAGCATGGCCTGACGTTGGTGGCCGATGCCTGCCATGCCCTGGGTGGCACTTATAAAGGACGCCCCGTCGGTTCGCTGGCCGATCTGAGCGTATTCAGCTTCCATCCGGTGAAGCACATTACCACCGGTGAGGGTGGGATGATTACCACGGATGATCCCCAATTGGCCCGGCGGATGCGGATTTTCCGCAACCATGGCATCACCAGCGACCATCGCCAGCGCGAGCAACAAGGCTCCTGGTTTTACGAGATGGTGGATTTGGGCTACAATTACCGTATAACAGACATCCAATGTGCGCTTGGGTTAAGCCAGTTGCGAAAACTCTCTGCTTGGGTAAAGCGTAGACAAGAGATCGCGCAGAGATACAACGCCGCGTTCGCTGAGGTTCCAGCCGTTCGTCCATTGGATGTTCGTGCAGAAGTTTCCCACGCTTACCACCTTTACGTGGTCCGGCTTGATTTGACCAGACTACAGGTGACTCGGGGGCAGGTCTTTGCTGCTCTGCGGGCCGAAGGGATCGGTGTCAATGTCCACTACATTCCGGTGCATCTGCACCCCTTTTACCGTGAGCGGTTCGGTACGAAGCCAGGTATGTGTCCCGCAGCAGAAGCAGCCTACGAGCAAATTGTCTCGCTCCCTATTTTTCCGCAGATGATGGATACCGATGTTGAAGATGTAATCCGGGCTGTACGAAAAGTTGTAAGATCATTTGTCATTGAATAGTACTGAAAGAGTTTCGGCGTTTGAGAAGATTCTGTAGGTTTCGGGAAAGATTATGAGAATCGTTGCAATCATTCAAGCACGGATGGGCAGCACCCGGCTGCCAGGAAAAGTGTTGCAAGACCTGGCTGGCGAGCCAATGTTGGCACGCGTCGTTAACCGTACCTGCCGGGCGACAACCCTCCAGGAAGTAGTAATAGCAACGACGACGAGTGCACTGGATGATGCGATTGTCAAATTATGTAAGGCACGTGACTGGTCCTGGTTTCGCGGGAGTGAGGAGGATGTTCTTGATCGCTACTACCGCGCAGCCAAGGAATATCAGGCCGATCTCATCGTTCGCATTACCTCGGATTGCCCCCTGATAGACCCGGAGGTTATAGTTCAGGTGGTGAAAGCGTTTCTGGAACGCCAGCCAGAAGTGGATTATGCCAGTAACACGTGGCCCCGGCGTACATTCCCGCGGGGTCTGGATACCGAAGTTATGCGCATAGATGTGTTGGAGCGGGCCTGGCGTGAAGACAGCAATCCAGCCTGGCGTGAGCATGTCACTCCCTATATCTATCGCAATCCCGACCGATTCCGTATTCATAATGTCCTCAGCCAGGTGGACTATTCCGCCATGCGCTGGACGGTGGATACCCTGGAAGACCTTGCTTTTGTGCGCCAGATCTACGATTATTTTGGTCACGATCGCTTCTCCTGGCGCGAGGTGCTCAAGGTGCTGGAAGAGCATCCGGAGTGGTTGGAAATTAACCAGCACGTACAACAAAAAGTGATTTGAATGGGAACCCGGGTGAAGCCTTTGCTTGTTCGCGTTGATGCCAGCGCTCAGATTGGTACGGGCCACCTGATGCGCTGTCTGGCCCTGGCCCAGGCCTGGCAGGATGCCGGCGGCCGGGCGGTTTTTCTGATGGCTACAGAAGCATCAGCGCTGGAGTCCCGCTTGCGCTCGGAAGGGATGGAAGTGGTCCACCTGCCAGTCCAGCCGGGAAGCACGGATGACGCCATCCGGACGGCAGACCTTGCACGCCAGGTTGGAGCCGATTGGGTTGTGGTGGATGGATACCACTTTGGCGCCGATTACCAGCAGGCTATTAAAGGATCGGGGCTACGTCTGCTATTTATTGATGATAACGGACATGCCGGGCATTACTCTGCGGATTTGGTCTTGAATCAGAACATCCACGCCGACGAAGACCTGTACCCAAACAGGGAACCTTACACCCGACTGTTGCTGGGGACGCGTTACGTGCTCCTGCGAAGAGAGTTTCTCAAATGGCGGGGCTGGAAGCGGGAAATACCGGAGGTGGCGCGTAAGGTGCTGGTCACGATGGGCGGCAGCGATCCCGACAATGTGACCCTCAAGGTGATTCAGGCATTGCATCAGGTGGATATGGATGGCCTGGAGGCCATCGTTGTGGTGGGTGGTAGCAACCCCAATTATGAAGAACTCCAATCCGCCGTTCGGGATGCATGCTTTCCCATCCGGCTGGAAAGCAACGTGACAAATATGCCCGAACTGATGGCCTGGGCCGATGTGGCCGTGTCGGCCGGAGGAAGCACAAGTTGGGAACTGGCTTTTATGGGAGTGCCTACTTTTGTCACAATTCTCGCCAGTAATCAGAATCCCATTGCTGAAAGTCTTGATGCGATGGGGTATGCTGTAAACCTGGGATGGTACGAAGATGTTTCTCCCAAGAAATTGGCCCAGGTTGTGATGCAGTTGCTGAAGGCACCAAGGACACGCGCTGAGATGAGCCAATGTGGACGGCAGTTGGTGGATGGTATGGGCAGCGACAGAGTCATTCAGGCATTACAGAGACGAACGCAACCCCACCAATCACGTGTTTGGGTATGACAATGCGTATCTTATTTCTTGGCAACAACTGGGTTGGTTGGCAAATCGTGCGTTGGCTTAGGGAAGAGGGTGAACAAATCGTGGGATTGGTTGTTCACCCACCTCACAGGTCTAAATTCAGGGATGAGATTATTCTGGGTGCCCAGGTGAGCTCAGGACACATTTTTAATGGCTCTCAGCTTCATCAGGCTGATGTTTTGAACACAATTAGGTCACTCAATCCTGATATTGGGATTTCTGTTTTCTTCGGGTATATACTACGTCCCAATTTCCTGGAGATATTTCCTGCGGGTGTGATCAACCTTCATCCCGCATATCTACCCTATAATCGAGGCGCCTACCCCAATGTTTGGAGTATTGTTGAGGATACACCAGCCGGCGTGACGCTGCATTATGTTGATGACGGTGTGGATACAGGAGATATCATAGCTCAAAGAGAGATTCCGGTTGAGCCAATTGATACGGGTGAAACTCTATACCGTAGGTTGGAGAAGGCATGCGTCGAACTTTTCAAAGAAACCTGGCCCTTAATCCGCTCTGGTCAATCTCCCCGATTTCCGCAACGAAAAGATGAGGGCACCTATCATCGAATCTCTGATATAGAGCGAATTGACCGAATTGATCTTGAGCGCACCTACACTGCCAAACAGTTGATCGATATTATTAGGGCGCGTACCTTTCCACCCTATCCGAGCGCCTACTTTGAATATCAGGGGCGAAAAGTTTACTTGCGCCTGCAGCTCCTATACGAGGACGAGCTATAAATCAGACGGAGGAAAACATGCGCGGGTTCATTGAAATAAACGGACGCCGTGTTGGGAACCAGTACCCAGTATATATCGTGGCTGAGCTCTCCGCCAACCACAACCAGAATTTTGAGCAAGCGGTCGCGCTGATTCACGCGGCTAAAGAGGCAGGCGCGGATGCCGTCAAGCTCCAAACGTACACGCCCGATACGCTGACCATCCCATCGGACAAAGAGTACTTCCGCATCGGTGGAGGAACGCTCTGGGACGGTCGCACCCTTTACGACCTCTACGGCGAGGCCTATATGCCTTGGGAGTGGCAACCCAAACTGAAAGAGATCGCTGATGAAATCGGGATAGACCTCTTCTCTACAGCCTTTGACCCCACGGCCGTGGACTTTTTGGAACAGATGGGGGTGCCGGTTCATAAGGTGGCATCCTTTGAGATAGTAGATATCCCTCTCATAGAAAAGATGGCGCGCACAGGCAAGCCGTTGATCATATCTACCGGGATGGCAACCCTGGGTGAAATAGAAGAGGCGGTGCAGGCCGCCCGCCGCGCAGGGGCCACGCAAATCGCCCTGCTCAAATGTACCAGTGCCTACCCTGCTCCACCGGAAGAGATGAACTTGCGGACGATCCCCCACATGGCGGAGGCATTTAGTGTTCCGGTGGGTCTCTCGGACCACACGTTGGGGATTGCGGTGCCGGTGGCGGCGGTGGCGTTAGGCGCCTGCATCGTGGAGAAGCACTTCACATTATCCCGTGACATTCCCGGCCCCGATAGCGCGTTCTCTCTGGAGCCGCATGAATTGAAGGCTATGGTTGAGGCAATTCGCACTGTTGAAAAGGCGCTGGGTGAGGTGCACTATGGCGTGAGTGAGCGAGAGGCCCAGAGCCGGATTTTCCGACGGTCGTTGTTTGTAGTGAGGGATATGAGAGCGGGGGAGGTGTTTACGGACGAAAATGTGCGGTCTATTCGGCCAGGGTATGGACTGCCACCGAAATATCTGCCAGAGATTTTGGGCCGGCGGACGGTGAGGGATGTTGAGAAGGGTACACCTTTGAGTTGGGATCTGATTGCAACAAGATGAGGGGTAGTGCAACGGTCAACTACGTATCAGGGGAATCAGGCGTGGCAAGTCAAAGGATTTTTAAACAGGCAGGCCTTTCAACATTGATTATCGGATTGGGGTTAGCAACAAGTGTCTTCCGGGTTGTTTTCCTAACTCGCAGTTTGAGTATTAATGACTACGGCATATTATCGGTGCTCCTGACAACCATGATGGTTCTCTCCTATTTGTTCTCTTTGGGAGCCTTCCAATACGTATATAAAGAGACAGCTGCGAGTGAGTTGCATATCTCGGCACTGAAATCAGTTATAGTCGGTGTTTGGATTACGTCCCTTTTCTGGACTTTAGTTGGCACGTTGCTATCACCCCTCTTGTTAAAAAGCGGCGTGCTTGGATTTGGCTTGTTGGAGTGGGAACTAACTCTAACCGCTTCAGCATTGTCGGCCATATTATTCGTGTTGATCTATTTCTTGTATGGCCAGCGGCAAGTTGTCTTTTACAATTTGTTGTTGTTCTTACGGGGATACGCCTGGCTCTACATTTTGGTCCCACCGGTCCTACTTTTTAAGGCCCGCCTGACTGTAACCTGGGTAGCGGCAAGTTGGGTTATGCTGATAGTAATTGCTCTATCCCTGGCTGTTCGTCGAATCGGTTTTTCTCACCTGAAAGAGGCTCCTATAGAGATAAGTTGGTTCCGATGTTCCATAAAATACGGTGCACCGCTCTTGCCTTTTTTCCTGAGCGTATGGGGCATGTTAGCAATCAGCAAGTACATATTAGCCTATGTATGTAACAATACCCAAGTGGCATTATTCTCGTTAGCCTATACAATTTTTGATATGGTCTATTTGGTTGCGGTGAGCATATCGCAGGCTCTTAGCCCGTACGTCTTTGCAGACTGGAAAGGAGGGAATCAAAGCAGCGTTCACTTTGATGTGGCTGTGAAATACTCCACCTTATTGGCAATATTGCTTACCCTAGAAGCATTATTGGTTGGTGAACAGGTGATTCAATTGCTCGCTGGTGAAGTTTACGTTAGTGCATCTGCGTTTATGCCTTTTATGGCACCTCTGCCATTACTGCGTGTCTTGTCTGCCAATGTAGAACAACGCCTAATGGCCACTAATCGAACTCAGCAAATGGGTATAATTTATGTCATTGGCCTGCTTTGTACCTTGGTAGTTGGGCTATCATTGGGGCGGGTATGGGAGGTGTATGGTGTAATTGCTGCGCTGCTATTCGCTCAGATTGTGCTGTTAGCTATGATGAAATGGAAGGTGCGAGGCGAGATTAAGATAGACGGAAAGTTCGTATCGTTTTACCGAATTTTTGTAAGCAGTATATTTTTGGTTTTTTTGACATTTTTATGGATGATTATACCTCTGCTGCAGCAATTCCAATGCATACTGGCCATTGCGATGCCCGGGATCTATTTTTTTATCCTCTATACGTGGAAGGCAATCTCACGATTTGAGATTGCGTGTATTATGTTAGTGTTTGGCCGGATTGTTGGGCAAATCAAAAGACTCATACCATACCGGGGTGAGGGTCACAATGTCTAGGACTGTATTATTCGTGGGTGCTCACAATAGACGTGAAATTGAGTTTTATATCCACATCGCAGAACATCTGTCCAAGAAGGGCATTCGAACCATATTCACTTCGCAGTATAACCGTCATGCGGTTGAGCTACAGCGAGATAAAGGGATTGATATCCTTGCTATACCGCATTGGATTGAAACACATTGGCATGAGATTCCGGACCCAATAGCAGCTGCGAGGATGGCAGAGAAGAAGTACAACCTGCTCTCTTTTAAACAGGTCTACAATGGTGATCGCGAGTTATTCGACTGTAGTGAGAATGAATGTATTGATCGCGCGTTGCACTATTTTGAAGCATGGGAGACTATATTTGACGCCAATTTGGTGGATGCTGTGGTGTCCGCTATAGGTGGGGAATTAATTCGTACTACTTCCTACTTCGCAGCGCGGCGACGTGGCATCAAAACATTGTACCTGAATTTCTTCCCTTTACCGCACCGTTTTGTAATCGTGAGGACTTTGGATGGCAATTTTTTGAATCTTGATCTTGCATCTCTACCTGAGTTATCACCAAGCCAAGAAATGGAAGTCCAGAGACTTATAGACCGATTAATTAGTGAAGCCCCACGATTCTTCAGTTGGCAACCTCCAACGATTAAGGCAGAATATTTGAGTAAATTCTTTAGCCGGTGGTACTTTGCCCTTTTTACTGACAAGTATGCCTATCCGCCCCGTTGGGTCTTTCGTAAAACTATCTATATTTTGAGGCGAATATTTAATTACATTCTTTCGCAGGATTTATATGAACAGCCTCAACTGGGTGAGAGGTTTCTGTTTTTCCCGCTTCATGACGCTGAGGATTTTCAGTTAAGAGTGCGTGCCCCCCATTGCCAAAATCAGGAGTTCATAGTTCAATTGATTGCCGAGTCTTTACCCATTGGATTTAAGCTATATACTAAAGAGCATCCCAATTTTCTGGGTGGCATAAACATCAGCGCACTGCGTCGTATCAAACGTATTCCCAATGTAAGGTTGTTGCCCCCTTCAGTATCAGCATTAGATATGATTTCTGCTGCTGAGGCAGTCATAACTGTCAACTCTACAGTTGGTTTTGAAGCCCTTGTACGGGGGAAGCCGGTTATTACTTTAGGCCCGTCTTTCTATCGTGGTAAAGGTATCACCTTTGATGTGGATAACTTTTACGATCTAACTCGGGTGATCAAACAAGCCATCGGTAATAGGCCTGATGAGCGCTTGGTAAGAAAGTTCATACATTATGCAGTGCAAAGGACGTACTTAGGTGAGTACACTCTGCGCGATTTCTCGGAGGGTAATATCAGCCAGGTAGCCCAAGCAATTCTGGAGGAACTTGATCGTGTCCAGTAGAGCGATAATCTCATCTCTCAAATGGCATCTTTTTGCACCAATGGTCGCAATAGGAATCGCATTGGTTGTTGCGCTGGTCCCGACAGATGCACAATGGGTGAGTCTGGCACTGATGGCATCACCGGTCCTGGTAGTAGCAATCTGGTTTCTGGCGCAATATCCTATTGCGCCTTATCTGATCTTCCCTCTTTCAACGTTTGAGCTGATTTATTTGCCTGTGGCGGGAGTAAATATACGGCCACATCAAATTGTTGCTCTATTGGCTATCGTGGCTCTACTGTTAAAAAAGAAAATCCCCGTGCCAAAGAGCCGAGTTGGTTGGAGCTGTATCGCTTATCTATTTGTCAACGGGCTTTCGATCTTATATTCGTACTCCCGATCGGATAGCATTAGACTATGGCTATTGTTTGTTGTGCAGGTTGGAACACTCTATGTTCTCATGCAACACCTGGACACGTTCAATCGTGTCCAAAAATTTATCCCCTTTTTTCTACTCAGCGGTTTTATGATTACGATGGTTGGGTTTTTACAAGCGCTTCTAGTAGTTGGGGGCATTTTGCCACCATACCGTGATAACCAGATGATTCCAACTGGGCGTCCGCCAGGTACATTTGTCGAGGCTGCCTGGTTAGCAGCCTTTTCTATGTTTTTTCTGTTGATTTACATTCCTCTTCTATATAGCCGCAGGTTTGCTCGCTATAGACCTTTTCTGCTCACTGCGTGGCTGTTGATGTTTGTAGTGAATCTCATTTGTATGACTCGGGCTGCCTGGTTGGGCCTGTTAGTAGGAATCTTGCTTCAAGGGGCTCTTTTGTTATTGCTGCGTCCCCGAGGAGCTCGGGGATTACTCAATCTGATGGCCTTTCGGCTAGGACCGATCTTGGTGCTTTTAAGCCTACTATTCATTTTGTTTATGCCTGACCTTTTGGGCCGTTTTATCAACAGATTTCTTGACATAGGGAATACTTCAGAGTCGGCTGCATCTCTAAGAATTGATGACTTCAATGATATTATGAGATTAATACATAGACGGTCCTGGACAGGTTATGGGATTGGAACTTTGCAGGCCGTAATGAGTGATCCGATGAATAACCCGCGCTATCGGAATTTTGCTGCAGTCGGATTGAATGTTTATTTAACCATGTGGTTTGACGCCGGTATCCTTGGATTGGTAACGGGTTTTATCGTAACGATACTTATTCCTGGAGAAATCTTGCATAATGCCACTTTGACCTCAGATCCCTTCTACAGAGACTTTTTGATTGCTCTAGGCGTAGGTATACTTGCACTCGTGCTGACATTCCAATTCAGCAATGGATTCCCGCGTGGTTGGTATTGGGCAATAGCTGGTATCAGCCTTTCGTTGAGTCGTCTCTTGTCAAGAAGTAGGAGCGGTGTATGAAAATCCTGATGATTGAGCCACTTGGCTTTAGCGGTATCTGTTATTACACCGCCAGTTTGTGTCGTGCACTGCGTCCCCTTGTAGAAGATCTGACGCTTCTGACATCGCGTCATTATGAATTGGACATAAATCAAGAACCTTATACAATACTTCCCCTTTTAGGGGGTATGAATCGGCGTCAATCCAAAGTTCTCCGAGCTTTTGATGCGCTTCGTAACCCTTTTATCACAATAAACGTGGCTCGAAAAGTCCAGCCAGATGTTGTCCATTTTCAAGATGTCTTTATTCCTACAATTGAAGTTACATCAGTTGCGTTAACACGTCGCCAAGGAATTGGAGTGGTCTACACTGTGCATGACGTTGACCGTTTCACGCTGCTTGGTGAGCAGTCAGTTGGTAGCAAACTATCAGCAATAGCGTTAAACCGGATTTATCATATGGCCGACCAGCTAATTGTGCATTCTCAATACAGCGCCAATGAACTCCAAAGCCGTTTTAAGATTGATGGTGCACGTATTATGCATATGCCAATCGGTGTTCTAGATGTTCATACTGCTGAACCGTTACCCTCTCAGGCAGAGGCTCGACAACGACTGGGAATTGCCTCAGACCGGATTGTGGCGCTCTTTTTCGGCAGTCTGAAAAAAGCCAAGGGGTTGGACTATCTTTTAAGATCTTTGCCCCTAGTAGTTAAGCAACTGCCAAACTTTCTTTTGATAGTAGCAGGGTCACCGCGATCCGAAAATACCATTGACTATACAAGTATTGCTAAAGATCTAGGGCTTGATAATTTCGTCCGATTTGATACGCGATATGTTCCTCTTCAAAAAATTGCTGATTATTTTATGGCATGCGATTTTGTCGTATTGCCGTATCAGAAAGTGTACCAAAGCGCAGTTGTGGTTACGGCATATGCGTTTGGACGTCCAGTGGTTGCAACACGAGTGGGTGGATTACTTGAAGTCGTAGAAGATGGGCAAACTGGTTACTTAATTGATGATCCAACAGATACAAAATTGCTTGCAGATGCCATTATCAAGATGGGTTCTGATAGATCTGAACGTTCTAGAATGGGTAGTAACGCAAAAACTGTTGCTTATACCAAGTATTCATGGTCCACAATAGCTAGAGAGACAAGCGATATCTACACTGCTCTCGCTTCTGGAATGTCGAACTCGAGTTTAGACAAATGAGCCCCATGCAGGCCAAAATTGATTTCGGCTCACGACAGATCACCCATATATGGTGCATAAGCGCCGTGTTAATCCCATATATGGGCAGTCACACTGCCGGTTTCCGGTTTGTCTAAACTCGAGTTGTTAGATATGTGGGGGCTTTGGTGCATAAATCGCCCTCTTTTGGGCGCAAATAGGGAGACCTCCCCGATTCTGGATTTTCAACCTGGTTATGAATTTCCGGGAGTGCTATCTCAGGTCACCGCATAACTGTCTGGCATTCCCAGTTGTGTCATCCGATTCAATGCCCGACACCGAATGC
>Ga0209809_1002734_pt1 | contig 11947 bp, 10 predicted proteins | sample YNPMSTMetaG_FD_186172 | JGI IMG/M metagenome (GOLD analysis project Ga0209809, IMG submission 186172) | Anoxygenic and chlorotrophic microbial mat microbial communities from Yellowstone National Park, USA - YNP MS-T MetaG (SPAdes) (version 2) ... | reverse complement strand
GCGGCCACGGCCAACTGCCCGCCATGCACACTGGCCTGGTGGGAGTGGCGGAATTCGACGAAAAACCTCTGGGGCTGGAGCGTGATGAATTTGGCCATGCCAGATTAGACCGCCCCGACCGGTATTTTGTTCACCCTCCGGGTGAACCTTTTACCCTGGTCGGTAAGGATTCAGGAGGCCTGTGAGCATCAACCGCCCTGCCTCGGGCACCGCATTAATGCTGAGGATCTTTTCGAGGTAGCCGACTGTCAGCACACCCAACAAGGTGCGACCGATCCCGCCCACCCCGCCTGCCAAACGGGTCCCGCCCATCACCACCATGGCGATGGCGACCAGTTCATAACCTGCGCCCGTTTCCGGATCACCCTGCTGTTCCTGAGCCGCCTGACAAAGGCCAGCCACCGCGGCCAGCAAACCACTGACGACATAGGCGATCCCCTTGGCCCAAGCCACAGGCACGCCGGAAAGGCGCGCCACCTCTTCGTTACTGCCGATGGCGTAGAGCCACCGCCCCCAACAATGGCGTGTCAACATCAATCCGCACACCCCGGCGCACAGGCCAAAGATCAAAGTCACAACAGCAAGGTTGTCCCCCAAAATCCGAGCATCAAGCCAGCGAAACAACGTCGGAACGTCCACGTAGCGGTAAGATCCATCGCCTTCAGGCACGGCCGTCGACACTTTCGTACCTCCGGAGAGCCATTTGGCCAAGCCGCGGGCCAGCACCATGGTGGCCAGTGTGGCAATAAACGGTTGCATGCGCAGGCCGGCCACCAGCATCGCGTTCAGCAGGCCCAGGCCGGCCCCCACCACCAGAGCACCCCCCACCACGGCCGCGGGCGGCCAGTCCCAATGAATCGCCATGCGTGCCGCCGCCACAGCCACCAATGCCAGGACACTGCCCACCGAAAGATCGATTCCGCCGCTGACGATGACCAGCGTCAGTCCACAGGCCAGAATGCCGTACACCGAGGCCTGACGCAGAGCATCCCGGTGGGTCCCCACCTGATAAAAGGTCCCCTCCGCCGAAAACACCATGCCCAGGGCAAGGACAAAGAGCAGGGCCAACCAGGCGCGAAAAGCGGGCGACTCCACCCAGGAACGCCAGCGCGTGCACCAGCTCCAGGGGCTGGGGAAACGGACATCCGGTTCGCCGTCTGTTGCGCTCATGCCTCGGATCCACCGCGGCGGCCTAAACGCAGCGGTCCGCTGCATGGTGGAGAGGGCCAATCGGCCCGAGCAACCGCAAAAGCGGTCGCTTGCCCTGGTAAGCTGCCAAGGCCATCGGCCGGGCCTTGGCGGAAGGGCCGTGGACGATGCACCGGGAAAACAGTTCAGCCGTCCGATCTCCCCAGTGACCGGCTGCCAAAGCGTATCAAATCAGTAGGAGCACCCGCAAAAGACTCGAATTTTCGCTCCCAATCACGACCGTCCGCTGCGAGGAACCCTGGCAAACCCTCACCGGAACGCGGCGCTTGAAGGGCCGAACCCGAAGCACAGACGGCCGCAGCAAAGGTCGCTTATTCGAATGGCCGGCAGCCGCGCAGGAAGGCCCACGGCCCTTTGCTCAAAGCCGGACTGGCTGCCTTGGGTCCGATGAGGTTCTCCGCCAAGGGCTTCACCGTGCCGGCCTGAGTTCTATGTCCCAGGTTGACAGCGCAGACAACCCGGCCCGCCCCGAACGCCTCTCGTGTTTCCGGCACGGCAGCCCCGCCTGCCAGAGGATAGAATCCGCAGGGTTGCCGCCGTTGTGTTTCCGGTGTCGCCCAACGTGTGCCCTCGCGACTGCCACCGGCCTCGTACCCAGCCTAGCTCAACTCTCTGGTCGCGGTCATCTCTCGATTCCTTTCCAGCGCAAGCGCCTTGGCCCCGAACCGAAGCGGTCTAAAGAACCCAAAGCAGCTCTGCCGAGCGGTCGGGTCGCAGAAGGAAGCCCGCTCCGGGAGATCACGCGGGTCCTGGCGAGGTCGCCCCACTCTTCCGCCGAGGCCTTCTGGACGGGCTGGGCCGGGGGCGCACAACATCCGGCGGCTGAATCCGTGCATGCCTTGCACGAAGTGGCTCGCGAGCGAAGCAACGGCGCGGATTTTGAAGGGCTGGACCAGGTGGGTTCCCCGCCGTGTCTGCTGCCCGGTGGGTCGGGGGCCTGGTAGCCTTCGATGCAACGGGCAGGCGGATGCCTTTCGCGGGCACACACCACGGCCCAACGCTCTTACTCCAGCGACGGCCCAGCCTGACCGGCCAGTGGGATCAGATGCACCGCCGGGGCTTTGATCCAGGCCTGCACCGGTCGGCCCGGCTCCAGTTGCAGTTCCTCGGCGGCCGCCCGCGTCACCAGGGCAGCCAAAGGAAAACCTGCATCCAGGTTCACCCGCAGCAACGGATGACCGGCTTGAATGCTGACCACGCGGGCTGACAGGCGATTCCGAGCGCTCGTTAGGACCTCGCCGGCCCCCAGCAGCATCACATCCCCGGCCCGAATGCTGACCAGGACCTCCCTGCCGACCTGGGCCGGACCCACGGCCACCAGTTGCGCCTGGCCCACCTGGACTGTGACCAACCCTTCCTCCACACGCAGCACGCGGCCGGGATGAAGAGTCTCCACGCCCAGAAACTCGGCCACGACCGGGGCAATGGGATGACGATAAACCGTGGACTTTTCGCCCTGTTGGAGAACCCGACCATTCCAGAGGATCGTCACCTGCTGGGCCAGAAAATAGGCCTCCCCGAGGTCGTGCGTCACCAACAGCACCGTCAATCCGTACTGTCGCTGCAGGCCGTGCAACAGCCACCACAGTTCACGGCGCAAGGTTTCGTTGAGCGCGGCGAAAGGTTCGTCCAGCAGCAACACCCGTGGCCGCGTGGCCAGCGCCCGCACCAGCCCTGCCCTTTGTCGTTCGCCGCCGGACAATTCGGCGGGACGCCGCTCCAAGAGGCTCTTCAAGCCCGTGGCGTGAATCAGATCCTCCATCCAGGCCGACCACTCACGGCCGCCCAGGCCACGGGCCCGCAGCCCGTACCAGAGGTTCTCTCGCACGGTCAGATGCGGGAACAGAGCCAGGTGCTGAGGCACGTAACCCAGGCCGCGCCGTTCGATCGGCCAGCGCGTCACATCCCGGCCGTCCACACGCACTGTGCCGGCCACCGGCGTGCGCACGCCCAGAATGGAATGGAGCAACGTGGTCTTGCCGCAGCCCGAAGGTCCTAGAACCGCGTGACATTCTCCGGATGCGACTGTCAGCGAAATCTCCTCCAGCCGAAAAACACCGGCCCGAACACTCAATCGCTCCACCTCAAGCATGCGTGGCTCTGCCGAGCAACTGGCGTGTGACGGCCAGGGCGCCCAACCCCAGGCACAGCAGCATCAGAATCAGTGCTGCCGTGCCCCCGAGGTCGGCAGTGGAAAGTCGCAGGTAGATGGCGATGGGCAATGTTTCCGTACGCAGCGCCATGGTCCCAGCCAACATGATGGTGGCGCCGAACTCGCCCACGGCCTTGGCCCAGGCCACCACAAACGCAGCCAGCACACCCCGACGAGCCAAGGGCAAGGTCACGGTCCAGAACACATGCCGCGGGCCGGCGCCCAGGGTCCGCGCCACTGTCTCTAGCTCGGTCGGCACCTCGTCGAAGGCAGTCTTGACCAGTCGCACTGCAACCCCCAGCACGGTCACAAATTGCGCCAGCACCACTCCCGCCACCGTGAAGACAAATCGCACGGCATGTTCCTGTACCCACTGACCGATCGGCTGGCTGAAAAACATCAACAGCATTGCCCCCAGGGCCGCGGGCGACACCACCATGGGCAGTTCCAGGACCGCGTCCACCCAGCTCCGGCCGGCAAAGCGATGGCGCGACAAAGCATACGCCGCCGGCAACGCACACACCAGGGCCAGGCAGGCCGCCACCGTGGCTGCACCTAGGGAAAGCCGAACCGCAAACCACGTGCGTTCTGAGCGGGCCACGGACTGCAAAGGTCCGAGGTCCAGAAACCAAAGCGTCGACAGGATCAGCCCGGCATAAATGCTCAGCACCGCATAGGCCGCCAGGATGCTCAACCGAGGTGGGCGGAAGGGACGCAATTCCTTGGCTCCCCCGACGGCGGGGTTGCACCCTGGAGTCGGCGGTGTCATGGACTCAACCACTTCGGGGGCACCCTGTACTCGCCGCCCACGGGCCGAGGAGCACCCAGCCAACGCAGAGCCGCCTCCGGGCTTTCGAAATATCCGTAGCGCGCAAACGTGGCGCGACCTTGCGGCCCGCAGAGAAATTCCAGGAAGCGCTCCGCGGCGGCGCGGTCCCGGGCAAACCGGCTCACCGCGCCCGAGACGTATCCCGCGCGCAGCACCTGTTCCGGCGGCAATCGAATCGTCGTCAATCGGTCCGGATACCAGCGCTCGAATACATGCCAGCCCAGGGTGACGTCCGCCTGTCTCAGAGCCACAATGGCAGCCGTGCGTTCGCACGAATCAGCATAGTTGACGATGTTTTGGCGCAGCGTGGCGATCTCATCGGGCGAGAAGGCGTGTTCCAGGATCTCCACCGCGTAGGCACCCAGGCACACGGTCTCGGGGTTGGCGAGCAGCACGCGCAGGCCGGGACGCAACAAGTCCCGCAAATAGCGGATGCCGGCGGGGTTATCCCGCGGCACGGTCAGGGCCGGGACCACCCAGGCCACCTGTCGTTCGGTCTCCGGCAGGACCAGGCCTTCCCGAACGGCCCGGAGCATAGAGTCCGAGGAGCCGGGTAGATAGATGTCTCCGCGTCGTGCCAGCCGCATCTGGGTCAGCACGGTGCCCGAGCCACCCAGCACCAGTTCGACCTCGGTGCCGCTCAGTTCCCGATACCGTTGTGCCAGTTCCTCCAGGGCCGGCTTGGACGCTGCGCCGGCAAAGACCTGCAGAGCCGGTTGCGCAACCCCTTGCGCGCACAAAAGGCCCAGGGCCAGGGCGTTACCAGCCCAACGCCAGGCGCACCACAGCCACAGTCTTGCGCATGTCCTTTTCATTCTTCCTGGACGTCACTTTCCGCCGTTTTGCAGGACAGGTTTGGTTTCGACCCGTGCGCCCCGCACAAGGTTACCCGGCTCGGCCCAGCGCCCATGGGCTTGAGCCAAGGCAGGGGCAGTGACGGCATCGCTAAGTGGCCCCGGATGCATCTTGCCCGTCAGCCCGATAGTGGATGACCTTGACCCGTTCCAGAGTGGCTAGACCACTGGGCACCATCCGGTCCAGCTCCTGCAGAAACGCTTGGATCTTTTCCTCGGAATCCACAATTTCAATCACCACTGGCAAGTCCATGGAAAGCCGCAGGATCTTGGTGGTGTGCAACCGGCTGGACTTCCCGAACCCCATGGGACCACGAAGTACGGTCGCCCCGGCCAGATGCATCTCCCGGGCTTTGAGCACAATGGCCTCATAGAGCGGGCGGTGGGCCCATCGGTCGCTCTCTCCAATGAAAATCCGTAAAAGAACCGCGTCTTGGGGTAGATGCATGGTATGACTCAGAGCTTTGGTGTCTGCACAATCAGGGCTAGCTGACGTCCGAACCAGACCCCGGCCAGGCACAAGACCACCGATAACATCACGTTGGCTCCGGCCAGGGCCCACTGCCCCTCCTCCAACAGGTTCAAAGTCTGCAGACTGAAAGAGGAGAAGGTCGTGTACCCCCCGCAGAAGCCGAAGAGGAGGAACTGGCGGGTTTCGGGCGCGGCCCACCATCGCCCTTCCGGTCCCAGTAATCCGGCCAGCAACCCCACCAAAAATGAACCCGTCACGTTCACCACCAAGGTGCCCCAAGGGAAAACCTCGCCCACGCGCTCAGCCACCCAACCGGATACCCACCAGCGCAGCAACGTGCCCAGGCCGCCACCGATGAACAACCAAAACCATTGCATCATAGGCACTGACCCGGCTGCCGAGCCGTGACTCTGTCTTTCCTTCGGCACTGGAGCGTGCCCGGCCAACCCGGTGGCAGCCGCACCCAGCTTGGCATTGGTCCAAGGAGCTGGCAAGGGCCGGCCTGGGTGCAGGGGCATTGCCCTGCTCCCCACCGCGAAACCGCGCAGGTCTGGGATCTACCGCCACGCCCGGGCGCGTGTCATCGCCAGCGACTCAGTTCGAGTTGGGTCGGTCCCTGGATCGGGACTGCGAGACGCCCACCGGTGGGATCGAAGCCGTCCGAATCGCCCAGCTCCAACAATCGCCCGTTGACCCGGACTTCCGGCCTTCGCTTGCACCCGTTGATCAGAACCCAGCAACGGCGCTTGGGCCAGGGGCGCAACAGGACCCGCAGAAGATCCGCTTCTTCCACCTGCACCTCCACCGTGCCCGGTGCATGGAGCCGCAGACCTGCCCGGCGCAAGACGCAACGGCTGTAGGCCGGTGGTTCGTCCCAGGCCCGCATCGCTGGCAACAAGACCGTGGCCGGGTTAATCGGCGGACCGTCCCGCGCCTGTTCCCGCAACAGGTAGTAATCCGGCAGCAGCCCACACCGCTCCGGATCTTCTGCAGGCCAGGTTTGTTGGACCCCGCTCCAGGCAATCCCCCGGGCCAGCCGCTGCCAAGGGCCCTCTGGATCGTGGACCGCCAACTGCCACAGAGCATCAGCATACACCAACCCGCACCACTGGACCGGCCGGCCCAGCCAGACAGGAGCCACCCAACCCGTGGCCCCCAGCACCGGAATGGTGGCATACAAGCCGACCCGACCCGGCGTGGGCGGACTGAGATACACGAAAGGCACACCGGTCCAGGCCCAGTAACGCGCCTGTTCCAGCCACTGCGACTCCCCGGTCAGTTCGTACCCGAGCACATAGGCCTTCACCAAATGCGCCGAGGCCAAAATGTCCGGTGTGTGCAGTGGGATTTCCCAGGTTTGGGCCCCGCGGGGCACGGCGTCCCGAAACTTCTCCATGGCCCGCAGTTTCGACAACGCCGCCTCCTCCAGGTCCTGTTCCCCGGTCCACAGGGCGGCTTCCAAAAGGGAAACCACCCGTTCGGCTGTGTAGCCGCTGGCTTCGGGCGAAAAATGAGTACGCGCGTAATCGGGACCGCCCGGGGCCGGCTCGTACAGCAGCGATCCGTCCGGCTGAAATCGGCCCAACAGGGCCCGTGCCTGCGCCGAGGCCGCTCGTGCATTTTCCAGGACGTGGCCATACACCAGGGCAGGCAACGGAGAGCGCACATGCCCGATTTAGGACTGGTTCAGGGCCGAAGGCACCACGCGCGCCACGGCTGCCTCTGCGGCCTGACGTAACCGGTCGGCCAGCGACTCGTCCTCCACCCGATCCGCCAGCCATTCCATGGTCCAAGCCGCATCTGCGGCCGGCTGTGCCGGAAAACCCGGCCACACTGCGTGCCGGTACAAATCCCCCTCGCGGATCTTCGATTCAAGCCACCCGCGGGCTGCCAGCCGATAATAGTCGCGCGCGCTGAGGCTGGGATCGGGCAGCGGAGGCCAGCCCAACAGTTGCAACGCATGCTGCAGGGCCGGCACCACCGTGCCGCCCCGGCCTCCCAGGATCCAGCCGCGCAGTTCCACCGGTTGCCCGGCCAGCAAACGCACAGGCGCGTGGGGCAAAAGACTGGACTCGTCCCGCAACCGACCATCCGATCCTGGAAACAACCAGCCCATAAGATGCGCCCCGGAGTCGAAAAACCGGTCAGGCGAATCAAATACCGCCGCCACCGTGTCCCCGGCCCGTTCCCAGGCCAGCCCCACGTACCGATCCTCTGCCACAACAACCATCAACGGCAACGTCAGTTTCAACAAATCCGGCACCTGCCGGTAGGAAGCCGGCGGCTGGAGATCCGCCGTGGAGCTGCTGGGTTCGTTTTCCAGGTACTCCAAACCGGCAAACAGCGCCTGGGTCTTGTTGGTCCCGAAGACGCCATAACCGGGCAACAGCCACATCAGGGGCAAATGCAGAACGTCTCGGTCCTGATCGACTTGCACACGGATTGAAACACGGATGCCATGGGGCTCGACGGCGGCAAACGTTTGCTCGCAGTCCCACCGACCGCCGTCCGGATCGAGCCACGTGCTGTGAATGCGCAGCCCAGGGCCTAAATCCGCCCGCAACGGCGAGCGCCGCGGCGCCGACTCCATCCTGCCGCCGGCGGAAACCGTGACACGAAGCGTACGGTCCAAGGACAACCACCGGACTTGTGAATCCTTCTCATACCCCAGCAGTGCGCGGGGATGTCCGACCGCCATTCGCAGCCCATCCACCCAAAGTTCGAAATCACCGGGACCGGCCCGACCGTGCACCAACCGCAGCGGGCCGCTGCGCAGTTGCACCGGTTCGCCGGACAGCGGTGGGGCCTGAGGCCGGGGCCAGGCAGGCAAAGCCGGGACCGTTCTCTGGCTCAATGCCAACCGGGCGACCACGCAACGGCCCCGAACTCCGGGCGGATCGAACCTCAGCCGCGTTCCGCGGCCCAGCGGGGGCAGCGGAACCCGCACCTTGTGCCACTGCGCAGCCGGCACGTCGAACCGGACTGAATCCTCCTCGCGCGGATGTTGCTGAAAATGGAAAACTTGGGCCGTGCCTCCCTGCTCGGACCATAGGTGCATTTCCAACCAGAGCGGCGTCAGCCCCGGCAATTCCAGCGGCGGTCCGGCACAATAGGGATCAGGTCCGGTGATGTGCAGTTCCAAGCCTTCTGCACCCTGCCGCAAGGGCTGCAGGTCGTGCAGAGCCACCCATCCCCGCGCCGAGTCCTCACGGCGAAAGTCAAACTCCACGCGAAAGGGTGCCTGGGCCAGGGATCCGGTGCTGATTGCCCCCAGCAGCAGGATCCAAAGCCAGGTGTAGCAGCTCCTTTGAGGACTCCGACCCGACCCTGACTTCCGTCCAGGCCCGGGCTTCTGTGTTGGGCCGTGGGCAACCGCGAGCCTTGTCATGGGCACCTTTCTCCCGCCGGGGGCTCAGATCGCCGTTGCCCGAGCCGCCTGCCGGATCCACTCCGCCACCTTGTCCAGTTCACAGGTGGTTTCCTGACGTGTCTGCAGGTCTCTGACTGCGGCGCGGCAAGTCCCGCCGGGCTGGCAGCTCAGGGAAACGATGAATCGGGCTCCGGCCTCGCGGGCCCGCTTGAACTGTTTATCCGATTTTTCCAACCCGAGGGGGTGGTCCACCGCCAGCCCCGCATCGCGCAACTGTTGCACCAGCGGCAGCATTTGGCGGCGCAGCGAGGGATCTTCCACCAGACAAAAGACCTGCATGCGGGGGCGGGATTCCGGCACCAGGCCGCGCGCCCTGAGCAACTCGGCCAATACCACGTCGCCCATCCCGAATCCCAGCGCCGGCAGGTTCACCCGACCCCCACTAACCAGGTGAATCAAATGATCGTACCGACCGCCCCCGGCAATGGCGCGGAACCGGCCCTGCCGGTCAAACGCCTCGAACACCACGCCGGTGTAGTAAGCCAAGCCCCGAATCACCCGATAATCCAGCTGCACAAAATCCCGCATCCCACGCGCCTCCAACTCCTCCAGCACACGCTGCAATTCTTCCGTGGGAGCCGATCCGTGCAGAAACGTCTCCACCGCCTCCCACGCAATCCCCAGTTCCCGGAGTCTCCGACGGCTCTCCTCCGGCGGCGTGCGTTCCAACTTGTCGATGACCTGGTAAAAGGCGTACTCGTGGGCAGGATCGACCGTGGCCACGCCACACTGTTGCCGATAAAACGCCTGCCAGGCCTGCCGACTGCTCACCCGCACCACCACGTCCGCCGCCGTCAACCCGAAGGCTCGCAGGGTGTCGATCAACAGGGCCAGGATCTCCGCGTCAGCGCCCGGATCCGATTCGCCAATGATGTCGGCATTGAACTGGAAATGTTCGCGAAGCCGCCCCTTCTGCTGGCGCTCGTACCGGAAGAGCTGGGGGATGGCAAACCATTTCAGCGGCTTTTTGTAGTGACGCTCCTGTGCGGCCACCATCCGGGCCAAGGTGGGTGTCATCTCCGGTCGCAACGCCACCGCACGATCCCCCTTGTCCACGAAGTGGTAGAGTTGCTGGACGATTTCGTCGCCACTCTTCAGGGTATAAAGCTCCAGCGGCTCCAAGGGCGGCCCGTCATATTCCACAAATCCGTACCGGTGGGCGATGCGCCGCCAGGTGGCCTGAATGTGCTGACGCAGCCCAGCACTCCAGGCCAGCGCATCGCCCGGAGGAACCGGATCCGGATAAAAGTCACGAAACCCCGGCAGACGTTCCATACTCGGCCGACCAGCTTAAGACTTGCCCGGCGGAGCTGAAATGGAAAAAGAGCCGCTTTGGCTCGCCACTGAATGCCCCAGGTGAAACGCCAAGCTGCCTCTGCCAAAACATCCGCAGTCGTACTCCCGGCTGTGTTAACGGGACTTGCCTAGCAGCGGAAGTGCCCCACCCGGTCGGCACCACATCGGCTCGTACCCCCTACCGAAAGACCCCAGCCCGCATACCATCCACACCGACAGCCCGACCGCAGGCGGCAGAGCGGCGCGGGCCACGTCTACTGGCAAGCGGCCCCTCAGAGGTTCCACGGCACCTCTGCCGGAACCGGTTCATGCCGCCGGAATTGCAGGATTCTTCAGGCACCCGGATCCAGATCTGAGACCACTCGCCGGCTGAGGCACATGCACCGTTTGCGTGCCACTACCCAATGAGGCGACAACGCCGGGCCGTAGCAGCCCCGCATCAGGCAGGTGGGACAGGACGGTTTAGGCCCCCCTTGGCTTACGCGCACGGCTCGGACCACCTTGGTCCGCGGAAGCAAAGTGAAAAAACTGAAAAAAGAGACGGCCCGAATTGCAAGCACCGGGCCTCCCAAACCTTCCAATGGCCAACGCTCCCCGAGCAGGTCGCAAAGACGCTATGAGGGCGAACCTTCTTGCCCCGGGGTCAGTTTCAACACCGCCTCGCGCAGCTCCTTGCCGGGCTTGAAACGCACAACCGCCCGTGCCGGGATCGGAATGTCCTTCTCCGGTCGGTTGGGATTTCGCCCCACGCGGGCCTTGCGCACCTTGACCTCGAACACGCCGAATCCGCGCAACTCGATCTTGTCACCCCGGATCAGTGCTTCGGCCACTTTGTCCAAAACGGCCTGGACCACGCGTTGAACCTCCTGCTGGCTCAGCCCGGTCTCGCTGCTGATGGACAGGACCAGATCCCGTTTGGTGACGGTCATAGGATAATCATCGATAGCCCGGCGACTCGCGCTGCTGCAGTTTCTTTCTAGGCCCCAGAGTCCCAAGGGTCAAACGGTTTTTTCCAGCGTGTGGCACCCTGCGGTGCATACTTTTGGGACCCTTGGCTTTGGACCTTTGGCGGGGCCGCTGTGCCAGAACAGCAGGCGCCGGCGCTCGTTGCACCAGCAGGCTCCGAACCCAACACAGCTTCCTCCCTAGCCGGAGCCCAAAACTGGCCACTTTCATGGAACGGGCACGGATCCTCCCAGCAGCTTGCATCCACCGCCCCGCTGCCCAGCGCTTGCTTCCGCCGTTGCGTACTCCGATCGTCCCTGCGCCACCGGTGCTCCCGCAGAGAGCCTCCTGCTGGGCCACCGTTTCCCCGCGCGCAGCGGCCCTCCTGAAGCTCGAGCACCCAGCGCCCCGGCCTCAACCCGTGGTGATAACATCTCGTGAGAAGGCCGGGCTCCACCCGGGCTCGACACACAGCGGCGGCAAGCCGCCGCAGTCCATGCGCGGCCGCGACTCCCATGGCGCCTTCGACTTCGCGAAGCGTTTGGAGTGCGCCCGCTTGCGGGCGCTGTCGAAGCACCGCACTGCTGCCGGAGACCTACTGCCCCACTTCTGCTTCCCACAGACGACACGACTTTCTGAGGACCCGACCCCACACACCGTGGGAGGCACCAGTCCCACCCCGGCCCGGGGGGTGGGTGTACCCGAACAGGCGGCCTCGGCCTCAAGACCGCAAGGCTCCGCTTGCAGAGCTCCTTCCCCC
>Ga0209809_1002726_pt1 | contig 11970 bp, 9 predicted proteins | sample YNPMSTMetaG_FD_186172 | JGI IMG/M metagenome (GOLD analysis project Ga0209809, IMG submission 186172) | Anoxygenic and chlorotrophic microbial mat microbial communities from Yellowstone National Park, USA - YNP MS-T MetaG (SPAdes) (version 2) ... | reverse complement strand
GCTCCAGGCACGCGACGAGCTGCAAGCTCGAGTGGCCGAACGAACCCGCGAACTGGCTGAAGCCAACGCCGCCCTGACCCTCAGTGAGGCCCGCTACCGAAGCTCGATCGAGCAAACGCCCAGCCCCTGCGCCCGATTCCACGCCGACGCCAGATTGACCTATGTTAACCCGGCCTTTTGCCGGCTGGTGGGGCGGGCTGCCGCGGAGCTGGTGGGACAGCCGTTTGGGGAGTGGGTGCATCCGGAAGACCGACCGCAACTGGAACGCACGTTGCGGGAGCGCCTCCGCCCAGACATAGAAGCATTCCCCTACGAAAATCGGGTCCGGGCCGCCGGAGGCTCCATCCGCTGGGTGCGCTGGACGGTCAGCGGGATTCGGGATGATCAGGGAACGTTCCTCGAATACCAAGCGCTCGGACAGGACATTACCGAGGAGAAACAGGCCCGCGAGGAGCTGGTCCGTCAACATGAGCGTTACCGTCAGGCCATCCGTGCCGCCCACGCCGTACCGTATCAGATGGATTTTGCCTCGGAGACCTACGTGTTTATCGGCGAAGGCATTGAGACACTGACCGGTTATCGGCCAGCCGAATGGACCCCTGCGCTGTGGCAACAGGCGATTCTGGAAACCGTGTTGCTCGGTGAGTCCGCCGGGCTTCCGCTGCACGAGGCGCTGGAGCGGTTACGCGAAGGCCGCTTGGGACAGTGGCGCGCCGATTATCGCATCCGCGCCCGGTCCGGTGAAGTACGTTGGATTTCCGACTCGGCCGTGCCCACTCGGGACAGCCAGGGCCGCGTGACCGGCATGCTCGGGATTTTGCAGGACATCACGGAGCGACGGCGCATGGCCGAGGAACATGCCCGCTTGGTCACAGCGGTGGAGCAGGCCAACGAGATGATTTTCGTTACCGACCTGCAAGGAGTCATCCTTTACGCCAACCCGGCGCTCGAAGCGGTCACGGGGTATAGCCGTGCCGAGTTGCTGGGCCAGACGCCGCGGCTCTTCAAAAGCGGCCGGCACCCCGAGGCCTTCTATCGCCACCTTTGGAACACAATCCGCTCCGGCGTGGTCTGGAAGGGACGACTCACCAATCGCCGCAAGGACGGCCAATTGTACGAAGCGGAACTGACCATTTCCCCCGTTCGCGATGGATCCGGCCGCATGGTCAACTATGTTGCGGTTGGCCGGGACATCACTCAGCTGGCGGCTCTGGAGGAACAGCTGCGCGAAGTGCAGAAACTCGAGGCCATCGGCCAACTGGCAGCCGGCGTGGCCCACGAGTTCAACAATCTGTTGACCATCATCCAAGGCAACGCCCTGCTGATGAATCGCGAGGCACTTTCCGCCGAGGACGGCCACTGCGTGGATCAGATCCTGCAGGCCACCCAACGGGCCGCTCAGGTCACACGGCAACTGCTGCTTTATAGCCGCAAACAACCCCTTCAAATGCGCGCCGTGGATCTGAACGAAATTGTGCGGCGCAGCATCCGCGCGCTCGAGCGCGTGCTGAGCGATTCAATCCACCTGCACTTGCAGTTGGAACCCGGCCTGCCCCAACTGCGCGGCGACGCCGGACTCCTGGAGCAGTTGATCCTGAACCTGGCCCTCAATGCGCGCGACGCCATGCCCCAAGGCGGTCACTTGTACCTGGAAACCCGGGTCTGCAACATCACGGACCAGGACCTGGTTCGCCGGCCGGATGCCACGCCGGGCCCTTGCGTGTGTTTGACCGTGCGCGACACCGGCACCGGCATTGCGCACGAGCACCGGCCCCACCTTTTCGAGCCGTTCTTCACCACCAAGGAGGTGGGCAAAGGCACCGGCCTGGGCCTGGCCGCCGTGTATGGCATCGTCAAGCAACACCGGGGCTGGATCGAAGTGGACAGCGAGCCCGGCCGGGGCACCACCTTCCAGGTCTATCTGCCGGTAACCGGATCCGCGACCGCCGCCCCGGCGACGGAGGAGGAACTGCGAGCTCTCCCGCGCGGGCAGGAAGGAATCCTGGTGGTGGAAGATGACGCGGCCCTGGCACGGCTGGTCCAGCACCTGTTGCAGCGTTGCGGCTACCGGGTTTGGACGGCCTCCAACGCCGCAGAAGCCCGCGTCCTCTGGCAACAACAGGCACAGCACGTTGACCTGCTGCTGACGAACCTGGAGATGCCCGACGGCGTCTCGGGCACGGAGCTGGCCCGCCAATGTCTTCGCGACAAACCGCAGCTCAAGGTGCTCTACACCAGCGGCTACTTCGAGGCCCTGACAGAAGAGGCTCGTCACCTGGTCGAGGGGGACAACTTTCTGCCCAAGCCTTATCGGCCGCGCCAGCTTGCGGAGATGATCCGGGCCTGTTTGGACCAAAAGTCCTAGCCCCTGGCGTAAAGTCAGCGCCGACCCTGGACGGCTTACGGCCCCGCGCCAGTGGCCTACGGGTCAGCGGCCCAACAGTCCGTAAGGACGCAGGCTGTCCTCCCCAAGGCGATATTTCGGCGCCGCTTTCAGGGAAAAGGCAAAGCCCACGGCGTACTCGGTGGGTCCCGGCTCGGGGTTGCGGACCCGGAAGGTCAGCGCACCGGTCCAACTGCGAAAATCACGATACACCGTGTAGAACTGCTCCTGCAACTGGCCCTGCTCGATTTCCCAATGATGCGTCACCCGGAAAGCCCAGTTATCATCCCACCGCCACAACAGACTGTGAAACAACAGATCGTGGCCCGGCCCCCAAGCCGTGGGTTCGACACCGAAATCGTCCCGCAAATAGTAACGCCCGATGGTCCAGCTCCAGCGGTCGCCCGGCGTCAGGCTCAGCGTGTGAAACGCCAGCCGGACCTGACCGTCCTCCGGGGCGTATCGGACCGCAGAATGCAATTGCACCCAGCGCCGAGGTCGCAGGGTCAATTCAGAAACCAGATCGCTGAAGCTGTCTTGATACGGCTGATGCTCCGGGCGCCAATCGGCAAACAACGACCAGTCCGCCACCGTCTCGACCGTGCCGACCCGCTTTGTGTGGAACCGTTGGCGCAGGCCCAGGCGCACCTGATGGATCCGATCCAGGGCATCGATGGCATTGTAGGCGGGAAACTCAACGGGCAACAACCAGAGGCTGGGTTGCAGGCCATCGAACTGCGGCAGCTCCGCCGGTCGTGGATGCGGCCGCGGCACGTACCAGTACTGCACCGAGGGCTCGACGACGTGGCGCAGCCCGTCCATCTCCAGCCAGGGAACGGCCAGCTCGGGCCAGGTCCGCGATGCCTTGAACGACAGTTCCACGCCGGTATGAAAAACGGCGCGGGTATGTTCAGCGGTCCGCGCTCCCGGACCGTCGGCTTCGCCATAGGCGGTCAGCCGCCCACCCACCTGCGGAGTTACGTGCAGCCAGTCCCCCAACGTCCACGGCAGCAGAACCTGCTGGAGGGTGTCGGCCCGGAACGCCTCCACCCGCGGTTCCGCCAGGCCGTTGGTGTGCGGGAAGCGCAATCGGTAGAAGCCGGCGCTGCTTTCGCTTTCGTAGAAAAGGGCCGTGGCGCCCAACGGTTGGCGCCAACCGGTCAAACGCGCCTCCGGCAGTCGTTCGACGGTCTGGAAAAAGTCGTTCAGTCGAGGCTCGGCCAGCAACTCCAGGGCGAAATGGTCCCAGAACCGGGTGGCCTGCGCGAAGGTGCGCGGCTGGGGATTGCGCCGGTACTCGCTTTCGAAGAAGTCGTACTCGACCCGCGCATCACTCAAGTACCGCACCTGTGTGCGCAATTGGAGGTTGGTGGCGGGACTGGCCAGCCATCCCACCGCTAGGCGCTGCCGGCTGGTGTCCAGCGTCCCTCCCAGTGGATCGGTGCCGGGATCCTGGTCGTGAGCATAGTAATATTCGAGCTTCGGATTGCCCCACCGGCCCCAATGCCCTTCCAAGTCCAAACCGGCGCCCGGTCCCCGCTGCGTCCGGTAATCCAGGTGAACCGCACCGTCCAGGGTGGGACTGAGTTTCCAATAGTACGTGCCCAGCAGATAGGCGCCGTGCCGGCTGCGATATCCCGGAATTAGGTCCCAACGCGGTCCGGTCTCCCGCAGCGAACGCCGGTAGTAGGGAAGGTACAACACCGGCATTTGGCCGAGGTAAAACGTTGCATGCCGCAACTCCACGTACTCGCCGGGCACAATCGTAATCCGCCGGGCCACAATCCGGTCAAACGGCTCGGCGACATCATCCGTGGTAACCAAGGCATTGGTGGCGGTATAGGCCCCCTGCGGCAGGTCGGCCCGCAACCCTTCGGCCGCGGCGAAGACCGGGGGTCGACCTGTCCGAAACTGCTCCGCTTCCATTTGGCGGGTGCGAAAATTGTAACGGATGCGTTCGCCCACCCAGACCTGATCGGCCCGCAAGATTCGCACCCGTCCTTCCGCTACCGCCTCGCCCGTTTGCTGGTTGAGCCACACCACCTCTGCCGTCAGCGAGGCGTCCCCGTACCGGATGGCCACTCCGTTGGTGCCCAGCAGAAGGCCTTCGCCCAGCCGATACTCGAACCGGCTCTGCTCCGTCAGCGATTCCAGTTCCCAACCTTCGGCGGCAGCGGCCTCAGCAACCCGGGCCGTCCAGGTCAACATCCCGAGCAGCCAGAACCACAACCCCGCTCTCAACGCACGCGCAATCATTCGGGCGCGGTCAGCAAAGCAGACCCGATCCACGGTGCCAAGCGGGATTCCGTAAAAGGCAACGATCCGACCGTGCGCCCGGGGCTGTTGGCCTCGGTGCCCAACTCATGCAGGCTCTGGCCGCTCGAGCAAACAAAACCCAGCCCGCAGCCGGGCGAGGTTACTCGACAATCTTGGGCACGAGGAACAAACCGTTGGCTTGCGCGGGCGCGTTGGCCAGGGCTTCCGCCTGACTGAGGCCCGGCCGCGGCTCATCCGGACGCATCACGTTGACCCGCGGCACTGCATGAGCCGTCGGTTCGATGCCGGTTACATCGAGCTCCTTTAGTTGGTCCACATAGGCCAGGATCTGGCCCAGTTGCCGACCCAGCAGTTCCACCTCCGCCTCGGTCAACTGCAACCGGGCCAACCGCGCCATCTGACGCACGTCCATGCCGGGTTGGGAAGGCGGCACCTTCATTCCTCGTTGAATTTGTTGTGCACCAGCGCTTCCAACTCCGCCAGCGCCTGCGGTGCGTCCTGACCCCGCACATGAATGGTCAATCGGCTCCCGGGCCCTGCGGCCAGCATCATCAGCCCCATGATGCTCTTGCCGTTGATGGTTTCGCCGTCCTTCTCCACCAAAACCTCGGAGGCAAACCGGTTGGCCGTCTTCACAAAAAGCGCCGCCGGCCGGGCGTGCAAGCCCAGCTTATTGGTGATGACCAGACTCTTCTTCAGGGCTGGCACCTTGTCGTTGGCTGCGTGGCCGCTCATGACACCGCTTGGATTGATAGCGCAAGCATTTCCATTTGGCCACTCGAAATTCGCCACCGCGTGCGCGCCCGGCACCCTCACGGTCGAGGCCAAGTCGGGGCCGGGCCATTTCGCAATGACCCGAGCCAACCGGCCCCGATCCTGCACCGGCCTGCTGGGGCGCCGCCGGTTCCTTGACTGGCCCCGGGTCGCCCGATAGGGTGACCCTCGTGAAACGTGTGCCCTTGCTGGTTTGGTGTGTGCTCCTGAGCTGGTTGCTCGGACCGGTGCCGGCGCCCGCGCCTTTGGTTTATACCCCGGGGGAAGGCTGGACCTATGAACCCGTGGGCGCCGAGGGCCGGTGGCGTCGGGCCCGCGCCAAGGACCAGTTGGAAGTGGCCCAACAGGCTTTCGAGCGGGGGGATTACGGACTGGCCCTGAAGGCAGCTCGGCGCGTGGTGCGGCAGTGGCCCCTGTCCGATTACGCCCCGGAGGCCCAGTTCCTCATCGGCCGGTGCTACGAGGCCCGCAAGCAGGACGAACGCGCGTTCAAGGAGTACCAAAGGTTCATCGAGAAATATCCCAGGGCCGACCAATTCGAGGAGGCCCTCCGACGGCAGCATGCCATTGCCCTGCGCTTCCTGGACGGCCAATGGTTCAAGCTCTGGGGCTACATCCCGTTCTTCCCGTCCATGACCAAAACGGCCGAAATGTTCGACAAGGTGGTGCGCAACGGACCTTTCAGCCCCGTAGCCCCGGAGGCACAACTCAACATGGGTGCGGCTTATGAAAAGGGCCGTGACTACGATTTGGCCGTCAAGGCCTACGAGACCGCAGCGGATCGATACTTCGACCGACCCAGCGTGGCCGCAGATGCCCTTTACAAGGCCGGGATGGCATGGCTGAAGCAGGCCCGTACGGCCGAGTACGACCAGAGCGCCGCTGGCAAAGCCATTGCCACGTTCACGGATTTCCTGGCCCTTTACCCCACCGACCCGCGCGCGGTCGAGGTGCAACAGCACATCGCCAGCCTCAAACGCGAGCAGGCGCGCGGCCATTTTGAAATCGGCCGTTTCTACGAAAAGAACCGGCATTGGGCCGGCGCCCTAGTCTACTACAACGAAGTTTTGTTGTTGGATCCCACCTCTTCGTACGCCGAGCAGGCCCGCCAGCGCATTGAAGAATTGAAGCCGCGTGTGCGTCCGGCCCCCGTCACTGCCCGGGCTCAGCCATGAAGCCGGCGACATGGTTTGGGTGTCTGGCCCTGGCCGCCTGGGTCGGCTGCGGCTGTGCCGGTTACCGGCTCGGCCCAGCCAACCCGGATCTTCCGCCCGGCCGTAGCGTGTTTGTCCAGCCCGCAGTTAATCAGACGATGGAACCGCGGTTGGGCGAAGCTGTCACGGCCGCTTTGCGGCGCCAGTTCCAGCGCGACGGCACCTTCCAGCCGGGCCGCGCCGGACAGGCGGACGTCGTTCTGACCACCACTGTTCTGGCGCTGGACCGCCTCGGGGTCAGTTTCCATCCGCAGGACCTGGTGCGTCCGCAGGATTTTCAGCTCACCCTCCAGGCCCACGTGCGGGCGGTGGAACGCAGCTCCGGTCGGGTGCTTCTGGATCGGACGTTCCAAGGTCAAACCCTCATGCGCATCGGGCCGGATTTGGCCAGTGCCGAGCGACAGATTTTACCCCTGCTGGCTGACGACCTGGCACGCAAGGTGGTCTTGGCACTGGCCGAGGGAACTTGGTGATCCGCCGGCAGGGGAAGGCCGGTCCGAGGCTCGGCCTTTTCCCTTCCGCTGTGGCTTGCTTGCGGCTGCCCGCCCGTCCTGCGTTTTGGGGAACTGCAAGAGGGTTCGTATGCCCTCAAGCGCGCACTAGAGCAAGAAACAGGCGGCCTGCAGCTTGCGGCCTGGAGAAAAGTGTTTCTAGCCGCCACGGTTGGGAGAACACTGGTGGCGCAGATTTGCGACCTACCCTGGCTGGGGGTAGGCTGGGCCAACATGCATCTGGTCGTCGTGCACTACCACTACCGGCCGGGCGGCGTACGGCGCGTGGTGGAGCTGGGCCTGGCCGCGTTGGTACGGCATGCGCCCGTGTCGTGCAGCTCGGTGATCCTGGCCGGCGGCGAGGCCCCGGAGGGGCCTTGGCTGGAGAGCTTGCGAGCAGAATTAGCCCCGGTCCCGATCCACACATGCACGGATCGCGCCCTCGGTTACCTCTCGGAAATACGATCACCCGTCCGCGAGTTACGCCGCCACCTGCGTCAGTTCTGGGCCCGATTCTTCGATTCCCTGGAGCCGGGGCCCACCGTCGTTTGGGCCCACAATCTCGGGTTGGGCCGAAATATCCTGATGGCCCGGGAACTGATCCGCGCTTGTCAGCAGCGCGGGGTGCGTTTGGTCTTGCACCATCACGATTGGTGGTTCGAACAGCGCTGGCAACGTTGGGAAGAGTTCCGCCGCGCGGGAGTGCCGTCCCTGCGCCATGTCAGCCAGGTTTTCTTCGCTCCCTACCGGGAAGTAAGACACGCGACGATCAATCGTCGGGATGCCCAGGCGCTGCGCCCCGCATGGGGCGGGCAGGTCGGCTGGCTGCCCAACCCCATGCCTCGACCAACCCCCCTGCCGGCATCCGAGTTGGAAGCCGCACGGCGTTGGCTCCAGCGGCAGGCGCCCACACGGGGCCGGCCCGTATGGATTGTCCCGTGTCGGTTGCTGCGCCGCAAAAACCTGGCCGAGGCGATTTTGCTGACGCGCTGGTTGCGTCCGGAGGCCTGTTTGCTGACCACGGGTGGCGTCAGTTCGGTGGATGAAGAAGCCTACGCGCGCACGTTGCAGGACGCTATCCGCCGACATCGCTGGCCGGTCTGGCTGAGCGCCCTCGCCAGTGGCGGCAATCGCGCACCCGACATCTACGCACTGATGGGCGCAGCCGAGGCAGTGTTGCTGACCTCGGTCCTGGAAGGGTTCGGTCTGGCCTATCTGGAGGCCGCGCTGGTGCGACGCCCGCTGATTGCTCGGGCCGTGCCGCATGTGGTCCCGGACCTGCACCGCCTGGGATTCCGTTTCCCCCAGCTTTATCGGGAGGTGTGGGTCCCCACCGCGGCATTCGACTGGTCGGGCGAGCTGCGCCGGCAGCGTCGGTTGTTCGAGCAATGGCGGCGTCAGTTGCCGGCCTTTTTGCGGCGCAGCCCCGAGTTACGTCCGGCTTGGGTCGAGCACCCGTCACCCCGGCTGGTTGCCTTTAGCAGTCTTACGCTGAGCGGTCAGTTGGAACTGCTGACCCAACCACCGGAGGAAAGTTGGGCAGCCTGCGCCCCTTGGAACCCGGAGCTGGTCCTTTGGCAACGCCGCGCCGCTGCGGGGACGCTGCAGACCTCTCCTTGGCCGCAGGAGGCCGACGCCCGGCTCAGCTTGGCGGCGTATGCCCGGCGTTGGTGGCGGCTGGTGCACGCAAGGGGCCGCGATGTCGAGCCGCAAGCGGCTTGCTATGCCCAGCGCCTCCTCCTGGGAAAAACCCTTGCGACCGCATTGCAGCATCCGCTTCTTTGGGCCCGGAGCTCATGAGAGTGCGGGCCATCTTGTTCGACATCTACGGGACCCTTTTCCGCGTGGGGCTACCTCCCGCCGACGCCGACCAGCAATGGGTCCAACTGTTCCGCGAGGAATTGCACATGGACCCGCCGATGAACCGCCTGGCCTTCGCCGCAGCCTGCAGCCGTGTCGTGGCCCTACGCCACCAATGGGCCCGTGCCCGCGGCATTCGGTATCCCGAGGTCAACTGGCCCACGGTGGTGACGGAGGTGTTACCCGCAGTGGCCCGGTTACCGGTACCGGCCCGCGACCGTTTCATTCACCGGCAGATGCAACTGGGCCGGCACATCGAACCCTACACCGGTGCGATCGAAACCTTGCGGGGCCTACGCGCCGATCGCCGTTTGCTGGGCCTGGTATCCAATGCCCAAGCCTACACGCGGGAAGAGCTGCGCCACTGGCTGGAAGCGGCCGGGATGGGCCTGGACGCTTTTCATCCCTCGCTCTGCTTCTATTCCTTCGAACATGGGTACGCCAAACCGGATCCGCACGTGTTCCAGTGGGTCACCGTGCGTCTGGAGGCCCTGGGGGTGCGACCGGAGGAAACCCTGATGGTGGGAGACCGACTCGACAACGACATCGAACCTGCGCGCGCCTTTGGATGGCAGAGCTGGCATTTTACCTCCCACCCCGGCGACGGCTTGTGCTCGGGCAACTGGGATCAACTGCGACACCATCTGCTGGTTCGCAACGTCGAATAAGGCACGGTGGTGCGAAGGAGCTGCGCCCGAAAAGGCCGCGTTTTGCGCGGCAAGCGGCATGGGGTCTGTCCCGGCTTTAGGAAATGACTCCGCAAGATGGCACCGCTCCGGGCTTGAGCCGTGAGCGGTGCAGTCACCACGCCGGATTGCCGGCCGCGTCTGCCTACCGGCTCAGTTCGCCCACCTGGTAGCGAAGGAACCGTCGCACCACGATCGAGTCGCCCAGTTGGCGGCTGACCCGGTCGACGTACTCGCGCACGCTGATTTCGGAGTTCTGTTTGACGTAGCCCTGCTCGAGCAGGCAGACGGTCTGATAAAACTTCTCCAGTTTGCCCTCGACGATCTTCTGCACCACGGCCGGGGGCTTGCCCTTGACCTGCTCGGCGGCAATTTCGCGTTCCTTGGCCACGATCGACTCAGGCAGTTGCTCCCGGGACACCGCCAGGGGGGAGGAAGCGGCAATCTGGAGGGTGATGTCGCGCACCAACTGCTTGAAGGCCTCCGAGGCCACGGTCTCCGGACGGTTGGCCCCCACCTCCACCAGTACGCCAATCTGTGCGCCGGTGTGGATATAGGCCGCGATCATCCCATGGCCCTCCACCTCCAAGCGGGCATGCCGGGCAATTCGGAGGTTTTCCCGGATTCGGCCCACGGCATCCTGGCGCAGCGGTTCCAGGTCCGCATTGGCGTCGGCGGCCAGGCGCACCGCCACCTCGTTGGCGAAGGCGCGGAACATCTCATTGCGCGCCACAAAGTCCGTCTCGCAATTGACCTCCACGATCACCCCCGCACGTGCCCCGGGCAGCACATGGGCCACGATGACTCCTTCGCGGGCTTCCCGTGCGGCTTTGTGTGCCGCGGTGGCCGCACCTTTCTTACGCAGAATTTCCACGGCCTTTTCCATGTCGCCCCCGGCCTCCACCAGGGCGCGTTTGCAGTCCATCATCCCGGCATTGGTCAGTTCGCGCAGTTTGACCACCTGGGCTGCTGTGACTTCCGCCATAAAACAATCCTCCCTGATCGGTTGAACCCTTGCAGAAACGGTTCTCTATTGCGCCGGCCCCTTCAACTGGCCGGCGCGGGTTGGTGCACGGCGGCCGGTGCAGCCGCCGCTTCAGTGGTGGCTACGGTGCCCGCCGGGGTCGCTACCTCTGCGGGCTCAGCTGCAGGAGGGGCTCCTGAGATCTCCCCAGAGCCCGGGCTTTCGGCCGGAGCCGGAGTCGCGACGGCCTCACCCCCGCGTCGGGCCTGCTTGGCCTCGAACTCGGCGCGCGCCTGCATCACCGTCTGGGCCACCACGCTCAAGATGAGGCGGATCGACCGTATGGCATCATCATTGCCAGGGATCGGATAGTCCACCTCGTCCGGATCGCAATTGGTGTCCACGATGGCCACGACAGGGATCTTCAATCTTCGCGCCTCTGCCACGGCGTTGTGCTCCCGTTTGATGTCGACCACGAACAACGCCCCCGGAAGGCGATCCATGCCCCGGATACCCTCGAAATACTTGCGCAGCCGGGCGGCCTCCCGGCGCAGCCGTGCCTGTTCCTGTTTGACGTAATTGTTGATGGCGCCGCTGGTCTCCAGCTTTTCCAGCTCGTCCAGTCGTCCCATGGAACGCCGGATGGTCACAAAGTTGGTAAGCGTGCCGCCCAGCCACCGCTCGGTCACCCAAAACTGGCCGGTCTCCTTGGCCGTGTCGCGGATGACCTGTTGTGCCTGCTTTTTGGTGCCCACGAAAATGATGCGGTCCCCACGCAATACTACCTCGCGCAAAAACTGGCAGGCCGTCTCCAGTTGCGCCAGCGACTTGCTCAGGTCGATGATGTGAATGCCGTTGCGCGCGTCGAAGATGAAGGGCTTCATCTTCGGGTTCCATCGACGCGTCTGATGACCGAAATGGACTCCCGCATCCAGCAGTTCCTTGATGCCGATACTCAGCACAATGTTTCCTTTCCTGGCAGCCCACCGATCCGCAACACGGTGGACCATCCCGGGCTACCCGGGATTTTGACCGATGTTGTTGTGGTCCCCTGCGCCTCCGCAGGCACAGGTTTTTTAGGACCGTTCGAACCTTGTACGGCAGTCCGTTGCGGCGGCTTGGCCAACACAAGGGACGCCTAGTTTACCAGAGCCGGAGCCCGGGGCAACCCCGGACTTGGCCCCCGACATGTGGGCGGCGCATTTCAGTTTTTGAGCGGACGAAAGTGGGGGTGGGTGGTAGAACGACGACATGAAAACAACCTGCTTGTCTGCTCCCGTTTGTTCGTGTGGTCGTCCGCATGGTCCGGCTTCGTTGCCGG
>Ga0209809_1002725_pt1 | contig 11976 bp, 8 predicted proteins | sample YNPMSTMetaG_FD_186172 | JGI IMG/M metagenome (GOLD analysis project Ga0209809, IMG submission 186172) | Anoxygenic and chlorotrophic microbial mat microbial communities from Yellowstone National Park, USA - YNP MS-T MetaG (SPAdes) (version 2) ... | reverse complement strand
CGCTGGAAGCCAAGGCGGCCCAGTGGCCCTCAGGCGCTTGGTCAGAGGCGAAAACCACCGTCTGGCGGGAGGAGACGGTGGAGGCGGCGCAATCCGGCTGTTTGGGCGATCAGCCGGGCGGCTGGGAACGTCGGCCACGTTTTGCAGGGGTGCGGCACCGGGCAGCCGAGGAGCTGCTTAGGCGCTCCGCCTTCCTCACCACCCACCAGCAGGAGGGCTCAGCGCGGCTGGCCTCCGAGCCTCCCATTGAAAGGGGGAGAAGGAGCGGTTGTGGAAGCGAGCGGTTGAGGGATTTGGATCTGTACCCTCCGCCGTGCCAGGACCTGAATGCCCACAGGAGCCTTTCCCGGCTGGCGGGCTGGGGGGTGGAACCGGATGCAGGCGTTGAAGGGCTGGCCCCCGCCGGAAGAAGAGTCGCCGAAGGGGATACGGAGGCTGATTCGGCAGTGGCTACTTATTCCGGTGGAGTGGAAGCGGCCTGCGCGGCAACGGCGAGGCCTGTTTGCATGCCCCGGCGGGCTGGCTGGCGTGGTGGCGGGGACCATTGGAGGAATTGTTGCCGCGCTGTCGGGTCTGGAGCGGGGTGGGTGGGGTGGAGAGCGGCTGAAGGCGCGTGGGTTGGGCCGAAGAATTTCTGCAAGAGGCGCGCCTCGGGGAGAGGCGGAAGGAGTGGTGTGCCCCAGCGGGGTGGTTGGGGGTGTGGGAAGCCGGGGTTGAGGCGGGCGGAGGCTTGCCTCAGGGCGGATGGGGGAGCATTGCCGAGCCTTCTCAAGGGGTTAAGGCATCCCACGGATGAGGACCCGCGAAGATTGCCCGTCCCGGCACAGGCCCCAACCAAAGTCGGTTTGGATTCAGGCGACACTGAACAGCGGTGCGCCAAGCTTGCCCGCCGGTGTTCTACTCGCCTACGTTGGCCTTCCTTGAATGGGCGAACGACGCAAGGTGTTGCTATCGGCCTATGCGTGTGAACCGGGCCGGGGTTCTGAGCCGGAGGTAGGCTGGCGCTGGGCCACGGAATTGGCGCGGTATCACGAGATCACCGTGCTCACACGCGCCAACAACCAGCCGGTGCTTGAATCTGCCCTGGAGAAGCTGCCCGAACCACGGCCCCGTTTTCTGTACTATGATCCTCCAGCCCCGTGGCTCCGTTGGAAAGCCCGCGGCTTGCCTGTAAGCCTCTTCTATGCGCGCTGGCAGTGGGGCGCACGTAATTGGATCCGCCATCAACTCCCAAACTATGACCTGGTCCACCACGTGACCTTCAATTCCTTTCGCCAGCCGGGATACTGGTGGGAGACGGCCCCCCCGATCGTGCTGGGCCCCCTGGGCGGCGGCCAGATCTGTCCCTGGCCGTTTCTCTGGCATTTTGGCCGCCGGCTTTTGCCCGAGCTGATCCGGTCCCTGACCGTTTTGGCGGCTCCGGCCCTGCCCTCCTTGCACCTCAGCTTTCGAGCTGCTGCAGTGATTTTGGCCGTCAACCCGGAGACCGCCCGGAGAATCCCCGCCCCCTACCGGCCCAAGGTCCGCCTGATGCTGGAAACCGGAATCGCGCCCGACCAGATCCTACCGCCGCGGCCCTTGGCGGTTAACGGGCCTGTTCGGGTCCTTTGGTTAAGCCGGATGGAGAAAATCAAGGCCGGCACCTTGGCAGTTACCGCGTACGCCCTGGCCCGGCGCCTCGAACCCACCCTCCGCCTCAGCATGGTCGGGGACGGGCCGGATGCCGGAGCCGTCAAGGCCACGGCCACACGCCTGGGAGTGGCCAGCTTGATCCAGTGGCACGGACGCGTAAGCCGGGAGCAAATCCCCGCGCTATTGGCCTCGCACGATGTGTTTCTCTTTACCAGCGTGCGGGACACCTCCGGCAATGCCCTGCTCGAGGCCATGGCGGCCGGCCTGCCAGCCGTCACCCTGCTTCATCATGGCCAGGCCGAAATCGCCACCGACCAAACCGCCATCCGCATTCCCCCGACCCAACCGTCCCCAACGGCCGCAGCCATCGCAGAAGCGCTGGTGAGCCTGGCACGAAACCCCCAACTGCGCCATCGTATGGGAGAGGCCGCCCGCCAGCGCGTCTTGGAGCTCTATCTGTGGCCCCGCAAGGCCGCGCAAATGAACGCCATCTACGAGGAGATCTGGGCACGCCAACCTCGTCAGCGCCTCTGACCGACCTCCTCAGGGGTCTGAACCCTTGCGAACCCCGCCCTTGCCCCATGCCACAGGCCGCAGTTCAACCCGATTCTGCTTGCGCCTCTGCTACGCGCTTTCAATGCTGACACCCAGCCTATGAGCGTCTCGAAACGCGCGCGCCCAACCGGAACTGGGTCGAGCCCGAAGCGGTCGAAAAAGACTGCACGCCGCGCCCGCATCGGCCGCTCCCGGGCTTCGGTGAGCACGGCCCCCGAGCCTTCCTTGCCGACGGCTCTCTCCACTCACGAGGCGCAAAGCCAACGACCCCAGCCCCCTGCGGCCGAAGTGCCAGAGGCCCGTGAACCCCGCCAGGACCTTGCCCTCGATGTAGCAGAGCCCGACACCGAACGGGCCGGGGAACACGACACCGACACAGCTTTCCAGCTCTACCTGCGCGAGATCGGTCAGGTGAAACTCCTCACGCCGCAGGAGGAAATCGAGCTGGCCGCCCGCATCAAAGCCGGGGACAAGAAGGCCCGCGAGCACATGATCAAGGCCAACCTGCGCTTGGTGGTCAAAATCGCCCGCGATTATGAGGGGCTGGGCCTGCCGCTGCTCGACCTCATCAGCGAGGGCAACATCGGCCTCATGAAAGCCGTCGAACGCTTCGACCCCAAGAAAGGTGGCAAACTGTCGACCTACGCCGCTTGGTGGATCAAACAGGCCATCAAACGGGCCTTGGCCAACCAGGCCAAGACCATCCGGTTGCCCGTCCATCTGGTGGATAAAATCGCCCGCATGCGGCGCATCGCCATGGAGCTGCAGGAAGAACTGGGCCGCGAGCCCACCGACGAAGAGTTGGCCGCCGAATTGGGCACCACGCCAGCCCGGGTAGCCCAGATGCGCACCGCCGCCATCCGACCCGCTTCCCTAGACGCGCCCTTGTCGGGCGAGGAGGACTCCAACAGCTTCGGCGAAATCGTCCAAGACGAATCCGCCCACACACCCTACGAGGAGCTGGAAGAAAAAACCGTCACCGCCATGCTCCGCGAACTGTTGCAGCGCTTGGACGCACGCGAGGCGGCCATCCTGAATCGTCGCTTCGGCTTGGACGGAAATCCACCCCAAACCCTGGAGGAGGTCGGTGCCCAGTTCGGCGTCACACGCGAGCGGGTTCGCCAAATCCAAAACATGGCTTTGCGCAAGTTGCGCCGTATGATCGAAAAACTCGAAAAGGTCAAGGATTGAGCCTCCACACCCATTGCCGCTCGCCATGGCTGCCGTCACCCCCTCCGACATCCAGCGCGCCATCCGGAACGTCCCTGACTTTCCCCAGCCGGGCATCCAGTTCAAGGACATCACCCCGGTACTGGCCGATTCAGAGCTCTTCGCCGGCTGCATCGAGTTGCTGACTGCCGGCTTTCAACCCGGCTAGGTGGACACCGTCGTGGGCATTGACGCACGCGGCTTCATCTTCGCCGCAGCCGCCGCCTACCGACTTCATGCAGGGTTCGTACCCGTGCGCAAAAAGGGCAAACTCCCCTACCTCACCCACGAGCAGACCTACAACCTCGAATATGGCACCAACACCATCACCATTCACGTGGATGCCGTCCGGCCGGGCGCGCGTGTCTTGTTGATGGATGATCTTCTGGCCACCGGCGGCACCGCGGCCGCCGCAGCGGAGCTGGTCAAACGCGTCGGAGGCCAAATCCTCGAGATTTCGTTCCTCATCGAGCTGACCTACCTCAAAGGGCGCAGTCGCTTGGAAGGCTATCCGGTCCGCTCCGTAGTCGTGTACTAGCGCCTCGCCCCCTGGCGGAAGTCCTTCCCCAGCCGAACCGTCGCTTGGAGGGCTTTTCTCCCAGCAGACAAAACTTCCGGCCGCGGCAAAACACCACGGACGGAGCCGCACTACAGGGTCCCGCACACGTACGACCTCAGGCGACCTCCTGCTCGGGACAAACGACCCAGCCCCGCCCACACCGCACTACGGAATTTATTGCCCTGGGGATCGCTCGGGCTGATGACGGCGTCACAGTCCCGCATACTCGAGCGCTCTTTGAGCGCAAAGCGACGCCAGTGCCAGCCTGACTCCCCACATCCACACTCTCGCACGAAGCCGCTCGCACCACATCGGCACATCAGAGCCACGCCCGCCCACGAGCCCGGCGCAGCATCGTAAGTCGCTGATGGACTTGAAAAGAGACTGGAAACCAGAAGCCCGTAACTCCCGCAGACGCATCCACTGCATGCGCTCCTGCCAAGCCGGGCCGGCAAAAATACCCGCAGGTTGCCTCAGCGCCTAACCGCCAGTGCTGTCATGGGTTCACAGCGCGCCACGCAGTTGAAAACACGTGCCCACGCGCCCGTCCCCAAACGACCGGACAATTCAGGTTTTGAGGCCTGTCGGGGGCGCGCGAGGCGCACACGCTCCGGCTTTCCCGGGCCGCTTCGGTGTCTTGAACCCTTCCCCGACCGCTCGGCCCGCGCCACCCGGCCCCCAAGCCTTGACCCGGCGGCTCGGCCCAGCTGTCGACTTTGAAGACCTCTGTGTCCCGGCGAATGCCCCCTTCACCTGTCCGGTTTCTAGCAAACGGAACTCCAGGGACCAATCTGTTGCGTCTGGCTTTGCCCACCCCTCCCTGCCCTGCACCCACGCCTGAGACCGTTGTCCGCTCAGCCTGCAGCGTCTCGGCGGCAAGAGCGCAGTCGCGCTTGACCTTCCAGACCGGAGAGCCGAGTTTGCCCCTCGGTTCGAAATTGCGAGGGCAATCATGTCCATTGGGCTGCAAGACACGGGACTAGATCGTACGCTTTTGGTGCTGGGCGTGGGAAGTTTCGCCCACAGCACCACGCGGATCCTGCAACAGGACGGCGCGCGCGTCATGACGTACCTGACGCGCGACTATGCCCATTGGCCACCCTCACTCTGCGGGCCCACCTTCCGTAGGGACCTTCACCCCAGCCCCCTGCCCCTGATCGAACGCGAACGCGTTGCCCTCGTCATCCCTCAGTCCATCGACTGGGCGCAGGCCCCCTGGGCCCCAGACTTGGTCCGCTCGGGCGTCCCCTTTCTTTGCCCCACCGGCGAAGCGTTGCGCCTGGAACGCGAACGAGACTTTGCACGTGTCCTCTGTGAACAGTTCGGAATCCCCTATCCCTTGTCAGTCTTCGCGCGTAACCGGGCCGAGGCCTTCCGCTGGCTGTCCGAACATCCGGGACCCTACGTCATCAAAAACCCTCTCTGCGGCCCGTTCAGCCCCGTCCATACCATCGTCTGCGACAGCCCGGAAGCCACTCGAGCCTGGCTGGCACGAGTCGATGACTCCGAAGGCCTCTTCCTCCAGCAGTATCTGGGACCCGCCGAAGCAGGACACATCGTCCTGGTCAGCCACGGAGAAGTCTGGTCAATCGTGACCAACCAAGAATATAAACGCGCCTTCAACGGGAACATGGGCATTGTAGCCGGGGCCCCTCTGGGAGGGCTGGTGGAAGCCGACCCTGAGGACCGCTACGGACTGGCTCGCGCCCTCATTCACCCCTTGCGCCCCTGGTTGCGCCAGGTTCGTTTCCACGGCCCCTTGCAAGTCACCGCGGCCTGGCACCAGGACCGGTGGTGGGTCCTTGAATACAATGTGCGCTTGGGCGTCACTTCGGGTGCCATGCTGCTGCGTATGCTCCAGAATCCGTGGGAAACCATGCTCCGCACTGCGCAAGACCAAACACTCCATCCGCAGTTCATCCCCCATCGCCGCTTCGGATGCTCCGTCACACTGGCCGGCTACGGGTACCCCTACGTCCAGTTGTCCGGTCCTGAACTGCCCTTGGAAATCCGCGAGCCCTTGGACACCGAAGAAACCGACCTTTGGTGGAACGAGGTCCGGCAGGACGATCAAGGCCGACTCTGGGCTACAGGCCACCGGCTAGCCGATGTCATCGGCTTCGGACCGACCTTGGAAACTGCCCTTCGGCGGGCCTACGCCAACATCGCCCGATTACACTGCCCAGGGAGTTATTACCGAACCGATATCGGCCAGTCGCTTTGGCCCCCAGGCTCCGCGCTTGAGCCGCGGCCGCAACCCACCCAAACCTCCGACGTACACATGGAGCCATGAACACCAGTGGGACCGCAACGCAACCCTGCGACCTGCCCCGACAAACCAAAGCCTCAACACCGCAGGAGTGCCCAGCACATGCATCCCCCACCCCTGCTTGGCCCCCCGATCGGCCCCCGCGGCCGGCTTGGGTCGAGGTAGACCTCGCCGCCATCGCTCGCAACCTCGAACGCATCCGGCAAGACGCGCCGCCCGGCCTCTCGTTTCTCTCGGTCGTTAAAGACGATGCCTACGGCCATGGCGCACTACCCGTAGCACATCTTGCCCTCAACGCCGGCGCACGGTTCTTGGCCGTGGCCACCTTGGAAGAGGGAATCCGACTGCGCCAAGCCGGCCTGCGCGCACCCATCCTGCTGCTCGGAGAGCGAGATTCCACCGAGCTTTCCTGGGCCGTCACCTACGAGCTGACTTGTGTAGTGGGCGAGCTGGCCTTGATCGGCGAGCTGGCCCGCTACGCCCACCGCGCCCAAAAACGCGTGCCCGTGCACATCAAAATCAATACCGGCATGAACCGGTACGGCGTCCGCTGGGAGGAAGCCTGGCCCTTGTTCGAAAGAATCCTCTCCGAGCCGGCGCTCCGCCTCGAGGGTGTCCTCAGCCACTTCGCCCAATCCGACGAACGCGACAAAACCTTTGCCCGCATCCAACTGGAGCGTTTTCAACAGGTGCTCCGCACGCTCGAAGACAAAGGCATCCGTCCGCCATGGCGCCACATCTGCAACACCGGCGGTTACCTCGACCTCCCCGAGGCCCACTTCGACCTGGTCCGCCTCGGACTCCTGCCCCTGGGCGTATACCCCTCCCGTGTATGCCGTCAAATCCCCGGCTTGGAACCCGCCCTCTCCGTCAAGGCCCGAATCGTCGCCCTCCAACACCTCCGGCCCGGCGACACCGTGGGCTACGGCATGCATTATCAAGCCCCAAGCCACCGCCGCATCGCTGTCTTGCCCTTGGGCTACGGCGACGGCATGCCCCGCCTGCGCAACGCCGGCGCCGTCCTCATCCGCGGCCGCCGCGCCCCCATCGTCGGCGGCGTCGCCATGGACGCCTTCATGGTTGACGTCACCCACATCCCTGAAGCCAAGCTCGGCGAAGAAGCCGTCATCCTGGGCCGACAAAACGACGAAGAAATCACCGCCCAAGAGCTTGCCTCTTGGCAACAGTCCGTGGTCTACGAAGCCCTGGTGCGCTGGCAACCCCGGCTGCCCCGCCTCTACCGCAACAGCCCCAACGCACCCTCCCCGTCGGTACCATGAAGCTGCTCTTCTCCGAAGCCCGACCCGATTACGCCCATTACCAATTCCCCTACGTCGTCTGGGCCTTCCCCGAGCCCGACGAAACCCCCGCCGACCTCTTCGCCGCCGGCTTCCTGCCCTCCTCCCGACAACTGGACCGCTTTTACCTCTGCCGCCATATCCGCGTCCACCTTCCCCGATTCCGTCCCTCCTCCGAAAACCGCCGCATCCTCCGCCGCAGCCAGCACTTCGAAGCCGTCTGCCTGCCCCGAGCCCAGCTCGAATGGACCCCGCAACGCCGATCCTTCTGCTTGGCCTACGCCCAAGCCGCCTTCGGCCCCAACATCATGACCGAAGCACGCCTCGACGAGCTCTTCCTCTCCCCCATGACCACCCACGTGCTCCAGGTCAAACTCCGGCGCCAGGATACTGAAGTGGGCCTGGCCACACTCTACCTCCAGCCGCCCGTCATGGCCTATTACTCCTACGCCTTCTACGACCTGCAATGGCGTCCCCTCTCATTGGGCATGTTCATGATGACCTTCGCAGTCGACTGGTTCGCCCGTCACGGCTTCGAATTCCTTTACCTCGGCACCTGTTACTCCCAAAACGCCCTCTACAAAACCCAGTTTGCCGGTGTCGAATTCTTCAACGGCTTCCGCTGGTCCTCTAACCTGGAAGAACTCAAACACCTGCTCGCGCGCGACTTGCCCCCCAACTCCCAGCATCACCTCTTGGAAAGCCAGGACTACCGGGACCGCTTCTGTCCCGAACCCCTGCCGTTGCTGGCCCAGCACCACGGTGTGACCGCCCTACGCCCGACCCGCGTCATTGACGCAGCCACCCCGCCCCACTAGCATCCCCAGCCTGGGAACACGCACCATGCTCGAAGCCCTGGAAAAATTGCTCATCCTGCAGGACCGCGACCGCCACCTGCATCGCGTCCGAGACGAATTGGCCCGGCTCGGCCCCGAACGCCAGAGCCTCCAACAACGATTGGACGCAGCCCGAACTGCGGTCGAACAGGTCCGACAGCACCTCCGTCAGCTCGAAAACGAACGCCGCCAACTCGAGCTGGACGTAGCCGGCAAACAACAGCTCATCGACCGCTACAGCCAGCAGCAAATGCAAACCCGCAAAAACGAGGAATACCAGGCCCTGGCCCAGGAAATCGAACGCCTCAAAGTCGCCATCCGCCAAATCGAGGACCGTGAGCTGGACCTGATGGAGCAGGCCGAACAGGCCCAGCAACAACTCCGCGCCGCCCAGGAAACCCTCCGCCAAACCGAAGTCTCCGTCCAACAGCAACAGGCCCTCCTCCTCCAACGAGAGCAAAATCTGCTGGCCGAAGAAGCCCAACTGACCGCAGAACGAGAAGCCCTGGCAGCCGCCCTGGACCCCTCACTCCGCCAACGCTACGAACGCCTCCAACGCAGCCGCGGGGGAAACGTCGTCGTCGGCATCGCCCACGGCGTCTGCGGCGGGTGCCACATGAGGCTCCCCCCACAGGTGATCGTGAATTGCCGTTCCGACCAGGAGATCGTCACTTGCACCAATTGCGGTCGCATCCTCTACTACAGCCGCGAAATGGACATGGAAGTGGTCGATTGACCCACCGCATCCGCCTTCGGCCCCAAACCCGTCCCGCAGAGCCATGCCATCAAACCGTGCCCCCGAAGCTCACAGCCCGGCATCCTCTCCTTGACCCCGCGCAACTCTGCGCACAAACCCGCGGCCAATGGCCCGCCAGCGCCCAAGCCCTTCCTTAACCGTGGCCCGACCCCCGCAGACACGCCAGCCCCGCCCAACCGGGGCCGCCAATGCCGGCCCCTCCACACGCCCATCACCCGTGGTCTTCAGCCACGCACACTTTCTCAATCGCGAGCTCAGCTGGCTCGAATTCAATCACCGCGTCCTGGAAGAAGCCCTCCGGCCCGACAACCCACTGCTGGAACGGCTCAGGTTCTACTGCATCACCAGCAGCAACCTCGACGAGTTCTTCGAAATCCGAGTCGCCGGCCTCAAACAACAGGTCGAAACCGGCGTCACCGAACCGGGTCCTGACGGTCTCACCCCCCGCCAAACCCTGGCCGCCATCCGACGCCGCGTCACCCGCATGGTCCATGACCACAACGCCTGCTGGCGCGAACGCCTCCAACCCGAATTGGCCCGACACGGCATCCGCTTCCTCCGCCCCGACAGTGTCTCCGCGGCAGACCAACAGTGGCTGGAACACTATTACCGCACCACCGTCCGACCCGTATTAACTCCCCTGGCCATCGATCCCACCCATCCCTTCCCCCTGCTCGTCAACCGCGCCCTCAACCTCGTCGTCCGCCTCGGCGCACCCCCACGCTCCCGACCCGGCCCCCGTCTGGCCGTGCTCGAAGTCCCACGCGTCCTACCCCGTCTGATCCGCCTACCTCACGCGGACGGACGCCAAGACTATGTCTTCCTGGGCGAATTGATCGGGCACTTCCTCCCCGACCTCTTTCCTGGCCGTACCATCCTCGGTTGGTGGCCCTTCCGCGTCACCCGCAACAGCGAACTCTACATCGACGAAGAGGAAGTGGCCAACCTCCTGGCCGCCGTGGAACAGGAACTCCAACGACGACGCCGCGGCGCCGCCGTACGACTCGAAGTCGCCAAAAACTGCCCCACCGACGTCCGCCGCCAATTACTCGAAAACCTCGGCCTCGGCCCGGAAGACCTTTACCTCATCGACGGCCCACTCAACCCCCACCGCCTCATGACCCTCTGCGAGACCGAGCAAGCCCCAGCACTACGCTACCCCCCTTGGATCCCCCCAGTGCCCCCCAGCCTCCGCGAAACCACCGACCTCTTCGCCGCCATCCGACGCAACGACATCCTCCTCCACCACCCTTACGACTCCTTCGAACCCATCATCAGCCTTCTCCAACAGGCCGCAGCCGACCCCGACGTCCTCGCCATCAAACAAACCCTCTACCGCACCGGGGGCGACCCCCGCATCATCGGCGCCCTCATGGAAGCCGTCCGCAACGGAAAAATGGTCGCCGCCGTCGTCGAACTGCGCGCCCGCTTTGACGAAGCCAACAACATCCGCTGGGCCCGACAACTCGAAGAAGCCGGCGTCCACGTCGTCTATGGCCTGGTCGGCTACAAAATCCATTGCAAAGCCACCCTCATCGTCCGCCGTGAACCCGACGCCATCCGGCGCTACGTCCACCTGGCCACCGGCAACTACAACCCCAACACCGCCCGACAGTATACCGACGTCGGCCTGCTCACCTGCCGACCCGACATCGGCGAGGATGTCACCGACCTCTTCAACCTGCTCACCGGCATGACACAGTTCCGACCCCTCCGCCAACTCTGGGTCGCCCCCTTCGACCTTCATACCCGCCTCAAGAACCTCATCGAACGTGAAGCCCGCCACGCCGCCCAGGGCCTGCCGGCGCGAATCATCGCCAAAATGAACTCCCTGGTCGATCGCGACATCATCGAAACCCTCTACCGCGCCTCCCAGGCCGGCGTCTCCATCGACCTCATCGTCCGCGGCATCTGCTGCCTCCGCCCAGGCCTCCGCGGCATCAGCGAAAACATCCGCGTCCGCAGCATCGTCGACCGCTTCCTCGAGCACAGCCGCATTCTCTACTTCGAAAACGGCGGCCAGCCCGAAGTCTTCCTCAGCAGCGCCGACTGGATGCCCCGCAACTTCTACCGCCGCATCGAAACCACTTTTCCCATCCTCGATGGCATTCTCCGCGACCGCATCATCCACGAATTGCTCGCCCTTCCCCTGGCCGACAACACACGCGCCCGACTCCTCCAACCCGACGGCACCTATCGCCACGCACGGCCCCGCCCCGGCGAACCCGAACGCCGCAGCCAGTTCGAATTCCTCGAACGCGCCCGCACCGCCGCCTCCCCGCCCGGGCCCAGCCACCCCGCCCGAACCCCGCTGCGCCTTCGCCCCAGGCCCGCCTGAGCACTCGACCCTCTTGAACCATCATGGCCCTCTCTCATGCGCCCGGGCCAATCCGGGAATCCGCCCAAGCCCCTCAAACTCTCATGCCTCCTGCTCACTTTCGCTGCCCATTCAACTCCAACCGACCAAAACTGAGGCCAATGAGACCCAACAAGCTACGAAACCCGCGGCAGCTCTTGACAGCCCTCCTTCCAGACGGGCCTAGGGCTTCGCCCCATTGCTCTGATCCATGCTCAAGGTGAGCCGATCGGCCAAGGTCCCAAGGGCTTGCAGACCGCCAAGAGGGCCCCGCCTCAGCCTGCGGCGACGCCGGCCAGCTCACCGCCGCCGTCTTACCCAGCCGCCGCCAGGCTCAACCGCGCCATCCGCAGCAAGTTGGAGGCAGCCACCGCAAAATCGCCCCACGCTTCCGTCCGCGGCCGCCCTCGATCCCGGCTCCGTCTCTAGCCTCCCACTGTCTGAATCCAGCCCAAAATCTCCCCCACACGCCTGCGGTCTTCTGACGAAGATAGTAATTAGACCG
>Ga0209809_1002724_pt1 | contig 11977 bp, 12 predicted proteins | sample YNPMSTMetaG_FD_186172 | JGI IMG/M metagenome (GOLD analysis project Ga0209809, IMG submission 186172) | Anoxygenic and chlorotrophic microbial mat microbial communities from Yellowstone National Park, USA - YNP MS-T MetaG (SPAdes) (version 2) ... | reverse complement strand
GTCGATCGGCTCGAAATGCGGCGGCACGCCGGCCTCGATCGGGAAACGGCGCAGCAAGCTCTGGCAGAAGGCGTGGATCGTGGCGATTTCGAGGCCGCGGGGCAGGTCCAGCACGCGAGCGAGGAGCCCACGCGCCTCGGTCCGCTCGCGTTCCGTCGCCGGCCTGCCGAGCAGAGCCGCAAGATCGGCTTCGAGCGCGGCCTCGTCGAGCACGGCCCACTCGGCGAGCCGTTGCTCGATCCGTTGGGTCATCTCGGCGGCGGCCGCCTTGGTGAAGGTGATCGCGAGGATCCCTTCCGGGTCCGCTCCGGCGAGCAGGAGCCGCAAGATCCGGTCGGTCAGGACCCGCGTCTTGCCGGTCCCGGCATTGGCCGTCACCCACACCGAACGGCGCGGATCGGCCGCGCGCCGCTGGGCGTCGGTCGGCGGGCGCGGGCTCGCCGTCCCCTCCGCACTCACCCCGGCTCTCCCGTCGGCTCGCTGCCCCACCATTCGGCGGTGCGTGCAAGGTGGTCGAAGGGGTCGTCGCCGCGGGCGATCTCCGGCCGCGGGATCGGCCGATAGGCGGTCCCGGGCTCGGCGAAGTGGGCGAGCAGGCGGCCGACCCCCTCACGGGCCGCACCGACGAGCTCTTCGATCCGGTCGATTCGGCGGATCTCGGGACCTGCCAGGGTACCGGTCGAGGGGCGCAACGAAAGGTAGAGCAGCTCCTCCGCGAGCCGAGCCGGGACATCGGGGAAGCCGCCTTCGGCTGCGATCCAAGCCTCGAGCACGAGTTGTGGCTCGCGGCCGCTGCGCACCTCCTCGCTCTTCGGCAGGGTGCCGCTCTTGTAATCGAGGATGGCGAGCCGGCCGTCCCGGCCGATCTCGATCCGATCGGCGCGGGCTCGAATGCGAAAGGGCCCACCCGGACCCTCGACGGTGACCGCCCCTTCGAGCTCGGCCCAAATCCGCGCCACCTCGAGGCGCCGCTCACTCTCCCAGCGGGCCAGAGCCTCGGCGAGCCGGTCGAAGCGTGGCCGCCAGAGAGCGCACACCTGCGGATGGTGGGTTTCGGCCGCGAACCGATCGGCGCCGATCTGTTGCAGCGCCTCGACCAGGTTCGGGGGCAACCGTTCGCGGTGGAGGCGCACCCAGTCGGCCAGGATCCGGTGCAGCAGCACGCCCCGCTCGGCAGCGCCGGGTTCGGCGTCGATCGGATCGAGCGGCTGGAGGTCCAGGATCCGGCGGGCGTAGAAGCGGTAGGGATCGCGCAAGAGGTCGCGCAGGTCGCTCACCGAAAAATCCCGCGGCCGGGCCGCGGCGGGCGGGCGGGGCGCCGGTCGCCGCACCGGCCGTGGCCATCGGCCCGTCGGCTCGTCGAGCCGGGCCGGCCAGCCGAGGCGTTCGGGGCTCGGCCGGACACGGTCGCGTGCCCCCTCCCGCGCGAGCACGGCCTCGAGCCGGACGAGCCAGCGCGAGGCGGTGCGTGGGGTGCCGGTCTCGTCTTTTTGCGCCCGCGAGAGGACGACCGCGGGCCCGGAGGCGGCCTGGACGAAATCGTGGGCGGCGATGCCGATCGCCTGCTCGACCGGCGGCAGGCCCAGGCTCGCGCGCATCCGGCGATTGAGCCAGGGGCCGGATTCGACGGCGCCCGGCCACGCCCCCTCGACCAACCCGCCGAGACACACGAGGTCGGCACTCACGAGCCGGCTCTCGAGCGGGCCCAAGATGGCGAGCCGAGGATGGCCGGGCGCGCGCCGGCGCACCGCTCGACCGGCCATCAGCACGGCCAGGAGGGCGGGCCAGGCGCCGGGCGGGATCGGGCCCAGGACCGGTAGGGCCTCGCGCAGCTCGGCGAGGAAGCCGGCCGCTGCCTCGCCCGCTTCTTCGGCCCAGAGCTCGTCCGGCTCACCGGCCTCGTTCCGGGCGAGCCACTCGGCGAACGCCAGGTGGGCCTCGAAGAGAGCCAGGGGATCGACGCTCGGCCGGGCGGCCAGGATGCGGGCCGTCTCGCTCGCCTCGACGAGCTCCCGGAGCCAGCGGGCCAGCTCTTCTTTGGGGACGGGCGCGGGCCAGCGCTCGTCCGGCAGGTCGTCGAGTGCGTCGAGGATGCCCGGAAGGCCGCCCGACATGCGGGGGCCGCGCAGGAGTACCCGATCGAGGGCCCGGACCCTTCGGCGGAACTCGCGCCGGCCGAGCCCGCCCTGGGCGAGCGGATGGCCGAGGGCCGCGAGCAGCGGCACGGGCGGCGCCTCCTCGACCAGCACCCGTGCGGTCAGCAAGAGGAAGGTCCCGGGCGGCGTCTGGTCGAGCGGCGTGCCGGCGCTGTCGTCGACCGCGACGTCCCAGCGGGCGAGCTCGGCTGCCACCCGGCGGGCGAGGTTGCGATCGGCGGTGACGAGCACGGCCCGTCGTCCCGGCGTCTCCAGGGCCTCGCGCAGGCGGATGGCGAGCGCCAGGGCCTCTTCGCCCAGATCGCGCGCCTCGACGAGCTCGAGCCCGTCGAGCGCGGCGGGCGGCAGGGGTTCCTCGGCGCGAACCGCCTCGCTGTCGCCCGCGGGGGTGCGGACCACGCGCCGCCACAGTGCCGCCCGCCCGACCCGGCTCGCGCTTCGACCGTCGAGCCCGGGGCTCGTCAGCTCGACCACCTCCTCCGGGCGCAGGTCGAGTCGCTCGAGCAGGCGGTGGAGTGCCCATTGCGGGTGGGCCGGCGGAAGAGCCGCCCTCTCCGCGGCCGGGAGCTCGCGATCCAGGCTGGGAAGTACCACGAGGCCGTCGGGCAAGCGGGCGACGACCCCGAGCAGCCGGGCCACGGCCGGGATCGTCCCGGTGACACCGGCGGCGACGATCGGCCGATCGGGTGGCCGGCTCGACCAGCGCGCGGCAACAGCATCGAGCAGCCGACGGCGCCGCTCGGCGGGTTCGAGCGCGCCTTCGGCGCGCAGCAGCTCGGGCCAGCTCTCGCGGAGGACCGCAAGGAAGCGCAGGGTCCGCTGCCAATGCTCGGCGAACTCTTCCGGGACCAGGCCGTCGAGCCGGTCGAGCCCGACCTCCTCGTTTTGCAGCTCGTCGAGAAAGGCTTCGAGCTCGCCCGCGAGGCGGATCGCCTGCTCGAGGCTGGTCGCCTCGCGTGCCGAGACGAGCCGGGTGAGGAGGAGGCGGCGGCGCAGCGGCGGGAGGGCCGGGGGAAGCTCGAGCGCGATCTCGGGGTCGAGAACGAGCTCGGCCTCGTCCGGCTCACCCACCGGCACGAGGCGCGGCAAGAGGAGGGGCCGACCCTCGGCAACTTTCAAGAATGCCGCCCGGGCCGCGAGGCAGGCGCGGCGACTGGGCAGGAGGAGGAGCGTCTCGGGGAGCCGATCCTCCCCCCGCGCGAGCAAGTGGGCCGCTAGCCGCTCGAGGAAGGGTTCGCCCGCGGCGATGGTCGCGACCCCGGCCATGGCGATCCGCCTCAGCCGCCCACCGCCCCGGGGTGGTGCCGGGCACACCAAGCCGCCACGGGCGCGAGCGCGGGATGGGCGAGGTTGCGGGCGAGCCAACGTTCGACCCGCGGCAGGAAGGCCCGGTAGCCGGGTTTGCCACCGGGGCCGGCGAGCCGGGTGAAGACCGCCAGGATGCGCATGGCGCGCTGCGCTCCGAGGATCGCCGTCGCCCGCTCGAAGGTCGGATCGTCGAGCTCTGGGCGGGCGGCGCGCAGGCCCGCGGCGAGGCGCCGGGCGAGGCCGGGCGAGACGTCGCGCCGGACGTCTTGAACCAACGAGACGAAGTCGTACAGGCAAGGTCCCGCGAAAGCATCCTGGAAGTCGATGACCGCGAGCCGGTCGTCGTCGAGAACCATGAGATTGCGGCAATGGAGGTCGCGGTGGACGAAGACCTGGGGCCCCACGCACGCCATGGGTAGCACGGCGCTCCATGCCTCGCGGAACTCGGCCGCCGCGGTGGGCCCCAGGTGCGGGGTGACCTGCTCGAGAAAGAGCCCGAGCTGGTCGAGCAGGGTCGGCGGGTCGAGCGGCGGGAGGAAGGCCGGGGCGGGGCACTGGAAAGCGAGAAGGAGCTCGAGTGCCCGACCGTAGAGCAAGCTCTCGCGCGCCGGGCTCGACGCTGCTTCGTCGAGATGCCGATCGCCCAGATCCTCGAGCAGCGCGATCCGGGCCCGCGGATCTACACCGAGCACCGCGGGAACCCGCACCCCCCGGCCGGCGAGCCAGTCGCGGACCTCGAGCCAACGCTCGAGCGGGGAGGGGCCGCAATCCATGAGCAACGCGGTCCGGCCGTCCCGCCCGACGAGCCGTTCGTAGCGTCGGGTCGAGGCGTCGCCGACGAGCGGCCGGCGCTCGGCTGAGGCCCAGCCGGCGGCTGCCAGGAACGTGGCGATCACGCCTGCCCGCTCGCCCAATCCGCCACCTCTTCGAGCCGGGCGGACCAACTCGGCCCGGCCTCGAGCTCCGCCCGTCGTCGCTCGGGCGCTCGAGGGTCGGGCAGATGGAGCCGAACCGTCAACCGGTCGGAGGGCAGCCGCCCGCCCGCCCGCTCGGGCCACTCGACGAGCAGCGCACCCTCCGCGAGTGCTTCCTCGAGCCCGAGCTCGTCGAGCTCGGCCGGCTCGCGGATGCGGTAGAGGTCGGCGTGGGTCACGGTGAGGCTCGGCAGCGCGTAGCGCTGCACGAGCGTGAAGGTCGGGCTCGGCACCTCGATCGGCGCGCCCGCGAGCGCGTGGATCAGGGCGCGGGCGAGCTCGGTCTTGCCGGTGCCGAGCTCGCCCTCGAGGCCGATCAGATCGCCCGGACGGAGCAGCGCGGCGAGCCGGGCCGCGAGCGCGGTGGTCGCGCCGCGGCCGGCGAGGTCGACGACGAGACGGCGCCGCGGCTCAATAGCGGTAATGCTCCGGCTTGTACGGGCCCTCGATCGGCACGCCGATGTAGGCGGCCTGCTTGGGCGTGAGCTTGGTGAGCTTGACGCCGAGCTTGGCGAGGTGCAGAGCCGCCACTTTCTCGTCGAGCCGCTTCGGCAGCGTGTAGACCTTGTTCTCGTACTTCTCGTGGTGGTTCCAGAGCTCGATCTGCGCGAGCGTCTGGTTGGAGAAGGAGGCGGACATCACGAAGCTCGGGTGACCAGTGGCGCAGCCGAGATTGACGAGCCGGCCTTCGGCCAACAAGATGATGCGCTTACCGTCCGGGAACTCGATCTCGTCGACCTGCGGTTTCACGTTGTGCCAGCGGAAGTTCCTGAGCGCGGCGACTTGAATCTCGCTGTCGAAATGGCCGATGTTGCAGACGATGGCCCGATCCTTCATCTGCCGCATGTGGTCGAGGGTGATGACGTCGACGTTGCCGGTCGCGGTCACGAAGATGTCGCCGCGCGGTGCCGCGTCGTCCATCGTCGTGACCTCGTAGCCCTCCATGGCCGCTTGCAACGCGCAGATCGGGTCGATCTCGGTGACCAGCACCCGGGCGCCGGCACTCCGCAGGCTGGCGGCCGAGCCCTTGCCGACGTCACCGTAGCCGCAAACCACCGCGACCTTGCCGGCCAACATGACATCGGTCGCCCGGCGGATCCCGTCCACGAGGCTCTCGCGGCAGCCGTAGAGATTGTCGAACTTCGACTTGGTGACCGAATCGTTCACATTGATCGCCGGGAACGGCAGCTCGCCCTTGCGTTGCAGCTCGTAGAGCCGGTGGACCCCGGTCGTGGTCTCCTCGCTCACCCCGCGGATGGAAGCGAGCGCTCGGCCGTACCAGCCCGGCCGCTCGGCGATCCGCCGGCGGATCGCGGCGAACAGCACTTCCTCCTCCTCGCTCGTCGGATGGGCGAGGACCGAGGGGTCGCGCTCGGCCCGGCTGCCCAGTACGACCAGGAGCGTCGCATCGCCGCCGTCGTCCAGGATCAGGTTGGGTAGGCCGCCGTCGCTCCACTCGAAGATCCGATGGACGAACTCCCAATATTCCTCGAGGCTCTCCCCCTTGCGGGCGAACACCGGTACGCCGCGGGCGGCCATCGCGGCCGCCGCGTGGTCCTGGGTCGAGAAGATGTTGCAGGACGCCCAGCGCACCGTGGCACCCAGGTGCAACAGGGTTTCGATCAGCACGGCGGTCTGAATCGTCATGTGCAGGCAGCCGGCGATCCGCGCACCGCGCAGCGGCTGGAGCGGCCCGTACTCTTCGCGGATCGCCATGAGGCCCGGCATCTCGGTCTCGGCGATCGCGATCTCCTTGCGCCCCCACTCGGCGAGCGCGAGGTCGGCCACGTGGAAGTCCTGCGATGCGGTCATGAGCCTCTCTCTGGCGAATCCCCGAGCGGTCGGACGCGCGCTCGGGCGGCCGGAACCGGCCCGCGGGCTTAAACCACGAGGCCGGTCCGCGCGGCAAGCCGGTCAGCCGGCCGGGGCTGCCCCGGCCCCTCCCTCACTCTTCGTCGAAGCCACGCGCAACGAGGTCGGCCAAGGCCTCGAGCGCGGCCGCGGCTTCCGGCCCCGTGGCGGTCAGCCGGAGCACCGAGCCGGTCGCGGCGGTCAGCATCATGAGGCCGAGGATCGAAGTACCGGCCACTTCGAGCTCGTCCTTGGCGACGCGGACCTGGGCGTCGAACCGTTCGGCGAGTTTCACGAAGCGGGCGGCGGCACGGGCGTGCAAGCCGAGCCGGTTGACCACCGTGACCTCGCGGGCGGGCGGTGGCTCCACCATCCGAGCTCAGTTCCGATCGACCACCAAAAGCTGGCTCGCGACGTTGATGTATTTGCGACCGGCCTCCTGGGCGGCGGCGACCGCTGCCGCCAAGGGCTCGCTCGCGCGGACCGAGGCCAGCTTGATGAGCATCGGTAGGTTGACGCCGGCCACCACCTCGATCCCCGGTCGGTCCATCGTCGAGATCGCGAGGTTGGAGGGCGTGCCGCCGAACATGTCGGTGAGGATGACGACGCCTTGGCCGCTGTCGACCTCGCGTACGGCTTGCACGATCTCGGCGCGCCGCCGCTCGATGTCGTCGTCGACGTCGATGCAGATCGCCCGGGCCTGCGGCTGCGGCCCGACCACGTGCTCGACCGCCGCCAGGAACTCCGCGGCCAGCCGCCCGTGGGTGACGAGCACGAGGCCGATCATCGTGTGGGGTCCGGCGTCTCGCCGCCGCCCGCCGGTAGGTCGCGGTGCACGACCAGGGGCTGCCAGCCGGCGGCGCGTAACCGCGCCGCGAGCTCTTCGACGAGCGCGACGGAGCGATGTCGGCCGCCCGTGCAGCCGACGGCGATGGTGAGGTAGCTCTTTCCCTCGGCGCGGTAGCGCGGCAGGAGCGGCATCAAAAGAGCCTCCAGCCCGTTCACGGTGCGGGTCCAGTCGGGGTCCTGCTCGACGTGGCGCCGGACCGCCGGGTCGAGCCCGGTGAGCGGGCGCAGCGCCTCCACATAGTGCGGATTGGCGAGGAATCGAGCATCGAAGACGATGTCGGCCTCGCGCGGCAGGCCGTTGCGGAACGAGAAGGACAACACGGTCAAGGTGAGCCGGCCTTCCGCCTGCGGGCCGAGTTCCGCCACGATCCGCCGCCGCAGGTCGGCGAGTGAGGTCGTGCTCGTGTCGATCACCAGATCCGCCGCCGCCTTGAGCGGCGCCATCAGCACCCGCTCGCGGGCGATCCCGTCGCTCACCGGCCGGTCCTGGGCGAGCGGATGGCGGCGTCGGCTCTCGGTGTAGCGGCGCTGGAGGACGTCGTCGTCGCATTCGAAGAAGACGAGCCGGATCGGTGTCGAAGCCTCCGCGCGGAAGCGCTCGACCTCGCGCACGAGCTCACCGGGCACGAGCCCGCGGGTGCGGCTGTCGACCCCGACCGCGAGGGGCCGCTCCGGAGGCTCGTCCGACCGCAAGACTCGGGTGAGGAGCTGGAAGGGCAGGTTGTCGACCGCCTCGTAGCCGACGTCCTCGAGGATCTTGAGGCAGGAGCTGCGGCCCGCCCCGGACATGCCGGTCACCACGACGATACGGGTCACGGCGACTCCGTGGCGAGGCGCGCCACGAGCACGGTCCGCAGCCGGGCGAGCGCCGAAGCTTCGCGGCAGACGAGTGCCACGCGGGGGAGGGCCACCCCGAGCAGGTGCTCGACCCGCGGCAGCGGGAGCCGCACGTCGGTGCGTCGCCGGCAGTCGACCAGGAGATCGAGGGGTTGGGCGGCGAGCGCCGGAAGGCGGAAGAGGCCCTGGCCCCGCAGCTCGACCAGCCCCTCTTGGGCAACCGGCCGGGCCACCAGCCGCCCGTCCCGGGCCTCGACCCGGACGAGATCGTCGGCCAGAAGGTCGGCGCCGGCCTCGAGGAGGCGGAGCAAAAGGTCGGACTTGCCGCTCGCCGGCGGACCACGCAGCAGGATCCCGCGGCCGAGCCAGCGAGCGCAGACCGCCTGGACGGCGAGCGAGGCCGGGGGCGCGGTTCCGCTCACCGGGCGGGCTCCGGCCGTCCCGCGAGGATCGCGTGGACCTTGGCGCGGTCCGGGCAGGTCCTGAGCGCGGTGCGGAACTCTTCCTCGCGCAAGAGTCGGGCGATCCGGGCGAGCGCCTTGAGATGGTCGGTGCCGGTGCCCTCCGGCGCCAAGAGGAGGAAGATCAGGTCGACGGGCCCGCCGTCGACCGCCTCGAAGTCGACCGGCTTGGCGAGCCGGGCGAAGAAGCCCGTGAAGCTCGCGAGCCCCGGGACCCGCGCGTGCGGGATGGCGATCCCCCCGCCGAGCCCCGTGGTCCCGAGCCGCTCGCGCTGCAGGAGCGCCTCGAGGATCACCTCGGCGTCGACGCCGGTCACCCGGGCCGCCGCCTGGGCGAGGCTGCGCAGCACCTGGCGCTTGCTCGTCGCCTTGAGGTCGAGCAGCACGCGGTCGGGCGTCACGAGGCTGCCGAGGTCGATCACCGGCGAGCCTCCGCACGCCGCGACGGGAGGGGGGCGGGCGCGACCCGCGGCTGGCCGGGCGGGCTCACGAGGCGAGCGCCTTGGCCCGGCGCCGCTGGATGGAGGAGGCGATGCCGAGCGACTCGCGGTATTTGGCGACGGTGCGCCGGGCGATTACCACGCCGCGTTCGCGAAGGATGGCGACGATCTGGTCATCGGAGAGCACGGCGTCGCCGGATTCGCCTTCGATCAGCCGGCGGATCTCCTGGCGGATCGCCTCGGCGCTGTGGCTCTCGCCCCGCTCGGTCGCGGCGATCGCCGTGGTGAAGAAGTAACGGAGCGGGAAGGTCCCGAGCGGGGTCGCCACGTATTTGTCGGCGGTGGCGCGGCTCACCGTACTCTCGTGCAGGCCGGTGTCCTCGGCGATGTCGCGCAGCACGAGCGGCCGCAGGCCGGCGGGTCCGCGCTCGAGGAAGCCGAGTTGGCGGGCGAACACGGCGCGGGTGACGCGCAGGATGGTCCGCGCCCTCTGGTCCAGCGCTTTCACGAGCCAGCTCGCCGCCTGGTACCGCTCCGAAAGGAACTCGCGCTCGCGCCGCTCGCGGCAGCGCCGGCTGATCTCGGCATAATAGCTCCGATCGACGAGGAGCCGCGGCAGCGTCGCCGGGTCGAGCTCGACCCGCCAGCTGCGCCGGCCGGTCCGCCGGACGATCACGTCCGGCACGACCTCCACGGGCTCGGGCGGCGCGTGCGAGAGCCCGGGTCGCGGGTCGAGCCGCTTGATCTCGGCGATCATCTCCTTGACGTCGTCGAGGTCGACCCGACAGAGGCGTTGCAGCGCGGCGAAGTCGGCTCGGGCGACGAGCGGCAGATGCTCGAGCAGTGTCGCCATCGCCGGGTCGAGTCGATCCCGCTCGGCGAGCTGCGCTGCGAGGCACTCCTCGAGGGTGCGGGCCCCGCAGCCGACCGGCTCGCAGCGCAGGATCGCGGCGCGCGCCGCGGCCACGTCCGCTTCTGACGCGCCCAGGGCAGCCGCGAGTTCGCGATCGCTCTCGCGCAGATAGCCGTCCTCGGCGAGCCAATGGACGAGCTGCTCGGCGAGCCCGGCGACCGTGGGCGACAGCCTCCGGCGGGCGAGTTGGCCGCGCAGATGCTCGGCCAGGCTCAGCGGGCGAACGAGCCGGCCTTCGAGCCCCGCCTCGCCTTCCTCGCCCGGGCGGGCCCCACGTCGCTCGACCCGCAACCGCCGGTCGGCTGCGACCGGGGCGCCGGGCGCGGCCCAGCCCTCGTCCTCGCCGCCGCGTCCGGGAGCGAGCGAGGGGCGGCCCGAGAGTTCCGGCTCGCGCTCGACCGGCGGCGTGGTGCGGCGCTCGGCTTCGGCGCGCACGAGGAAGGGGTTCTCCGCGAGCTCTTTGTCGAGGACCGTCTGGAGCTCGAGATTGTTGAGCTGGAGGAGCCGAATCGCCTGCTGGAGTTGCGGGGTGAGGACGAGCCCTTGGCTCTGTCGAACCTCGAGGCGCAGGCCCAAGCTCACGGCACCGCTCCGGCCTCAGAGGGAGAACCGGTCGCCGAGATAGACGCGCCGGACCAACGGGTCGGCGACGATCTCGGCGGGCGTGCCCTCGCGCAGCAGGCGACCCTCGTGCAAGATGTAGGCCCGATCGATAATCGCGAGCGTGTCGCGGACATTGTGGTCGGTGATCAAGACGCCGATGCCACGTTCCTTCAAATGGGCCACGAGCGCGCGGATCTCGTCCACGTTGATCGGATCGATCCCGGCCAAGGGCTCGTCGAGTAGCATGTAGCGGGGTCGCGCGGCGAGCGCGCGGGCGATCTCGACCCGGCGCCGCTCGCCGCCGGAGAGCGCGAGCGCCGAGGAGCGGCGCAACCGCGCGAGGCCGAACTCCCCGAGCAGCTCTTCGAGGCGGCGGGCCCGTTCGGCCTTCGACGGCTCGTGCAGCTCGAGCACCGCGAGGAGGTTCTCCTCCACGCTCAAGCCCCGGAAGATCGAGGCCTCCTGCGGCAGGTAGCCTACACCCAGCCTGGCCCGCCGATACATCGGCAGCCGCGTGACGTCGGCGCCGTCCAAGAGGACCCGCCCGCTGTCCGGGGCGATCAGTCCGGTCAGAATGAAAAAAGAGGTGGTCTTGCCCGCGCCGTTCGGCCCGAGCAGGCCGACGGCCTCGCCCGGGGCCACGTGCAGGGTCACCGAATCGAGGACGCGCCGGCCTTTGTAGCTCTTCGAGACCGCCTCGCACCCCAGCGCCGCCGCCGGCCACGCCGCCGCGGCAACGTGCGCCACCCGCGCCTCGGTCTCGCGCGTCACCCGCTCCGCGATCTCCGCGACCACCGTCGCCACCGCCCGGAAGCTCCCGCCTCAGCGCGCCTGTCGCTCCCGCGGCGGTTCGGCCGCCGTGGGACGACCCTGTGCCTGCCCCTCCTTGGGCACGAACAGGGCTCGCACGCGCTCACCCGGCGAGCCGCCCGCCCTCGCCGCCCGGACCACCGCGGTCCCGGTGGCGAGGTCCATCTCGAGCTGCCCGCCACGGACAACATTGTCGCCTCTGGTTAAGACCACGTTACCTTCGAGGCGGATCGTGCCGGCCTCCGGATCGTAGACGCCGCGGTCGCCTTGCGCGGTTTGGCCGGGCTCGACGACCACCACCCGCCCGCTGGCCTCGATCCGCCGGATGCCCTGGCCGGCGCCCGGCCGCTCCTCACCGTAGAACACCTTGAGCTCGTCGGCCCGCAGCGAGCGCTCGCCCTGGGTGGCGTCGACGTTGCCGGAGAACACGGCCAGCCGTTCGGCTTGGCGGACCACGAGGTTGTCGGCGACGATCTCGATCGGCGTGGTCTTGTCTTGACCGGGCAGGATCGGTTGGGCCCGACCGGTCGCCGCGGCCGAGACGAGCGCCGCGCCCAGGAGGAGGGCGGCGAGCGGGAACGTTCGGCGCTCAGGCAATGCCGGCCCTCAGGCAGTCGTGGAGATGCAGGGCACCGACCGGGCGGCCTTCCTCGGTGATGAACAGTACGGTGATCGGTCGGCTCGGATCGTTCATGAGGGCCACCGCCTCGACGGCGAGCGCCCGACCCTCGATCGTCCGTGGGTTCGGCGTCATGATGTCGCGGGCGCGCTGCGC
>Ga0209809_1002723_pt1 | contig 11978 bp, 10 predicted proteins | sample YNPMSTMetaG_FD_186172 | JGI IMG/M metagenome (GOLD analysis project Ga0209809, IMG submission 186172) | Anoxygenic and chlorotrophic microbial mat microbial communities from Yellowstone National Park, USA - YNP MS-T MetaG (SPAdes) (version 2) ... | reverse complement strand
CCGAGACCCTCGAGCCGATCCAACGCTGCAGCTCATGAGCCGCCCGGATCGACAGCAGGATGCGGTCACCATGCGCGATCAACGCCGCCGCTTCCTCTTCGAGCGCGCGCTCGATCCGCATCCTGTTCGCAATGGCCTGGCTCGTCTGATCGATCCGCTGCGCCACCTGTTCGGGTGTGAGGCCGCCGCGGAGGAGCTCCGGCGTGAGCCTGCCGATCTCCTTCCCCGAGCACGTCTTCGAACCCGCCGAGCGCCTGCTCGCACACGTTCAGCCTCTCGTAGAGGCGCCGGTAGATCTCGTCGTCGATCGTGTCGCGGTGCAGGAGGTTGAGGATCGTCACCGACTCGGCCGCCTGTCCGAGTCTGTCCACTCGGCCGATACGCTGTTCGACACGCATCGGGTTCCTTGCCAGCAGGAAGCCCGCCGGCATGTCCGTGTGGGAGGCGTAGCGATGCACGGCCCGGGTGATCGTGTCGTACGCTTCGCGCTCGATCGGCGCCATCTTCGCCCGAAGGGCACGAACCTGCCGGACGACACGGAGTTCCTGGACATCCCGGCGGCGCGTGCGCGTCACCGTGTTGGCGAGGAGGTTGACCGTGTCGAGCTCGTCGGCCAGGCGGCCGCGGTCGGCGCGCGGCAGAGGGTCGCGGCAGGCGTCGAGGCTCGTGAGCACCGCCGCGATCTTCTGCGTCCCGATCAGCAGAGGGTGGCGGGATGCGGCCTCGATCCGCTCGCGAAGCTCGGCGAGCGGCGCGCCGCGCAGCGCCGCCGCACGCGCCTCGACGATCGGGCGGTTCGCCTCGATGATGGCGTCCAAGACAGTCGGGTGCCGATAGGTCTCTGGGTCGATCAGCGAGGGGAGGGAGAACAGGTCGTCGTTCCCGAGGTGGATCGGCGTCGCCGAGAGGAAGACCTGATGCTGGGTCGTCGGCCGGAGAAGCCGCGCGAGGGTGTTGCTCTGCGTCTCGGCGTTGCGGAGATGGTGCGCCTCGTCGATGACCACCATGTCGATGATTGGCTCGTCGTCCGCCCGCTCGCGCAGCAGGCGGGCGAGTTCCGCACGGGCGGGGCCGTAGCCGGGCGATCCCTCTTCGTCCCAGCCGCGGGGTGGTTTGAGCCCCTGCAGGCTGCAGACCGCGACGAAGCCGCGCTGCCAACGGTCGCTGTCACGTACCGCATCGAGCAGGTCGGCCGCGCTGAAGGCCCTCGCGTCGAGGCCGAACTTCCCCGAAGGCTCGTCCTCCCATTTCCTTGCGAGCACTTTCGGGCAGACGACGAGCAGGCGCCGGAAATCGAACCGAACCCGTAGCTCCGTCCAGATGAGCCCGGCTTCGATCGTCTTCCCTAGGCCGACCTCGTCCGCGATCAGAAGGCTGCCGGTCGGCGAGGCGAGCAGCTTCAGGACAGGCTTGAACTGGTGTGCGTGGACGTCGGTGTCGCTCGCCTCCATGCTGTAGATCATGTCGGCGAGCCTGCCGGTCAGCCGGATATGCGTCAGCACCTGGCGCAGGCGGGCCGGTTCACTGAAGCGGCCTGCGCGCAGAAAGGCCAGTGGCTCCTCTCGTGCGGCAGGGACGGGTTCGATCTGATCAAGCGGCCAGCGAACGATGCTGGTCGGCGTCTGGACGACCGCCAGATGCCCGCCCGGCCGCGACATCACGTCCTCGCGGATACCTGTGCGCTGCGCATCGCCCTTCAGGCGAACCCATTGGCCGGGGTGAAACGGCGGGTGTTGCAGGTTCGGTTCGGCAAACATGGTGGCTCGAATGCCCACGCCGTTGCGATCATCAGTCCCGCTCCGTAATGAGCAAATCGAACCGGATCAAGACCGAGACCCGGCAGCGGATGGCTCCGCCCGTCGCCGCCCGGAGAAACGCGCCGATCCGGGGCTCGGCACGGCGCGGGGCAGGGACGAACCGCTCCTGCAGTGCGGTCCCATGCTGAAGGCGCGGGTCTGGCAGGAGGGACGCGGCCTCTCTCCCTCACGCCAGGATCAGACCACGAGCTCCGCGAGCACCGGCACGTGGTCGGACGCCTGGGGCCAGTCGCGCGCGTCCTTCAACACCATAGCACCTTTGAGCGCGCCGCGCAGGTCAGGGGTGAGCCACACATGGTCGAGCCTGCGGCCGCGGTCGGAGCGTCGCCAGTCGCGGTTGCGGTAGCTCCACCAGGTGAAGAGCTTCTGCGGCACCGGAACGATCTCGCGCACGGCATCCACCCAGCCGCCCGCTGTCGCCTGCCAGCGGAGCAGGCCCTCGGTCTCGACCGGCGTGTGGGAGACGACGTCGAGCAGCTGGCGGTGGCTCCAGACGTCCTCGGGAAGCGGGGCGATGTTGAGGTCTCCCGCGAGCACGGTCCGGCCCCGGTCGGCCGCGCCGGCGGCGAACCAAAGCGTCGCCTCGGAAACGAAATCGAGCTTGTGGCGGAATTTCGGGTTCGCCTCGGGGTCGGGGATGTCGCCGCCGGCAGGGACGTAGAAGTTGTGGATGCGCAATGGACCCCCTGGCAGGTCGAGGTCGGCGGCGATGTGCCGGCAATCGTCCCGGCCGCACCAGTCGGGCAGCTCGTCGACGGGAGCAAGCGGCAGGCGGGAGAGGATCGCCACACCGTTGTAGCCCTTCATCCCTCGCACCAGCATGTGGCGGAAGCCGAAGCCGGCGATCTCCTCGCGGGGAAACAGCTCGTCGGGGGTTTTCGTCTCCTGCAGGCAGAGGACGTCCGGCTCGAGCGCGGCGACGAGGTCGCCGAGCCTCGCGAGGCGGAGGCGGACCGAGTTGATGTTCCAGGTGGCGATGCGAAGCCGGGTGCGGCGCTTGGGCATGGGCGAGGCATAGCGCGCCGCGGCAGGGCCGCAAACGGCAAGAGCTGGCGCAAGAGAGCAAGCGTGGGGATCAGGCTCGTTCGACGCGGCGCCTGCGCACGTGCGTAGGAGCCGCCAGATCCCGGGGAGGGCGGAGCGACCGACCGGCAGGACGGGAAAGAAAGCGCCCGGTTAGGGGGGTAACCGGGCGCCGCTCGTTCCGTACGGAACCCGCGAGGGGCGACAGGGGAAACCGTCCCCCGCGGCACGTCGGCGCAGAACAGCACCGAGGATGACGAGGATACTTGAATGGTGACGGGGCGCAACCCGGAAATGGTGACACCGCGAGACTGTGCACGCGGCCCGCTGTCGCGCCTCGCTCTCTCGACCGCTGCGTCAGTTCGCCCTGCCTCGCTCTACCACCGCGCGATCATTCCGCCGCGAGGCGCCGCGGCGCCTCCCCACGCCTTGCCTCCGCGTGGCGACGCACAGCCTCGGCGAAGGCAAGGAAGATCGCCCGCGAGGCGCTGTCGGTCTCGAAGTCGTATTCGGGGTGCCACTGCACGCCGAGCGCGAAGCCCGCCGCGCCGGCGACACGCACCGCCTCGATCGTGCCGTCCGGCGCCGTCGCCTCGACGACGAGCCCGGGCGCGAGGCGGGCGACTCCCTGGTTGTGCAGGCTGTTCACCGCGAGCTCCTCGCGCCCGACGATGGCCGCAAGCGCGCCACCTGGGGCGAGCCGCACCGCGTGCGCCTTGGCGGTGCGCACCGGGCCGAAGGCCTGCTCGGTCGGAGTCGAGTGGTCGATCCGGCCGGGAAGGTCCTGGATCCTCTGGTCGAGCGTGCCGCCGAGCGCGACGTTCAGCTCCTGCATGCCGCGGCAGATCGCAAGCAGCGGCACGCCGCGCGCGATCGCCTCGCGCACGAGCGGCAGTGTAACGGCGTCGCGGGCCGGGTCCTCCGGCACGCCCGCGGGGTGCGGCGGGCCGCCGTAATGGCTCGGCCGGACGTTGGAGGGGCTGCCGGTGAGGATCAGCCCGTCGATCGCGTCCGCGAAGCCGGCGACGTCCGCCCGCTCGCCCATCGCCGGGATCAGGCAGGGAAGCCCGCCGACGACGAGGTCGACCACACGCACATAGGTGTCGGAGACGGCGTGGTTCGGCCGCTGGTAGGGTCCGAACGGCTTGATGCAGCACGAGATGCCGATCAGCGGCTTCATGCCTCAGGCCTTATCTGTCGCGCAGCGACTCCTTCGGCAGCGAGGGATGTCGCTTTGGATAGGACAGTATTTCTGTTCGATTGCGGCACCGTAAAGGCGGCATCAGCCCGGCGCGGGCGTGCCGAACTCGGGCGGCACGAAGCGGAACAGAGCCGGGTCGATCCTGATCCCGGTCTCGACCCCGTAGAGCGTGACCCGGACCTCGCGCGCCTGCGCGTCGATCACCGTCCACTGCCTGAGCTCGAGCGGGGGGTCGGAGAAGGTGAGGGTGAGGCTTCCCTCGGCCGGGTTGCTGCGCTTGACGACGGTGATGCGGATCATCCCCTCGCCGAGCTGCACCGCGGTGACGCGGCCCTCGCCCTCGTCGAGCCGAACCCGTTCGGCGAGCAGGGTGCCGAGCGGCGTGGAGCCGATCGGCAGCGAGGAGGTCTGGTTCACCGCGCTGTCGAAGAAGGTCACGAAGGTGCCGTCGGCGACGACGAGGATGGTCGCGGGCGGGTCGTAGGCGAAGCGGGCACGGTTCGGCCGCTGCATCCACACCGTTCCCTGCGCCGTGCCGCCGCGCGAGTCCGCCTGCAGGAACCGGGCCTTGAGCGTGCGGATGGCGGAGAGCGCCGCCTCGGCGCGGGCCACCGCCTCGCGCTGCGCCGGCCCGAGCACGGGCGCGGCCGGCTGCGCGCCGAGGGGCTGCGCGGAAAGGGTCAGGCCGCCGGCGGCGGCGAGGAGGTCGCGTCGTCGCATCGCGATCCTCTCTAGCGCGGACGGCCCGGCGCGCCCAGTCACGGCCCGTGGAAGCGACGCCGCGCGAACACGACCCAGCGTCGCGGCGCGTTCACACCTCGTCAACCTCTCCCTGCGACCCTGCTCGTGAAAGGAGAAGCGTCGATGACGGTGGAACTCACGCTCAGGATCGAAGCGCCCGCCACAGGATCTGCCGTCAAGCCGACACCGGACGGCGAGGGGCCAGCGACCGCTCCGCCGGCCATCGCCGGAGGCCCGCTCAGCGCGGTCGAGCGCGCCGCCTTCTTCGCCGCGCTTCGCCGCAAGGCGGAGCTTCGCCTCGCCGCCCTCGAGTAGGTGTTCTCCGCCTCCTTCTCCCCCTCCCGCTCTCCCCGTCCCCTCCCCCCATCCCTTCCTCTTCGCGGCCGCCTCTTGCCTCACGCCCCGAGGCTGCGCCATGGCTTCGGCCATGGCACGCAGGCTTGCCGTCAAACGCTTCCGCACCGCTCTCGTCCGCCCGCCCGCGCACACCGACTGGCGCGAGCGCATGGCCGAGGCGGAGCGGTCGATGGCGCGCGACTTCGCCGAGGCGCGGTCCTTCTCGCCCTGGCGTCAGGTGCGCGCCGCGCGCCGGGTGCTGCTCTTGCTCCTCTGGATGCTCCTCTGCGCCCCGGTACAGGCGCTCGCGATCTGGGGCATGCCCGTGTTCGGCCGGCGGCCGGCGGTGGTGATCGCGCGCGTCTACCACGCCGTGAACTGCCGCATCGCGGGCTTGGCTGTCCGGGTGATCGGCACGCCCGCGAACCGCCCGGGCCGGCCGGTGGTGTTCGTCTCGAACCACAGTTCCTGGGCCGACATCCTCGTTCTCGGCGGCGTGCTCGAGGCTTGCTTCGTCTCCAAGGCAGAGGTCGGCACCTGGCCCTTGATCCGCACCGTCGCGCGGCTCGGGCGGACCGTATTCGTCTCCCGACGACGCACCGAGACGGGTCGGGAGCGCGACGAGCTCGCCGCACGCCTTGCCGCCGGGGACAGCATCATCCTCTTCCCCGAAGGCACAACGAGCGACGGAAGCCGCGTCCTGCCCTTCCGCTCTGCCCTGCTCGGCATGGTCGAGACCGGGGCGGCGGCTGGGGGCGGTCCGCTCGTGCAGCCCGTGTCGCTCGTGTTCGACCGGCTCGACGGTCTGCCGATCGGCCGCAAGGACAGGCCGCACTTCGCCTGGTACGGCGCGATGAACATCGCCGACCATGCCTGGGTGATGCTCTCGCGACGCTCCTCGCGCGCCACCGTGCTTCTGCATCCGCCGCTCGACCCGGCCGCCTTCCCCTCCCGCAAGGCGCTTGCGGACGCCGCCTTCGCCGCCGTGGATTCGGGGTGCGCAGCCCTGCGCCAGGGCCGGCCTGTGGACGCAGGGGAGTGGGCGTCGCCGACTCTTCATCACGGCGGCCCGGTCGCCACACCTCGCGCCGCTTGACACGGCCTCCCCCGCTATGGCGTCACTGGTGCGGAGAGGAGAGGTCCGCGCCGTTGAGAGAGCCCGTCCGCGAGGACGCCACACCCCCCCGCCAGATGCGGACCGTCCGGGAGGACTTTCCGGCGGGGCGGCGCGCCATCGATCCCCCCTCCCGCAGCCGATGACCGATCGCCCGAGCCCCTCGAAGCGCGTCCATGTGCGCACCTGGGGCTGCCAGATGAACGTCTACGACAGCGCCCGGATGACGGACGCTCTCGCCCCGCTCGGCTACGCCCCGACCGACCAGGTCGAGGCGGCCGACATGGTGGTTCTCAACACGTGCCACATCCGCGAGAAGGCCGCCGAGAAGGTGTTCTCGGAGCTCGGCCGGCTCAGGCTCCTCAAGCGGGCACGGGCGGCGGAGGGCCGGCGCCTGATCATCGCCGTCGCCGGCTGCGTGGCCCAGGCCGAAGGCGTGGCCCTGCTCGAGCGCGCGCCCTATGTCGACATCGTCATCGGGCCCCAGGCGACGCACCGCCTGCCCGCTCTCGTGCGCCGCGCCGAGGCAGGCGAGCGGGCGCTGCTCGACCTCGAGTTCCCGCCCGAGAGCAAGTTTGACGAGCTTCCTGAGGCAGCGGGGCCGCAGCCCGCGTCTTTCGGCGGCGTGACGGCGTTCCTCACCGTTCAGGAGGGCTGCGACAAGTTCTGCTCCTTCTGTGTCGTGCCCTACACCCGCGGCGCGGAATATTCCCGCCCCGCCGCGGCCGTGCTCGCCGAGGCACGGCAGCTCGTCGCCGCGGGCGCGCGCGAGATCACCCTGCTCGGGCAGAATGTGAACGCCTATCACGGCGAGGGACCGGACGGCAGACCCTGGCGCCTGTCACGGCTGATCCGCGCTCTCGCCGAGCTCGAGGGCCTCTTCAGGATCCGCTACACCACCTCGCACCCGCGCGACTTCATGGCCGAGCATGGCGGCGACGTCGATCTGATCGCGGCGCATCGGGATGTGCCGCAGCTGATGCCGTTCCTGCACCTTCCGGTCCAGTCGGGCTCCGATGCCGTGCTCCGGGCGATGAACCGGCGCCACAGCGCGGACGACTATTTCCGCCTCGTCGACGCCCTGCGCGCCGCGCGGCCCGACCTCGCCCTCTCCTCCGATTTCATCGTCGGCCACCCGGGCGAGACGGAGGCCGATTTCGCCGCCACCCTCGCCCTCGTCCGCCGCGTCGGCTTCGCCCAGGCCTTCAGCTTCAAGTTCAGCCCGCGCCCCGGTACGCCGGCAGCGGAGGCACGGAACCCCGTCCCCGAGCCCGAGAAGGACCGGCGTTTGCACGAGCTTCAGGCGCTGTTGCGCGACCAGCAGGCCGCCTTCGCCGCGTCGCTCATTGGCCGCGTCATCCCCGTGCTGGTGCTCGAGCCAGGCCGCCACCCCGGCCAGATGGTCGGGCGCAGCCCCTGGCTCCAGCCGGTGCACGCCACCCTTCCCGCCACCCTGGCAGGAGAGATCGTCCCCTTGCGTATAACCGCAGCCCATCCGAACAGCCTGGCCGGGGAGGCGCTCTCCCCCGCCGCGCAGCGCAACGCCGCATGAACCACCTGCCCGCCGCGGCCGCCGCCGCCCACCCGCACGTGACGCTCCATCTCGCCTTCGACGACAACGCGCTCCTGCCGCTCCTGTTCGGCGAGCATGACCGGCACCTCGCGCGGATCGAGCACCGGCTCGGTGTGCGGCTCGCCGCGCGCGGCAACCGCGTGGCCGTCGCGGGGCCCGAGCGCGAAGCGCGGGTGGCGCGATCCGCGCTCGAGGCGCTCTACGCGCGGTTGCGGCGCGGCGAGCCGGTCTCGGGCGCGGAGGTGGACGGTGCGGTACGGATGGCCGCGCACGCACTTGCCGGGCTCGCGGAGGCCGAGGACGAGCCGCGCCTGCCGCTCTCCGACATCCCCTCGATCCGAACGCGCAAAGCGACGATCGGCGCGCGCACGCCGGCGCAGGCGCGCTACATGGAGGCGCTCGCCGGGCACGACCTCGTCTTCGCCCTCGGCCCCGCCGGAACGGGCAAGACCTATATCGCGGTCGCCCAGGCCGTCGCTCTGCTCGCCACCGGCAGGGTCGAGCGCATCGTGCTCTCGCGCCCCGCCGTCGAGGCGGGCGAGCGTCTCGGCTTCCTGCCGGGCGATCTGCGCGACAAGGTGGACCCCTATCTCCGCCCGCTCTACGACGCCCTGCACGACATGCTTCCCGCCGACCAGGTGGCGCGGCGTATCGCGAACGGCGAGATCGAGATCGCCCCGCTCGCCTTCATGCGCGGCCGAACCCTCTCCCACTGCTACATGATCCTCGACGAGGCGCAGAACACCACGCCGGTGCAGATGAAGATGGTTCTGACCCGGCTCGGCGAAGGGGCGCGCATGGTGGTGACGGGAGACCTCACGCAGGTCGATCTTCCCCCGGGCACGCGCTCCGGCCTTGCCGACGCGCTCGACACGCTCGAAGGGGTGGCGGGCATCGGCGTGGTGCGGTTCTCCGACCAGGACGTGGTGCGGCACCCGCTGGTCGCGCGCATCATCGAGGCCTATGGCCGACGCGCCGTGGCCGAGCGGGAGACGCGACGCCGCACCCGCGCGGCCGAGCGAGCGCCGCCGGCAGCGACCAATGGACCCGGGCAGTAGTCCACGCCCCGGCCGCGCCGCGCCCAAGCCCGACGCGCGGGGCGGACCGGGGCTCCACGTGACCATCGCCGAGCCGCGCTGGCTCAGCGCGGTGCGCGGGCTCGAGCCGCGCGCGCGACGCGCCTTCGCTGCCGCCGCACGCGCCGGGCGGCTTGACGCACCTGTCTCGCTCCTCCTCGCCGACGACGCCGCCCTCGCGCGGCTGAACGCGCGCTTCCGCGGGAAGCCCCGGCCGACCAACGTGCTCTCCTTCCCCAATCCCGCCGGAGGGGGCGACCTCGCGCTCGCCCTCGGCACGGTGCGGCGCGAAGCGCGCGCGCTTGGCCGCAGCCTCGCCGACCATCTCGCCCATCTCGTGGTGCACGGCACGCTTCACCTCGCCGGGTTCGACCATGCGACCGAGCGTTCCGCGCGCGTGATGGAACGGCGGGAGGCGATGGTGCTGCGTCGCCTCGGCGTGCCCGACCCCTACCGGACGCGGCGATGAGCCAGGACGGAACGATCGCCCGCCTCGTCGACCGGCTGCGACGGCTGCTCTTCCGGCGCGGTGACGAGGCGTTGCGCGAGAGCCTCGAGCAGCTGATCGAGGAGCGGAGCGAGGAGGCGGCGCGCGAAGGCGAGGAGCCGCCGCCGCTCGACCCGCAGGAGCGGACGCTGATCGCCAACGTGCTGAGGCTGCGCGGCACCACGGCGGGCGACGTGATGGTGCCGCGCACCGACATCGTCGCCGCCCCCGCCTCGCTCGGGCTCGAGGAGCTCTCGCGCCTGTTCCAGCGCGAGGGGCACTCGCGCGTGCCGATCTACCGCGAGACGCTCGACGACATCATCGGCATGATCCACATCCGCGACCTGTTCGCCGCGCGCATGGGCAACGCGCCGGTCGCGATCGAAGCGCTCCTGCGCCGGCCGCTGTTCGTGCCGTCCTCGAAACCGGTGCTCGACCTCCTCCGCGAGATGCGCGCCTCGCGCATGCACATGGCGCTGGTGGTGGACGAGTACGGCGGCATCGACGGGCTCGTGACGATCGAGGACATCGTCGAGGAGATCGTCGGCGACATCGCCGACGAGCACGACGAACCGGACGCGCCCAAGGTGCAGCCCCGCCCCGACGGCACGCTCGAGGTGGACGCCCGCCTCTCCGTCGAGGAGTTCGAGCGCCATGTCGGGGCGCTCCTGTCCGAGGACGAGCGGACGTCCGAGATCGCGACCGTGGGCGGGCTCGTGCTCGCTCTTGCGGGCCGGGTGCCGGCGCGCGGCGAGGTGATCACCCACCCCTCCGGCCTGTCGTTCCGCGTGCTCGAGGCCGACAGTCGCCGTATCCGCACGCTCCGCGTCACCCTGCCCGCCTCGGCGCCGGAGGCGGACGCGGCGTAGGGAGCGCCGGCGAAGCGCTGCGCGCTCCCCCCGTCACCATACTGGGGCCGATCAGCCGTCGCTGCGGGGCATGGTTCGACCGTGCGGGCAGCTCGGTCGCCCCTGCGGAAGGCCGTCATCGGCGCGGGCGGGTCACCGAGCCGGGTCGCGCGGCTCGAGCCCCGACCGCCCGGCGTGTGACGCAGCCGAGGCCAAGGAGGCCAACGGCGCTCAGACCGTTCCGGCGGCGCGGTGGGCCGCGGCGCGACGGCGAAGGCGCGGCAGCGGCACCACGGCGGCGCGCGGCCCGGGGGTCCAGCGGCGCGCGAGCGCCTCAGCCGCCGCCTCGACCGAAAGCGGCGGCGCGAAGAAATAGCCCTGGCCGATCGCGCAGCCCTGCGCCGCGAGCCAGTCCCGCTGCCGCGCCGTCTCCACACCCTCGGCCACCGCCTCCATGCCGAGGCCGCGCGCGAGCCCGATCACGGTCGCAGCGATCTTCGCCTCCCGCCCGTCGCGGTCGATCGCGGCGATGAAGCTCTTGTCGATCTTCAGACGCTGCACCGGGAAGCGTTGCAGATGCGCGAGCGAGGCGTAGCCGGTGCCGAAATCGTCGAGCGCGATCGTGGCCCCGAGCGCGCGGAGCTCGGCGAGAACCTCGGCGATCCGGGCAGCGGAACGGTCGAGCAGGACGGTCTCCGTCACCTCGATCTCGAGCCGCGCGGGGCTCACCCGCGCCTCGCGGCAGAGCCGCTCCACCATTCTCACGAAACCCGGGTCGGTGAGCTGAGGCGACGAGACGTTCACCGCGAGCCGTCCCGGCTCGAGGCCGCGGGCGAGCATGGCTCCGATCGCCGCGAGCGCCGCCCGCAGCACCCTCGAGCCGAGCAGAACGATCAGCCCCGTCTCCTCGGCGATCGGGACGAACTCCGAGGGCGGCACCGGCACCCCGTCGCGGCTCCAGCGCACGAGCGCCTCGAAGCCGACATGCTCCCCGTCGGCGAGCCGAACCTGCGGCTGCAGCGCGATCTCGATCCGCTCCTCCTCGAGAGCTCTGCGCAGGGCTTCGCTGAGCGTCCTGCGACGCCGCGTCTCCGCCTCGAGCGCGCGATCGAAGAAGGTCCAGCGCCCGCGGCCCTGGCGTTTGGCCTCGTAGAGGGCGGCATCGGCGGCGCGGTAGAGCTCCTCGGGCGAGCCGGCATCGCCCGGATAGAAGGCGCAGCCGAGCGAGAGCGCGGGCGCGATCTTGTGCCCGGAAAGGGTCATCGCACGGGAGAGCCGCGCCACCAGCCGGGCGAGGAACCGCTCCGCCTCCGCAAGGGACACAAGCCCGGGAAGGATCAGGGCGAACTCGTCGCCGCCCAAGCGCGCCGCCGTGTCCTCCGCCCGCACCGCGGCCCGAAGCCGCCGCCCGAGCTTGCGCAGGAGCGTATCGCCTGCCTGATGCCCGAGCGAGTCGTTGATATCCTTGAAGTGGTCGAGGTCGAAGATGACGAGCAGGCCGCCCCGGTCACGCGCCCGTCGTGTCTCGAACGCGTGTGCAAGCCGGGCGAACAGGACCGTGCGATTGGCGAGCCCGGTGAGCGGGTCGGTCTCCGCGCGCAGCGTGATCTCCTCCTCGGCGCGCTTGAGGCGGGTGATGTCGGTGCGCACGCAGACGAGGTTGCCGGAGGGCGAGCGCCCCTCCCGCCCCTGCAGCCAGCGACCATCGACGGTCTGGAATACGCGGCTTCGCCGCGCGCTTCGGATGTCGGCAGCCCGCCGC
>Ga0209809_1002713_pt1 | contig 12030 bp, 10 predicted proteins | sample YNPMSTMetaG_FD_186172 | JGI IMG/M metagenome (GOLD analysis project Ga0209809, IMG submission 186172) | Anoxygenic and chlorotrophic microbial mat microbial communities from Yellowstone National Park, USA - YNP MS-T MetaG (SPAdes) (version 2) ... | reverse complement strand
GAGCGGCGCGGGGATGCCGGCGACGAAGCTGCCGCAAAGCGCCGCCGGCAGCTCCCAGACCTCGCAGGCGATCGCCGCGCCACCCGCCTCCACCTGAACCAGCCCCGGCCGTTTGCCGTCGGGCAGTGCGTAGAGCCGATATCGCGCCGCCGTCTGCGTTGCCGCCACGAGGCGGCGCGCCGCGCTCGGTGCGCCGCTGATCATGGGCCGCAAGACCTGGGAGTCGCTGCCGCCACGCTTTCGCCCGCTGCCGAGCACCCACATCATCCTCACCCATCAGCGCGGCATGGCCGCCGACAGCGCGCAAACGGTGCACACGATCGACGAGGCACTCGTGCTGTGCGGTGACGCGCCCGAAACCAGGGTGATCGGCGGCGACACCCTGCCATCGGCGCACGCGGCCCGGCCGGCCGCGCGCGCCGGCGACGTCAGTAGGTCTTGTACGGCAGGAACTTGCCGCTCATGACGATGCGGACGCGGTCGCCCTTAGGGTCGGCCTCCCGCTGCACGTCCATCTTGAAATCAATCGCGCTCATGATGCCGTCGCCGAACTCCTCGTGGATCAGCTCCTTGAGGGTGGTGCCGTAGACGTTGACCAGCTCGTAGAAGCGGTAGATCAGCGGATCGGTCGGAACGCTAGTGGGCAGCGAGCCTTTGTACGGCACCACGGTCAGCCACTTCTTTTCCTCGGCGGTGAGGTCGAAGATCTCGCCGACCACGTCGGCCTGCTCATCAGTCAGCGTCATCTGGCCGAGGCAAGCGGCGGTCACCCACTCCTTGCTCAGGCCAACGCGCTCGGCGACCTCCGACCACTTAATACCCTTCGCCACCTTGGTGGCGATGATCTTCTCGGTAACGTCGTTGCGGTTCATAGTGCTTCCCTCCGACTGTCAATGGATGGATGGTGCGGCGGCAGCTGCGGCCGCGCGCTGAAATGAGATGGCGGGCGCGCTGCGGCCGGACTCCGGCTCGCTGTCGACGCCGGGCGTGACCTCCGGTGGGTGCTCGGGCGCACGACCGTGCGCGAGCGTCGCGGCGCGGCCGACCAGGAAATCGACCAGGTAGTTGCGCACGGGATAAAAAAGTGGCTCGTGGTGCAGGGTCGCGCGCTGGCGGCTGCGCGGCAGCGGGTTGCGGACGATCTCGGCGATGCGCGCCCGCGGCCCGTTGCTCATCAGCAAAATGGTGTCGGCGAGCAGGATCGCTTCGTCGACGTCGTGCGTGATCATGAACACCGTCTGCTGGGTGGCGGCGCAGATCTTCAGAAGCTCATCTTGTATCGTGCCGCGGGTGAGCGCGTCAAGCGCCCCGAAGGGTTCGTCGAGCAGCAGCATCTTGGGCTGGATGGCGAAGGCGCGGGCGATGCCGACCCGCTGCTTCATGCCGCCGGAAAGCTGTGCCGGCTTCTTGTCGATGGCGGCGGTGAGCCCCACCATCTCGACGTGGCGCTGCACATGGGCGTCGACCTGCGCGCGCGACCAGTTGGGCCACTTGCTGCGCACGGCGAAGGCGATGTTCTGTCGCACCGACAGCCATGGCATCAGCGCGTGGCCCTGGAAGACCACGCCGCGCTCCAGACTAGGGCCGGCGACCTCGCGACCGTCCATGATCACCGTGCCCTCGCTGGCCTGGTCCAGGCCGGCGAGCACGTTCAGGATGGTCGTCTTGCCGCAGCCGGAGTGGCCGATGATGCAGACGAACTCGCCGCGGCGGATGCTGAAGTTGACGGCTTCGAAGACCGGCTCAGCTGCACCGTCAAATCGCTTCGTCAGATTCTGCACCTGCAGAAAGGGGCGCGCGCGTTCACTCGACATAGGTCACCGCCCTTTGCAACCGCCGGAAAATCGCATCGAGCACCATGCCGACCACGCCGATGACGAGAATGGCGAAAATCACGTTGGTCAGCGACAGGTTGTTCCACTCGTTCCAGACGAAGTAGCCGATGCCGGTGCCGCCGACGAGCATCTCGGCGGCGACGATCACCAGCCAGGCGATGCCCATGCTGATGCGCATGCCGGTAAGGATCGTCGGCGCCGCCGCCGGCAGGATCACTTCGAACGCCAGCCGCAGCGGCCGCAACTCCAGCGTGCGTGCCACCGCCAGCCACTCGCGCCGGACGCTGGCCACGCCGAAGGCGGTGTTGATCAGCATCGGCCAAAGCGAGCAGATGAAGATCACGAACACGCTAGAGATCGACGAGTCCTTGATCGTGTACAGCGCTAGCGGCATCCAGGCCAGCGGCGAGACGGGCTTGAACACCTGGATGAACGGGTCGAGCGCGCGGTACAGAAGCGGCGACATGCCGATGACGAAACCGAGCGGGATCGCCACCAGCGCCGCGATCGAAAAGCCCGCCGCCACCCGCGCCAGCGAGTACGCCAGCTGGATGCCGATGCCCTTGTCGTTTGGCCCGTTGTCGTAGAACGGCCGCGACAGGTTGCGCTGCACCGTCTCGGCCATTTGCGCCAGGGTCGGGAAGCCGTCGCTCTTGCGCGCGTCGGCGCCCGGGTCCTTGCCGAGCAGCTTCGCGTACTCGATCTGCTCCGGCGTCAGCTCGCCGCCGCCGGCGCCAGGCTTCGGCAGCGTGGCGGCATGCCAGATGCCGAGCAGCAGCGCGAGCAGCAGCAGCGACAAAGCAGCGGCCTTCAGCCGCTGTGGGTCCAGCCTGGCCATCGCCCGCACCTCCTCAGTCCGCCGCCCGGCTGATCGGGAAGCTCTTCGCGTACTCGGCCGCCTTGGCCGGGTCAAATTCGCGCCCCATGATCCTGAACTTCGGATAGACGGCGTTGGCCGCCGGCGGCTCCTGGCCCAGTTCGGCCATGTGCTTGCGTGCATCCGTGATCAGGAACACCTGCTCGGCGATCTGGCGGTAATTCACGTCACCCTTGATGTAACCCCAGCGCTGTAGCTGCGTGAGCATCCAAACCGCCATGCTCGGCCAAGGCACCGGATCGAAGTCGATGCGGTCGGGCACCGTCCTGACGCCGCCGAGGCCGTCGGCGAAGCGGCCGGTGAGCACCTGCGCCACCACCGTCTCCGGCTGGTTCAGGTAGGCCGCCGGGCTGATCGCCTTGGCGATCAGTTCGCGGTTGCCCGGGTCGCGCGCCATCGCCGCTGCTTCGAGCACGGCGCGGAACAGTGCCGCAAACGTGTTCGGGTTGGCGCGGATGAAGTCCTCGCTCACGCCGAAGGCGCAGCAGGGGTGGCCATCCCACAGCTCCTTCGACAGGATGTGGATGAAGCCGACTTCGTCGTAAACCGCACGCTGGTTGAACGGATCGGGGCCGAGGAAGCCGTCGATGTTGCCGGCGCGCAGATTAGCCACCATCTCCGGCGGCGGCATGACGCGGATCTGCACGTCGGTGTCGGGGTTCAGGCCGTGCTCGGCCAGGTAGTAGCGCAGCAGGAAGTTGTGGATTGAGTACTCGAACGGCACCGCGAAGCGGAAGCCCTTCCACTGCTTGGGGTCGCGCTTATCCTTGTGCTTGACCGAAAGGGTGATCGCCTGGCCATTGGTGTTCTGGATCGTCGCCACCCGCATCGGCACCTTGGTGGAGCCTAGGCCGAGTGAGATCGCCAGCGGCATCGGGCTGAGGAAGTGGGAGGCGTCGTACTCCTTGTTGAGCATCTTGTCGCGGATCAGCGCCCAGCCGGCCGTCTTGTTCAGCTCCACCCGCAGGCCCTGCCGTTTATAGAAACCAAGCGGGTCGGCCATGATCAGCGGTGTGGCGCAGGTGATGGCGATGAAGCCGATCTTCAGGTCGTTTTTCTCCAGCGGCCTTTTCTCCTGCGCCATCGCCTGCAGCGCCGACACCGGCAGCACGCTGGCGATCGCTGCCATCGCCGTGCGCCGCCCGACGGCCTTCAGAAACGCGCGCCGCACCGGCTCGTGCGGAAACAGCGCCTTGACCAGGCTCGCTTCGACAAAGTCGCGGCCGAGCTGCTCGGCATCGACGCGCTGGGGAGTCGCCGCACCGGCGGCGCGCTCGTGGTCCTGCGGCGCGTGATCGCCGCCGCAGGCGCAGCGCGCTAGCAGCGGGCGGCCGGCGTCATAGGGGTCGTAGATGCGGTCGAGATCACTCATGTGACAACTCCTGGGTCGGAAAGTAGGTCATCGGCATCCGGTTCGCTCGCCGCCTGACGCCGCGCTTGCACCCAAAAGGTGCGCAAACACGGCTTCCGTGACCTCCTACTCAATCTCAAGCAAACACCGTGCCAAGCGAAGCGGGCTAACGGCATCGGTGGATGCTCGGGCGACCCAGGCTGAGGCCGACGGTTCTCGACAGCGCCAACGGCAAGCGACGCGGGCGGGCCCTGCGCTTGCAGCTCATCCCGCCCGGCGCTGCGCCGAGGCGACGGCGCGCCTGCAGCAACTGTCGATTCCGTTGCTCCCGATGCCGCGCCCTGGCGGCCGCTGGCGATCGCGCTGCGCGCCGCCCGCCCGTGTCAGGAGGCGCGCGGCAGGGTGGCCGCAGCCGCGGTCGCAACCAGGGTCGCGATGCGATGGCCGGCGGCGTCGAAGCGCTCCAGGCGCAGCTCGCGCGGCGAGTCCGCGACGACCCGCCAGTCACCGTCGCCCCCGATCTCGCCCTGGACCGTGATCGGCAGCGACGACGTCTTGATTCGCAGCAACAACGGCTGCGGCGCATAGGCGCACGCCGGATCGCCATCGCCGCAGATCGCGGCCGCGATCGCTCGCGCCTGGCGGCCGATCGGCTCGATGAAGCGGCTGGCCTGGCCACCGACGGCGATGCAGTCGCCCAGGGCGTAGATGTCGGGGTGCGCGGTGCGCAGCGTCGCCGGCTCGACGACGATCCCGCCGCAGCCGCGGTCGAACTCGAGGCCCGCGCTGCGCGCGAGCCGGTCCGGCGCTGCGAGGCCGGTGGCGGCAACGACCTGTTCAGCGTCAAAGGCGCGGCCGTCGGCCAGAGCGATGCGACGGGTGCCGTCGGCGAGCGCGGCGACGCCCGCGACCTGCACGCCGCCGACGAACGCGATCGGCAGGGCCGCCCACGCGGCCAGCAGCCGCTGCGACGCCGCCTCGGGCAGCAGCGCGGCGAGCGGGCGCGGCTGCACGTCGAGCAGCGTCACCGCGTGGCCGCCGAGCGCAAGGTCGTTCGCCAGTTCGCAGCCGACCAGGCCCGCGCCGACGATCGCCACGCGCTGCGGCCGCGGCGCCAGCGCCGCGCGCAGCCGCTGGTAGGCGGCGAGGTCGTTGACCCGCCACACCAGCTGCGGCGGCAGCGCGGCAGGCAGCCGCGGCGCCGCGCCGTGGGCGAGCACCAGCTTGCGCCAGCGCAGCGTGCCGCGCGTGGTGCGCAGCGTGCGCGCGACGGTGTCAATGCGCACCGCGATCGCCTCCGGCACGAGCCTGACGTTCAGCCGCCGCCCCGCGTCGGCGGCGCGCTCGCGCACGATCCGTCCCGGCTCGAGCCCGCGTGCGATCGCCACCGACAGCGTCGGCTTGTCGTACAGGTCGGCGCTGCACGCCGCCACCAGCGTGATCGGCAGCGTGGCGTCGCGCTCGCGCAGGGCCTGCGCGACCTGCCAGCCGGCGCGCCCGCCGCCGACGATCACGACGCCGGGGTCGTGCCGGCCGCGGCCGGCGGATATCCACGTGGCCGCCGGCGCGGCGGCGCGCTTCACGGTTGGCGCGACGTAAGGCTCGAAGTCGGCCTTGGTCACGCCGCACAGCGGGCACGCCCAGTCGTCGGGGATGTCGTCGAACCGCGTGCCCGGCGGCAGGCCGCCGTCGGGGTCGCCCTTGGCCTCGTCGTAGACGTAGCCGCAGGCGCGGCAGATGAACTGGCGGAACGCGGCGTCGCTGGCCGCCGGCAGCGGCGCCGTGCTCACGGAACTGCCTTCGCGCTGCGCGCCCATGGATTCTCCCTTGGAGTGGCCAGGCGCGCTCATGCCGGCATCGCCGGCGTCGACAGCCGCGCGATCTCCTTGCGCAGGTGTTTGAGCGCCGGCGTCACGATGGCGACGAAGTGGCTCTCGCGCACGCGGCGCTGCACCGGCGAGCTCATCAGATAGCCGCGCGCGCCGGCGTGCAGCAGCGCCGACTGCGCCGCGCGCAGCGCCAGCTCGGAGCCGTGCGCGCGCGCATCGAGCACTTCGATGAAGAACTCGGGGTCCGTCTCGAACGGGTCGCGCGCCAGCGCCAGCACGCGGGCGGTCAAGGCGTCGAGCTCGGCCTGTAGGGCGTCGGGGCGGTCGTCGAGGAAGCGGTTGACGTGGCCGAGCTGCGGCTCGACGGCCCACATCGAGTCGATCGCGCCCTGCGTGATGCCCAGCGCCATGCCCGCCTGCAGCAGCACGAAAGCGCCGCGGATGCGCCCGATGAAGGGGCGCGCCGGGTCGGCCAGCAGCTGCTGCGGACCGACACGGTAGTCCGTCAGCCGCACGGCCCAGGTGTTGGTGCCCTCCATCGCCGAGAAGCTCGGGCAGTCGCGGCGCTCGACGCCGGCGGCGTCGCAGTGCACGAGGAACATGATCTCGTGCGGCGCGCCGTCACGCGTCTGCGGCGTGCCGTCGGCCGCCACCACCGGCGCGACGACACCGAAGTAGTGGTCGTCGCCAAGGTTGCTGACCCACGGCAGCGTGCCGCTGACGCGGTAGCCGTCGCCATCCGGCACCGCGCGCAGCAGGAACTGCTCGATGCCCGCGAACGACTTCATCGGGTTGCTCATCCCGGTGCCACCCATCGTCAGCGCGCGACCATGGCAGCGCAAGACGTCGCCGCCGAGCGCAGGGTTGCGCGACTGCTCCATGTACAGCCCACAGACCATGTGGCACCAGGTCAGGAAACCGGTGGCGCCGCACACGCGCGAGACCTCAGCCATCGCGCGGATCGCCAGGCCGTAGTCGGCGCTCGCGCCGGGAATGCCGCGGTCGGCGTGGTGGCACTGCAGCGCGCCGAGCCGGCCGAGCTCGCGCAGCACCCCTTCCGGGTAGCGGCCCTGGCGGTCGACGGCCTCGGCGATCGCGGCCAGCGGCCCCTCTGCCAACCGCCGCACCGCGGCCAGCAGCGCCTCGCCGTCGAGCGGCGGCGGCAGGTCGGCGGCCGCCGCCGCGCGAGCGGCTGCCGGCATCGGCGATCCGGCCTTCACCGCAGCGGGCACGAGCACGGCGTCCATCGTCGTCACTCCGCCAGCGCGATCGTCATCGGCACCGGGTTGCGCATCGTGTTGGCCACCGGCGAGAAGTAGTTGGCCCGATGCACGATCTCGTCGAGCACTTCGCGCGGCGCATCGCCTTCTACGACGACCTTGACGCGGATGGCCTGGAAGCCCATCTCGTGCGGCAGCTTGTCGGCGCCGCCGGCGCCCCACGCGGCCGGGTTGCCGATGTCGGCTTCGAGGAACAGCTCGAGCCTGCTGAGCTTGACCTGCTTCCACGTCGCCACGGCCGTGATGCCCACGGCGAGGCAGCCGCCGAGCGCCGACAGCACGATCTCGCCCGGCGCCGGCGCCGTGTTCTGGCCCAACAGGTGCAGCGGCTCGTCGACGACGACGGGGGCATGGTCGCCGACGTAACTGAGCGTGCGGAACTGGCCCTCGCAGACGGTGTGCACCTTGTTCGTGCTCAGCACGTTCGGATTGGCGCGGCCCTTGGCGGCGAAGGCCATCAAGCCGTCACGGTCGATCGGGCGCAGGTACGTCTTGACGGTGGTCGGACTAAGCACGGCGGACATAGTTCTCCTCGCGGGTCGTTGGGTTGGGGAAAGGGGCGATCAGCCGGACATCGCCATTTCGGCCGGAGTCTTCCTAAGCAGCGGCGGCGCACTGTCGATGGGCAGTGACGGGTCGCGCGACCACTCGTTCCAGGAACCGAAGTACACGCGCACGTCACCGAAGCCGGCCTGCTTCAGCGCCAGGAACGTGTTCGACGCGCGCGCGCCCTTGAAGCAGTACAGGTAGACGGTGTCGTCGGGCGCGATGCCGGCGGTGGCGCACTCGGCCTGCACTTCGAGCGGGGACTTGAACTGCGGGCCGTGCGGGCCGGGCTTCATGAAGCGGTACCACTCGATCCACTTCGCCCCTGGCAGCCGCCCCTTACGCGGCGCGAAGTCGCGGCCGTACGGCGACGAGCTCTCGCCGGTCCACTCGTCGACGTCGCGCACATCGAGCAGCGTCACGTCGCTGCGCCCGAGCGCGGCCTTGACTTCGTCCTTCGTCAGCATCACGTCGGCGCCCTTCAGGTCAGCCGGGAACCGGGCTGCCTTCGGCTTCGCCGGCTCGGTCGAAAGCGGCAGTCCCACCGCCTTCCACGCGCTGATGCCGCCGTCGAGCACGCGGATCTTCGGGTAGCCGAGCCAGGTCAGCAGGAAGTAACCGCGGCAGGACTGGCCGTAGCCGTTGTTCAGCGCGTCCTCGTAGAACACGGCCGTCTCGGCGCCCGACAGGCCGACGGCACCGAAGTGCTCGGCGAACGTGTTCTTCAGCGCCTGCAGGCCCTCGGCGGTCGAGGTCGCGAGGTAGGTGAAGATCTCGCGCAGGTTGACCGCGCCGGGCAAGTGGCCGGCGGCGTAGGCCTCGGGATCGCGCGTGTCGATGACGACGACGGGCTCGGTGGCCATCAACGTCTGCAGTTCGGCGGGCGAGATCAGGACGTGGGACGTAGCCATGGCGCAGCGCTCCTGGACCGATGCGAACGGTCAAGACAGAGCAATCTCCGTGCCACGCTGTCCGGCGCGGACGGCGCCGACGACAGTCCGCATGGATCCGACGATGGCGCCGGCTGCCTGCCGCGCCATGCCCGCCGCGTCCGCGGCCCGCGGCGGACGCGATGTTGACAATGTGTCGAACTTTGTCGACATCGCCCACTGGCCTCGCGTCGAGCAGGCGCCTTGGCCGCCAGCGTCAGCCGCGCGGGCTCGATCGGCAGCGGCCCAGCGGCCCTCGCAAGCGGCGCCGGCGGCCGAGCGCCGCGGGCCGCGCTGGTCGCAGCGCCGGCCGCTGGCGCCGCGCGCGCAGTCGGCCACGGCAGCCAGGCGCTACGCCGCGGGCTTGCCTCGCAGCTTGCGCAGGCGGTAGGCGAACTGCCTCGGCGTCAGACCCAGCGACTGCGCCGCCCGGGACTGGTTGCCGCCGTGGCGGGCCAGCGCCGCCTCCAGCTCCTGCAACGCGTGCGAATCGCTCGGCCGCCAGTCGCGCACCAAAGACGGCGGCGGGGCAACGGGCGGCGGCGCGCTCATCGCGCGCGCGGCAGACACCGTTTCGGGCGCCGCGGGCAGGAACCGCTCGAGGTCGGCCGCCGTCACCGTCGGATGCTCGGCGAGCAGCACGAGGCGCTCGATGACGTTACCCAGCTCGCGGACGTTGCCCGGCCAGTCGTGCGCGGCCAGCCGATCGAGCGCCGCCGGCGTGAGGTGCACGTTGCGCTGGTGCGCCTGGTTGGCGCGGCTGAGGAAGTTCAGCGCCAGCGTCGCGATGTCCTCTCGCCGCTCGCGCAGCGGCGGCAGGCGGATCGGGATCACGTTGAGCCGGTAGTACAGGTCGCGGCGGAAGCGACCGGCCTCGACTTCGCGCTCGAGTTCACGGTTGGTCGCGGCGACCAGGCGAACGTCGACCGGCACCTCGCGCTTGCCGCCCAGGCGCACGATCGTGCCTTCCTGCAGCGTGCGCAGCAGCTTGGTCTGCATGGCCAGCGGCAGCTCGCCGATCTCGTCGAGGAAAATGGTGCCGCGGTCGGCCTGCTCGAACCAGCCGGCGCGCGCCGCATGCGCGCCGGTGAAGGCGCCCTTCTCGTGACCGAACAGCTCGCTTTCGAACAGCGTCTCGGGGATCGCCGCGCAGTTGACCTTGACGAAGGGCGCGTCGCGCCGCGGGCTGGCCAGGTGCAGCGCGCGCGCGAACAGCTCCTTGCCGGTGCCCGACTCGCCGAGCAGCAGCACGTTGGCGGTGGACGACGAGACGCGCTCGAGTTCGCCGAGCGCGCGCAGCAGCGCCGGCGACGTGCCGACGATGCCGTAGCGCGCCGCCGCGCTTTCCAGCGCGCGCGTCAGCAACGCGTTGCGCTCCTCGAGCGTGCGCGTGCGCGCCGCCACGTGCTGCTGCAGCTGCAGCAGCTGGCCGGCGAGCGTCGCCAGGATCTTCAGCACCGCGACGTCGTCGGCCAATTGCCGCTGGCGCCTGCGGATGCGGTGGCAGGCGAGCACGCCGATCGTCTGGCCGTCGACCTCGATCGGCAGCGCGATGAAGGCCACCGTCTCGGGGGGCAGCCGCTCGCGCGGCACGGCGCGAAACAGGAACGCCGGCTCGGCATCGACGTCCTGCACGACGGCCGGCTGACTGGTGGCGAGCACGCGTCCGGTGACGCCCTCGCCGAGACGGTAACAGCCGCGCGCGATCTCCTCGCGCGTCAGGCCGTAGGCGTAGCGGATCGATGCCGTCTCGAAGTCGTCACCGCGGCGGCGGCGCACCGGCGCCGTGAGATCCAGCCCGTCGATCAGCACGATGCGCCCGCGGTTCAGGCCGAGCAGCTCCGACATCAGGTGCAGCATCTCTCGCAGCACGGCGCCGGGCGCGAGGCTCTTGCCGATCGCGCGCACGACCTGTGATAGGAGCAGCAGCTCCTGCGTCCGCCAGTCCGGCTCGCCGGGGTCGGTGGGTGTCGGTGGGATCAGCATGGTGCATGGGCTGGCGACCGGCTCGCCGGGACGCGCCGTGGCGCATCGGTCGGCTCCGCGCTCCGGCATGCCGGCCCGCTGCCGCCATCGCGGGATTATCGGCCCGGTGCGCCGACCGCCTGCCGGACCCGCCGTCCAAGCCGCGTCAGCCGCGCACCAGTGGCAGCGACTGCAGGTACTTCTCGGGCTGCATCGGATCGAACGCCTGCCCCAGGATGGTGTGCGTGCGCATCGTCCTGGCCGGCGGCTGGAAGCCGAGCTCGGCCATGCGCTTCTGCGCGTCGGTGGCGAGGAAGACGCGCTGCGCGATCTGCGCGTAGTTGACGTCGCCCTTGATGTAGCCCCAGCGCTTCATCTGCGTCAGCATCCAGATCGCCATCGAGTGCCACGGGAACGGGTCGAAGTCGATGCGCGTGGGCACGTTGCGCACGTTGCCCAGTCCGTCGGCAAAGCGCCCGAGCAGCACCTGTTCGAGCACCGCCGGCGGCTGGTTCAGGTAGTTCGGCCCCGCCAGCGCCTCGGCCACCGCCTTACGGTTGGCCGGCTGCGAGCAGTGCATCGCCGAGCGCACCATGGTGCGGAACAGCGCGGCGAAGGTGTTCGGCAGCTCGCGCGCGAACTTCTCCGTGGCGACGAAGCCGCAGCACGGGTGGCCGTCCCAGATCTCGCTGGTGAGCATGTGGATGAAACCCACCCCGTCGACGACGGCGCGCTGGTTGAACGGCTCGGCGACGATGAAGCCGTCGATGTTGCCCGAGCGCAGGTTGGCGACCATGTCCGGCGGCGGCATCACCCGCAGCTGCACGTCGCGGTCGGGGTCGACGCCGTTGGCGGCAAGGTAGTGCCGCAGCAGGAAGTTGTGCATCGAGTAGTCGAACGGGATCGCGAAGCGGAAGCCCTTCCACTGCCTGGGGTCGCGCTTGTCCTTGTGCTGGATGCCGAGCGTGATCGCGTTGCCGTTGATGTTGTCCATCGCCGGCATCACCATCGGAGTGGCGGTCGAGCCCAGCCCGAGCGTGATCGCCAGCGGCATCGGCGACAGCATCTGCGACGCGTCGAACTCGCCGGTCAGCGTCTTGTCGCGGATGACGGCCCAGCCGGCCGTACGATGCAGGGAGACCTTCAACCCCTCCTGCGCGTAGAAACCGAAAGCCTCGGCGGCGACGATCGGAGTGGCGCAGGTGATCGGCAGGAAGCCGATCTTCAGGTCGTTTTTCTCCAGCGGCCTTTTCTCCTGCGCCATCGCCTGCAGCGCCGACACCGGCAGCACGCTGGCGATCGCTGCCATCGCTGTGCGCCGCCCGACGGCCTTCAGAAACGCGCGCCGCACCGGCTCGTGCGGAAACAGCGCCTTGACCAGGCTCGCTTCGACAAAGTCACGGCCGAGCTGCTCGGCA
>Ga0209809_1002708_pt1 | contig 12048 bp, 12 predicted proteins | sample YNPMSTMetaG_FD_186172 | JGI IMG/M metagenome (GOLD analysis project Ga0209809, IMG submission 186172) | Anoxygenic and chlorotrophic microbial mat microbial communities from Yellowstone National Park, USA - YNP MS-T MetaG (SPAdes) (version 2) ... | reverse complement strand
CAATCATAGGAATTATTGAAGGTATAGCAGAAAGTGTTGCAAACTTGCTTAGGGTTTTTTCTGGCGGTGTATCAGACAAACTTAAGAAAAGAAAACCGTTTGTAATACTTGGTTATTCTTCTTCAGCATTTGGTAAAATACTTTTGTTTCTAAGCAACAGTTGGATTTTTGTTTTGTTAGCAAGGTTTGTTGACAGAGTTGGTAAAGGTATAAGGACAGCACCGAGAGATGCATTGATCTCAGAATCAACTACTGATAAGAAAAAAGGTAAAGTTTTTGGATTACATCGTGCAATGGACACTTTTGGTGCTACAATGGGCGTTGTTATAGTATATTTTATATTTTTGTATTCAAAAGATAACATCCCGTTCAAATCTGTATTTTTATGGTCAGTAGTTCCTGCAGTGTTAGCAGTAGGATTTTTGTTTTTAGTTAAAGAAAAACAAACAGAAAAATTAGAAATAAAAAAGTTAAAGTTTAGTTTAAAAGAGTTTAAATATATCCCAAAAAAAGCAAAATTTTATATTTTTATCTCAACATTATTTGCTTTAGGCAATTCTTCAAACCAGTTTTTATTACTTCGTGCAAAAAATTTAGGGTTCAGTTATCTTTCAACAATACTTCTTTATTTAGTTTACAACATATCATACACAATTTTTTCTTACCCAGCAGGAGTTGTATCTGACAAAGTTGGTAAAAAATATATAATAGGTTTAGGTTATTTAATATACAGTGCAGTATATTTATTTTTTGCTTTAATAAACCAAAACACAACAAACTTAATTTGGATTTTATTTATCGTATATGGTCTATATATAGCTTTTGTTGAAGGACAAGAAAAAGCATTTCTTGCAGAAATCTCGCCTAAAGAATACAAAGCTTCTGTATTAGGTTTACAATACACACTTGTAGGATTAATGTTGTTTCCTGCAAGTTTTATTGGTGGAGCACTATGGGACAAAATTGGTCCTTCAGCTACATTTATATTCAGTAGTTCCTTAAGTTTTATTTCAATGATTTTGTTGTTAATTTTGATTTAATTTTATTCTGCACCTTCAACTTCTACTGTCCATGTAGCGATTGTTGTTGGAATAAATATATTTAATAATGCGGAATAATTTTAGAAGATACTTAAGTATTATCTTCTCATTCCACTTATTACTATAACTGCTATCAACGTTCCCAATAAGCCACCACCTAAAGCATTTATTCGATTTTTACTTCTTGCTTTTTTTACATAACCCATTATAAAACCTTGTTTATAATCAGTAGATTTTTCTATTAAAAATTGAGAGGGAACACTTGGACTTGTAGCAGAAGCAATACCTACAATAATCCCGGTTCCTAACAAACCTCCTAGAAAACCACACCCCAAGCCACCTGCAAACCAACCAGCACCAGAATAATATTCGGATGCCGTTGTTTCACCATCAATTTTACCCTTAAGAAATTCATCGCTTTGACAGAAAACAAAATCCTTAAAGACAAATGATACTAAAAAACTAACACACACAAAAATCGCGAGAAATTTTTTCATATGACCTTCCTTTTTAATTTAAAATTTGAATAAAACTTTTTTACTAAATTTATTTGCTTTAATTATCGATTGAACATTTTTTATTGTTTCTTCCAGATTGTCATTAATTATGAAATAGTCGTAATACTTACTGTTTTTAATTTCTTTTTCTAAATTTTTTAATCTTTTTTTAATTTCTTCAGGTTTATCTTTTGCACGTGATATAATTCTTTGTTTTAAAACTTCATACGATGGTGGGAGGACAAAAATTAAAATACTTTCTGGAAAAATTTTTTCAATATTTTTACCACCTTGAACATCTATATCTAAAAGTATGTCTTTGCCAGAATTTATTGCTTTAAGTAAAGGTTCTTTAGGTGTGCCATAATAGTTGTTATAAACTTTTGCCCATTCAACAAGTTTTTTTTGCCTCACCATTTTTAAAAATTCTTGTTCTGAAACAAAAAAATAATCTTTCCCGTTAATTTCACCTTTTCTTTTAGGTCGGGTTGTATAAGAAACAGAGAATACAAAATTTTTGTTTTTTTTGATAAGTTCTTTACAAATTGTTGTTTTCCCACAACCTGATGGTCCTGAGATAACTATTATCTTACCTTTTTTAAGATTTTTTTTGTATTTCTCAATATATTTTTGTAAAATATTCATAATTTAAACCCGTAAAACTCACAAACTCAATCCTGTAATTTGGAGACTGCTGAAGAAAGAACTAATTTTGCTAAAGTGTCATTGCGATCCCGCAAGTAGCGGGACCGCTGAAAAAATGATTTTATATCAGCACAAGGTGCTGAAACTACAAAATCTATCTGTAGTTGCAGCGTCTTACGCTGCCTATCATTTTTTTAGCAGAACAATCCCGAAATTTGCGAGACCTGTCCCGCAATCTGCGGGATAGACGATAACAAAGCAGAGCTTGACGCTCTGCAGCTACAAAAATATGGGATTTTCGTATCTACTCACTGAACCGTGTTCAATTATAGGATTTTTTTAGGGCAATCCCGCAAGTTGCGGGATTGCATTTATGCAGGGCTAAAGCCCTGCCCTACACGGTTCGGTGAATAGTTACAATTTTTCAGCATTCTCCTAAAGCGGGACAATTTGTGGGGTCGAGGTTAGAAAACCTCTCCTACACTGAAATACCAACAGTATCGTCGTTTACAGGATCGAGGTTAGAAAACCACTCCTACAACTCAACAAATTCAATAACACTATAAACCACACAAACTCATTAACACATCCACTCATTCACACATTTACAGATATTTCTCCTTAAACTCTGGACGGACACGTTTTAGTTCTTCCTTCGGGAACATCTTCAACAAAGACCAACCTATATCTAATGTTGTAAATATATCTCTGTTCTCATCAGATCTTTGTTTGAGAAACTTTTGTTCAAATTCTGATACAAACTTTAAATAGATCCTATCAATTTCTTCTAACGCAGATTCTCCTAAAACTATTGCTAACTCTTCAACTTCTTTCCCTCGCGCATAACAAGCAAACAACTGATTTGCTAAATCAGGATGATCCTCACGAGTCCTTTCTTTCCCTATACCTTTATCTCTTAACCTTGACAACGATGCCATAATATCTATTGGCGGATAAATACCTTTTCTATGTAAATCACGAGATAATACAATTTGTCCTTCAGTAATATATCCTGTCAAGTCAGGGATAGGATGTGTTTTATCATCTTCTGGCATACTTAATATTGGCATAAGTGTAATTGAACCTTTTTTACCTTTTATTCTTCCTGCACGTTCATATAATGTTGATAAGTCAGTATAAAGATATCCTGGATATCCACGACGACCAGGAACTTCTTTCCTTGCAGCAGAAATTTCTCTCAACGCTTCTGCATAGTTTGTCATATCTGTCATAATTACTAAAACATGCATATCCAAATCAAATGCTAAATATTCAGCACAACTTAATGCAAGCCGTGGTGTAGCAATACGTTCTATTGCAGGATCATCTGCTAAGTTTATAAACAACACAGCACGACCTAACGCACCTGTTTTTTTAAATTCTGAGATAAAAAATTCTGCTTCTTCAAAAGTGATTCCCATTGCAGCAAAAACCACTGCAAACTCTTGTGATTCTTGTTCTACTTCAGATTTTAATACAGTTGCTTGTCTAGCAATTTGTACTGCAAGAAGATTATGTGGTAAACCTGACCCTGAAAATATAGGAAGTTTTTGTCCTCTAACAAGTGTGTTAAGTCCGTCAATTGCAGAAATACCTGTTTGTATAAACTCTCTTGGATATGCACGAGAATACGGGTTTATCGGTGCACCATTTATATCAAGACGTTTTTCAGCAACAATTTCTGCACCACCATCAATTGGTCTTCCTAACCCGTCAAAAATACGGCCTAAAATTGTCTTTGATACACCTAAAGTGACTGTTTTGTTTAAAAACCTAATTTTTGTAGAACCTATGTTTATACCAGTAGATTCTTCAAACAGTTGTATCAACGCTGTATCTTCTTCTATTTCTAACACACGACCTAATTTTTTCTCGCCAGAAGATAAAACCACTTCTACAAGTTCTTCATATTTTGCTCCACGTACTCCTTCAACTAAAATTAATGGTCCTGCAACAGATTTTATACTTTGTGTTTCTAACATAAACTAACCCCCCTACTTATTATCTGAATAAATCTTGATATATACTGGCGGTTTTAATACAACATCTAAATTTTTTATTTTGTTTAAAGCTGCAATTAGATTTTTTTCTTTTACCTTATGTGTAAGTAAAAGTATTGGAACACCTTTTCTAAATTTTACTAACGGTTCTTTTTGATACACTGAAGCAATAGAAACATTATGATTACCTAAAACATTAGAAATTTTTGCTAAAACACCAGGTTTGTCAATTGTAGTGAATCTTAAATAAAAATATCCTTCAACTTCGTCAGACGAAATTATCCCCAATTTCTTTGGAGTATACTCCACATACTGTTTCCTTCCACCAACAGCAGTTATTATGTCTGTAGCAATAGAAATTATATCTGAAACAACTGCAGATGCTGCAGCAAATCCACCTGCTCCTTTACCTACAAAAGTTATTTTACCACAAGCATCTCCTTCAATCAAAATACCATTATATTCGTAATTTATATTAGCAAAAATACTATCTTGTGGGACCAAGTATTTTCTTACTTCAAAATAATACTTATATTTATAAACACTACTGTGACCCAAAAGTTTAATTTTATACCCAAAAGTTTCAGCAAAATATATATCTTGAAGTTCTATATTTTCAATACCTTCAATTTTTATATCTTTCAATTTTACCCAAGAAAAAAATGCAAGCGAACTTAAAATACTTAATTTACACGCAGTATCATATCCTGAAACATCGTATGAAATATCTGCTTCAGCTATACCCATATGTTGAATCTTTTTAACTGCAGTGTCAAAATTATATTTATTTTGTGTCATCAAAGATAAAATATAATTTGTTGTCCCATTAAGAATACCTGTAATACTTAAAATTTTGTTGCCAGCTAAACCTTCGTTCAAAGATTGTATCACTGGTATACCAGCAGCAACTGCTGCTTCAAAATATACTGTTTTATTATAATTATTTGCTAAAGAAAAAATTTTATCCCAATATTCAGAAAGGACCGCTTTATTTGCTGTAACTACGTGTTTACCATGTTTTATACTTTCAGTAATTATTTCAAATGCTGGATGTAAACCACCTATAAGTTCTACAACAATATCTATTTCTGGATCTTTAATAATTTCATTATAATCTGTTACAAATTCTATACCTGCTGGTAAAATATCTTCTTTATTTTTATCTTTATCACAAGCAAGTTTAAATTCTATTCTACAACCAGATTTTTGTTCAATTATTTTTTTATTTTTCTGACACAGTTTCAATACTGCCAATCCTACATTACCTACGCCTATAAGTCCTACTTTTACTTTTTTCATAGCAGATTTATTTCAATTTCACTCCAAGCTGGTTAAAAATTTTTTTAAACCTTAACGCAGCATCGTGGAATCTGTTATTTGCAGTAACTAAAGCTAATCTTATATATCCTTCACCATTTTTGCCAAAACCAACACCTGGCGCTACTGCGACACCTGTTTCTTTAAGTAACAACTCAGCAAATTTTAATGAACCTATTTCTTTTTTGATTTTTTCTGGTAGTTTACACCAAAGATACATCGTTGCTTTAGGTACATCAACTTCCCAACCAATTTTTTTAAATTCTTTAATTGTTAAATCACGACGATGCTGATACACCTTTCTTACATCTTCAACAATTCTTTCATAATCCAACAAAGCTTTAACTGCAGCAAGTTGTATAAAAGTTGGTACACCATAGTCAATAAAAGATTTAAATTTTTCTAAATATCCAACAATTTTTTCATTACCTACTACAAACCCTACACGCCATCCTGCCATTGAAAAGGTCTTTGAGAAACTATGAAATTCAACTGCAACATCTTTTGCTCCTTCAAACTGCAAAATAGATGGTGCTATATATCCCTCAAATGTTATCTCAGAATAAGCATTGTCGTAACATAAAATCAAATTATTCTTTTTTGCAAACTTTATTGCTTCTTTAAAAAAACTTTCGTCTTCAACAACAGCAGTTGTAGGATTGTTTGGATAATTCAAAAAAATAATTTTTGCTTTTTTAAGTATTTTTTGTGGTATCTTGGAAAAATCTGGCAAATACTTATCTTCAGGATTAACTTTAAACAAATATGGTTTCCCACCAGCCAAAATTGTTGCATTGTAATACACAGGATAAGCAGGGTCTGGAACTATAGTATAATCTCCAGGATTAAGTATTGCCATACAAAGATGTGCAACACCTTCTTTTGAACCAATAAGAGATAAAACCTCTTTATCAGGATTTAATCTTACCCCAAAACGTTTTAAAAACCAATCTGCTACAACATTTCTAAACTTAGGCATACCTTTTGCTTGAGGATATCTATGTGTCCTTGGGTGTTCTTTAACAGTCTCACACAAACGTTCAACAATTGCAGAATCTGTTGGCAAATCAGGATTACCCATAGAGAGGTCTATAACATCTAAATTTTTTTGATACGCTTCAAGTTTAAGTTTATGAATTCTTGAGAAAAGATATGGCGGAAGTTGGTCAAGTTTTTCAGAAGGTTTAAATTCATTCATAATTTTTTCGTTTTTTAACTAATAACTCTTAACTAATAACTTCAAACTAAATAATCAACTATTTTTACTCGTTTATATACTTTCTTATCCAATCAGTAGGACGAAATGATATTTTCTTTCTTTCAGGCAGTTGGACAGGTTCACCTGTTTTTGGATTTCTTGCAAGTTTTGTCTTTGTAGGTTTTACTTTAAATTGTCCAAGACCAGAAATTGTAATTTTTTCACCATTCTTCAAAGCTTCTGCTAAAATTTTAACAAATTCACGAAGAATTTTTTGTACAACTAAAGGACTTTGTTGTGAACTTTCAGCAATTTTTTTAACAAACTCTTTTCGTTTCATCTGTATCTTTCCCCTTTGATAACTCGTTTTCTCTAACCAAAATTTTATATAAACTTTGCATTTGTTTTTTTCTAAAAACTTAAATACAGATTTTGTAAACTCAATTATTATATGAACCTCATCTTTAGTAAACTCTTTGGGGGAGATATCTACTTGTTATATACGCGTCTTCTAAAACTTTAAATTCTAAAGAATGCTTTTTGTAAAACTTAACAATTTCTTTTTGTTTATATACTTCTTTTAACTTAAACAACTTATCTAAATAATGTGTTTTAGGAAAACCACCGATTTTTTAAAAAATCAAATATTTAACCCACAGTTGCAGTGCTTGTCTACATATAACGCAGTTAAATTATCCCTACCTTTTTCAAAATATTCTTTTGCTCTTTCCCAAAATTCAACAGATCTCTTTTTTAAAAACTCAGCATCGCTCATATAACTACCTCTTTGTCCACTGGAAACTTTTTCTTGCTTTAGGTTTACCTGGTTTCTTGCGTTCAACCATTCTCGGATCTCTCTTCAACATACCGTGTTTTTTAAGCAATGGTTTTAAATCAGGGTTGTATTCAACAAGCGCTCTCGCAATTGCAAGTTTTATAGCTCCTGCTTGACCTGTAATACCACCTCCATCTGCTTTAATCTCTATATCCAATTTACTTTTCAAATTAGTTACCAACAATGGAGAAATAGCTTCATGTTTTTGTACCAAATTACCACTAAAATATTCATCTATATCCCTACCATTTACTACAATTTTTCCTTCACCTTCTTTAAGAAAAACTACAGCAACCGCAGTTTTCCTTCTACCAGTCGCCATTATAGGTTGATTCAAAACTATTTGTTGTGTCATAGTAATCTTAAACCTCCAGTTTTATTTCTTTAAAATTTTGATTAATTTTTACATTGTCATCTTTATAAATTTTAAGACGTTTTATCATTTTTGCCCTAAGTTTATTCTTTGGTAACATTCCTTTAACTGCTTCACGGACAACTAAATCGGCTTTCTCAGGTAAGAGTTTCTCATATGGGATATATTTATCTCCACCAAGATAGCCAGAATGTCTAAACAAAATTTTCTGTTTAAGTTTTTTTCCAGTAAGAACTATTTTAGAGGCGTTTTTTACAACTACAAAATCACCACAATCTTTATCTGGCGAGTACATTGGTTTATGTTTACCAATCAACAATTTTGCAACTTGTGATGCTAACCTTCCCAAAGGTTTACCTGTAGCGTCTACTAAATACCAGTCTCTTTTTATATCATAATTAAATTTTGTACATCTAGCAATAGTTGTAGATATTTTCATACTTTTCTCCTATATTAGTAATAATCAACAGTTCATAGTTAACGAAATCATATCTGAAAAATCATTAACTTTGAACTCAATTGATGATTAATACTACAAGAAAAAAATTTTGTTGTCAATAATTTACAAAAAAATTTATAAAAATATAAGGTTATTTCTCAAAAAATGAGACAATCGTATCGCCATATTGTTGTTGTCTATAACATACAAATTTTTTTGTTTGTACAACTTCTTTTTTACTATGTTGTACAACTAAAATTCCTTTAGATGAAAGAAGATCACTATTACCAATAATATCTATCGTTGGAGAAGAAAAATTTGTCAAAACAACATCTTCACCTTTTTTCTCAACATATGGTGCCCCTATAAAAATTATATCAAAACGATCTCTGCCAAACCGTATTTTTAAAACTTCCCTTGACTTTTCAACCCAATAAAGATCTTTTAATATATCAGCTTTTATAATGTAACACCTATCTTGACAATTTAAACTTATAACATTTTGTGATAAAACCTTAAGCGAACTTTTTTCTTTTTCCACAAACACACAATATCTTGCACCACGAGACATTGCTTCCAAACCCACAGCACCACTTCCTGCATAAAGGTCTAAAAAAAGACAATGCTTCAAATATGGTGTCAAAATATCAAACACTGATTTTTTAATTTGCGCAAGGATTGGCCTTATGTTTTTTGGCGCTTTTAATAACCTACCTTTATATTCTCCAGATATTATCTTAATCATCTGTACCTCTTGCAAAAAGATTCGAAGTTTTATATAATTTTATTACCTCAAATTCAACTTTTCTTCTTTACAACTCTATAGATATTAAGTTTTCCAAGTATTCAACCCTTTAAAAAACGGAGGACTAATCACTATGAAAATATTAGGTATTCTTGCATCACCACATAACAACGGCGGTTCAGCTCAACTTTTATGTGCAGCTATGAAAGCAGTCTTGTTAGAAAAATGCGAAGCTGAAATTGTATCTTTATATGCCGGAGAAATAAAAAGTTGCATAGGTTGTATCAACGATGGCGAACCCGATTGTAAATATCCCTGCATATTTTATGATTATGGAAAAGTTTTGCTTGAAAAGATATTTCATTGTGATGGTATTATTTTTGCAACACCTACATATTGGTTTTCAATCTCTTCCCCATTAAAAGCTTTGATTGAAAGAATCACTTCTTTAGAACATATGATAGTCCACGGCGAACAAAGTTATGTGGACAACAAAGTTGTTTCTGCAATAGCTGTTGGAGCTGATGGCGGTGTTGTCTCAACTATTTCATATATTTTAACAGTCTTCAATGGTATGGGAGAAATAATTCCACCATGGGCAATGGCATATTCACACCAAGCAAAAAAAGCAATATATGACGATAAAGCTTTAATGGATGCTATAAATGTTGGAAGACTCACTGCAAAAACAGTAAAATTACTCAAAGGATAAAAAGAAATAATAAAATATGAGTTTGATAAAAATCTCCTTGAAAAATAAGAAAAGAAATCATCTCTGAACTATCACTTTAACTAAAGGTTATTTCTAAAAAATTTTTCGTAGTAAATCTTGCAGAAATTTTATTCAATTTTGTATAAACTTGTGGAAGCAATAAATGGTCCAATTTTTCTGGATTCAAAACCAATCTATAGAACACACCTCTTTATTAACTAATCTATTTTTTATTGCAACAAGTTCCTCATAAAGTTCCTCAACAGTTTCATACACCTCTTCTTCAGGCAATGGTAAAGATAAGGTTTTCTCAAGGATAGGTTTTACTTTAGAAAAAATTTTCTTTTGTATAGGAAAGAGTTTTTTATATCAATTTGATTTTCTTAGCGGTTTTCTTTGTTTTAACAGCAGTTTTTCAATAAAAGATTTTAATACGTTAACTAACTCTTCTTTTGCATTTATTAAATGTTTCAAAACTTCGTCAGTTTGTTTTTTCATTAATCTTTACAAACAGTTTATAAAATGGACATATCTCTTCAAACCTACATTTTTTTTGCATATAATTTCACTTCCTTCGGAGAAAACTTGTTCTTCATCCCTAGACCACATTAAAAAAATTTTTATCAAATTACAAAAATCAGAGAATTTTTTTAACTATTCTTCCTTCTTGAATGTATTACGGTATATAGCGTTGGGACAAAGATTAAAGTTATAAAAGTTGAGAATGTAAGACCTGAGACAATGGACACACCTATTGATGAGAAAAACTCAGCACCACTACCACTGGATACAGCCAAAGGTAGAGTACCTAATGTAGTTGTTACTGCAGTCATAAGAATAGGTTTAAGACGTGTTTTACATGCTTCTTTTACTGCTTCAAGCAGTTGCATCCCTCTTGACCTTAAAAGTTTTGTGTAATCAACTAAAACAATAGCGTTGTTAACAACAATACCTAAAAGCAAAAGTAATCCAACAAAACTCATTATGTTAATATTCTGTCCCCATAAAAATATACCTAATAAAACACCAACAACTGCAAACGGTACCGAAAACATAATAATAAACGGATCCAAGAAATCTTCAAACTGTGCCGCCATTATTAAATATACAAGTAAAATGCCTAAGAATAACATAAAAGTTAAATCGCGGAATGTAGATGCTTGTTCTTCAACCTCACCACCAAATTTTATACTATACCCATAAGGAAGTTTTACTGTTTTTAACATATTATCTATGTCTTGTTTAATTTTACTTAATGCTCTGCCGTAAGTATCTGATTCTATTTTTACTACTCTTACACCATCTTTTCTTTTAATCTCTCTTGGCGCAATTGTTCTTTCAAAAGTTGCTATATTGTGTAATTGAATAACCTTGCCTGAAGGTAGAACTATTGGTAAATCAGTTAAGTTTTTTATATCATTTTTATAATCTTTACTAACTTTGACAAAGATATCATATGAAGTATCAAAATTACCGCCTGCAGTCGGTGTATATTGGGATGCAGTATAACCATAGAATGTTTTTCTTAATGTGTCAGCAATATAAACTGAAGAAATTCCTAAAATCTTAATTTTTTCTCTATCAAGTTTTACAATAATTTGATAACTACCTTCTTCTAAACTTATTGTTGTATTTCTTATCCCTTCAATTTTTTGTAGTTTATCTTTTATTTCATTAGCAATTCTTAAACTTTCATCTAAATCATTACCAAGAAGTTCAATTGAGACCGCCTTACCAGTTCCACCTAACAATATTGAAGATGCGGAAGATTGTGCTGATGTTTCAAGTTTTATTAACCCAGGAATTTTTCTTAACTTTTTTCTCAACATCTCTGCTATTTCAATTGAAGTTTTATCTCTAAACTCTTTATCAACTAAAGAGAGCATAATAGTGCCAGTGTTAGACGCTTCTTGTTGACCAAATATAGCTGTAAATCCTTTTGTCCCACTTTCACCACAACGGATTAGAACTGATTTATAATATTCTTGTGGAATAATTTTAAAAATCTCTTGTTCAATCTGTCTTGCAATTTTAAATGTTTCTTCAACACGCATACCTTTTGATGTTTCAAAACTTAAGTTAATAACAGCTTCATCACTTTTTGGGATGAATTCTTTACCTGTGAAAAATATAAAGATGAACAAAGAAATCAAAAATGCGCTTAAGAAGCCAAATATTACTGTCTTCCTATGTCCTAAAGCCCATTTTATAATATCTTCATAGAAATTTTCTATTTTTTCTATTATC
>Ga0209809_1002706_pt1 | contig 12054 bp, 7 predicted proteins | sample YNPMSTMetaG_FD_186172 | JGI IMG/M metagenome (GOLD analysis project Ga0209809, IMG submission 186172) | Anoxygenic and chlorotrophic microbial mat microbial communities from Yellowstone National Park, USA - YNP MS-T MetaG (SPAdes) (version 2) ... | reverse complement strand
TAGTGTTAGTCAGGATGAATATGTACACGCTTCACATATTTTGATTACTGCACCAGTTGATACTGTTTCTGCATTAAACAAAGTGAAAGATATTTTACAGCAGATTAAAAACGGCGCTGATTTTGCTCAAATAGCAAAACAATATTCAATGGATCCTATTTCAGCTTCACGAGGTGGTGACCTTGGATGGTTTGGAAAGGGAATGATGGTTCCACCATTTGAGAAAGCAGCATTCAATGCAAAGATTGGTGAAATCGTTGGTCCCGTTAGAACAGATTACGGTTATCATTTAATCAAAGTTCACAATAGAAGTAATAGGATAATTATTGCTGCGGAGTTAAATCAACCAGTAAAAATTTCAGCTCAGACTGAGGAAGAGCTTTACAACTCTGCTCGAGATTTTTTATATGTTGTAGAAAAAAGTGGTGATTTTGAGCAAGAAGCTGAGTTGATGAAGTATCAAATAATGGAAACGGGATTCTTTAATGAGAAGTCGGAATTCATTCCTGGAATTGGAATGTATAAACAACTTGTAAAGTTTGCATTTGAAAATAAAATCGGAAAAGTGAGCGAAGTTTTTCCAACAACTCAAGGATATATTGTTGCAAAAATTTCAGATGCAACGGATGCTGGTTTCAAAAAATTTGAAGAAGTGAAAGAAACAGTTAAACAGGCTGTGATTAAAGATAAGAAGTATGAAATTTTGAAAAAGAAAGCAGGAGAATTGCGAAAGAAAATTCCTGCGGGACAGGGACTAGATTATTTAAGAAATTTAGATACAAATATTACAATCACACAAACTGGTCTTTTCAATTATGGCCATTTTGTTGGTGGTGGTGTTGGCAGAGATTTCGCATTTAATTTCGCTGCATTCAAATTGAAAGTCGGAGAGGTTTCTGAGCCAATCAAAGGAAATCGAGGTTATTATTTAATTGAGCTCGTCTCGAAACAAGATTTTGATAAGACAGCATTTGATATTCAAAAGAATTCAATCAGAAATCAAATCCTTCAAGAAAAGCAAAGTACAATCATTGGCAATTGGATGAATGAATTAAAGAAAAGAGCAAAGATTGAGGACTTCAGGTTTAAGTATTACCGATAATTAAGTTAAAAATATTTTTCAATGAAAAAATGGACGGCTCGACCGTCCATTTTTATTTTTAGCGTTTAGATATGAAAATCACTATTGCACTAAAAGTAATTTTCAATACTAAACACATTGTCGAAAGAGTTGGTAAAATCATTGAACTTGTTGCGAAAATTTTAATTTTATAGCTAATACCTACAAAGCTCTTGAAAGTATAAATTCTATAATCTAAGAAATGGGAAGGATTTGCTTACCACAATTTTGATTACTTCTTGCAAAATGAAGAAGAGTGTAAAAAGGAATGAAAGCAAATCTTCAGAAATATAAAGACTGGATTTGTGATGAAAGAAGAATAAAACTTGCAGAGAAAGATATTAAATTAATTTACGCACTGCCAGCTGATCGGGGGAAAGAAGTGACCGATGAAGTGATTGATAATCCTGATATTTCTATTGTTTATGATGAAGCTGAAAATCGTCTTCACACTGCAAAAGCGATTATAGCATTGACAATGTGGAATCAAAATTTTTAAGTGTAAGTCCGTCTGAAGCATGACAACTTAACATTTTTGAAATTCTTACATTTGAAACATCTCACTTCGATGACTAAGTGTGAAAAAAGGTTTTGAACTTGATGTCAGGTTGAGCGGGTTTATCTCGAGCAATGTCGAGCTATCAAAGGCTTTAATTCATTAATTTAAGATATTTCAAGTCTTAGTTGTGACATCTAATTTAGCTTAGAATTAAAATCTTAGTCACTAAAATTTTACTGAACAAAAATTTACCTTACAATTGAACGATTACTCTAAACTATTCTAAGTTAATTCACTTCTTCTTACCAGCAAGAATAATGATATTTTCATTTGAAGGATAATTTTTGAGTTCAAGTTCAATCAAAGAAATAATTTGACTCTCACTAATTAAACCCGATGTGTCTAAAATTTTCCCGCCGTAAATAACAAAAATGTCAGGCAACAAAGCCCCAGCATCTCCAAACGATGTATACTTCTGAATAATTTCACTCACAACCTGTTTGAAATTTGAAGCTTTCGTATCCACTACAACTGCATCATTATGCTGAAGTCTGATTGTCCCTTCAAAATCTATTATTCTTGCTCGTGTTGAATTCTCTTTTAACAAACCTAAAAATCTATTTTTCGAGATATCACTTACAACAGCCATCATTCTATTAGTTCTACCCGAGATTCTACAATTCGATTTCTCTGTTTTCATCGAACGAGCACAAATCTCAATCAACTCATCTTCGGATAAATCTTTTATTCCTAAATCTTTTGTTCTCAATTCACTTGAACCAAAAGCTGTTGCAATAACTTTTTTATTCTGAGTATCAACTTCAATTGTTGTCTCGATTGAGTCGGGATTGGCACCCATTCTAATCACAGATTCAATTGCTTGCTGTCTTAGAGAAATCAAATCCGATTCAGTTGGATTGATAATATTTTTTTCAACTGAGTCACGAATAATTCCAAGTGCAGCTCCAATTGCAGAAATAACTTCACAATTTTCAGAGATTTTGAATTTCATATCGAGATAATTTGCTGTGAAAGGAACAATAGCTGGAGCGCCACCTCCGCCACCAACAATCTCAATTAAATCTATATCTAATTTATACTCACGAATTAGTTGTTTTATTGTTGGTTTAATTTTGTTTGCTGCAATAGTCAAAATATCTTTTGCAATTGCTTCTGGGTTCTTATTTAATTTTTTGCTGAGCAATTTAAAAACTTTTTTAACTTTGTTTTTATCTGGTGCACTGTGTCCAATAACATCGGTTAATTCAAGCAAAGCGGATGCTTCTGTTGTTGTAATTGTAAATTCAGGTTTTGTATTCGTTTTTCTCTTTAACGCTAGATAATCAGAAGGGTCTTTCTCTTTTGGTTGAATTAATTGTAATTCAACATCATCAAAATCATCAACATCAGAAAAAGCGACATAGTTAAGATTTGCAATGTGTGCACTCCTCGGACCAACATCTATAATATCATTTCCATTTAGTCTAATCATTGAACCGCCAGCAATTCCGAGAGTTCTAACATCAAGAGTTCGAACAAATAATCTATGACCACCAATTTGTGCACTTTTAATTTGTGGCTTACCATTTTTAATAACAGAAATATCAGTTGAAGTTCCACCGACTTCAATAAAAATTCCATCTGTTATTTTTACATACATTAATGCTGAAGCAACGCCAGCGGCTGGACCTGAAAGCATTGTTAAAATTGGTCGCTTTCTCATTTCGTTGATATCCATAATCCCGCCATCAGAACGCATTACCATCAATGGAGCTTTAATTCCACTTTGACGAATTGCTTCTTCTGTCATATTTGCTGTTTCTAACATCTTTGGCATCATACTCGCATTGATGATTGCAGTGCGAGTTCTAATTTTTAATCCATAAAGTTTTGATAATTGACTTGCCGATGTCGCAAGTAATCCTTTTTCAGTTGCAACTCTTATAACAAATTCTTCATTTTCTGGATGGTCTACTCCAAAAACTTCTGAAGCGACTATAACTTCTGCACCTTCTTTTACCAGTTCATCTATTGTGTTAGAAACTTTTTCGTAGTTTAAATTTTGAGATAAGTCAATGTAACGAAATCTTGTTGGTAAAAATTTTCCTGGAGCAAGTTCAATGTTCTGTTGATTTAAATCTTTGATAGCAAATTTACCTTCTAATCCTTTTCCCATACCAACAATTCCAACAGTAGCTACATCTCCCTCTAATAGCGCATTGGTTGCCTGAGTTGTCGAATGAGCAATTAAAATAATTTCATCAGGATTAATTTTAGCTTCATCGATTAATTTTATCATTGATTCAACAACACCACGAGCGACGCCTTCTTTAGCTGTATGAGTTGTGGGAACACATGCTTTCCCAACAATTGAATAATTGGAAATATCCACTGCAACTGCATGAGTGAATGTTCCACCAACATCAATTCCAATTTTTATTTTTCGCATAAATTTATCACTGACTTTTGTTTTTCAATTTAAAATGAAAATGTATGTGAGACAATTTGTAATTGTTTTATAAAGTTAAATTTAACTTCGAACATTATTTTAATTGGTTGAAACTTGAATTAATTACTGCGACTAATTCTTTTACTGAATGATGTGATGACCTAAAATTTCTCATTAAGACTAACTGCGTTAAGAGTTCGGGAGACAAAAATAAGTTTGTTTTAAGAATGATATTTCACAACCACAAAGCTGATTTTCGAAGCAAATCTTTTATAATCTAAAATTTATCGTTTCAGTTCTGTCCGGAAAGAAAATCTTAAGTGAAAATTCTTTTAGGCGCAATTTTGGCAATTCAAACTCTAATAAATTCATTCCTGTCTTTATTTTTCCAGAGTAAAGTTCTTTTATTTTATTCCCCGACTTATCAAATAAAACAACAAGAATATCATTTATAGAACCAGATTCAATTAGAAGATTTCCAGTTTGATTTTCCGCTCTGAAAGCTACTTTATCAACTGCATAAGAAGTTTTTAAGATGTCTTTTAAATTTTTCAATTCAACTTTTATAATCTCACTTCCACTTATACTTTCATTGTGTCCTTTATCAAATGATGAGACCTGATAATAATACTCAAGCTGTGAAGGTCTTCGAATGAAATCATAGTAATAATAATTTTGAGTTGATGTGAGAATTGAAGCTGGATTCTCTCTATTTATTTTTGGACTAATTGATTTATAAATGTTGTAATATTTAGCAGTATCATTATCTGAAGCTGGTAATGGAATTCCCCAAACAAGTTCAATTAATCCAAGTTTGCCTTCAAGATTTCTGCCCGATAAAAGATACGGTGGATTTGGTGGAATTGAATCTTTCCACTTCATTGGTGGTATGTTTGCTGGAAATTCGTAAGTATCAAATCTTTTTGATTTAATATGTTCATATCTGAAAAAGCTCTGACCAGCAGAATTATATTTTCTTGTAATCTCAATTTGTTGTTCAATTTCTTTTTCAACAGAAGGATTATAGGCGCCAATTCCAATTACAATATGACGACTAAAATTATTTTTTGTCCAATCATCAACTAAAACTTCAAATTTTGGATTGTTGTAAATATCCCAGTAAACCTGCGGTGCAATGTAATCCTGTTTTTTCCTTCTTAACCATTCTCTGGAATCCTGAAATACAGAATGCTTACCTTCTAAACCACGAGCATTACTCAAATTTTCATAAATTCCAAGTGGAGCTGAGCCAATTTTTATCATTGGTTTGATATTTGTTAGTGTATCATAAATTGAAGCAATCAAAGAGTTAATATTCTCTCTTCGAAAATCGGATAATGATTTTTCCCGACCATAAATTTCATAAGAAAGTGAATCATTAAAATCAATTCCTGGATAACGAATGTAATCTAAATGAATTCCATCGACATCATAATTCTCGACGATTTCAACGCAAATGTTTTTCAAATATTCTCTCACTTCTGGAAAACCAGGATCAAGCCAATAACTTACTGAATTTCCTTCGTTATATTTTTTTACCCAATCAGGACGAAGTAAGGCTATATGCAAAGGCTCTGTAAATGGAATTGGTGAATCTCCAGATTTCACATTAATCATATTCAACCAGGCATGAACTTCAATATTTCTTCTATGTGCTTCACGGACAATAAAATCAAGCGGATCAAAGGCTGGCTCCTGACCAAGTTTGCCTGTTAAGTATGGGGACCACGGTTCATACTTACTTTTATACAAAACATTTCCTTGAGATCTAACTTGAAAGTAAATTGTATTAAAATTTTTTGCCTTAAGACTGTCTAAAATTTCAATTAGGGATTTCTTTTGAATTTCTGGATTGAAAGTTTTCGGTGGCCAATCGAGTTGGAAATTTGTTGTAACCCAAACCGCTCTAATTTCTCTCTTTGGTTGAGAAAATATTTGAACAACGAAAAGAAAAAAACAGATTAGCAATAAAAACTTTTTTCTAAAAAATGTATCCGTTCTCAAATTCATCAGATAGTTCTATTCATCTTCTACGATAACAGCAGTCCCATAAGCCAGAATTTCAGCAGCATTTTGCATCACATAGGATGTTCCAAATCTTACAACTATTACTGCATTTGCTCCCAATTCTTCAGCTCTTTGTTTCATTCTATCAAGCGCCTGCTCGCGAGCCTCTGCGAGTAGTTTCGTGTATTCTTGAATTTCTCCACCAACAATATTTTTTAAAATTGCTAAAATATCTTTGCCGATGTGTCTTGCTCTAACTGTGTTTCCTTTTACAAGTCCAATAATTTTTTTTATCTTTTTCCCAGGAATATAATCCATTGTTGTGATAATCATTGATTAACCTCCGAGAATTTATCTTTTTTCCTCAAAGTTAGTCTTTCACGAATAACTGAGAACAAAAGTAAGACGAAGCCAACAACCGATAGAAAAATTCCCGCTTTAACAAATAAACTTAATTGAATATCTTTCAATAGAAAGAGAATGAATTGAAAAAGTCCATAAGAAGCTAAAATCAAAATTCCAACTACAAACAGAAACCAGCCAATTACTCGTTCAAGACGGTTAAGAAATTTACTCCAATAAAGATCATAATCTTTTTGATTTGAATTGTTCATTTTTCCTCCTGATGCAGTGAATTAATAGATTTAACTTAATTTACATCTTTTATTTCAAAACCATCAATTTTGTAATGAGATTTAGATTTTCACCTCTCACCGAACAAAAGTAAACCCCACCAGCCAGATTAGTTGAATCAATTTTTATTTGGTTAATTCCGTTAGAAGATGAAATTCCTTCGATGAAATCGACTTTTTGACCCAGTAAATTATAGAGAGATAATTGAAATCTTTTATTTGCCGGAAAAGTAAATTCAATTGTTGTTGATGAATTAAAAGGGTTAGGATAATTAATCATTCTATGTATATTCAAGTTATCATTAAGATTTGGAGATTCGGTTTCAACATTAGTGGTCACATCTGGCGAAAGTATGCGATTCAATTTTATAAAAGCAGCATCAGCACGAACTTTTTTACCAGCTTCAACTCCATAATTGCTTAGTATCAAAACTAATTTTCTACCTTTCGATAAATAAACTGTGGATAGTTTTTTCCATCTTTTATTAAAAAAATCAGTCTGATCAACAAAAACTGATTTGAAATTCCCAGCTGAATCGACAACAAAATATTGAACATTGTTTGCTTGATCAGGCGCTGGGACAATAAAAGCATAAACATCATAATATCCTGAAACAGGAACTTCAAAATAATAACTAACTGAAGCGGAATCTGGACTTGATGTAAAAATCGTTTGACTTTCAAAACCTGGAATGATACTTACACTCCAATTTCCAAATCTTATTGCATTCATTTGATCAGATATTTTTACGATTTGTTTGTACTCTCTCCAATCTGGTGTTGAGAAAGGGGGGAAAGTTTTCTGCTGATATCGATTCTCTTTCAATGCTTGAAAATAATTTCTTAAATCAGCCGAGTACCAGATTGAATTTCCTTTAAAACCTTTTGAACGGGTCACATCAATAAATTGAAAGACAGTCGAAGGAGTCAAAAAATTTCCGCCTGGACTAACTGCAAAAGACGGAAAAGTTTTAGATTTATCATTTACCATTGTTTGCATAAAATCTAAAATGCTCGAAAATGCTGCAGGTGTTTCAACATACATCTGAACCTGGACATTGTCTATCTTATTATTATTAACCCACCATACCCAATCCTGACAAAAATTATTATATGAAGTATATTGAGATGATGAGTACAAACTCGGTGCATTAGAAAGATTAAACTTTGGTCTTACAGCTTTTACACTATCATAAACTCTTGCCTGAAATTCATTCAGTTTGTCGGCTCTCCATCTTATCCAGGCAGGATTAGAATAATTTGTTGGCGGTGGAGTTCCATTATGTTCAGCACGATATAAAGAATCAGTATAACTATCATATCCATATTGAAGAGATGAATATCGAATACGGTCAAGTTCGAGACCGTCAACATCATAATTTCTAACAATTTCCATAACTAAAGCAATCAAAAAATCCTGAACATCTTTTCTCGTTTGCACCATCCAGTAAAAATTTGAATTATCTTTTTCACCACCATCTAATCTCTTTGCAACCCAGTGTGGATAAGTATCAAAAATTTTTCCTTTACCACTTGTGCCTGGATAATATGGTTCATAACCTCCAACAAACCCGTATTCAAACCAAGCTTCAACATGTAAACCGTGTTTATGAGCTTCTGCTATCGCTTCAGCTAAAATATCTCTTCCTGTATAAGTTGGGTCAGTATAAACCCCAGTGTGTTGATAGAACACATCACTTTTCCAGAGCGGATAACCACGACTCCAGACATTCACATATAAAACATTAAAATTTGCAGCAGCAATTGAATCAATTGCCTGAGCTAATGCTTCCTTTGTCCCAAGTTGATCGCGGGCAATCCAAGTTCCTCTTAATTCCTGAGAATGTGCTCCCAAATAAGTTATTACCAGAAATAGAATTAGAATAAATTTTTTCATATTACGAACCTCGATTAAATTTCAACATAGACTTTGATTCTATTTATCAAATATAAAAAATGGATTGAATAAATTTTTAGGCATTAACTTAGATGTGCAGACAGAAACTTATTTAAAAACTTAAGATGATTGAAAATAATTATAATATTTTTTCATAGCTGAACAACTTTTTACAATAGAACTTTTTATGTCAAACTTTTGGGGATTTTTCAACAAGGAAATCACAAAATATTTGTATTTACAATCAGCTCAATTACTACAGACAGTTATTAAAATTTTTAGGAATTGAGATTAAAAGTTGAAAAAACTTTTTCTAAGGCAAAGTTTATACAATCCTAATAAAATATTTCATTACAAATATTTTAATCACAATCTTACAACTTGTGTAAGATGGCTTCTAAAAAGATTTTTCTAGTATTAAATTTCATAAAAATCTCATATCTACAATCTTCAAAAACTTATCAAATACAGAAAAAGTTATAAGTGCTTTTCGAGTTTGTTTGGAACCACTAATTTTAAATTCGAAATCACAAAAACCAAGTTTCGGGTATTGATAACGAATTCCGCCCTCATAAAAAATTTTATCATACCTCGGTTGTGAAGGCTTTTTAGAAATTAATTCTACCTTAATATTCTTTCCAATTCGTCTTTCTATTTCTTTTTCATACCATTCAGGAAATTTTTGTGGAATTAAATTTTGCGTATAACGGAGATCAACATACGAAAGAGCAATGTCTAATAATTTTTGGTCAGCAAGAACAAAAAATTCTTGAGCAACTTCTTTTGCTTTTGATGTGTAATTTGAAAAATAATCCATCCAGAGTTTTGACCTTTCTTCTGCTAGCCTTCTTAATTCTGAAGTATTAGGGATATGATAATCATCTGTTGGAACTTTCAATTCAGCTATTGTGGGTTTATCAACTCTCGCAAAATCAGGTAATGCTGGATAGACATAAAAATTTTCTTCAGTTGGAAAATTAATTGAACTGATTGGAAAAACTCTAGGAAAAACTTCTCTAGTGGGAACAAATAGTAAAACAACAACATTATCCCTTCGATATAAAGCAAGATATATCGGAATATTTGAATACATTGTGTATAAAACTTTCTGATTATGACCGAGTATTCTCTCATCATTAACTATTTTGAATTTCTGATCTATTAACTCTGTGTATAAATTCTCAATAAGAGTAACTACCTTGGATGCTTTTTCGGAGTCCTTAAAAAGAAAATATACAATGCTAAAAGTTACATTCCTTGAATGCTCTACATAAACACCAGTAATGCTTCTTATAAAATCTAACGCTTCAATCTCATCCAAAATCATCTTTAAGACTTTTTGTTTACTTTCAGGCTGATTGTTCAAATGAGCTTTCTTAAATTCATTGAAATTTTTGTTCTCAATTTTTTCTCTGAAATAAACAAGTAAAGGTTCAGCCGCAAAATCTTCATTTTTGGGAAGTAAATTTTCAAGTTCGATTGCTTCTTTTGCTTTTACGGGAGAATTTTCCAAACGCTTATCAGTATTACAAGAAATAAACAAAAATGCTGTTAATGGAACTATAATGATAATCATGAACATAAGTTCTCTCATCTATTTTGCGAGTACCTGAAATAACATACGGGAAAGTTCTTCAAAAGAGACTGGTTTGTTTCGAACTTGATTAAATCCAAGTTCTATTAGTCTGTGTTCAGAAATAATTGAGTCTGGTGAGATTATACCAATAATTTTTAAATTTTCGAGTTTCAATTTATTTCTTACTTCATCAATAATTTTCTCAGCTTCAATTTCATTTTGGACATTTATTGAATAAATCACACAATCAACTGTTTTATGTTTCAGAAAGCTAATAAGTTTTCTTCCATCCTGAATTGTAAAATATTCAACGCCGAGCCTGACCATTAATGATTCAAGATAAAATTGATCATCTTTATCATTATCAATAATTAAAATAGTAGGCTTAGATGAAGTTTTATGTCTTTCTTCTAAAATCTTTAAAAGATTTTCATCAAGTTCTTCGGATTTAATAGTGGGAAAAACAACAGTAAAAGTCGAACCTACATTTACTTCACTTTCAACATAAATTTCACCGCCCATCATTTTTGTTAACTTTTGTGTAATTGTTAATCCGAGACCAGCACCTTCAAAATTTCGACTGTAACCTTCATGCGCCTGTCTGAACAAACCAAAAATATCTTTCAAAGCAGATTTCGGGATTCCAGTTCCAGTGTCTTTGACGGAGATGTAAATATTTTCATCTACATTTTTTGTACTTACAGTTATACCACCTCTAGAAGTGAATTTAATTGCATTGTTAATAAGATTTGAAATTATTTGCTGAAAACGAACTTCATCAATTCTAATAAAAGGATTTTTTGATTTAAAGTCTGTGATAATTTGAAGTCCTTTTTGTCTTGCAACATCCTGATATTCTGAAACAATATCTAAAATCAATGACTCAACATTTCTAATTATAAATTCAAGTTTCAATTCATTTGATTCAATTCTCGAAATATCAATTATATCATTGATCAAAGTCAAAAGTCTTTTACTGTTTCTGGTGATCATATCAAAAAGATGCTCAAATTTTTGTAAAGTATTTTCATCCAACTCACTTTTTAGTATTTCAACTGAACCAAGAACTATATTGACGGGAGTTCGTACTTCGTGAGACATCATACTAAGAAAGTTGCTTTTTAATCTATCCGATTCTTCAGCTTTAAGTTTTGCACTTTTTAGTTCATCTTCGATTCTTTTTCTTTCCTCGAAATCACGAATAATTAGAATAAGAAATTCGTTTTCTTCTATTTCAACAAATTTTGCGGATATTTGCACATAAAAAGCTTCTCCGTCAGTTTTCTTATGAACAGCTTCGAAAATTAAACCATTATTTTCTTTAATATTCTTTAAGTAATCAATCCACTGGTTCTTTAAATTTTCTGAGAAATAATCTAGAAGGTAGGATGACATTGTTTCAGGATTTTCAATTCTATAAAATTCAAGGAACTTATAATTATAATCCACAATTCTATTTTGATTATCAACAATAACAATTGCATCGTTTGCAATTCTTGTAATGTGTTCGTATTGTTTTTTGATAAGTTCTTTTTGCTTTCGAAGCGTATCCGTTTGCTTAAGCAATTCTTCTTTTTCTTTTTTCATAAAGGTGATCATCAAACCGATAAATGTAAAAGTTACAACGAAGATAGTTCCGAAGATTCCGAAATAAATCTTTTTTATATCACGATAAATTTCTTCTTGATCGATTTTAACCAATAGATACCAATTCCAACTTGGAAGGAAATTCACATAAGCAAAAACTTTTTTTCCCCTGTAATCAAAGCCCTCAAAAAATCTTTTCCCATTTTCTTTTAATTCTCTATTAAGATTTAAAGAATAAGCCATATCTTGTAATTGAAAAGCTATGTTTCCAAGATAACATAAGTCTG
>Ga0209809_1002705_pt1 | contig 12056 bp, 7 predicted proteins | sample YNPMSTMetaG_FD_186172 | JGI IMG/M metagenome (GOLD analysis project Ga0209809, IMG submission 186172) | Anoxygenic and chlorotrophic microbial mat microbial communities from Yellowstone National Park, USA - YNP MS-T MetaG (SPAdes) (version 2) ... | reverse complement strand
GTCTCCCGGGGGAAGTGGACGGCATGGGGCACGGCGGTCCTTCCCCTCATCCCCGGCGGGCCGGTGCTGGAACTGGCCCACGGGCCGGGCCACCTGCTCCTGAACATGGCCCGCCGGGGACTGGGGCCGGTGGGCCTGGACCTCTCCCCGCAAATGGGCGCGCTGGCCCGCCGTCGCCTCCGCCGGGCCGGGTTCCCACCCCGACTGGTGCGGGCCCGGGCCCAGCGCCTCCCCTTCCCCGACGGCGCGTTCCGGGCGGTCGTCGCCACTTTCCCCACGGAGTTCATCCTGGACCCCGCCACCGCGCGGGAGGCGGCGCGGGTGCTGGCCCCGGGCGGGACGGCCATCGTTGTGCCCGTCGCCATTCCCGGGGGGCAGGACCCCATCGCCCGCGCCCTGCGCCTCCTCTACCGCATCACCGGCCAGGACCGGTTCCCGCCCGAAGACCCCTTCTCCGCCTGGCAGGCTGCGGGCTTCTCCCTCCACAGTGAATGGCAACAGGTAGGCCCCGACGCCGTCCTGCTCCTCCACGCCACCCGCCCCTGATTCACGTTTTACGTTTCACGTTTTACGTTTCACGTTTTACGTTTCACGTTTTACGTTTCACGTTTCACGTTTCACTTTTCACGTTTCACGCCATCATCTCCCCCACCTCCCGCAACGTCCGCACCACGTCCTTCGGCAGCGTCGGGGGCTTCTTCCCCACCGCGTAGCACCCCCAGATGAGTTGTGCCGTCCGCTCCACCACCTCCAGGATGTTGCAGGCCCGCCGCAGACTGGTCGCCGCCACCACCACCCCGTGATTCTGGAGCAGGCAGACGGGGGTGCGGCCCATCGCCTTCACCACCGCCTCCGCCAGTTCCTTCGTCCCCGGCATAATGAACGGGACGACCGGGACCTCCCGGAAGAAGGCCGCCTCGGTGGTGACCGGCAGGAACGGGAGCCCGCTCAGGGCCAGAATCGTCGCGTAGGGCGCGTGGGCGTGCACAATGGCCCGGACCTCCGGCCGGGCCCGGTAAATGGCCGTGTGCATCGGCCACTCCGACGACGGCGCCGGGACGCCCTCGTCCAGCACGTTCCCCGTCAGGTCTATCCGCACCATCAGTTCGGGCCGGAGGTCGCCCTTGTAGAGTTGACTGGGGGTGATCCAGCACTCCTCCCGCTCCTCCACCCGCACGCTCACGTTCCCGCCGGTGGCGGTGATGAGCCCCAACTGGTAGAGTTCGTTAATCGCCCGGACCATCTCCGCGCGCGGGTCCTCTCCTATCGGCGCGGGCGCGGGGCGGGCAACGGCCGCCGGAGCTGGCGCGGCGGCCAGGGCGGCGAAGTCCACCCCGCCGGCCTCCTCCCGCGCCGCGGTATAGAGGCGGATCAGGTCCCCCTGGACCCGCTGGACCCCCATCGCGGTCCGGACGTCCCCGCTGAAGGAGAGTTTCCCGCTCATCGCCGCCTTCTGCCCGCTGAGGCGGCCGGTGAGGATGCTATCCAGCACCTCCGCCGTGGCCTTCATCCGGACCTCGGCGGGGGTCGGCGGCGCGCCCAGCCCGGCGACCACCTGCCCGTCCTGGAAGCCGATGTAGAACTCCAGCCCCAGGTCGGTCATCGTGTAGTGGGTCATCACCCGCCGCCGGGCGGCGAACTCCCGCAGCGCCGGGTCGGCGACGGCCTTCTCGCAGAACCGGCGCACAATCTCCTCAACGGTGTCGCGTATGGCATGTTCCGTTTCCATACCCCTCTGCTCCTCTGCTCCTCTGCTCCCCCGCTCCTCTGCCCCTCTGCTCCCCCGCTCCTCTGCCCCTCTGCTCCCCCGCTCCTCCGCGACCTGCTCCCTGCTCCCTGCGACCTGCAAATCGCTGACCGCCGGCCCGGGCCGCCCCTCCAGACTCTCCAGGACGCGCGCGTCGGCGGACCGGCGCGGGCCCGTCCAGGAGAACTCGTCCAGGGTCTGGGGGTTCAGAATGTGACGGGGCCGTTCCCCGACCAGCATCCGCCGCAGGTCCTCCACGACGATGTGGCCCTGGTGCGCGGCCACCTCGGCGGTGTTCCCTCCGATGTGGGGCGTGGCGATGACGTTGGGCAACCCTAACAGCGGGTGGTCCGACGCGGGCGGCTCCACGGAGAAGACGTCCAGCGCGGCCCCGGCCAGGTGTCCGCTCCGCAACGCCTCCACCAGTGCCTCCTCATCCACCAGCGCGGCGCGGGCCGTGTTGACCAGGAAGGCCCCCCGCTTCATCCGGGCCAGCGCCTCCCGGCCGATGAGCCCGCGCGTCTCCTCGGTGACCGGCGCGTGGAGACTCACGAAGTCGCTCTGAACTAACAGTTCGTCCAGGGAGACGGACTCCGCGTCGTAGCGCGCGGCGTCCTCCGGGCGGATGTACGGGTCATAGACCAACAGGCGGACGCCGAAGGAGGCCAGCCGTCGGGCGACCTCCCGCCCGACCGCGCCCAGTCCGACCAGGCCCACCGTCTTCCCCCAGAGTTCCCGCCCCAGGAAGGCCTCGTACGCCTGGCCCATGCGGGCCATGTCCCCTGCCTCCCCGCCGGGCTGACGGAGAAACCCGTCCGCGGGGATCAGTTTGCGCGCCAGCGCCAGCATAAAGGCCACCGTCAGGTCGGCGACGGCGTCGGCGTTGCGGCCCGGCGCATTGAGGACGGGGATCCCCAGCGCGGTGCAGGCCTCCACGTCCACGTTCACCGCCAGCCCCCGGCAGGAGACGACGACCCGCAGGTCGGGCAACTGTCGCAGCGCCTCCAGGTCCACCACGTCCACCTCGGTGATGAAGACGTGGACCCCCTGCAGGGCCTCCACCAGGTCGTCCCCGGTGAGCACCTGGAGCGTCTCCCGGTAGTTGGCGTAGGAGACGTCCCCCAGACGGCGGAGTTCCGCCAGACTGGCCTCGTCCATCTGCGCGGTGACCAGAATCCGGGGGCGGAAGGAGGGGACGGTCGGTCGGGCGGTCTGCGCGGCCATGGACTCCAGCACCCGTCCGGCGACCCGGTCGTGGGCCTCCGCCTGGGCCGCGCGCACGTCCTGCCACTGGGCGTAGAGGGCCTGGTAGGTCCGGGTGGCCTCCTCATCGGGCTCCACGGTGCGGACGCGCCCCAGCCGCGCCGCGCCCTCCGCCAGGTCGGCGAAGAGCCCCGCGCCCATCCCGGCGCAAATGGCCGCGCCCAGGGCTGTCCCCTCCGGGATTTCGGAGACCCGGACGGGCCGGCCCAGGACGTTGGCGACCAGTCGGGCCCAGAAGGGGCTGCGGGTCAGGCCGCCGGTCATCATGTAGCGCAGGCTGTCAGCCTGCCGCAGGCTGACAGCCTGCGCCACGACCGCCGCAACCTGTTCTATGTTGGCCCGCAGGACGAAGGCCAGCCCTTCCAGGACGGCCCGGCAGAGGTCGGCCCGGCGGGCCGGGCCGTCGCCGCTCAGGAAGGGGGAGAGGGTGACGCTCCCGAGGGGCAAACTCAGCGCGCGGGCGTTGAAGACCTGCCCGCCGAAAGTGGAGAGGATGCCCCCGGCGCCGGGCCGGGCCTGGGCCGCCTCCGCGACCAGGCGGGCCGCCGGCCGGGGCGATTCCGGGAAGAGCAGGCCCGCCAGCCAGTCCAGCGCGTCCCCCAGCGGCCCCCCGTTGCTCTCCACGACCCACCGGTCCGGCAGGACGTGCAGGCCGGTCCAGAGGCGGGCCTCCGGGTCTATCACGGGCCGGTCGGCGACGCCCTGGACGGGCCCCGTCGTCCCGGCGACGATGCCCACGTCGCCGAGGGCCAGCGCGCCCAGGGCCAGCAGCGCACATTGGGTGTCCGCCCCGCCCACGGCGACGGGGACCCCCGGCGGGAGCCCCAGGTCGGCGGCGGCGGGCTCCGTCAGCGGGCCCAGATACTGGCCCGACGGCCGCAGGGGCGGGAGGAGCGCTGGGGGGAGGCCCCGACCAGTCAGCCAGTCCGTTATCCACTCCCGCCGGACCACGTCCAGGAGCAGGCTCTCCCCGGCCTGGGAGAAGTCGGTGGCCAGGACGCCGCAGAGGCGGAAGGCGACCCAGTCGCTGAGAGAAAGCGCCACCGCCCCCTCCAGCCACTCCGGGTGGCGCGCGGCCAGCCAGGCCAGGCGGGGGGCGGTGAAAATGGGGGAGGGCCAGCAGCCGGTGCAGGCAGCCAGCGCGTCGCCCTCCCGGGCGGCCATCTCCATCCCCTCGGCCGCGGCGCGGGCGTCCTTATTCGGGACGGCGAAGAGGACCTTCTTCTCCCGCACCAGCACCAGACTGTGGCGCATAGACGCGGCGGCGATGCCGGCCACGTCGGTCGGCGCGGCGCCGGACCGCCCCAGGGCCTCCCGGACGGCCTCCGCCAGCAGGCCCCAGTTGCGGTCGGTGTCAAAGTCGTATCCCCAGCCGTCGGGTGCGGGGGGATGCTCCCACCGCCGGACGGCGACCGTCGTCCGTCCGCTCTCCACATCCACCAGCAGCGCGCGGACGGAACCGCTGCCGGCATCCAGACCGAGCAGGTATGGGGGCATGGTTTTTCTCCTTATTTGTTAAAACCACGAAGGACACGAAGGGACACGAAGGTGCGAAGGTGAAACAAGAACATCATACCATTATCGGATAAATTGGCAAGAGATGGGGGTGTGTCCCCATTTCGTCAGGCCTGGCCGCTTTGTAGGACAACTGCGAGCAGTTGTCCTACAAAATAAGTATCCCGCTTCTTGACAAACCCTCTATCTGGGCATACAATTGTCAGTGGGGGGTGACAGATGTTCCTGGAAGAGTTGCTTCAGTCGCCGGACTTCGGGAGCGCCGTCGGGAATCTGGCCCGCCCTTTCCGGGAACATTGGGGACTGCCGGAGGTCCGCCAGTTGGGGCTGGTGGTGCTGGACGTGGAAAACGCGGCCGATGCGCTGGCGAAGCGGAACATCGGCCCGTTTTTCATTGCCGTGGGGGCACCGAGGCTCTGGCGAGAGCGCGGCCAGGAGCGACGGGTGCGCGGGAAGATGGCGCTGGCCCGCTACGGGGGCGTGGAACTGGAACTGCTGGAGCCCCTGGAAGGCTCCGACTTCTACACCCCCAGCGTGGACCCCGAAGGGCGCCCCGTCCTCCATCACATTGGCTTTTTTGTGGAGGACGTGGACGGCTGGGCGGAGCGACTGGTCCGGGCGGGGTACCCCGTCTGGGTGCGGGGGCGGCTGGGCCTGGGGCCGCTGCGGACCGACTTTGCCTATATGGACACCGTCGGGGACGCGGGGGTGGTGGTGGAGTTCATCTGCTGGCGGATTGTCGGCCAGCGCTTCGTCCCCCAGGGCCCCGTCCTGCGGGCCGTCGGCGCCCTGGAGCGACGTCTGGGGTTCCGGCTGAGGGCGTAAGTCCCGCGACCTGCCACATCTGCCCTGCGACGGAGAGATATGGAATACAAAGACTACTACAAAATCTTAGGCGTTGACCGCAATGCCAGTCAGGACGAAATCAAGAAGGCCTACCGCAAACTGGCCCGCCAGTACCACCCGGACATGAATCCGGGGGATAAGGCCGCCGAGGAGCGGTTCAAGGAGATCAACGAGGCCTACGAGGTCCTCTCCGACCCGGAGAAGCGCCGCCGCTACGACCAGTTCGGCGCCGACTGGAGCCGCTGGCAGGCGCGCGGCGGCCCCGGCGGCTTTGAGGACTTCGCCCGCCAGTGGTTCGGGCAGGCCGGGCCGCAGGTCCAGTACGTGGACCTGGACGAACTCTTCGGGCAGGCCGGCGGCCTGGGGGACCTCTTTGAGTTTCTCTTCGGCACCCCGCGCGCCCGGCCGCGCGCCGGCACCCGCCGGACCGCCACCATGAAGGGCCAGGACGTGGAGATGCCGGTGGAGATCACCCTGGAGGAGGCCTTCCACGGCACCACTCGCCAGGTGGAGCGGGCCGACGGCCGCGTCGTCACGATCAAAATCCCGCCCGGGGCCCACACCGGCGCCCGCATCCGCTTCGCCGGGCTGGGCCAGCCGGGCCTCATGGGCGGCCCCCCGGGCGACCTCTACCTGAAGGTCACCGTCCAGCCCCACCCCGTCTTCCGGGTGGAGGGGAGCGACCTCTGGCGGGACCTCCCCGTGGACCTCTACACCGCCGTCCTGGGGGGCGAGGTGCCGGTGGAGACGCTGGACGGGACGGTCTCGCTGAAAATCCCGCCCGGCACCAGCAGCGGGACCAAATTCCGCCTGCGCGGGAAAGGGATGCCCCGACCCGGAAACGCTGAGCGCCGGGGCGACCTCTACGTCGTCGTCCAGGTCCAGGTCCCCCAGCGGCTGAGCCCGCGGGAGCGGGAACTCTTTGAGGAACTGGCCCGCCTGCATCGGGCCTCGCGGTCGTGAATTCACCGCAGAGGCGCAGAGGGCGCAGAGAAACGGGACACGGATGGTTGCGAGCCGCCGAAGGCGGCGAAGCAATCTCAAGTTCCATAAGAACAACAAGAACATTCGTGAGGCCTGGGGGGAGATTGCTTCGGCGGCCGTTGCCGCCTCGCAATGACAGCGGTAGGTAATTGCGACCTGCGACATATGCCCTGTGCCATGCGGATAAGGGGAGGAATTCAGATGGGAATCGCAAAGAGAGCGTTTGAAACAACCGGGGTAGTGGATGCTCATTGCCAGATCATTCTGGACGAGCCGGTGCCTGTTTGGGCTCCGACACGGGTTCGCGTCATCGTATTGTTGCCCGAGGAGGCGGACATCCAGGAGGAAGAATGGCTACGAGCTGCCGCTGCGAATCCGGCCTTTGATTTTCTGAGGGAGCCCCAGGAGGACATCTATACCATGGCCGACGGGAGGCCCTTTCATGACCAGGGGTAAGGTTGCCCTGGTACCTTCTGACCTGCTGGAATCCGATGTGGTGATAGATTCTCGCCACGTAACTATTCAGGCGCTGACTGAAGTCAGCCTTCCTGGGCCTGCGGCCGATGGTCGGCCTTCGCCGACCTCACCCCACCCCCGGCGGCTGCGCCGCCACCCCCTCCCCTCTCCCGCCCCGGCGGGAGAGGGGGGGGGGGGGGGGGGGGGGGGGGGGGGGGGGGGGGCAGGCCGACACCCCTCGGGCCGAGCCCTCGGGGCGAGGCCCGGCACGAAGTGCCCAGGGAGGACGATTTCAATCGGCTGAATAGTTACGGAAACTTTTCAGTCTGACCTGAGAGGTGCCCCTATGCGACCTGCGACCTGCGACGTGCGACCTGCGACCCTGCGCCCTGCCTACCTGGGCGTGCTCCTCCTGCTCCTGGCCATGCTGGCCTGCTCGTTCCCTATCCCCACCCTGCCCCCCGAACTCCCCGGTTCGGAGACCGTCGCGCCGGCCTCCCCGCGGGTGCAGGTGGTCGTCGCCACGCCCACCCCGCTGCCGGACTCCCTGGTCGCCGAGGCGACCGCCGAGGACCTGCTCCTGGTCAACCTCTACGCGCGGGTCAACCCCGGCGTCGTCAACATAGACGTCGCCGCCGGAGCGGGAGATGAGGCCAGCGTCTTCGGCAGCGGCTCCGGCTTCCTCATTGACACCGGGGGCCACATCGTCACCAACAACCACGTCGTGGAGGGGGCCGACACCATCTGGGTCACCTTCAGCGACGGCAGCCTGCGGGAGGCGGAGGTCCTGGGGACCGACCCCTTCTCCGACCTGGCGGTCCTGAAAGTGGACGACCTCCCGCCCGGCGCGGTGCCGCTGGAACTGGGGGACTCGGACAGCCTGCAGGTGGGGCAACGGGTCATCGCCATCGGCAACCCCTTCGGCCTCCAGGGGACGATGACGGTGGGGGTCATCAGCGCGCTGGGCCGGGTCCTGCCCACGGTCACCACGGCGACCGGCGGCTCCTTCTCCAACCCCGAAATCATCCAGACCGACGCGGCCATCAACCCCGGCAACTCCGGCGGACCCCTCCTGGATTCGGCGGGACGGGTGGTCGGGGTCAACACCGCCATCCGCACCACCACCGGGGGCAATATGGGCGTCGGCTTCGCCGTGCCCGTGAACACCGTCAAGCGCATCGTCCCCCACCTCATCTCCGAGGGGACGTACCATTACCCCTACCTGGGCATCACCGCCGACAACCGCTTCACCCTGGCCCAACTGGCCCACGAACTGGACCTGCCGGTCACCCACGGCGTCCTGGTCTCGGCGGTGGAGCCGGGGGGACCGGCGGACCGGGCCGGCATCCGCGGGGGGACCCGCACCGCGCGCGTGCTGGGGACGACGGTCCAGGTCGGCGGCGACATCATCATCGCCATTGACGGCCACCCCATCCAGGACTTCAACGACCTGATCGCCTACCTGGTCCGGGAGACGGAGGTGGGGCAGGTGGTGACGGTGACCATCGTGCGGGACGGGAAGGAAATGGACGTCTCCGTCCGGTTGGGGGAGCGCCCTCGCTGAGGCAAGTGGGCAAGTATGCAAACTCCCATTGGAGGAATCCCGATGATAGACGAAACCGAACTGCGAAGTCTGGCTCAGTTCCAGGCCGAAACACCCATCCTGAGCGTGTATCTGGACGTGGACCCGACGCGGCATACCAGCGAGGAGTACCTGCTCTCGCTGCGGAACATGCTGAAGCAGGCGGAGGGTCAGGCGGCCCCGGAGGACATCCAGGCCGTCCAGCGGTACTTTGAGCATGAGTACGACTGGTCGGGCCGGGGGGTGGCGGTCTTCTCTGGCACGGCGGCGGATTTCTGGCGCGTCTACGTTCTGCCCCTGCCGGTGGACTCCGGGGTGACGGTGGCCCGTCGGCCGTACATCTCCCCCCTGGCGGCTCTCCTGGATACCTACGAGCGCTACGCGGTGGCGGTGGTCAACCGGGAGGGCGTCCGCGTCCTGCTCTTCCACCTGGGGGAACCAATCCACGAGGAAGTCTTTGAGGGAGAGGAGGTCAAAAAACTGAAGCGGGGGCGGGGCTCCTCCGGCGGGGCGGAGCGCCGGGGCGGTGCCCCGTCCGGCAGCCGTCACATGGAGGAGGTGGCAATGCGCAACCTCCGCCAGGCGGCGCGGGTGGTAGAGCAGTTCTGGCGCCAGCACAACCCCCGGCATCTCATCCTGGCAGGAGCCGAACCCACCGTCTCCCAGTTCCGCGACCTGCTGCCCAAAGCGTTGCAGGAGCGGGTGGTGGGCACGATGAGCGTGGACCCGGGCGATACCGAGCGCGCGCTGCGGGAGCGCTCCCTGCAGGTCCTCCGCCGGGTGGAGGAGGAACGAGAGGCCGCGACGGTGGAAGCCGTGGTCACGGCGGCCGCAAAAGGGAAAGACGGCGTGGTGGGGCTGGATGAGACGCTCAGCGCGGCCCACGAGGGGCGCATCCGCACCCTGGTCGTCCTGCGGGACTTCCACGCCCCGGGCTACCGCTGCACGTCCTGCGGCTATCTGACGGCGCAGAATCCCGGCGCCTGCCCCTTCTGCGGCGGCACCTTCGCCGAAATCCCCGACGCCGCCGAGGCGGTGGTCACCAAAGTGGTGGAGGACGGCGGGGAGATAGAGGTGGTGGACCATCACCCGCTGCTGGAGCGGGTCGGTATCGGAGCGCTGCTACGGTATTAACGGATGCAGGCTGTTTCCGACGTCCGCCGGGGGCACAGATGAGACTGTGTCCCCGGTTTTTTGTGGCAGTAAAGGCATCGTCTCAGTCTTATTTTGCATTCACCGCCGGTTTGTGGTAAACTATTTTCGGCGGCCGATCCACTTCGTCCCCCCATATCCGCCCCAACCGGAATCGGTCCACCCAGGTCCATTCACGGCACGCTTCATCCCCTGAGATGGAACTGCCGCTCGTTGTTTCTCTGATAGACGAAAGCCTGGCCCCGGAGCAATCGGGCGACCTGCCCGCGGCTCTCTGGCGTGCGCGTCAGGCCCTGGATGCCGCGCGGGTGTCCGGGCAACCGGAGTCCATTGCGGCCGCGCTGCTGGCGGTCGCCCGCGTCCGCTTCCGCCTGGGACAGTACCAGGCGGCCCACGCCCTGGCCGAAGAAGTTCTGGCCCTGGCAGCCCCCGACGCTCCCTGCCGGGCCGACGCCTGGCAGATTTTGGGGAACTGCGCTGCCGAGAGTGGCTCTGTGGCCGAAGCGGAAACCTGTTACTGGCAGGCCGCCGACCTGGCCCGTGAGATTGGCTATCACCGGGCACAGGTGGCCGCTTTACACGGCCTGGCGGCTGGCGTTTACATGGTCCGCGGCCAGTTTGACCTGGCTCTGGCCGCCGATGAGCAGGCCCGGGATATTGCCTGCCGCCAGGCGAAGCCCGATTGGCTCATCTACCCCCTGACAACGATCGCCATGATCGGTCAGTTGATCGGGCAAGGCGAGCGGGCCCGGGCAGCGCTGGCCGAGATGGATCGTCTGGTCCCTCCCGATACCATCGTCCGGGGGTACCACCTGTGTATCAACGCTGCCCTGGCCCTGGACGAAGAGCAATTGGAGGCCGGACGGACCTTTTACACGCAGGCCCGCCTCATCGCTGAGGCCAACGGCGAGCCGTGGCTGAATATCAGTGTGCGGCTGGGCATGAGCCGTTTCCATCGCCTGCTGGGTGATGGCCCGGCCGCTCGTGCCTGGGCCGACGATGCGCTGACCTTTGCTCTGCGGGTTGGTTACCGGCATGAACAGGGCAAGGCCCTGATAGAGCGCGCCCGTGCGTTCTGGCTGTGCGGCGACCCGACCGCCGCCGAAACCGACCTGCACGCCGCGATTGACCTTCTCACGCCCCTCGGCGCGGCCTTTGACCTGGCCCGCGCGTGGCTCTTGCTCGCCGCCCTGCGCTTTGCCCACCGTACTCCCTCATCTGAACTCCACGCCGCCTGGCAGGAGGCCGTCTCGCGCATCATCAGCGGCGGTTACGCCTTCCTGCTGGAGCAGGAACGGGCGCTGGCCTTCCCCCTCCTGGCCTCGCTGCTGAGTAGCGATGACCCCAACGTGGTGGCCATCTCCAGGACGCTCCTGGGCCACCTGGCGCGCGTCCCCCCACCACCCCTGCACGTGCAGACCCTGGGCCGGTTTGAGGTCCGGCAGGGCAAACGCCCCGTAGAGATGGCCGTGTTCCGGCAGCGGCGGGCCGGTGAACTGCTGGCCCTCCTGCTGATTGCCCCGCGCCGTACCCTCTCCGCCGAACAGATTGCCGAGGCACTCTACCCCGAACGGCCCCCGGGGTCTTCCCGGGCGTCTTTCCACCACACCACCTCCGCCCTGCGTCGGGCTCTGGAGCCGGACCTCCCCGAAAAGTTCCCCTCCCGCTACCTGGAGGTGGAGGAAGGACGGGTTACCCTCCACCTGCCCCCCGGTTCGTGGGTGGACGTAGAAGTCTTTGAAACCCATTGCCAGCGGGGAGAGTGGGAGGAGGCCCTCTCCCTCTACGGCGGCGAGTTCCTCCCCGAATACCGCTACGCCGATTGGACGGTCGCTCCCCGCGAGCGGCTGGCCCTTCTCTACCAGCAGGCCCTGCTGGAGACGGCCCGGACCCGGCTGGCGGCAGGCCGGTTCGGCGGGGCGCTGGAGGCCTGCTGGCGCCTCCTGGCCCTGGAGCCCTGGCACGAGGAGGCGGTACTCCTGGGCATGCGCGCCTGCGTGGCGCTGAACGACCTTTCCGGTGCCCGTCGGCTCTACCTGGCGCTGGAAAAAGCGCTGCGGGAAGATTTGGGCACCGCCCCTCAAAAAGAACTCCAGGCCTTTTACCGCTCTCTGACACCCCCGGCGCCCCCCGAAAACCCGCACGGGTGAACCCCGACTCTACTGAAAAAACCACAAAGGACACGAAGGGACACAAAGGATTCTTTCCTCCAGCAATTACCCTTGTGTCCTTTGTGGTAAAAGGCCTTTTTGCAGGAGACTCAGCCCTCAATTCCTCATCTCCGCGGGCGGTAACCATGCGTTGACTGAAGTCAGCCTTCCTGGGCCTGCGGCCGATGGTCGGCCTTCGCCGCTCTCACCCCACCCCCGGCGGCTGCGCCGCCAACCCCTGGTATAATAGCGAGTGGTATAATATGAGCGGGTGCGGCAGGCCGTTACCCCCCAGGTGATAAGACCGTAGGGGAGCAGGGTCGCCGTACCCTCTCTTCCGAACAGTCCGAACGGTTGCCAG
>Ga0209809_1002695_pt1 | contig 12098 bp, 7 predicted proteins | sample YNPMSTMetaG_FD_186172 | JGI IMG/M metagenome (GOLD analysis project Ga0209809, IMG submission 186172) | Anoxygenic and chlorotrophic microbial mat microbial communities from Yellowstone National Park, USA - YNP MS-T MetaG (SPAdes) (version 2) ... | reverse complement strand
AGAGTTATGAAATTAATTAAAGCAGTAAGAGCAAGTCTAGTATATAGTAACTTTATTCTATATCAATCTATAATAAAAATTCAAAGTATAAGTTGGTTAGCCCTTTGATATTCCTTTTTTCAACAGCCAATCAATTATACTTATTTTTGTCAGTCAAATTTCAAGAAAAATTTTTATTCAATTGTTAATAACTAAAATCTTAATAATTATTAATGCATTATGCCCCACTTTAGAATTAATGAGTTAAAACTTAGAGCTTACAACATTAGTGAGAAAATTTTTTTCGAAAGATTGAGAAAAATTATTCCTGAAGAATACTATTTAAGTTCAGAAGAAATCAATGGAAAAAATATTTATAAAACTGATTTCCAGATTGGTAAACTTTTTGAACATACTCTGGGATTGATTTATGTTCAAAGTAAATCTTCAATGCTTTCAGCTCTTGCGCTTTCTCCACAAAATGAAGATAAAGTTTTAGACCTTTGTTCTGCTCCAGGCTCTAAAACTACTCTTCTATCAGAGCTAATGAGCAACAAGGGCTTCATTCTTGCAAATGAAATTTCACTTGAACGGTCAAAAGCTTTAATGTTTAATATAGACCGATTAGGAAATTTGAACATTACAATTTCAAATTACGATGGTATGCGACTTGCATCTAAATTCATTAATTATTTTGATAAGATTTTAGTTGACCCTCCTTGCACCGCTCTTGGAGATACAAGGTTCACAACGCAAAAACAAATTGAGAGAAATTTAAGTCGACTGGAAAATCTAACAAAGATTCAACATCAACTGCTGATTTCTGCAGCAAAGATGGTCAAAGTTGGTGGTGAAATAGTCTACTCAACCTGCACAACCACTCTTGAAGAGAATGAATATTTGATTGATAATTTTATCTCTAAATATCCATTTGAAGTTATCAATCACAATCTAAAAAAATTCTCAGACGGAAATTTAGTCGGTAAGAAACTTAGGGAAGAACTATACAATTCAATTCGAATTAATCCAACAGAAGATGATGAAGGATTTTTTATTGTCAAGCTTAGAAAGAAAGAAGATTTTTTTGCCGATAAAAACAATAAATCACAAAAGACAAGATATGATGAACAAATTCTTCACGCTGATTCAAAAGCGATGAGAGAAATTATCCAACAAATTTCAGATAGTTACGGAATTGATAAAATGTTCTGGGATAAGTTTTTGTTCATTTTAAGAAGTGGAGCTCTTTTCTTTGTTGCAATAAATGATTTTGATTATGAAAAAATTAAATTCTTGCGCGCCGGAATTAAACTCGCATCTCTCGATAAAAAAGTTGGCTGGAGATTGACTTCAAATGCTGTTCAAATTCTTGGCAATAAAATCACACGGAATGTTTTAAATCTTGAAAACAAAGAACAACTGAAATCATATTTTATGGGACAAAAGACGAAAATTAATTTCCCTGATTCAGATTTTGTTGTTGTTAAGTATGATGATTATTTTATCGGTAGTGGGAAAGTAAAAGATTCGATTTTGCTTTCGTATTTCCCGAGAAGCAGAAGAACAATTGAATTGGATTTTTCATTAATTCAATAAACTAAATCGATTAGTTTCTCTCACTAAAGATATTATAACCAAAGTTTTTATTATTACATTTATGAAGTGCAAAGGAAATTTGGAAAAAATATAGTGCGATAAGAAATTTATTTAATGATTTTATGCTGAATTGCTTTTTGAACAGCTTGCATTTTATTGTGAACCTGTAATTTTAAATAAATATTTTCCAGGTGCTTTCGAACGGTTGAAGGTGAGATAAAGAGTTCATCGGCAATTTTTTTGTAATCTTTCCCCTGTTTCACTTTTTCAAGAACTTCAATTTCTCTTTGAGAAAGTTCAAAAGAGTCCTTCTTGTTTTTCTGTTCGATTGAATCAGCTTCAGATTTTATTTCTGCTTTTCTCATCAAGTTCAAAATCTTTGATGCAATTGATGGAGACATTGTTGCTCCGCCTTCCATTACAATTTTAATCGAATTAAATATAGAATCAGGTGTTTCTTCTTTTAGTAAATAACCAGATGCACCATTCTGAATTGCATTAAAAATTTTATCATCATCATCAAAAACAGTGAGAATAAGAATTTTGGTCTCTGGATAGAGATTTTTAACTTCCAATGTTGCCTGTATTCCATCCATTTCGGGCATCTCAATATCCATCAGGATTACATCAATGTTTTTATTGGATTTGAGTTTATTCAAAAGCTCGATACCATTCTTGGCAACGAATTTAACCTCAAGTTCTTTTGAGAAAAGACTTAATTTCTCTAAGAGTGATTTGGCAATAATTTTATTGTCTTCGGTGATAGCGATATTTATTTTCATTTTTTGACCAGTCTCAGCGAAATATAGCCCATTACTGAAAGGAAATAAATACGGCAAATGCCTAATTGCATATCTGTTCAACTTGTATTTCAATAACCATCTTAGTGCCGCATAAACCGTTATCGGTGTGATTATTTAAGATGTAAAATTTCCCATTTGATTCATTCGCACGATTTTTAATGAAATTTAAACCGGAGCTTTCTAATGTATCAGAATTATTGATACCTTTTCCATTATCACAAATTTGCATTGAAAAGCCACTTTCGCAATCAGTAAAAATTATCTGTGCTTCGGTTGCACCAGAATGCTTTATTATGTTTTGCAAACACTCCTGGAAAATTCTGAAAAGATTCAAAAGTTGAGTTGAATTTAACTTATATTCTTTTTGAGTATTATTTAGGACATTGATAATTATGTTCTCAATGCTCGGTTTTATTCTATTCAAGTAATCATGAATTTTTAAAATTAAATCAGAAAGATTACCAGATTCATTTTTCATCGCCCAGACGGTATTTCTTAATTCATTTAATGTTAATCTGGCAAAGGTTGTTGTGTCTCTTAATTTTTCTTGAACTTTATTTTCTTTTATGATGGACTTTAAGTTATCAAGTGAGCTTATTATGAAAGTGAGCTGAGAACCAATGTTGTCATGCAATTCTCTTGATATACTCAATTTCGTTTCCATTACTTTTCTGTTTGTCTCTTCAATTGAAAGTTGTTTTGTAAGTTCCATTTCTTTTGCGATTGCCTTTCTTTTCTGAACTTGATAATTGTAAAAACCAATCATTGCAAGTAGAATAAATAATAATGTCGTTCCAACAGAAATAAACAAAATAGCTCTTTGTTTTAGTTGGACTTTTTGTTCTGCTATCAATTTATCTTTTTCACTTGTCTCAAATGCAAGTTCAAGTTCAGCAATCCTTTGATTTGTAGTCACATTTGTAATGCTATCTTTATATGTACTGTATTTTTTGAAGTTTATAAAAGCATTTTTAAAGTCAGATTTTTTTTCGTATAGGTCAGAGAGCTGTTTATAACAATACTCGACCAAAAATGTGAAACCATTCTTCAAAGATAAATCAAGGGATTTATGATAATACTTAATTGCTGAATCTATTTTGCCTTCCATAGAAAAGAAATCGCCGTAATATGCCAGATTATCTGCTTTGCCGTAATCACCAATTTCTTTTTCTCTTAATTTATCTGATTGCTGTAAAATTGAATAAGCTTCTCTAAACTTTCCTTGAAGCGCTTTTGCATTTGCAATTTTATTTAAGCTGAAAGGAATCCCTACTGAATCGTTTAATTCATATTTGAGTTTTAAGGCTTTGTTATAAAAAATTAAGGCACTATCATTTTTGCCTTCCATTTCTTTTAGGACACCATAATTATCGTAAAGTTTTGCGAAGGTTGGTTTGCTAAGTTTGTATTTTTCAGCTAATTGAATGCCCTTAAGCATATATTGATTAGCGTTATCTAGTTCTCTTCTTTTCATCTGATAACCGTATTCACCGTATCCATTAGCAAGCTCTTCATAGTTTTTTTCATCTTCAAATATTTTGAGTGATTGAATGTTTAACTCAGTAGATTTTTCATATTCGCCCATCAAATAGTAAATAATTGCAAGAATGTTTAGCGCTTTTGCTTCTCCAACTTTGTAGTTAATTGATTTTGCTCTTCTAAGATTTTCTTCGAATATTATTTTTGACTTGTAGAGATTTGAAAGGTATTCTGTGGCTGATAAGTTGTTTATAGAATCTACGATGGATTTTATATCCTGAGCAAAAATTGTATGATTTAATACTATAATAAAAAATGTCAGTTTTATTAAATGCATAAATTTTAATTTTTGTTTTGATTTTATGATGAATGCATGGTGAAAATTGGTAGGTTCTCCTATGCATCCCTCACTTATCAAAAGTAAATTATAAAGTAAAAATGAAAATTTCAATAAAACATAATCATAAATATCAAAGATTTTACTTGTATGATTAAGAAGTTAAATCACAGAATGAAAGTTTCTCCAACTTCAAAAATGCCTACCTGAGTTTTATAATTTTTAGCAGACTTTTTTAACCATTGAATTGGTTCATCAAAAGGTTCTCTACCGTGCGGGAATGTTCTTGTGTGCATTGGAAGGAAATATTTTGCATTAAGGTCATCAGCCATAATTAAAGCCTCTTCTGGGTCGCAGTGGGATATTTTCCAAGGATTATAAGCTCCTATTGGCATTATGGCTACATCAATATTTTCGTTTTTATAATTTTTGAACCAATCAATGTAAGCTGTATCGCCAGCAAAAAGAATTTTCTTTCCACTTCTTTCGATTATATAAGCGTTATAACTCCGACCGTTCTTAAATCCTTTTGACCTATCTTCCTGCCATGGATAACGCCAACCAAAGTGTTTAACTTTTAGAGCTTTAACTTTCACTCCAGAAATGTCAGTCGTTTCATCCCAATCAAGTTCAGTTATTTTTTTGAATTGAAGGTCTTGGAATATATCTTTTGTTTTAAATGCAGTTACAACAGAGATTTTATTTGGAAATTTTTCTGAAAAATATTTTAGTGTTGGATAATCCAAATGGTCAAAATGAGCATGAGAAATTAGAATCAAATCTGGTTGTGGAATTTTTTCAGGTTTTATTGCTGGAGCAACTATTCTTTTTGGACCTAAATTAGTAATTAACGCATAAAGACCAATGCGATTTGAAAACACTGGGTCGGTCAAGATTATTTTTCCATAAAAATTAATAAGATAAGTCGAATGACCAACCCAACAAAAGTAAATTTTATCATCAGACCATAAACTTAAATCTGGTGTGAAAGGAGCATCTTTTGGTTCAAGACTTTCGATGCGTGAAAATATTTTATTGTAGATTCCCGAAAAGAGAATGGAAATTGAACCGATTGAAAAAATTTTTAGAAACTCTCTTCTCTTCATTGACTTCATTTTCTACTAATTGAGTTCATTCTTCTTCTTTCAGTTATAATAGTTCTAATTGAGATTGTAGATAAAATTATCAATCCACCTAAAATTGCGAAAGGGGAAGGTTTTTCACCATAACCGAGATATACCCAGATTGGATTCATAACAGGTTCAATCATTGCAATCAATCCTGCTTCAATTCCTTCAATTCGTTTTATTGAATAAGTAAATATTGCATAAGCAAAGCCAATTTGAAAAATTCCCAAATAAGTAACCATCAAAAAATTTTTCAAATCGATATTAAATTCAGGATAGACAGATTGAAAACATAAAATTGGAATGAAAATGTTCCCCCAGAAAATTGAAGACACTCGATATTCTTCACTGCTTTTTCTTATACCAATTAAAAATGCTGCGAAACAAATACCAGAAAAAAGAGCAATCAAATTGCCTTCGAGATGAGTAGGAGAAATTTCACCAACAAAAAATAAAGTCATACCTAAAAAAGAAATAAAAACAGAAATCACATTGATTGCTCTGAGTTTTGTTTTAAGTATAAGTGGTTCAAAAATCAAAACATAAATTGGTGCAGTGTATTGAAGAAAAATTGCATTAGCAGCGGTAGTAAGTTTTGTTGCAACAACAAAAAGAATAAGTATACCGGTATAAAATAAACCATTCAAAAAAACAGCTAAGTTGAATACAAAAACTTTCTTTCTGAAAAGCAAAACAAATGTCAATGCTGAAAAGAGTGAACGATAGAATGAGAGTTGATAAGCATCAAGTGAAATTAATTTGATGAATAATCCACCAGTGCTCCAGAGAAAAGCAGCGATAATAATTGCAATAATTCCTTTTTGATGTTCAGTCATTTTTTTCTTGAATTTTTTGTTCATTAATTTAATTGAAAATTATGTCGTAGAAAAAATTTGACTTGATAAAATTAAATTATTCTTTTTTATCCAGTCTTTAATTAAAATTTTTATTTTACGATTTATTTAGTCTGTTGAATTTGTCATCTTTTTTGTTGATTATTAAAAAACAAAAAACATTTATTGGAGTTGCGATGAAAAGAGTCTTATATTTAGCGATTATTGTATTCATTGTTTCTCAATCAATTCATGCTCAGTGGGGGCTCTTGAGAAGAATGGGAGTTGGTGGTGGTATCCATTTCGGAATTCTAAATCCATCCTTTAAAGACTTAAACAATGAACTCAGAAAGTTTGATTTACCCGAATTCAACAAACCAATTTTTGGTTTTGGTGGTGGTGGAAATTTAGTAATTGGTGGAATTAGAGTTGGTGGATATGGATTTGGTGGCTCAACTGAAAATAATTCAAATCGAACTCTTTATAATACTCTTTATAGAACAAAAGCTAAAATTGATTATGGTCTCGGCTTTGGAACAATTGGTTATGAGATTTTTCACCAGAAAAAATTTTCCGTCAATGTTGATGTTGGAATTGGTGGTGGCTCGCTCGACCTTTATATATCTGATAGAACTTCTGACTTCAACAATTGGAATGAAAGTTTACCAATATCTCTTGTGGAAACAAATGTTACAAAAAAATTGACTTACTCCTTCTTTTCAATCCAACCTTCGATTAATTTTGAATATATCTATGGGAATTTTTTGAAGTTATTTATTTCAGGTGATTATAATTTTGTTTTAAGTGATGAATGGACAAAGGATGATGATTTAAAACTTGTCAATGTTCCTAAAATGAATTTTAATGGTTTTTCAATCAGACTTGGAATTCAAGCTGGTTTTTATTTTTAATCTGTAAATAAATAAAGGAGAACTCGATGAAATTCAAATTAATTTTACTCGTCATAATTGTTATAGCCTTTGCAGGTTTCAAAACTTCTAATGATGAAAAACAAAAAGTTATCGAAAATGGAGATTTGCTTTATGCCTCCAATGAGATAATAGTGAAATTCAAAAACGACTTTACTAATGAAAATAGTAGACTTCAAATAATTGCATCAATGCTTAAAATTTTTGAACAAGTTTCTATTAAATCGATTGACCCAATTTTTAGTGATGAGAAAAATAAATTTTTTAAAGCACAGATTGGATTAGACAAGATTTATTCTATTAAGTATGAAGGTGATGTGGACCCACTTTTAATTTCCAGAAAAATTAGCAGTTTAAATGATATCGAATATGCTGAGCCAAGATATATTTATCGTGTTAAGTATACACCTAATGACCCTTCGTTTGTTTCGCAACCATACCTTAATCAAGTTAGAGCAACTCAAGCTTGGGATGTTTCAAAGGGCGACTCATCAATCGCGATTGGTATTATTGATACAGGAGTTTACTGGATGCATCCTGATTTAGGTCCAAATATCTGGATTAACAAAAACGAAATTCCCAACAATGGAATTGACGACGATAACAATGGATATGTTGATGATATTCGTGGATGGGATTTTGGTGGTTTAAACGGCACTCCAGATAATGACCCACGAGAAGATGCACCTTATCACGGAACTCATGTTGCTGGGATTGCTTCTGCAGCAACAGACAATGGAATAGGTGTAGCAGGAATGGGATTCAAATGCAAAATTATGGCAGTGAAAACCGCAAGAGATGATAGAAAAGACCCATCTTCTGGTGCTCCTTATATCTGGTACGGTTATGAAGGAATTGTTTATGCTGCTGATAATGGTGCTAAAGTAATTAATTGTAGTTGGGGTGGGAGTGGGTTTTCACAATTTGCTCAAGACATAATCAACTACGCAACTATGAAGGGCGCTCTCGTTGTTGCTGCTGCTGGAAATAGTAATTCCTCTGGTGACCATTTTCCATCTGGTTATAAAAATGTTCTTTCTGTTGCTGCTGTTGGTTCAGATGATAGAAAAGCAAGTTATTCAAATTATGGCTACACAGTTGATGTTAGTGCACCAGGAAGTTCGATTTACAACACATGGTCAACTAACACTTACACTTATTTATCTGGAACATCTATGGCTTCGCCACTTGTGGCTGGAATTGCTGGACTTGTAAAAGCAAGGTATCCTTATTTCACTCCAGAACAATTAGCTGAAAAAATCCGGGTAAGTAGTGATGATAACTACAATGTAAATACTCTTTATCGTTATATGCTTGGTAAGGGAAGAGTTAATGCATGGAAGGCTTTACAAGATTCGATTAATACTTCTGTAAGAATGTTGTCTTATCAATTAAACGATAATCCACCTCTTGGTAATGGTAATGAAATTTTGGAAGCAAACGAGCGAGCCGATTTAAGAATTAACTTCAAAAATATTCTTAGCTCTACAAATAATTTAGTTATAACTTTAAGCTCTTTAACAACAGGTATAAGTGTGATTAGTGGAACATTCAATGCAGGTTCGAAATCATCAGGAGAAATCTTTAACAATTTCACTACACCATTTAGAATTCAAGCTTCAAGTACGATTGGTTACGATATAAATGTTAGACTGCTTCTTACTTTTTCAGATGGAAGTTATTCGGATTGGCAGATAATTAATTTCGTTGCTAATCCAAGTTATGCTGTTTTGAATAACGGTTCAGTATCTATTACTATTGGAAGTCGGGGAAATTTAGCTTTTAATGATTATCCAACAAATACTCAGGGACAGGGTTTCAAATATAAATCCAGTGGTAATCTCTTATTTGAAGGGGCTTTGATTGTTGGAACAAGCTCAACAAAAATTTCTGATGTTGCAAGGGATAATACTGGTAATGCACAAAATCAAGACTTTACAATTGTAACGCCGATTAAAAGCCTTATTCCAGGAACCGTCTCTGATTTACAGGCACTTTCAGTTTTTAATGATGATGGCGCCGGTGCTAATAAAATTGGTGTGAGAGTAATTTTGAATTCTTATGCATATTCGAGTAATCCTAATACGGACTTTGTTATCTTACATTATAAGTTTATTAATACAACTTCAACACAGATTACAAATTTTCATGTTGGACTATTTTTTGATTGGGATTTAATTGATGGAACTGGTCTTGACGATATTGCAAGATGGGACAATACAAACAAAATGGGATATATTTACAATCAACCTGGAACTGTTCCTTATTATGTTGGAACAGCTTTGCTTTCTCATACAAATTATCATTACAGAGCGATACTAAATGCCGGTGGTGATGGTGGATGGGGAATTTATGATGGATTTACTGATACAGAAAAATGGCAATCAATTAGTGGTGGAGTTGTTAAAACACAGGCTGGTGCTGGTGATGTATCTTTTGTAGTTGCCGGTGGACCTTTTACAATCAATCCAAATGATACACTAAGTGTTGCTTTTGCTGTTATTGCGGGTGATAATCTCTCTCATTTACAATCTAATCTTTTGTATGCAAAACAAAAATGGAATCAAATTATTACAAATGTGAATAATGAAACTCCCATTGTTTATGATTATCGATTAGACCAAAATTATCCTAATCCATTTAATCCAATAACGAACATAAGATTTTCGATTAAAGAAAAATCTCCTGTGAGTATCAAGTTGTATGATATAGTAGGCCGGGAAGTTGCATTGATAATGAATGAAGTAAAAGACGCAGGAGAATATGAGATAGAGCTTGATGCAGGCAGATTAGGATTAAGCAGTGGCGTGTATTTCTATCAAATGAAGGCTGGCGGATATACATCGATAAAGAAGATGGTGTATTTGAAGTGATGAGATTATTTAGTTAATGTAAAAGTTAAGAGTGTTGACTAAAAAGTATTATTTTTTTCTTGCTGACTATTTTAATCAAAGTCATACTTCAAACTTTTGACAAATTCAGGGCAAGTCTATTAAGTATGACGAATATTTTTAATTTAATATCAGGAGGGGTGAAATCGCATTAAGTTTTTCAATTTGTAACAGATGTACATAAATAATTACAATCTTATTTCCCATCAATAATTTTTACAATTGCATTATGAAGTTCAGGTCTGAAGTTAATGATTTTAGTGTTTTCTCTTGTTTGATAAACTCTGTTGCTCAAAAAAATGATTATCAAGTTTCTGTCTTTATCAACCCAGCAAGATGTTCCAGTAAAACCTGTGTGACCGATTGAATTTTGTGATAATAATTTTCCTGCTGAATTTTGTTCAGACTTCGTATCCCATCCCAAAGCACGAGAGGAATTTTCTGAAAATCTTTTCGTAAATAAATCAACAACCTGCGAGTCAATAAAACTTTTTCCTTGATAAAATCCCTTTTGCAAAATCATTTGAAGCAAAATTGAAATATCCTTTGCCGTTGAAAATAGTCCAGCATGACCTGCAACACCATTTAACAAATATGCTGTTTCATCATGTACTTCACCGTGAATTTGTTTCATTCTCCAATAATTATCCAATTCAGTGGGAGCAATTCTTTTTTTCAATTCTGCTGGTGGATTGAAATAAGTGTCCCTCATTCCAAGTGGATTAAAAATTTCTTCTTTGCAAAAAACATCCAATCGTTTACCAGAAATTTTTTCAATAATTTTTCCCATTAAAATCATACCAAGGTCGGAGTAGACAGTTTTTGAACTTGGTTCGTATTCGAGAGGAGTTATCAAAATATCTTGAATTACATCTTCATCATTCTTACAAAATGAATAGAATTTTTTCCACGCTGTAAGTCCAGAATTGTGGAGTAATAAATTCTGAACAAGAACCTTTTCTTTGTTTTCTCCAGTGAAGTCTGGCAAGTAGAATTGAACTGGTTTGAGTAAATCGAGTTTTCCCTGTGAAACAAGAATCATTGCTGATGTTGTGGTTGCTATGACTTTGGTTAATGAGGCGAGATCATAAATTGTGTTTATATTCGTCTTCTCTGATTTAACTTCATAAGTAAGATGACCATAAGCTTTGTGGTAAATAATTTTTCCATCTTTTGCAACTAAAAGAACTCCACCAGGAAATATTGAGTCTTGGATTGATTTATTAATCATCGAATCGATTGAATTAAATTTATTTTCAAAAATTGTTTGCGAGAAATTTGTTTCATCGAGCAAAGCACTCTTTTGTATTTTTATTCCTGAGCCAACTTTTATTTCTGTATTTGGAATTGAGACGGGAGACTTTCCTTGAATATCAATTTCACCAAACAATGCTTCTACAACTGCTTGTTCAGAAAATTTTGTATCGCCATAATTGTTCAAATAAACATCCACATCAGGAAATTCACTTAATAAGTATGGATTGCCATGTGAAATCATTACGACTGGCTTTTTAAGTTTTAAGATTGACCTGACTAATTCAGTTTGTTTATCCGTTAACCAAATTGTTCCTTGATAAGAACGAACTTTAAGATAAATAGATAAAATAATAATATCTGAATCTTTACAAGTTTCAACTGCTTCACTAAAATCTTTATCGTTACTATTCAATAAAATTTTTTTCGAATTAACCTGCGGAATTTTACTTCGGACTAATTTTCTAAAATATTCCCCATCATTTTCGTTTCGGCTATCAATGATGCTGATGTGGGCATATTTAATTTCTTGATTTTGTGATAAGGGCAATAGGTTATTTTCATTCTTAAGTAGTGTGATTGACTTTCTGGAGATTTCCAGAGCAACTTTTAAGTGTTCTTTCCTTCCAACTACAGAAGAAATTTTATCAATATCCACAAAGCGATTTTTAGCAAGTCCGAGCCATTTCTTTACCATTAAAATTTTTCGCACTGAATGATCTAGTCTCGATTCTTGAAGTTCACCACTTTTCACAGCATTGATGATTGCATCAATTGATTCAACTGGATCATCGGGAAAAAGAATACAATCATTTCCAGCTTTGATTGCTTCTATCGTTGCTTTAGCAGTTGAATAATAATTTGTTATTC
>Ga0209809_1002692_pt1 | contig 12104 bp, 7 predicted proteins | sample YNPMSTMetaG_FD_186172 | JGI IMG/M metagenome (GOLD analysis project Ga0209809, IMG submission 186172) | Anoxygenic and chlorotrophic microbial mat microbial communities from Yellowstone National Park, USA - YNP MS-T MetaG (SPAdes) (version 2) ... | reverse complement strand
TTTTTATCTCCGCCGATCATTAAAGATGCGCCATTCCGCGCTCCGCTTGGGCCTCCTGAAATTCCAATATCCATAAATTTAATTCCTAATTTTTTTAACTTTTTATAATTTTCAACTGAGTTTTCATAAAAAGAATTTCCAAAATCTAAAACAATATCTCCTTTTGTTAAATAATTAACTAAACCATCTTTCCCCCAAATAACTTCTGAAACGCTTTGATGCGGAACGCTTAATAAAATTATTCTTGGAGAATTAAGGTTTAAAGTTAAATCTTTTAAATTATTAAAAGTTTTAAAATTTAATTCTTCATTAATATTTTTATCATAGCCAAAAACTTTCCAGTTATGATCTAATAAATTTAAAGCTATATTTTTACCCATTTTACCCAATCCAATAATTCCAATTTCTTTCTTTTGAACTTTTTTTGATTCAAAATCAATATTTAAAATTTCTTTATCTTTATAAATTAAAAGTTCTGGTTTATTTTTTTTCCAAACTTTTAAAATAGAATCAATAAATTTCCAGCTTGATAAAAGTTCTTCTGTTGAAACAAAAAGTGTTTGGTTTCCTAAAATAATATCAAGCAATAATTTTTCATAAGCATCTTGAAATTCTTCTGACTCAAAAGATTTACGATAATCAAAAATAAAATCTTTTTCTTCAATAAGCTCGCTATTTGGTTTTTTAACAAATAAAGATAAAGATATTTTTTCATTTGGTTGAATTAAATAATGTAAAATATTTTTAAAATGTTTGTTTTCAGGGCAAAAACAAGGCAAAGAATGCCTAAAAACTATTTCTATTTCAACACAATCTTTTTCAAGTTTTTTTCCAGCTTCTAAATAAATAGGAACATTTCGCCATAATGGAGAATCTAAAAATGTTTTTATTTTAAAATAAGTTTCTGTTTTTGAATTTGGTTTTACGCCTTTTTCATTTAAATAGCCTTCATATTGTCCTCTTAAAGTATAAAGCTCAACTTCTTTTGCGTTAAAAATTTTTAATTTTGAAAGAATTTTTGCTTTTTCTTTGCGAATAAAATTAGGTTTAAATTTTTCCGGTTTTTCCATTGTAAATAAAGCTAAAAGTTGAAGCAAATGATTTTGTCCAACATCGCGTAAAGCTCCGATTCCATCATAAAAATCGCCTCTGCCTTCAATGCCGTTTTTTTCAAAAAGTCTTATTGTTATGCTTTCAATATTATCTTTATTCCATAAAGGTTCAAAAATTGAATTAGAAAATCTAAAAGCTAAAATATTTTGCGTTGTTTCTTTAGCTAAATAATGATCAACGCGATAAATTTGCTCTTCTAAAAATAATTTTCCTAAAAGTTCATCTAAATATTTTGCTGTTTTTAAATCTTTTCCAAATGGTTTTTCTACAGCAATACGCGTCCATCCACCGCTTGGCCCGCAAGGAACATTTAATTTTAATTCCGCTATTTTTTTAAAAATAACTTTATAGTATTTTGGAGGCACCGCTAAATAAAATAATTTATTAGCGCAAGTTTGCCAGTTTTTGTCGCTATGACCTAAAAAATCAGCCAATTTTTTATAATCTTTTTTATGAGTAAAATTTCCTTGAATATAAAAAAGACGATTTAAAAATAAATTAAGTTTATCTTCGGAAAAATTTCTTTTTTTAAATAAAAAATTTTTATTAATTATTTCTTTGACGTTCTTTTTAAATTCTTCATTGGACAAATCTCTTCTTGAAAATCCAACCAAAATAAAATTTTCAGGCAGTAAATTTTTTAAATATAAATTAAATATTGCGGGAATAAGTTTGCGATTAAATAAATCTCCGGTTGCTCCAAATACAACAAAAGCCGTTGGTAAATTATTTTTATCCATAATTAAATTTACTAAATTTATTTTATATTTAAAAGTTCGGATAAAGCTTCCTTATCAAAACCAATAACAATTTGTCCATCAATATCAATAACAGGCACTCCGAGCTGACCTGATTTATGGATCATTTCTGCAACTGCTTTTTCATCTGTTGAAACATCTTTTTCTTCATAACTAATATTATGTTCTTTAAAAAAAGCTTTAGCCATTTGACAATACGGACAACTTGGTGTGGTATAAATTATAACTTTTTGCATATTTTTATTTTATATTTACGACCTTTTGTTTTTTTAATGATATTAATTTTAACACATCTTTAATTATTTTTTTGCTTAAATTAATTTGATAGCATATCATTTTATTTTGTTTTTGAGGAATAATTAAACCAGCAAGTTCCAAAATTTTTAAATGCTGCGAAACAGCAGGAATAGATATATTTAAAATATAAGCTAAATCACTAACACATAAGTCTTTGTAATTAGCCAATAAATAAAAAATTTGAAATCTATTTTTATCTCCCAAAACATTAAAAATTAAAGGAAAAATGCTTTCTTTGTTTTTTATACTTGTTTTGATTTTATTTAATTTATCTTTTGGAAGCATATTTAATTATTTAAGCAAATAATTAAAAAAAGTCAAATCTACCAAAGCTAAACTTAGTACAAATCTACACCAAACACTAATGTAATTTGAAACGAGATTTAAAATTTTTCTTTAAAGGATAATAAATACCTTTAGCAAAAAATTTCAAAATTATTTACATCTATTTTCGTCGTCTACTCCCATTCACTTGACCGCCGTCTAATGAATGGGAGTAGACAGAAGTGATAGAAAATTGTTTAATAAATTTATTTGTAAATTTATTTAAAACATCGATAGACGATTGAAAATTTTTAACAGAAAAAAAATAAAAATTTTTACTATCCTATTATAAACGATCGCAAAGATAGGATAGTAAAGTTAAAATTATATTTTTTTTATTGAAGTTCAACAATTTTCATAAAAACCCTAAAATTTAAAATGACGTTATATCCGCTATAGCGGGAATAACGTACATTAAAAATGCAAAATTTTCCTACGAAGGAGGATCCCCTCCGAAGAAGGGCAGGCAGGCTCCTCTGGAGGAAAAATGAAAAATGACAATTTAAAATGTAAAATGAAAAAAATATAAAATTTATTCATAATTTATGATTCGCATCATTATTCGTATTACAATTATTTCAAACTTTAGGTTTTAAGTTCTTTAATGTATTGCCTAACAGAAAAAATTGTTTTATAAATTGGTTTTTTGTGGAGAAAGAGCTCTTGATTTTGGGTATGGCATTAGTGCTAAAATGTAAAAGCAAAAAGGTCCGCTATAAAAAAAATAAAAAATATGCCAAAAAAAGTCACAACACCACCAACACACATTGCTTCTCCGGTCGAACTCGAGCGCATTAATAACTCTTTTTCTGAAAATGCGCTTAAAATGATGAAAAAAAGATATCTTCAACAAAAAGAAGATGGTTCACAAGAAACTCCTGCTGAAATGTTTCATCGCATTGCACATGCTTTAGCTGAAGTCGAAAGAAAATATGGTAAAGATGATAAATTTATTGAACAAGTTGAACGCGAATTTTTTGAAATAATGATGCGCAAAGAATTTACTCCCGCAGGAAGAACTGTAACTAATGCGGGTTCTGATACACCAGTTGTTCCTAATTGTATTGTTTTGCACATTGATGACTCAATGGAAGGAATTTTTCAAACGTTAAAAGAAGCAGCCTTACTTCAACAATTGGGTGCGGGACTGGGTTTTGATTTTTCAAGTTTAAGACCCGCAATGACTCCAACAAAAAGAACAAAAGGAGTTGCAAGCGGACCTGTTAGTTTTCTAAAAATTTATAATGAAGCATTTGGAACAATTAAACAACAAGGAAGACATGGCGCAAATATGGCAATGATGCAAATTGATCATCCAGATGTTTTAGATTTTATTCGCGCCAAAGAGGTTGAAGGTGAACTTCGTAATTTTAATATTTCAGTAAAAGTTACTGATGAATTTATGAAAGCATTAATAGAAAGACCAGACACTCAATGGTATTGCCAGTGGAAAGGACAAAAAACAAAACCGCACAAAATTTTAAGAGCCCCTAATGGCGCAGTTATTGGCTATGAAGAAATTGATATTACTGTAAAAGAACTTTTTGATGAGATTGTAAAATACGCATGGTTAAACGGCGAACCAGGAATTGTTTTTATTGATGAAGTAAATCGCACCAATCCCCTACCCGGCCTTGGACCAATACATTGCTCTAATCCCTGCATTACAGGAGATACTTTAATTGCTACTGAAAAAGGATTTATAAAAATGAAAGAGTTGGTAGAAAAATATGCAAATAGTAAAATTGCAATTTCTGTAGATCAAAGATTACCAAAATCACCAAAAATTTCTCTTATGAAAAGTATTGCTGTTAATAAAAACAATACTTTTGTAGAAAACAATCTTATATTAGAATTTCCAACATCAATAGAAAAAGGAGAAATGGTGCGGGCTTTTAAAACTGGTATTAAGCCTGTATATAAATTAATAACCAAATCTGGTTATGAAATTGAAGCTACTGCGGATCACAAAATTTTTACACCCAAAGGCAAAATTGAACTTTTAAAATTAAAACCAGGAGACAAAATTTTCATTCAATCGAATGAAGGATTATGGAGTACATCGTATGATTTACCTTTTAAATCCCCTAAAATAAATAAAGGTAAAAATGGTCATATTTATCATTATAATTTTCCAACAAAATGGAGCAAAGAATTAGGACAAGTTTTAGGTTGGTTAATTGGCGATGGGTGGTTGCGCGATAAAGAAAAAGAATATGCTGTAGGATTTACTTTTTCAAAAAATGATGTTGCGGTAATGAATTATTTTAAAAAAATTTTAAATACGTGGTATCAAAACAGCCAACGAAAAGAAATTTTAAGAAAAAATGGAGTTTATCATTTAATTTATAATTCCAAAAATTTTGTAGAATTTTTCAAACAATTAGGAGTAAAAGCGGTTAAAGCTAAAGAAAAAGAAGTCCCATCTGAACTTTGGAGGGCACCACGCGAAGCGGTTATTGGATTTCTACAAGGAATATTTAGTTCAGATGGAACAATAAATATTTATGAAAAAAATCAAACGCGTTATATCCGCTTAACCTCTAAATCTCAAAAATTATTAAAACAAATTCAAATTTTACTTATTAATTTTGGAATTAAATCAATAATTTATGATAGAAGTCGTCCTCAAAGAATGGTTTTTGGATATAAAAATGATGGCATTTTATATGAATTACAAATTTCAAAATCTAATATTGCAACATTTATAGAAAAAATTGGTTTCATTGGCAATCATTACAATTCTCGTCTTTTACAACTCAAAAATAATTCGTATTACTCCGAAAAATTTGAAGATGAAATTAAAGAAATAAAATATATTGGAGAGAAAGAAGTTTATGACTTAACCGAATCAACAACACATTCATTTATTGCTAATGGTATTGTAATTTCGAATTGTGGCGAACAATTTTTGCATCCTTATGATAATTGTAATTTGGGTTCAATTAATTTAGCTCAATTTGTTAAAAATAATGAAATTGATTGGGAAAGATTAAAATATGTTACAAGAACCGCTGTGCGTTTAATGGATAATGTTATTGATATATTTGAATTTCCTGTTAAACAGCTTGAAGAAATGGCTCAAGGAAATAGAAGAATTGGATTGGGTATAATGGGTTTTGCGGATATGCTTTATCAATTAAATATTGGATATAACTCAAAAGAAGGAATTGATTTAGCGGAAAAAATAATGAGTACTATTCAAGAAACAGCACATCAAATGTCTCAAGAATTAGCGGAAGAAAAAGGTATTTTCCCGAATTGGCATTTATCAATTTACAAAGACAAAGGAATTAAAATGCGCAATACTGCCTTAACAACCGTTGCGCCAACAGGATCAATTTCAATGATGTTTGATACTTCTTCAGGTATTGAACCAAACTTTGCTCTTTCTTATATTAAACAAGATAAAGACGGTCATCAATATCATTATTTCAATCCTTATTTTGAAAAAGCATTAAAAGATTACAAATTTAGTGAGGAAGAAATTCAAAAAATTAAAGATGAAGTAATTAAAAAAGGAACAATTCAACATTTAGAAAATATTCCAGAAGAATTAAAGAAAACTTTTGTTGTTGCTTTAGATATTTCTGCAGAAGATCATATTAGAATGCAAGCTGCTTTTCAAAAACACGTAGATAATTCTATTTCAAAAACAATTAACTTCCCATTTGAAGCTACAATGGAAGATGTTAAAAAAGGATTTATTTTGGCTTGGAAATTAAAATGCAAGAGTACAACTGTTTATAGAAATGGAAGCCGCGAAGTCCAAATTTTAAATGTAGGCACAGGAGAAAATATTAAATCTCCAACAGAACTTGGTAAAAAAACTGAAACAAAAAATATTGAAGCAAAAAACGAAATAAAAGAAGAATCAAAAAAAGAAGAATTAAATCTTAAAATGGATAAAAACAGAATTGAACCACGTAAAAGACCAGAAGTAATGTCAGGAAAAACTTATAAAGTAAAAACTGGTTATGGAAATCTTTATATTACAATTAATAATGATGAAAACGGAGTGCCTTTTGAAGTTTTCGCAACAATTGGAAAATCCGGAGGATTTTTCCAAGAGCAAAGCGAAGGAATTTGTAGATTAATTTCTCTTTCATTAAGAGCAGGAGTGAAAATTGAAGAAATAATTGATAATTTAAAAGGTATTCGCGGACCAATGCCAACAATAACAGAAAAAGGAACAATTTTATCTTTACCTGATGCTATTGGTAAAATTTTAGAAGAACATGTCAAATCAACTAATGGAAAAAATCATAATCATAATTCAAGTAATGAATTAAAAAACAATGAAAAAGCAAAGCTTCCTGAAGCAAAAGGTGAAGTTTTAAATTTTAATCAAAATCCAAAAGTAGAAATTTTAGTTGAAAATTCAGAAAATAATTCAGAAGATGAAATTTTAAATTTTGGACAAAAATCAATTGCTGATTTTGGTTATGCTCCGGGATGTCCAGAATGTGGGACTCCTTTAGTTTTGGCAGAAGGATGTGTAACTTGTAAAAATTGCGGCTACTCAAGATGCGGATAATTAATAATTAATTCTTTATAAACACTTGATATTTTTAGGAATTATGCATAATTTTCAATTATTAATTTTCAATTTTCAAACAATTTTTCCTTCAAAGAAGGATACTCCTTCGGAGGACAATTTTAGAATTTTCAGATATTGAATAGAGTGTCATTGCGAGGAGCGAAGCGACGAAGCAATCTCAAAGATGAATTATGAATCATAAAAGCTCAAAAGTAAAAACTCAAAAGTAAAAACTACAAGTCTCCGCCGAAGGCGGATCCTCCTTCGGAGGAAAAATTCAAAACTTTTAAAATTTTAAGTTTTAAGCTGAAATTTTGAGCTTTGATTTTTGAGCTTTGAGTTTTATAAAAATATAAAATTAAAACTTTAATAAAATTTTTCCATTTTTGTATTTTCAATTGTCATTTTGCATTTTGAGATTTGCATTTTTCCTCCGAAGTAGGATCCTCCCCTAGAGGAGAATTTTTATAATTCATAATTCATCTTATATCAATTGCATAATGCAAGATACATCTTGGACTCTATGAGACCATAATCTTATGGAGTTTTTTAATCATTTCCATTGTAAATATACGGGCATCAAGGGTTTTTTGACTGTTTATAATGATGCATTAAGATATCGGTATATGATTACAGAAAAAGCAAAATATAAGGCCAAAGTATTAATATTTTGGGAAAAGCATGGCCTTAAAGCAACCTTAGATGCTTTTCCTCATAAAAGGTCAACTCTTTATCTTTGGAAACAAAAATGGATAAAAGGCAACAAAAAACTTGAAGCTTTAAATGATAAACCAAAAACTCCACAAACAAAAAGAAAAAGACTATGGCCAGTAGAGATTATTGAAGAAATAAAAAGAATAAGAAACAAATATCCTAATTTAGGTGGAGAAAAGATTTATCCTCAACTTCAAGCTTTTTGTCTAACTAAAAATCTAAAATGTCCTAAACCAAGAACTATTGCTAATCTTATTAAAGACTTAGGAGGGTTAAGACAATACCCTCAAAAAGTAACTCATTTTGGTAAAATAAAGAAAATCAATCGTAAAAAAACACTAAGAAAACCAAAGGATTTTAAGCCTCTTTATCCAGGTCATCTTGTAGCTTTAGATACAGTAGAAAGATTTGTTAATGGATGCAGAAGATATATTATTACATTTGAAGATATCTATACCAGATTTAGCTTTGCTTGGGCAACTAATTCTCATAGTTCTAAAGCAGCTCAAGAATTCTTTGAAAAATGTCAAAAAGCTTTCCCTTTCCCATTACAATATGTTTTAACTGATAATGGTTCTGAGTTTAAAAAGCATTTTGATGAAGAATTAAAGAAATTAAATATTAATCACTATCATACCTATCCTAAAACACCCAAAATGAATGCTCATCTTGAAAGATTTAACCGTACAATACAAGAAGAATTCATTGATCATAATCTTTTTCTTCTTTTAGATCTTCAAGAATTTAACAATAAACTCATTGATTATCTTATTTGGTACAATACCCAAAGAGTTCATTGTGCTTTTTCCGCCAAAGGCGGATCTATCTTTGGTATGAAAAAATAAACTATCTCCTGTACAATTTATAGTAATGTTTAACCAAAGGTCGCAAAACATTAATTTGTCTCAAAAGTCCAAAATAGGGTTGCATTATACATGTTCTTGACTTTTCGGCTACTATAGTTTATTATGCAAACTACTTGCATTATGCGAACAAATATATACAAAGAAAAGATAGTTTCACTGCTTCGAAAAAAGCATCTTTTAACTATTGCTGAAATTCACAAGGCTATCCCCGAAGCTGATTACTCAACCATTTTTCGCAATGTTGAGCGCCTTCTGGCCGGCAAGGTCATTAAGAAAGTAATGATAGATAACAAGTCCGTTGCCTATGAATCAGCCAAAGAAAACCACGATCATTTTATTTGCAATGATTGCGGTACGGTTGAATCTATTCATATTCCACGCAACTCAATCAAAGGTCGAAAGATTGATGATATTACTGTTCGAGGTTCGTGTAATAAGTGCATTGATTAAATTATGAGAATCGCCTTTGTCGGAAAAGGTGGATCAGGTAAGAGTACGCTTTCAGCTTCATTCGCCTTATATGTAGCACAGAATACAACTAAGCAGGTTGCTGTTTTTGATGCGGATCTCAATATTCACGCACCGGAACTCCTGGGCTTTGAGCCTATTCCCTTCGATAGACACCTCTCTCATCCTCAAGTATCAGACGTTATCAAGAAATGGCTCATCGGCGAGAACGACATAAATAATTTAGGTGCCTTTCGCAAATCCACTCCACCAACAAGAAAATCAAACATCCTTAGGATTGAATCAATTCAAGATACTCCGGTCGGATCATTTGGCTTCCACAGAGACAACCTATCGGTTTTTGCTGTGGGGACTTACCAGAAAGAAGATATTGGCGCTAGTTGCTACCATAACAATCTCGCCATTTTTGAAAGTATTTTGAATCACCTCGATGATAAGAATGGTTACGTCATTGCCGACATGGTTGCAGGAATAGACTCCTTTGCTGGAACACTCCATGCACAATTCGATCTTACATGTCTTATCGTTGAGCCGACTGTGCGCAGTGTCGAGGTGTATACCAAATATATTGAGCTTGCGACAGAAGCTGGTGTTGCTCACAACGTCAAAGTTATTGGTAACAAAATTAGAAATGATAAGGACCGAGAGTTCATAAAAGACCACATTCCGACAGATAAAATAATTGGCTATTTTTCTGATGATGAACACATTCGAGATATTGATCAAAATGGTGACATTCTTTCGGTATCTAAACTCAACCAAGACAATCAAAAACTTTTAAAGAGCATTCTTGATACCATCGACGCATTACCTGATAGCCGAGATACAAGACTTAAGAAGATCTGGGAGCTGCATAAAAAATATGTAGGTCAAGGATTTGTCAAAGAACGGTTCGGTGATCTCACCGGACAAATCGATCCTGAATTTACTTTTACCAATGAAGAAAAGAACTAACAAACAAAAAGTACTCAATACTTTTGAGGGTAGTAACGCTGTCCTTGATTTTCTGAATCCTGATAATGCTCCGTATACGCCCCTTGTTGAAATTCCAGATCATTTGAATCCATACCGCAAAGATGGCATACGAATATTTGCCAAACTCATGAATGCTTTGCCACTGGCGAATATTAAATCGCTTCCGGCGTATAACATGCTTCTGAACCGAAAGGAAAAAAATCCAACACAAGATACACTCATCGAAAACTCATCTGGCAATACTGTTTTTTCTCTTGCTGTCATCGCTCGGCTTATGGGTATACCACACACCAAAGCAATCGTGTCACATGAAGTTAGTCGTGGAAAATTAAATATCCTTCGATTCCTGGGTATTGAGGTGATTGTTAATAAAGAACCAATCTGCCCCGATCCAAATGATCCTGAAAGCGGTATATACAAGGCTAAAGTTTGGGCAAAAGAAAATAATTGGTTTAATCCTGGGCAATATGACAATAAAGCTAATCCTGAGGCGCATTACAAATGGACTGGTCCTCAAATATGGGAACAAACTAGGGGCAAAGTCTCTTTGCTTTCAGTGGGACTTGGCACGACTGGTTCAGTTGTAGGTATCGGGAAGTTTTTAAAAGAGAAGAATTCTAAGATTAAAATCATTGGGGTATCTCGAATCGCTAATAATCCGGTACCTGGTGTGAGGACAAGCAACCTACTAAGTGAGATTGCTTTTGACTGGAAGTCAGTTCTCGATCATCAAGAAGAGGTTGGGACAGTTGAATCTTTCAAAATGTCTATGGAACTATGTAGAGTAGGGCTATTTGTTGGACCAAGCTCAGGCTTTGCACTTGTTGGACTTCTTAATCATCTCTCAAAGCAGAAAATGTCTCGTGAAGAAAAGATCGCTGTCTTTATCTGTCCTGATAGTCCGTTTCCATATATCGATGAATATTTCCAATATCTTGAACCCTCAAGTTTTCCTAAAATAGAAAACGAGCATTTGCTCAAGGAAAAAGGTCAGCATGAGACACCTCAGTCCATTTCTAATATTAAAGAACTTGGTCCTCAAGAAATGTTTGATTTGGTATTTAACGGGAGACCTGAGGAAGTTTGGGAGAAGGTAAAGAATAAAGAAAAGGTTGAATTCAAAAATAACTTTGTCGTGGTTGATCTCCGTAATGATGGCGAATATGAGGATCACCATATTCCCGGATCACTTCATGTGCCATTTCACGATATTGATGCTTATCTACAGAAAAACAAAAAGAACCTCACCAAAAGCGAGGCGGTGATATTTGTATGTAGGAGTGGAAACACAAGCAGACTTGCTGCTTATAAAGCCGAGCAGTTAGGCATCAAATCTATCAGCCTAAAAGGAGGTGATGCCGAATGGAGCAGGCTCAATCTTCCGCGAGTTCGGGCAGATAAGTGCATTGTTAGATTCGACTTGTAATTGCTCGGTATTTTGTCATATTCTTAGCTGTTGACCTCGTAATTCCAAAGAAACCCTGCTTGATATTTGGGATCCAAATGTGGGCCTTATTCGTCTTCCAAAAGGTTCCGATATCCCGTACTATGTCGAGCAAGTAAAAAAAAGAACAACTTTAATAGAAATTCAAAAAACATGTTAAAATTTAGTAAAATTATACTAATTTTTAAAAAATGTTAAACTTTCTTAAAATTAAATATATATTATATGTACAGTTTCACCAGGTTGTTTCCAAGACAAAGGTCGGAAATAACCAGTTCTTTGACAAAAATGTATATGGTAGGATGATAATAATTAATAAGGTCGAATAAACCAAAATTATTATTTCTTACCAATATGCAATATCATCATAACTCAAAAGTCCAAAATAGGGTTGCATTATACAATCATTTGAATTTTTTTTATAATTTTACTATAATTAAAAATATTCCGGGATAGTTCAGCGGTAGAACGCCTCCCTGTTAAGGAGGATGTCGCAGGTTCGAATCCTGCTCCCGGAGCAAAAAAATATACGGTTTGTAAAAATTATAAAGCTGGCGGCAAGCTTTGTGGTTTTAAATAGAAATTTATTATTAAAAGTATGAAAG
>Ga0209809_1002690_pt1 | contig 12108 bp, 7 predicted proteins | sample YNPMSTMetaG_FD_186172 | JGI IMG/M metagenome (GOLD analysis project Ga0209809, IMG submission 186172) | Anoxygenic and chlorotrophic microbial mat microbial communities from Yellowstone National Park, USA - YNP MS-T MetaG (SPAdes) (version 2) ... | reverse complement strand
TTATCTTTGAAATAAATCAAATGCTTTGTTTGAGCAAAAACTTGAATTGAAAAAAATAAAAAAGCTAATACTAAAATTATTCTTCTTTTCATTTCAATCTCAATTGTGAATTAATTTAGCGATACGACTAATTCGAATGGAAGAAAGTTTTTTTATCAAATCGGGGAACATTGGAATTTCCTTATTCCATGACCAGTAAATAATCAATGGTTCACCAATTATTAAATCTTCTGGCACATATCCCCAGAAACGACTATCTGCACTATCATCACGATTATCTCCCAACATAAAGTAATAATTCTTTTTAATGACATAAGTCTGAGCTGGAACACCATCAATTGTGATTTGGTTGCCGATAACTTTCACAACTTCCCTTCCATATTCACGATTAATCAGAGTTCGATATTGCTCAATATTATTGATTGAGAGCCGAATTGTATCACCTTTCTTTGGAATATAAAGTGGACCGTAATTGTCTTCATTAAAATTCGAAAATTTCGGAAAGATATACGGGTTCCCCAATCCTCTTGGAGTTGGAACTGGATTTAAGAATTTCATTTTTGGTGGCGGTGGGAAAAGTTCTCCATTCACATACAATACTTTATCAACGATGGTGATTGTATCGCCAGGTAATCCAACGCATCTTTTAATATAATTCATAATCTCTTCATGCCGAATTTCATCTCTATCACCGGGATATTCGAAAACAATTACATCTCCTCTTTTGACTTCTTTTAATTTTGGAAATTGATAATAAGGTAAAGCAACATTTGTAAATGGAATATTTCTTGGAGTTGTTGCACCTAAAGTAAATTTAGTTACAAGAAGAAAATCACCTGGAAGCAGTGTATCTTCCATTGAACCAGTTGGAATTGTGTAAGCTTCTATCACAAAAGTTTTAAGAATTAAAGCGGCAATGGCAGCCCAGAACAAGTTTCTTAAATTGTCTAAGAATTTTTCTTTAAGAGTTCTTTTAGCTTTTTCTTCTTCTCGTTTTCTTTTTCGTTCTTGTCTTTTACGCCAGAATTCTTTGAGCTTATCTAACATTTAATTTCTCCTTCATTAAAATTATTTTTCAATAAAATTATTCTCTTATTTGAATTATAACTTTGTTTTGTTCCAATTTGAATGAAAAGTAGGTTTCAAGATTTTGCATAAGTTACTCTTCCATCGATAGGATTGCCAGAAAGGCTTCCTGCGGAATTTCCACATTCCCAACTTGCTTCATTCTTTTCTTGCCCTCTTTCTGTTTTTCGAGGAGTTTTCGTTTACGCGTCACATCACCGCCATAACATTTCGCAAGAACATTTTTTCTCAATGGCTTAATCACATCACGAGCAATTACCTTACTTCCAATTGCAGCTTGAATCACGACTTCAAAAAGTTGTCGTGGAATTAGTTCTTTCAATTTTGTACAAAGTTTTCTTCCCCATTCATAAGCTTTTGAACGATGTACAATGAATGAAAATGCATCGACAGGGTCACCATTTAATAAAATTTCTACTTTGACTAAATCGGACTCACGATAGCCAATAAATTCATAATCAAACGAAGCATATCCTCTCGAAACTGATTTTAGTTTATCATAAAAATCAAAGATGATTTCAGAAAGCGGAAGTTCGTATTGCATATCCACACGATTTGTGCTTATATAAAGAGTACTCTTATGAATTCCTCTTCTATCCATACATAGTTTCATAATACTTCCTATGTATTCAGACGGTGTAACAATTTGAGCTTTAACATACGGCTCTTCTACAAAATCAATTTCACCAATTGGAGGCATAAGAGCTGGATTATCAACAACAATTTTTTCTCCATTTCTTTTGGTTATATAATACTCAACATTCGGGATTGTTGTGATAATATCTTGATTAAATTCTCTTGAAAGTCTTTCCTGAACAATTTCCATATGTAACAAACCAAGAAAACCACATCGAAAACCAAATCCCAGTGCTGCAGAAGTTTCTGGTTGATATGTCAAAGCTGCATCATTCAAAACATATTTATCTAACGCATCGCGCAGTTCCTGATATTTATCACTATTAGTAGGATACAATCCACTGAATACCATTGGTTTAACTTCTTTGTATCCATGTAAAGGTTCGTTTGCAGGATTGTCAATTGTTGTAATTGTGTCGCCAACTTTGGTATCGTGAACATCTTTTACTCCAGCAATCAGATAACCAACATTACCTGATTCAAGATAACCTCTTCTTACCTGCTTTAATTCAAGTATTCCGATTTCTTCAGCTACGAAAGTTTTATCCGTTCTGAAAAATTTAATTTTTTGACCTTCTTTCAATTCACCATCAAAGATTCTTATGTAAGTGATAACTCCACGATAGGTGTCATACTTGGAATCAAAAATTAAAGCACGCAGTGGTTTATCTCGATTATCCTGTGGTGGTGGTATTCTCTCTACAATTGCTTTAAGAATTTCATCAACGCCAATTTTTTGTTTTGCAGATGCAAGAATAATCTCTTCTTTTTTACATCCGATTAAATCAATTATTTGTTGAGCGACATTCTCCAAATCGGCACTCGGTAAATCAATTTTGTTTATGACTGGAATAATTTCTAATCCAGCTTCAATTGCCATATAAAGATTACTAATTGTTTGAGCTTCAACACCTTGAGATGCATCAACAACAAGTATTGCCCCTTCACATGCAGCAAGTGAACGAGAAACCTCATAGGTAAAATCAACATGGCCTGGAGTATCAATCAAATTGAGCGTATACTCTATTCCATCAGTATGTTTGTATTTCATCTGGACAGCATGGGATTTGATTGTAATTCCTCGTTCACGTTCAAGATCCATATCGTCCAGAACTTGATCGACAAGCTCTCTTTCCGTGATTGTTCCGGTTCTTTCAAGTAATCTATCTGCTAATGTAGATTTACCATGATCTATGTGAGCAATGATGCAAAAATTCCTGATATTCAGCATATCTTACTTTATTTAATTTATCTTTTTCCTGTTTGCAAAGATAACAACTAAGCAAATGATAAAAATTCTGAATTCAATATATGTTTGAAGGATAATATTTCTCAAGAAATTAAATAGATAAATTTTGAAAAGAATTTAATCACAAAAATTTTGTCCCTAAAATAAAATTGAATTTTTAATACAGATATTATAACTTTAATTAGTAGATAAAATAAAAATTCATCACAATCCATCAATAACAAATGGGACATCAAATTATGAAAAAATTAATTTTCTCATTTGGAATAGTTCTTTCGATTACCGCTTTAATAATCATCTCAAATAAATTCTTCTCTTATCCAAAGAATAAAGTAAACATAAAAACTTCTGATATGTTCGAAGCACTTAGATTTTGGTCAGAAAAAAGAGCCTATCCGCAGCTTGATATAGATAGTAAAAAGCATTATGAAGAATTCTTAAAGACAATCAATAATGAAACAAGATTAAGAACAAATTATCAGTGGCTTCCAATAGGTCCGCATAACATTGGCGGTAGAACTCTCGATGTAAAATTTAATCCGCAAAATCCCAATACAATTTTTGCAGCATCAGCGAGCGGTGGTTTGTGGATTAGTTATACTGGTGGAGTTGGAGTTTCCGCCTGGCAGAGAATTGAAACAGGTTATCCAGTTCTTGGAATTAAATCAATAGCTATTATGCCACAGGACTCAAATACGATTTTTATTGGAACTGGTGAAGTTTATAATTACGGTAATGCAATTGGTGGGCGTGCAGTGAGAACAACAAGAGGAAGTTATGGAATTGGAATCTTAAAGACCACTGACTATGGAAAAACTTGGACAAAATCACTTGATTGGTCATATAACGAAGAACGAGGTGTTAATGATGTTGAAATTGACCCAAACAATTTTAACCGAATCTGGGCTGCTACTACCGAAGGTGTTTATTTAAGCACTAATGGCGGGAATGATTGGAACTCAATGCTTAATGTAACTATGGCTAATGATATTGATATTCATCCTGATAGCAGTAATATAATTTTTGTTGCTTGCGGAAATTTAGGTTCATCCGAACACGGCATTTATAAATCAACTAACTTTGGTTTAAGCTGGCAAAAATTAACTCAAGGACTACCACAAACTTTTGGTGGAAAGGCTGTTTTAGATATCTCAAAATCAAATCCTTCTATTATTTATGCATCAATTGGTAATGGTTACACTTCTGGTGCTGGAACCTGGTTGTGTAAGTCTACAAATGGCGGTCAAAGTTGGCAGGTCGTTAACAATACAGATTATGCAACTTATCAAGGATGGTATTCGCATTATGTTGGCATTCATCCACAAAATCCAGAGTTTATAATTTGTGGTGGAATTGATATTTGGAAATCAACTAATGGTGGAACGATACTCACAAGAAAATCAGAATGGTCTGCTTGGTATTTTGGCGAAACACCAATCGGGGGCCCTGAAGGTCCGCCTCACTATGCACACGCTGACCATCACTCCATTGCTTTTCACCCACTAAATCCAGACACAATTTATTTTGGTACAGATGGTGGTGTATTTAGAAGTACTAATGGTGGAGAAACTTTTGAAGGACTTAATGGCGGATATCAAACAACTCAATTTTACTATGGTTTTTCTTCTTCATTTACTAATCCGAATCTGGCAATTGGTGGAATGCAAGATAACGCAACTGCTATATACACAGGAAAGCTAAACTGGCGAAGAGTTATTGGTGGTGACGGTTGTCAAACTGGAATTAATCAGCAAAATAACAATATACTTTATGGAACTTACCAGAATTTAGTTCTACTAAAAAGTACAAACGGAGGGAATAATTGGTTCGCTATAACTCCACCGAATAGAAGTAATCAGGCATTTGTCGCACCTGTGATTGTAAGCATTTCTAATCCCGATGTAATTTACGCCGGGAGTGCTTTTCTTCATAAATCAACAAACGCAGGCCAAAGCTGGAGTTTAATGAATGCTGGTAATATGATTGACGGCAATCCGATTATGGCAATAGGCGTCTCAAGAACTTCAACCGATACTCTTTATCTTGCAACTGCTCCTGTTTCTACAAGGTCGAAAGTTTTTAGAAGTACTAATGGTGGTATTTCTTTCACCAACATTACAAGTAATTTGCCAGACAGATACATTGAAGATATTGCTGTTGACCCGAATGATTCAAAAAAAGTTTATATAGTTTTATCCGGATTTGGAACTTCTCATTTATATAAATCAACAAATGGCGGAAATGATTGGATTGATATTGGCATAAATTTACCTGATGTTCCAGCCAGTGCAATTTTAGTCAACCCATTTAATACTCAGCAGTTATTTTTTGGAAATGACTTGGGAGTATATTTTTCACAAGATGGCGGAATTAGTTGGACAATGGTCAGCAATGGCTTGCCTTATGGCTGTATAGTTATCGATTTAAACTTCATTGAGAATGGCCAAATTATTAGAGCAATCACTCATGGGAACGGTGTTTATCAGGTCGGATTAAATGATATAATTAGTAATGTAGAAAAAAATTTTATGCTGGCAGATTATAGACTATATCAAAATTATCCAAATCCATTTAATTCAAACACTAAAATTGAATTTTACATTAAAGAAAATTCTGATGTAACCTTAAATATCTTCGATTTAACTGGACGATTAATTTCCACAATTAAAAGAAATAATTTAAGCGAAGGCAAACACACAATCTCGCTCGATTTTGAAACAAATGTAAAATCAAAACTCTCAAGCGGAGTTTACCTGTATATATTAGAAGTAAAGAAAGGAAATAAAATTATTTTCAGAGATTCGAAAAAAATGGTTTATTTGAAATAAAACTATTTTGTATTTAGTTTCATTCATTAATTTCCTTTGTGATGATGAATAACTAGATTGATTAAAATTTGAAGACTGTTTTTTGGATATATGTTGAATTTATAATTTCAATACTTTCTCTTTCAGCTTCATAGGAAATTAATGAAGTAACCTTTTTCAACTATTCTTATCTATCATTATTAGCTAAAATTATATCGCAAAAATCATATTGCTCAACCAATTTCATTTGAATATTGCCTATCAGAATTACCTTCGTTTAAATCTATTTTCTTATTAACAGTCAAGTAAAAATCACAAGCACTATCAGGAATTTCTTTACTCTTGCACCACTTACAAAAAGAATAATCTTTAACACATTGTAATTTGTTTTTCTAATTCGTTTTTAATTACTCGCTTTAATATTTCCAAAATTTCTTGGTGTTTTATTCTTCTGTTAAATTCTTTATCTAAAACAATTTTAAGTTTTAAAACATAAACTTAATTGCTTTTTATCATCATTCTAATATGGATAGGATATTTAACCTAAAGCATAGATTTTTTCTAATCTCTTAGCTCTTTAACTTGCAAAAAAATTTTTGAGATTAAAATGATGAAGAAATTTTTTGCAAGAGTTTTTATCTATTTAATTCTTTCGATTCAGTTAATTTTAGGACAGATAAAATTTGCTTGGATTACGGATACTCACATCGGTTCTCCTAATGCAGAAAAAGATTTAATAAAAGTTGTAGATGATATTAATAGCAAAGATATTTTATTCACAATTATCACGGGAGATGTAACAGAAAAAGGATTGAACTCTGAAATTGTTCAAGCAAAAGAGATTTTGTCAAAGCTAAAGAGACCTTACTTTGTAATCCCCGGTAATCACGATACAAAATGGAGCGAATCAGGATGTACAAAATTTATTGAAGAATTTGGTGATGATAGATTCATCTTTTTTCTCAATGATTATTGTTTCATCGGACTTAATAGCGGTATACCACTTCGTGGGGGCGGTGGTCACATTTCAATCGAGGATTTAGATTGGCTTAAAAATAAATTGAGTCAGTTGAGTGACGAAACGAAAATAATCCTTGCTGTTCATCATCAACTTGATGGAGAAATTGATAATTCTGATGAAGTTATTGAGTTACTCAAACGATTCAATCATACCTTCGTTATCGTCGGTCACGGACATACAAATCGTGATTATAATTTTAACGGTGTGAAAGGAGCGATGGGAAGGTCGGCTCTAAGTCGTGGTAAATCTCCAGGTTATAACCTTGTTGAATTAAAAAGCGATAGCGTTTTAATTCAAACTATTGATTTTTCTGAAAACAAAATCTGGTATAAAAATTCTTTATTAGTAGATAAATCCGTTTTACATAATAAAAAAACAATTACAATTAAATCTCAATCAAAAGAATTATTACAAATCTACGATAGCAAATCATCGCTAGTTAAAACTGGACATTTAGAAAGAAAGAATTTATACTTTGCTGATTTATCTGGAAATGTTTATTCAATCAAATTAAATGGAAAACTAAATTGGAAGAGATTTATCCCAACTTCTTTTTACGCTAAACCAGTAAACTATAATGATAAAATAATTTTCTGTGGAACTGATGGAAATATTTACATTCTTAAAAAATCAAATGGTAAGTTGCAAAATAAAATCTCAATAGGCTCACCTATAATTGCCACGCCTATATTGAATAAAAGTTTGTTAATAGCTTTTTCCAATGATGGATTTGTTAATTACATCAATCTCAAAAATCTTAATCTCATACAAAAAAAAGTCGCTGAGAAAAATTTCGAAATGATACCTTTAGCTTATCAGGATAGGATTATTATTGGAAATTGGGATAATTATCTCTATAACATCTCTAACAATCCCTACGATTCAATTTTGATTTACTGGAAATGGACCGAGAACAAAAATTTCTATTACTCCCCTGCGGTCTGCAGTCCTGTGATTGATAGACTAAACCGAATTTTCATCTCAACTCCAGATAAATTCATCTCAGGCATTGATTTTAATTCAGGCAAAACCTTGTTCCGAAGCAACTCATTCAATAGCTGGGAATCTATTGGAATTGATGAAACCAAAAATTTACTTTTCATCAAGGGATTAGTTGATACAATCTATGCTTTATCTCTGATTGATTCACTCCCCACATTAAAATGGAAATCAGCTTTAGGTTATGGACTTGATACAAATCCGATTAACCTTACTGTAATTGACAATAAAGTTTTTGTGCCAGCAAAGAATGGCCATCTATACATTCTTGAAAAGGAAACTGGAAAACTTGTGAAGTCATTCTTTCTCGGGAATTCGAGATTAAATGAAGTTTTTTCGGTAAATAAATCTCAATTTTTAGTTTCAAATATGGATGGAAAATTTTATTTAATTAATCTGAAATGATATGGAAGCAAAAAAATACAAAGGCATCATTTTCGATATTGACGGGACACTAACATCGACGAACGAATTAATATTTGCAACATTTAATCACATCGCACAAAAATACGAAGGCAGAACATACACCGATGAAGAAATTATTGCAATGTTTGGTCCAACAGAAGATGTAATCCTTCGAGAGAAATTCAATGGTGATAAATTCAAAGAAGTTTATGATGAATACTATAGTTTTTACAGAGAAAATCATCCACGAATGGCTGACCTTTATCCAGGCATTGTTGATATTTTGAAAGAATTAAAAGAGAGAAAAATCCTAACTTCAATTTTTACAGGTAAAGGGAGAAAGACAACTGAAATAACTCTGGAAATTTTAGGAATTAATAATCTATTTGATATGATTGTAACAGGTGATGATGTAGTCAATCACAAACCTTCACCTGAAGGAATAATTAAATTTATTGAAACATATAACCTGAATAGGGATAATGTTTTGATGGTTGGTGATTCCGTGGCTGATATTATCGCAGCAAAAGAAGCTGAGATTGATATTGCATCTGTAGTGTGGGATTCGTATGCAAAAGATAAAGTCATAAAACTTAATCCTCTCCATTTTTTTAATGTGAATGATTTCAAAAAATGGCTAATGGAAAGAATTTAAAATTTTAAAAAGTAGTTCTCGATTAAGAATAAAAACGATAAATATCTTTAACAAATTTATTTAGTTAACTTTCTTAGGAACGGGGCTGATTAAAAAGTAATTTTTAATGTGAAAATTAGTCTTACGATGTTTTATTTTTAGATAAAATCTCAGGCTACGAGAAGCTCAACCTGACATTTTGATATTTCAAACAGCCTTAAATCGAATTTCTATCTACCACTAGTCCCAAACGGAAATACAAGTGTGACTCTCGGTTCAATTCTTTTCTGAGTTTTATAACCAATCACTTTATCAGCTTTATCATATTCAGGTGCGAAGGTCCATTGATATAAGAAAGATACAAGCAAATAAGAAATTGGTTTGTAACCAACTTCAGCTGTTAAGATTGACTTTTCATCAAGAGTAAAAATATCTTTTTCGTCTTCTATTCCAACTTTGTCGTAGTATGCCCTAAAGACAAAGCTTGCATTTTTAGGAGATAAATCAGTTTCAAGTCTTAAAATTCCAGAATTTGATATTTTATCGTATCTAGAATAAGAACCATATAATTGAACAAAGTTAAGAACATCAATCAGTAATTCTCCAAAATATGAATTACCAAGTGAACGAGCATTTTTCAATTCGCTTGCACGGCTTCCTAAAAATCCTCGGACTGAGTCAACTTTTAACCGATTAATTTCATAAAGTTGATTGAAATATCTTGGAATGAATTGGTCGCCATTAAACCATCTTTCAAATTTTAAGTCAACATTAAAAAGCCCAAGTCCATTGAAAGAAAATCCAGCACCAACAGTCGCTCCCGAACCAAATTTCAAAATCTTTGTGAAGTTTGAGTACAAATCAATGTTAACAATTTTTGATTTAAATACTGGCAACAAAGCGTCAATTCCAATAATTGAAATGTTTCCTTCATCGCTTAAAATTTTCAAATTTCTTGTAGTGGTATCAATGGTCGCATTAGTTACGCCTGAGTAATCGTTTAGGTCTGTTGCATAAGTTCCACCAATTTCAAGTTTCCCAATAATTGGAACACTTCTTAAATCAGTAAATTGCAAAGGTCTTGAATAAGCACGAATTCCGAACAGTCCTTTTCCACTTAGGTCACCATAAACAGATTCAAAACCAAATTTTTCAAAATCATAATCAAATTCGACACCAATTTTTTTGTTATCATAAGAAGCTCGATTGTTATAGTAATAAACTATGTTGCCCTGCCCCAAAATCGCTCTATCAAGTCCACCTACACGAATATAAAATCTCTCTCGTTTGTATCCATATCGTACATATTTAATCAAACTCAAAATATCAGAAGTTGTATTAAAATCTTCTTTTCTAAGATTTCCATTTTTGTCAATTCTAAGATTTACATCAAGTCCAACTCCAAATTTTCCAAATGAAAGATCAGGTGAGACATTGAAAAGATAATAAGGTTCACCATTAACCCAGGTTAGACCAAGTCCACCTGCAAATTGATTCATATCCTTAATATCTCGAAGTGGTTGAGAGAATAGACTATGAGTAATTACAAATGATAAAATCAAAGTAAAAATTTTACGCATATAGACTCCTTCTTTTTACATTTAAACTAAAAAAATAGTGTAAAAAATTAAATTATCGAGTGACAATAAATTTTGTAGATGATAAAATCTTTTTTGGTGATTTAATTGACAAGATATAAACTCCGCTTGGAAAGCTGGAGTAGTTTATTTTTAATTGGTTGGTTAGTTTTTCAATTGTTCTATGAAAAATTTTTTCACCTAATATCGAATAAATTTCAATTTCAATTGGAGAAAATATTGCTTTATCATTAAAATGAATTTCAAGCTCTCTTGATGAATAATTATTTCTTAAAATTACAAATTTTTGAGAAAGAGATTTTTCTGTTTCAACACTAACAGGATTAAAATAAACTTGAATTGTATCTGAAAACTTGTATGTACCATCATAATCTATTTGTCTCAAGCGATAAAAGTATAGACCAGGAGCAGGCAAAGTTGTATCAACATAAAAGTAATGTTTAGGTGAATTTGAATTTCCACTACCTGGAACAAAATCAATGTATGTAAAAATTCTCGATATATCAGCTCTCTGAACTTCAAAACCGAAATTATTAATTTCTGTTGCTGTTCCCCATCTTAACAATATCCCATTCGAGAGTGCATAACCTTCAAAATAAAGCAACTCAACCGGTAAAATATCTTGATATTCTGCTTTTTGAGATAATATTGATGAAGAAGCAATCAAAATAATTGATAAAACTTTAAGACAGCATTTTCTCATCTTACAACTGCAAGTTTTTGAATCGTTGTTTGCACTTGTTCACCTTTTTTTGCAATTACCTTGTAGAGATAAACTCCGTTGCCAATTAAATCACCATCTTCATCTCGACCATCCCAGAAAATTTTATTAAAGTTAGTTGTTAACTCAGCTTGAGATAATCGGAATTCCTTAATCAATCTTCCAGCAATCGTGTAAATTTTAATTTGCACTTCTTCAGGAACCTGAGTTAAAACAAATGTAAAATAAGTCCCATTCGAAAATGGATTCGGGTAATTATAAACATTTTGTAATTCAAGATTTGAAGTCACTTTGAAATATTTATCAATAGTCGGCTGTGATGGAATTCGACCGAAAGCATCTTTCAAAAAGACTCTTAAATTATGCTCACCTTTTTCAAATTTGGTTTGGTATTGAATATTAATTCTTCGATCAATTGTATCGTAATCAAAAGTTAAACTTTCACTGTAAATCCTTTTTCCATCAAGATAAATTTGAACTGCAGAAGTATCGTTCACAGGGAACCAGATTGGATAATTTATTTTGAGTTCAATTTTGCCTTCAGGTTCTACATATTCCCAATCACGAATTTCTTTTCCGTTAATCATCAGAAATACTTGAGCTGCCGAGACTGAAGTTGTTGTATCTTTCTTAACATAAAATGACTTAATGTAAGTGTTGTTCATTTTATAAAATTCTCTAATCGAATTTCCAGGATCAATTTTCAAACGAAATGCAAAATCACCATATCCATCGTAAATTTTATTTATGTATGTATAAGTCAATTTAGTGGATTGCAGTGGATCAATTTTATTGATAATTGTATCCAATAAAACATAACTCGAATTATCAGGTTTTACTAATTCAAGCAAAATTCTAAATGTGTCCGCCGAACTTTTACCAGCGTTATAAATTTTTGCAATATAATTAACACTTTCACCCTGATAAATTGTATCTCGATCAATACTAACTG
>Ga0209809_1002688_pt1 | contig 12115 bp, 7 predicted proteins | sample YNPMSTMetaG_FD_186172 | JGI IMG/M metagenome (GOLD analysis project Ga0209809, IMG submission 186172) | Anoxygenic and chlorotrophic microbial mat microbial communities from Yellowstone National Park, USA - YNP MS-T MetaG (SPAdes) (version 2) ... | reverse complement strand
GCAGTTTTGGAGTCCGGCCGGGGACGAAGCGCTATTGTGTCTGGACACCTTCTGGCGCAACGAGCGCTGGCATTTGCTCTTCCCGCACACCCGCCCTGCCAACCTGTCCAAAAACTGAAATGCGCCGCGGGCGGAAGAGCCGTTGCGGTTGCGCTTGCCTGAGGGCGCGTGGCGCGCGGCATGGTATGACGAGGCGGGCCGGCCCTTGTCCGGGCACCCGGCTGCGGAGAAACTGGGAGGCGGGCTTTGGCGGGTAGCCTGGCCCGAGCGCGGCGTGCTCCAGTTCCGGCTCGGCGCAGAGTCGGAGGTTCCAGCCCCACCATGAGACGAATGCGGATCCATTGGCCAGCTTGGATGCGTGCGCTGACGATCCTCTCGGTGGTGGATGGGACAGGCTTGCAGGTGGTATCGGCGCCCGCGCCGGCCCCACCGCCAGCGGAAGTGCCGCGAGTGCTGGATCGGCCTGCGCGACCGGATGAAATTGGTTACCGCCCGGCCGAGGGAGAGACGGTGCCGCTGAACCCTCCGGCGCTGACGTGGCTGGTGGACCGGGGCGCGGACCGGTGGGCAGTGCAGTGGAGTCGTAATCCAGACTTCGAGCCTGCCCATACGGTCGACCAGTTACCCTTCAACGTGTATGTGCACGCCGCTCCGATGGAACCGGGGCGGTATTTCTGGCGTTACCGGTTTGTGACACGCACGGGACAAACCTCCACTTGGAGCCGGGTGCGATCCTTCGTGGTGCCCGGCCATGCTGCAGTCTTCCCCATGCCCACACGGGCTGAACAACGCGCACGCCTGCCGGAGGGCCGGCCCCGGCTTTTCGTCCGACCGGAGGATCTGGCCCGACTGCGGCAATGGGCCCGGGGTCCTGGCGCACCCGAGTTTGCCGAATTGCGCGCGGCTGCGGACCGCTTTCTGGCTGCAGGTCCCACGCCGGAGCCGCAACATTTGGGTTCCATCAACGACCGCAGCAATCGCGAACAGGTGCGCTACTGGTGGCCAAACCGGGAACAGGCCCTGCGTGCGTGCCAGGAGGCCGAAACTCTGGCGTTTGTGTATCTGATCACGCAGGAGCCCCATTACGGTGAGGCTGCGCGGCGTTGGATTCTTCATCTGGCCTCTTGGGATCCGGACGGGCCCACCAACTTTCGTCTCAACTGTGAAGCGGGCAAGGTCATGCTGCATCGGCCGGCCCGGGCCTATGACTGGGCCTGGGACGTGCTGAGCGAGGAGGAACGCGCCCGGGTCCGCCAAGTGATGGCGCGCCGGGTCCGCGATGCATGGGAAAGTGGCGAGGTGAGCCGCGGGGTAGGCCACTTGGAGCGGCCGTTCAGTTCGCACGGCAACCGCACCTGGCACAAGCTGGCAGAAACGGCCATTGCCTTCTACGGGGAAATTCCCGAAGCGGAATTGTGGCTCGATTATGCCGTACACAAATTTTACGCGGCCTACCCGGTGTGGGCGGACGAGGACGGGGGATGGCACGAAGGCTTGAGCTATTGGGCCGGTTACATGGGCAAGGTGGTCTGGTGGTGCCAGGTGGCGGAGGTGGCCCTGGGTATCGATTCCTTCCGGAAACCTTTTTTTGCGAAGGTGGGCGACTACGCGTTGTACGTGGCACCGCCCGGCTCGCCCAACATGGGCTTCGGTGACTTGTCCCACGGTACTCCGTCGCGGGGGTGGGGCGCTTTTCTGGAGTATTTTCTGAGGCGGGCCGGAGAACATCCGCAGGCGGTTCACGCCCCCCAGTGGCGTTGGTGGGCCGAGCAGTGGCGGATGACCCCGGCCGAAGGGATTTTGGGGTTTCTGTATCGCGCCAACCTGCCGGCCTTGCCGGAGCCGCGGCCGCCAACGAACCTTCCGGTGTCCAAGGTCTTTCACGGCATCGGCGTGGCCAGTCTGCATACCACGTTGCTGGACAGCGCTGATGATGTGCATCTGCTGTTCAAGTCCAGTCCCTTCGGTTCGCAGAGCCATGGACACAACCCTCAAAACAGCTTCCAACTCAATGCGTTTGGGGAAGCGCTGTTGACCACCTGCGTGTACCGCGACCTGCACGGAAGCCCGTTCCATACGCGCTGGGCCTGGAGCACGCGGGCCCACAACGCCGTGCTGGTCGATGGGGAGGGACAGATCCCGCACTCGGCCTCCTCGACGGGCCGGATCACAGCCGCCCTTCTGACGCAAGGATGGGATTACGTCGAGGGCGATGCTCTGGGAGCCTACGGCGGACGGTTGACACGTGCACGACGCAAGCTGTTGTTCTTCAAACCCGACCTCATCGTGCTGTGCGATGATTTGGCGGCACCCCGACCGGCCACGTTCCAGTTCTTGTTGCACGGGCCGAGCCCGTTTGAGGTGGACGCCCGGGCCGGTCGACTCCAACTGGACCGGCCGCGCGCCCGGTTGACCGTGCACTATCTATCACCGGTGCCGTTGCAGTTCCGCCAGTGGGAGGGCTACGAGCCGCCGCCGGAGCGGCCGTTCCCGACCCAATGGCACGTGGAGGCGTCCACGGTAGAGGGGCGCAAACAAATCCAGGTGCTGACCGTGTTGCAGCCGGTCCGGGCCGGCCAAACCCCGCGGTGGAGCCAGATCGAGGGGCTGTGGTCGGAAGAAGCTGCAGGTGCGAGGTTGCGCAGTGACTCAGGAACTCTCTGGATCGCGTTTCGGTTGGCGGACGAGGGTCGAGCGCGCCTGGGCGCGATGGAATTCGAAGGACCTGTATTGGTGCGACACGAGTCGGATTGAGTCTTTGGACGAGTGGCTCGGGCTGGGACGGCTGCCCGATGCGCCGATCGGGCGGAGGGCGGAGAATTCACTTGCCGCTGGAGTGGTGCCCGGCGAACCGGGTGTTTCGCCGTACGGGAAGACGGTGGCGGCTTGCGCGGCAAAATCAGAGGGCCGCTCCGCTCGGAACGAGGCGGCCCTCGGCAAAACCGGCTAAGCTTGGGGACTACCGGAGGCTCTTGCGGCGCAGGCCCCAGAACGCCAGACCCAGCAATCCCAAAGCGACTGTGGAAGGCTCGGGAATCGGGGCGATGATGCCGATCAAAGTCGTGGTGCCACCATTGAAACGGGTGTCGCCATTGGCAGTGAGGTATTTGTCCTCAGGGATGGGCGTCCAGACGCCGTCGTCATCTGTGGCCACACCGATGAGACTAAGGGTCCCGATGCTCCAATACTCGACGCGCCGGATACCATTGGCCAAGTCGTTGGGGACGTAGGCCCCCCAGCGGCCGGCAGTAACGTTGGTGTCCCAAAGGGAACCAGGCGCACCTGCAATGCCGTCGGGCTCGACCCAGGTGGCCCACACGGGCCGACCTGTGCCTTGGACGTTGTCGTACAGCAACACCATGGTTTCGCCAGGGGCACCCATCGACTCGCCCACAAGGAAGGTGGCCTGATTAGCCCCCTCGGCCGTGCCTGGCCCCAACATGAGAAGGGTGCCGGTGGTGTAGAGAATGTGAGTGTTCGCGGTTCCACCGGCACCATCGTTGAGGATCAAGCCGAAGCGGACCTCGTTGCCGACAGAAAAGCGCACATTGGCCGTCGGCTGGAGCGCAAACCAGCCGGAGTACATGCCGGACGCATCGGTGGTGAACTCAGAGTACCGGTTGGCAGTCGCCGATTCATCGTTGGCCAAAAGAGTCCCGGCAAGGCTCTTCTGGGTCGTGTAGCCCTGGATGTAACCCGCGGCGTTGGCCACCGAGTTGATGCCAAAGTAGTTTCCTGCTCCTATGCCGGGGGGAACATTCGTATCACCGGAGACGAAGTAGCGGTACGTGGCATTAGGCAGCAAACCGCTCACAGTGAGCCAAGCGGCCGACGGGGCCCGCAGGGCGGTCGTAGCTCCATTGAGCCCGTAACGAGGCAGGGCCACTTCGGTGATGGTTTGGGCGTCCAGCCTAGTGGCCCACATGACAGCGAGGCACAAGAGTATCCCGGGGGATTTCATGGCGAGTGCGGTTCGCATTTGGTTTATACTTTTTCCGCTACGGCCATCCCGCAAACATCCGCGGAGACAAAGCAAGCCCATAAGCTTCGAAACCCTTCGAGCCGACTCCCGGTAGAGGACCGGAAAGAGCGGCCTTGGTCCATGGCCGCAACGTGCTGCTCCGGGTTGCGCTGTCCGGAATCGCCCTTTGCGCCGGACCGCAAGGCAACACAGTTGGGAAGCAGTCTGCACCGGGAGGTACCGGGCCACACCACCGGCCCGGGGCAGAAACCCGACACTGGACTCGGAACGGCCTGATACTGCCGGGGACACTCGCGGGATTGAGCATGCGAGCGCGTCTGCACAGGGGGACACCCGTCCACGGATCATCGCGGGAGCCCGTGGCCCTATGCCTTGGGCCTCGCAGTCTACTGCCCGGGTGCCTGCTGCCGAGGCGGCTCGCCGCTGCTGTGTGACCAGGGCCGGGGTGGAACCGGGCCCTCCAATTTCAGGCCACGGCGGCTGCGGGTGGGGTTGGCGGCTTTTCATTCCATCGTTGGGACGGGCTGATGCCGCCGCTTTACAACCTGCCCAAGGGCCTGGAAACCCGAGGCCAACTCTCCGCAACGGGATTGCTACGGGCGGCCCAGCGACTATTGTCCGGGCAGAGACGACGGCAAAAGAAGGCACATCGAGGAACAAGGACACCATGTGGGAAGCGATTCATCCTGTGACTGGGCAGGTTGTGCGCCGCGTTCCGGTCATGAGCGGGGAAGAGGTGGAACGTCGAGTGCAAGCGGCGGCCCGCGCGTTCGAGGAATGGCGCCGAAGTACTTGGGAGGAACGAGCGCAGGCTTTACGGGCGCTGGCCAGGGCCCTGCGCACACGTGCGGGCGAGTTGGCACGCTTGATGGCCGAAGAGATGGGCAAGCCGGTGGTGCAGGGGAGGGCCGAGGTCGAGAAGTGCGCATGGGTATGTGAGTTTTATGCGGAGGAGGGGGCCCGCTTTCTGCAGCCGGAACCGGTGGCCACCGACTGGTCGCGCAGCTACGTGGCGTTCCAGCCGTTGGGGCCGATTCTGGGGATCATGCCGTGGAATTTTCCCTTCTGGCAGGTGTTTCGTGCGGCGGCTCCGGCACTGGCCGCCGGCAACGTGTTTTTGTTGAAACATGCCTCGAACGTGCCGGGCTGTGCGCTGGCGATCGAGGAGCTGGCGGTGGCTGCCGGTCTGAGGCCAGGGCTGTTACAGGTGCTGATGGTGGAGTCAGCGCGCGTGGGAACTTTGATCGAGCATCCGGGGATCCGAGGTGTGACCCTGACGGGTAGTGGTCCGGCAGGGCGGGCGGTGGCGGCGCGAGCCGGCGCAGCCCTGAAGAAGACGGTGCTCGAGCTGGGCGGCAGCGATCCTTACGTGGTGTTGGAAGATGCGGATCTGGATCTGGCGGCCGAGACATGCGTGAACGCCCGTCTGATCAACACCGGGCAGAGCTGCATTGCGGCCAAGCGGTTCATCGTGGTGGAGACGGTACACGCGGCCTTCGAAGCCCGGGTGGTGGAACGAATGCGCTTGCGGCAACCGGGCGATCCGTTCCAGGAAGAGACGACGTTGGGACCGTTGGCCCGACGGGACCTGCGGGAGAGCCTGCATTGGCAGGTGGAGCGAAGTTTACAGATGGGCGCGCGGCTGCGCTGTGGCGGGCGGATTCCTGAGGGGCCGGGGGCCTTTTATCCGTGCACGGTCTTGACAGGGGTGCGGCCGGGCATGCCGGTGTTCGACGAGGAGACGTTTGGGCCGGTGGCGGCCATTGTCTCGGCGCGGGATGAGGCCGAGGCGTTGGAATTGGCAAACGGAAGCCCGTTCGGTTTGGGGGCGGCCATTTTCACCCAAGACGTCGAGCGGGGCGAGCGGCTGGCCAGGGAGCATCTGGAGGCCGGGGTCTGCACGGTGAACGACTTTGTGCGATCGGATCCTCGGCTGCCCTTTGGAGGGATCAAGGAATCTGGCTACGGACGGGAACTGGGGCGGATTGGGCTGCGCGAATTCGTGAACATCAAGACGGTCTGCGTGCGTTGAACGAAGGTCCGGTCCAAGGAGCAAGAGGCGCGGGCGGGTAGTGGGCGGGCAGGCCTTGAGTGACGGGAGGCCCGGCTTTGCCTATGCGAAACGGCGTTACAACGGCGGTGGTGGGCGTTGGAAGGCTTGCCGGCTCCGCTTTCAAATGTCCGGTTGGGCCCGTGGTTGGGGGAGGAGCAGCGGACTGTGTTCCCCCGGGCGGGGAACGAGGGGGCCCCGTGTTGGGCCTTCCGGGGTTGCCACCACCGCCGCGCGGGCGGGTGGCGTGGCGATCAGGGTTGCAATCGAGCTCGCCAATACCGTTGCGGCCAGGCGGCATCCATGGGCCAGTCCGAGGTCCAAACGCCGTTCGTTGGCTGATTGGTGGCCGCGGCCACCCAGTGCAGCAGATTGGAGGACACTTCCAGGACGTGAGGCACGCCGGACGGGCCAGTGATCTGGAGCTCCCACCGCGGTGGCTGCGAGCGTGGAACCAGACTGAGACGGGGCGGTTCCAACGGGGCGGGCTCGAACGTGAACAAGGTCAGCGACAAAGGCGGGAAAACGTTCGTGAACACGGGCCCGGCCACGGCGATTTCGAAATGGCTCAGATCCTGAGCGGAGACGGGTGCGTTGGTCCGGGCGGCTTCGTCCTGGGGGATGCCGTAAAACCGCACGACTGCGGGGGAACGGGGTCGGAAGCCGCGCATCTCCAGTTGAGCCGTGAGGGAGACCTGGGAATCCTTGTTCAGGACCAGCACGGTCAGATGGCCGTTGGCGCGACGGGCTGCGTGGACAGCAAGCCACGGATAGTCGGAAGAAGCCTCTACGATGTGGTCGCCGGCGCGCGCGAAGAAGGACATCAACTTGGCCGCATAGAACACCGGGTGACGCGTGGCGGGGCCGTTGATCATGCCCAGGTCTCCGTAAGTGCGCCAGCCGTAGAGGGTGGAGTCAAAGGCGCCCTTGGTGTCCGTGCCGTTGCGCAGGTTCCACCAGACGAAGGCATTGAACTCCGTGCGCATGAGTTGACCCAGGCTGTCGGCGTAGTAGAGGGCATTGACCAAGCTGGTGGACTGCCGGCCCTGGGCGCCGGCGTCGATGTTGTTTTCGGTAACGACCAGTTCGATCTGTTCTCCGCCGGGGCCATAGTAATCCTGAATTTGCCGGCGAAGATCGGCTGCGTCTGACGCCCAATTGCCGGTGGACAACAACGCCATGGGGTCGCTGACCGGGCAATGGAGGGGATTCTCCGGTGTCCATTGCGGGTAATGGTGATGAACCAGAAAGTCCGGTCGGACGCCCAAATTTCGGAGGGCCGTGAGCATCCGCGGGGTCCAGCCGTACCGGGTCTCACCCGTGCGCAGGTTGACGCCGGGATGATCCCGGTAGCCGTTGTCATAACGATCTTCTCCCGGCACCGCCACCACGCCAACCCGGATGGTGGGGTCGACGGCTTTCATTTGCCGGATGTACTCGGCGGCTCGCACCGCGTAGGTGTAGGCGTCGTGGGGCCGTGCATTGGTGTCGTATTCCCACGGACCGTAGCATTCGTTGCCGATTTCCCAGTACCGGATACCGAACCGGTTGATGACGTTGGCGTAGCGCACCCAGGCGGCTGCTTCTTCCGGTGTGCCGCTGCCGTAGTTGACCGTGATAAAAATCTCCGCCTGCATATTGGTGGCCACGCTCATGAACTCGTCGAAGCTGGTGTTCCATTGCCAGGTGTTGGTCCGGGTGCGGTTCGATTGCCAGTGATACTCGTCGGACAGCGACCCGCCGGGGAACCTCAGTGTGGTCATGCCCATTTCGCGCAGCAGGCCCAGGGTGCGGTTCCGTTCCGTGGGGTTGTCGGCAAAGTCGTTGTCCCAAATGACCGGGTTGACGCCGAACCAGCGGTTGTCAGCGATACGAATCACGCGCGAGGCATCCACGGCCATGCGCACCAGCGCTGGCGCGGGTTTGGCTGTGAGGTAGACGTCATCCACGTAAAAGGTGCCGGAAGTGCCGTTGGCCCTGAGCTGGAGGTTGATGCGGTGCAGATTGGTGCTGTTGGCCTTGCCCAGGGCCGACAAAGGCACCGTGTATTGGCGCCACTGATTGGCCCCGAGTGGTGTGGGCAGGGTGTAAGCTGGGCCGGTGCCAGCGGCATCTTCGGCTGTTACCTGGAGTCGCTGTCCGCCGTTGGTCCCGCCATGGGCCCAAAACACAAGGTTTTCGTACAGTCGCGCATCGAAGGGCTCACGGCGGAATGACAGCCCCGGCCATTGGGCGGCATTCCCCGTGGCCCGGATCGCTGCCGTGCCCCGATACACCACGCCGGTTTGCAGCATGTCGCGGTCGATCCAGCTCCAGTCCTCGAATCCGTTGACCAGTCGGTCAGTGTAGATCCAGAGGGGGGCTTGTGCCGAAAGTGCAGAGATCCCAAACAACCAGAGCACAAGCCAGGCCGCGGAAAAGCTGCAACCGCGTGAGAAAAGTGGCCCATTACGACGACTCAAACTCATTGCGATCTCCTTTCTTTTTTTGGCGCCGCTGGAGGTGCCCCGAGCCGGCTCCCCGGTTGGGAGTGTATCCGTTCGAGGAGCCCGGGCCTGCTCGGATCTCCACAAGACTGCCGAAATGAAAGCACGGGACGGTCACCAGCGTAAACCGTCCCGTGTCTGCAATCTCTTGGCCTGCCAATGGCCGATTGGGCTATTGGAGCGGCCGCACCGTGACCGGGCTGCTGGTGCCGGTCTTGGTGGGATCGTCCATGCTGGTGGCGGTGATCCTCCAAGTGCCTTCCGAGCCGAAGTAGACACCCGGGAAGGTCACCGTGCCGTTGACCATTGCGGCATCCGGCGGGAACACGGCTGCGGTGTCATCGCTGCTGAGGCGGATGACGTGCGAGACGCCGCGAACCGGGTACCAGTTGTCGTCGACGGCGTTGACCACCACGTCGAAGGGTGTCCAGGCCATCTGCGGGTCCGGGGTGCCGGTTTTACCGGTGGGCGTGCCCGGGGCAGCGGTTTCACCCGGCAACAGCACCTGCAGCTTGGTGAAGATCCGTTTGCCCAGCGCCAGGAACAGTGAGGGCGAAGTCGGCAGATTCTCCGTGGTCAGGAGGACCTGACGGGCCCCGCCCACGGAGATGGGAGCGCCCACGGCCAGTTCCTGCCATCCTCCGGCCACAAGATTCGTACCGGCCATGACAATGGCGTCAGGGTCCGCCGGCAGGGTCCAGCGGAAACAGTAACGGGCCGTAGCCGGAACCACCTGCACGCCGGCCGGGTTCTCTGCGGCAATCCCCCAAACATCAGAGTTAAGCCCCGAACCCGAGAAGGTGTCATCCAGCGGGCTGGGCACGCCGGTGATCTGCACTCGGCTCAGGATTACGGACTTACCCAGATTGGCGAAGGAGTTGGGCTGGGCACCCACATGGACCGCCACGGGTCCTTGGAAGTATTGGACCCACTCGGCCGGGATGGTGAAGTTGGTCGAAGTGCCGCTGGGGGTGATGATGCTGACATCGGTGTTGTTGTTGAAGACGACCTGCCAGGTGCCTTCGTCGATTTCGCTGTACACGGTGGCCAGGGTGCCGTGTCCCCACAACATGCTGTTGCCGGAGCCCTGGTTCGTTTTGATCATGAAGCGGGCGCTGGCACCGGGACCTGCGCCACCAGAGATCTGGACGAACACGATGTTGGTGCCGTTCCAGTCGATGGCCGAATCGCCCACGCCCCACGGCAGGTTGTCCTGGGTGGGTGCCAGGAAGATGTGAGCTTGGAACCCGTTCCAACCATCTTCGGGCCGCTTCTTGATGGTCACGGCATAGGTGACGGGTCCGGGTGCCCCCACCCAACCGTAGGTGTCGCCGCGCGTGTAAATGCTTTGGCGCTGATACTGACCGGCCCCGGAAGCGATCAGGTTCAACCCGCCGACCGCGGGGGCCACGGAGACGGATGGCGGCGGCGGTGGCGCCACCGCGGCCTGCAGCACCAGGTTGTCAATCCAAAAGGCCACCGTGTGGTTCAAATTGGCGACAGGATCCCAGCGTTTGAACACCAGGGCCGTGGCCTCTTCGATGCCCGCCAGTTGCGGATTGATGGGCACGTCAATGCGCACCCAGCGATTGGAGGCCTCCTCAGGCACAGTAATCGTTCCCAGGGAAACCAAATCCCTACCCTCCCAGTTGGCGCTTTGCGGGTGAATGAAAACGCCCAACCGATCGCCTGATGTGTTGAACACGCTCAGGGGCATGGAAGAGTTCTGACTGTCCCACTTCAGCCAGATCTGCAAATTGGTGAACAACGTGAAGTTGACCGGCCTGCTGTTGTCCCAAGCCCCGCCGCCAAACGACCTCGCGATCAAATAAGTGTGCTGGCCCCGGATGGTATCGGCCGTGATGTAAGCAGCCCCGGAGTTTGGATCTCCTCCGGCATCCTGGCCCGGATCGAAGGTGATGGACCCGTTGCCCCACCAGGTGGACCACCATTGCGCGGGAACACCCGTGTCGAACGTGTCGATGATGTAGTTGGTGTTTTGGGCCCTGGCGGTACCGGCTGTCAGGAGCAGCGCCGTGGCCACGCAGGAAGTCCACAGGAGTCGTTTTTGGATCGCTTTCATAAGAGGTCTCGTTTCAAGGCTCGCAGAAAAGCGGCAACTCGACACAGCGACTTTGCGGCAAGAGGTCGAACCCGGCCTCGGCCCTCAGGCTGTGCCTCGGTGTGCCAGCTTCCATGCGATGTTCCGTCCGTTCTGGGTTTGTCTTGTCCCAAGCTAGCATGGGCCACCCTCCTGTCATGTCCCCAAAATTCATGACACGGGCTCCGCAACGTCCTGCAGCAGATGCGCAGGCACCACAGAGGCCAGACCAGACTGCCCTCCGCGCACCGAAGGAATCCCGACCGAGGAACGAACCGTCCAAACCGGTCGGAGTGCCGTCCTTCCCGAGGAGACGAGCAGCGCTGGATTGTCCGGGTCCAAACTTAACGGGGGGCCAGGTCACGCCGTTGCCGGCGTGTCGTGGTTCTGGTGAGACTGAAGCGTCCAAGGTGTTTTTGAGAGCCTACTGGGACACAGCGCTGCCTGCCTACTGATCGCCTGCGGCCCTCGTGGCTCTGCCTTGACGCCCTTCGCTTGGTGCGCCTGACGGCTGCCGTGAATCGGTCCAGTGGCGAGGGACTTGGCATGACGCCAGGCTTTGCCGAGGAGCGGTCGGCCAGCCAGCAGGACGGCGTATCAGCCGTCCTCAGGTGCACGAACGAATGGTTTTCGATGGATCCGCACCGGATGCCGGTTGCCCTTGGATAGCCAGGTTCTACCCCGGCCCGATGGTAACGATTCGATGGAGGGCCCGGTTCCACCCGGGCCCAGGGACGCCGTGGAACACGTCCCTCCATGTCCGCACGGCGCCTCCGAGGTCGCGAAGCGTTTGGAGTGCGCCAGCTCATAGGTGCTGTGGTTGCCGCAGGCAGGCGGGCTAGTCGGTGCCCTCGGGACTACAGCACGGCGGGGCCATGCGGTCCTCAACCCCCAAAATGACCCAGACGCCCGCTGGCAATCTTCAGTCGCTGTGACGCAAACTTTCGCGAGGCCGCGACCGCATCAGGCCCGCGTGCCAGGGCGGATCCAGAACCACCTCCACCTCCACGTCCGTCACTCCTGGCAAATCCCGCAGGGCCCGGTAGACCCCGGCCACCAACAAGTCCTGCAAGGGACAGCCGGGACTGGTGACGGTCATTCGGATCCGGACGCTGGAATCTTGCAGGTTCAGTTCGTAAATCAGGCCCAGATCCACGATGTTGACGTTCAGCTCGGGGTCGACCACTTGACGCAGGGCACTCCAAATCTGGTCTTCTTTGATCCTCATGGCACGGCTGTGCGGTGGGCTGCGTTATCCAGGGGAACCGGGTTTTTGGAGAAGTAATGGGCTAGCAGGCTGTTGAAAAAAGGGGCTGTTTTTCCAAGGGTGCCTTTCAGGGGGCTGATTTTTCATCCGATTGTGTCTGAGCCAAGCTGTAGGTTGGCCTGCTGGCCCCGGTCCCAGCAGCGCGGGGACCCGCCGCGGCGGCTTATTTCAGCCCGCAGCGGCGCTGGTCAGCCCACCTCGGGCGTTTCACCCACCGGCCGCCAGGCTC
>Ga0209809_1002687_pt1 | contig 12120 bp, 8 predicted proteins | sample YNPMSTMetaG_FD_186172 | JGI IMG/M metagenome (GOLD analysis project Ga0209809, IMG submission 186172) | Anoxygenic and chlorotrophic microbial mat microbial communities from Yellowstone National Park, USA - YNP MS-T MetaG (SPAdes) (version 2) ... | reverse complement strand
CAACTCTTACTAAAACATTCGTAAATATTCCAAATTTTAAAGAAAAATCACAAAGATTATAGATACTGTTAATTTCAGATTACAAAGTAAAAACATGACTATTTAATTAGCTGTAGCTTTCAAGTTCTAGAATGAAAATTGTTTTTTGATTTAAAATCCGTATAAAATCGTTGTTTTTGGCGAGCCCGAGCGAAGCGAGGGCGAGGCAATACCTTCTCAAAACTCCAAAATTGTAAATTGGCGGTGGGGGTGGGATTCGAACCCACAAGGCCGTAAAGGCCACCGGTTCTCGAGACCGGCGCAATCCCAGTTCTGCCACCCCACCTTCTCAGTAAATTTCATTTTATAAAAAAAATATGCTATAATTAATTATAACCTCCAATTTGGAGGTTTTTAAAATGCCTAAAAATTAAAATATTTTACAAGGTCAGAAGAATTAAAAAATTTACAAAATCCAAACAATGGATAGTTCGATATCGAAAATTGTTGTTATTTTAACAACCTTTCTCTTTGTATCAGCCTATGCTTTTTCTCCCGCAGAAACCCTTACAACCAATCTTGAAAAAATACAATACAGCAAAGATCAATTTCTAAAACCAAAAATAATAAAAAAAACAATGATAATGACAATAACAGGATATTCTTCTTCTGAAGATGAAACAGACGAAACTCCTTTAATTACTGCATACAATACTTACACAAGAGAAGGTATAGCAGCTTCAAATATTTTACCTTTTGGCACAAAAATAAGAATACCCTCTCTTTTTGGAGACAAAATTTTTATTATAGAAGATAAAATGAACCCAAGATATAAAGAGAACCTTGACATTTGGTTTAATTCAAAAGAAGAGGCACTGGATTTTGGTATTCACTATGATGTTTTGGTTGAGATTTTAGAATAGTTTTTTAAAGCTTCTAAAAAAACCGCTTTTTCATCCCAAGGCAAAACTTTATCCTCATAGACAATAGAGGGCTCTGCTCCTTTACCAATTGAAACAACAACATCACCTTTTTGAGCATTTTCTATTAACCTAAAAATTGCTTCCCTTCTGTCAGGTATGATTTCAACAGGTTTTTCTATTTCAAACTCAGATAAATATCTTTTTACACCCATTTCTATTGATCTCAAAATTTCATTAGGATCTTCATAAAAAGGATCTTCGTCTGTGATAACAATATAATTGCAATATTTTGCCGCTATCTCCCCAATAACCGGCCTTTTCCATTTATCTCTTAAGCCGCCTGCTGAACCAATAAGACACAACATTCTTTTGGGCTTAAAAATTGTACCTATTGTTTTGTAAAGCTCCTCTATAGAAACAGGTGTATGAGCATAATCAATAATTACCTTAAAACCTTTTGCTGATATAACATCCATCCTACCTGGCAAACCTTTAAAATTTTCCACAAAGTTATCAAGATTATTAACAGGCAAATTCAAAGATTTCATTACTGCAAAGGCTGCTAAAAGATTATATAAGAAAGTCTTTGATTGAACAGGAGAGTGAAACTTTTTATTATCTAAAACAAAATCCAACCCTTTGCTTGTAATTTTATAAAGACCTGGTTTAACAACAAATCTTACCTCTCCTAAAACAGATTCTAAACTAAAAGAAATTTTTTGTTCTGCTCTAAATGATAAAAAGTAATCACTTTCAAAATCATCGCCATTTACTATAATTGTTTTTTTTACTCTTTGGCCTCTTAAATTTTTTCTTACCTTACTTTTTGATAGAGCATAAAAAAGCTTTCCCTTAGCCTTTTTATAATTTTCATAAGAACCATGATGCTCGATATGCTCAGGATGTAAATTTAAAAAAACAGCTACATCAAAATCAATAAAACAATGGCGATGTTGGATTAAACCCTCAGAAGTTACTTCTATTACAGCAACCTCGCATTTTTCATCTACTGCTTGATTCAGAAATTTCTGCAAAAAACCACGCCCCGGCATCGTCAAACGTGATTTATTTTCTATTTTTTTCTCTCCTATTAAAAATAGGTCAGAAGAAGACATAGCAGCTTTTATACCTTGTTCTTTCAAAAAAGAATATATCAGATAACAAACAGTACTCTTGCCTTTTGTTCCAGTTACACCAATAACAACTATCTTCTTAGACGGAAATTTATAAAAAACAGCAGAAAAAAAACCTAAAAGATAATGATAAAAAGACACTAAAAAACTAGGTATAAATTTTTTAAATCTTTTTTTAAAAACACTATAAAAATTTCTCATTCTTAAGACTTATATTTTTGATTTGCGACTGAATATAAAATCTAATTGAATCATATCTGTCTACTCCTTTTTTGGGAAAAATACCGTAAACATTTTGATTATTATATATATTAACATAACCGGAAGAAAAAAAACCTGAATTTAAGTCAACTAAAATGGGCACTATTTCTGGATTATTTAGATCTTTAATTTTTAAAAAAAGTTTTAAAAAATAATTTTTATCTAAGTTGCTTTCCCAATGATATTTATTATCGTTTAAGAATTTTAATAAAGCTATTTTTTCGGAAACAGGTAAAGAAAAAATCTTATTTTTTAAAGCAGAAAGAAAATCAATTTGATTTTTTATCCTAAAAAAATCTCCATCTTTATTAAACCTAGATCTTAAAACTAATTCAGCTAAATAACTGTCTATCTTTTTTTTACCAGGAGAAATGGTAAAATAAGAAACCGCATCTGTTATAGGTTCTTTAATAACCATTTCTACGCCACCTACTTTATCCACTAACTTTAATACTAAATATAAGTCATAGGCAATATAATTTTTAATATCCAGTCCTGTTATTTCAGAAACTTTTTTAAGCAAAAGAAGTTGTTTTTTTTCTGGATAAAGAGAATTAATTTTAACGAAGTTTTTATTGTCATCTAAAACTATTAAATCTCTAGGAACAGGTATTAAAAAAACTTTATTATTTTTAAAATCAAAATAAACAACCATAATTGAATCAGTATTTTCTGAACCAATATACCCAGGCCCAGGCTTGCCAAGTAAAAGTAGGGCTAAAGTGTCATTCTTAAAAGAAGAATTAATATCAGAAATTAACCAAGTTTTTGGGGAATAATAAAACAATAAAATCATTGCCATTAGAAAAGCTATAAATATAGCCAAAAAAACAAGGATATTCTTTTTTACCATTTTTAATCTTTATCTAATTATTTGGAATTTAAGCTTTTTATCAAAATCAATATAAATCTTTTGACCTCTTTTTAGCTTCTCTTTTAAAATAAATTCTAAAATCATAGGCTTGATTTCAAAATTTATTTTATCAACCATTGTTTTAGCACCCCCTATAGAATTAAAAGAAAATTCTAAAATTTCATTTTTAACTCTTTCTGAAAACTCAAAAACAACACCGTATCTTAAAAAAATATCAATGCTTAAATTATCTAACTTTTTTTCTAAAATTTCTCTTAAGTCTTCATTTTCTAAGGATTTAAAAATAATTATATCATCAAATCTATTTATGACCCAATCGGGCAAAAAAGAAGAAATCTTATTCTTTATTTCATTTTTTATAAAATCCTTAGTTAAATTTCTATCAAAACAATCTTTAATATAACCTGAAAACAACGAAGTTGAACAAATTACTAAGAAATTTGACAAATCAATTTTTCTGCCAAAATCATCATTTAAGCAATTTTCTTCTAAAAAATTTTTTATACAATGCCAAAAATTTAAATCGGAAAGTTCTATATTTTTAATAAATATCAAAGAAGAGTTATTTATTTTTATAAAATTAACAACCTTGTCGTTTATTGGTTTGCTGCCATATTCTTTCATATCCAAAAATAAAACATTTTTTTGTCCTCCGTAAAAAATATTAGCCAAACTTTTAACCACTTCAGTTTTGCCTACTCCTTTAGGCCCTATAAAAAGATAAAAACCAATCCTTGGGGAATTTTTTATGAAAAATTTTCTCAATTTAAAAACAATTTCTTCCAAAGCTTCTTTCTGGTTTACAATTTGGTTTGAAAGAAGTTTTTTAAAAGAAAGTGCCTTTTCTTTTTCTAAAGATATTCTCTTTTTTAACGATAAATTAATTTTAGATGCTAAAATTTCTGAAACAAATTCTTTGTTAATATAATTTATTTTATTTTTTTTAGCTAAATAAACAATTTCTTTAAATAAATTATTGTTAAATTTTATAAACTGAGATGGCCTTAAAAAATCTTTATAAAAATTAAAAATTAAAAACAAAGATTCTAATTGGAAAGATATTTTCTGTTTTCTTTGAGTTGACAAATCTTTAAAAATTAAAAAATAAAAAAGATCTTGTAATTTAAATTGAGATATTTTTATTTTGTTGAAATTAACCAAAAAATGCTCAAATTTCTTTAATTTAGAATAATTTGATGTTGAAAAACTTATAATCAAAGGCGAACGTAAAAACAAAAATAATTTCTCAAAACAAGAAGCAATTTCTGATTTATTTTTTAAAAAAATCTCTTTATTGATAGAAAAATAAAAAAAAATATTTGGTTTTTTTGAAATTTTTGAAAAAAAAGATTGTAGTATATAATCCATTTCAGAAGAATAATTTAACAAAATATAATCTAAATTAACATTCAAAATCTTATAATTATAAAATTCTTTTTCAACCATATAATTATTTAAAATCCATAAAACTTGATAAATTGGATAATCTTGAAGATTTTGTTCTTGAGAAATTAAAAGGACGTTTTCTTTCCTTACTAAAAATTTAAACAAATTTTTAACTGAAAATGAATTATAAGATAAAAAAGATAAATCATTTTTATCAAGCGGTAAATTTAAAAAACTAAAAGAATTCCAAATAAATCTTAAAAAATTAGATCTTCTTTTTTTATCTAAAAAAAACCAAAAAGGTAAAAAAAATCTTAAATAATCTAATCGTAAAAAAAATCTATTCAAAAACCATCTAATCTTAAAAACATAAATCTCTTTGGAAAATGCTGCTTTTAAACAAGTTGCTAAAATTTCTTCTTTTTTAATATCAAATTTATCTAAAATTTTTCCAATTTCTAATCCTCCAGAATATACAAGGCCACAAAAAAGAAAATAAATATCAATTCTCGGATATTTAACTCTTTTGGCAATTTTAAAAGCTGAAACCAAAATTGGAAGATAATCTCTATAATCTGGTTCCTTGATTAACGAAGCTTCTTTTAAAAGATCTGAATAACAAACACCCATATTTAAAAACAACTTTTGTATTTTTTTTTCTTTTAAAAATCTAATAAATAAAAAAATATAAAAATTTTTAATTTTCAAAATTTTAAATCGAGCTAAAGACTCAATAAAAAAAAACAAATACGAATATGTCAAGTATTCACTTAGATTAAATTTGCCTTTATATAAAAAAGGTATTCTCTTTTTAGAAGATTGACTTATAAAATAAAAAATAATAATCATTAAACACAAAAAAAGGGGAAGAAGCCTAAGTTTTCCTGCTTCTTTAAAAAAAATAAGCCAAAAAGAAAAAATAAAAGCCAAAAATAAAAAAACGTCTTTTAAGATTTTAATAAAAATAATCAAGTAAGGATTCAGCTTAAGAATTTTATTTTCAAAATAAAAATCCATTTTTAAAATAAAGTTTTATTTATTTTTGTTTTAGTTAAATCAGCATCTTCGTCAATTTCAATTAAAACCTTTCCATACTCTCCATCATATCCAGGATCAAGAATAACCTCTTCTTTTTCTATTTTAACCAAGGCTTTATAAACCAAAGGATCATATTTTAAAATTTCTTCTTTATTAACATTTCCCACTAAAATATCAAGTTCTGGACCAAATTTTTTAACCAAGTCTAAATATTTATCAAATATTTTTTTTGAAGAAACATTAGATTTAAAAATTTCAGCTAATACTTCTATCAAAGGAGGCGTTCTTTTAAAAGGAGGTCTTTGTGGGTCTATAAAATCCTTTTTCCTTTTTGACAATTCTTCTACCCTGGACATAACACCTAAAGTAACTTTTTTTTGGCAAATTGGACATAAAAAATTATTAGCCCTAGATTCCTCTGGAGAAAATCTAATTTTGCAAAGTCGGTGACCATCGTAATGATATTTGCCCTCTTCTGGAAAAAATTCAACAGTCATTAAGATTTTATTATTCTCATTTTCTCCTTTTAAGGCTTTGTATATATTAATATATGTTAATTTTTCTAACTCAAAAAGAGTTGCTTCTCTTCCAATTCTATTAACTGAAGGAGAATGAGCGTCTGAAAAAGAGACTATAGAAAAATTATCAAGTTCAGGTATTCTCCAATTCATATTAGGATCAGAACTTAAACCTGTTTCAACCGCGGAAATTAAATTTGTCAAGTCATCAAAAGCTTCGTATATAGAATTAAACCCCGACATTGAACCGTATAAAGAAAACCAAGGTGTCCAAATGTGAGCAGGAATAAAAATAGCTTTGTCATATATATCAAAAAGCATTTTTAAAACATCTTTAACATCTAATCCTAAAATTGGTCTTCCATCTGAGGAAAGATTAGCGTATAAAGAAAGTTTTTTATTAAACTTTTCAACTAATTCTAATTTAGGTAGAATAATTAAATAATGAATTCTTTTAACCTCCCCTTTTCTTGAAAAAATAGAACTTAATTCTCCTCCTAAAAGAAAGAAAACGTTTGATTTGCTACCTTTTAACTTATAAACACCTTCTTCGGCTTCTTCTAATTTAGAAGATATCTCTTTAAACCATAAAGGATGAGTAATATCTCCTGTAATTACAAGACCAAGCCCTTTTAAAGAAGAAAAATAATCAACATTTTCCAAATCCAAATTTTTAGAACACGCCCTTGAATATTTGGAATGAAGATGTAAATCTGCAAAAATTCTCATCTAATAATTATAACCAATTTTAAAAAACATTAGCTCCTATAGCTTCTTTTATATTTTTGAAACCATCTTTTTTTAATAATTTAGAGATCTCATAATTAATCTGACCAATAAGCTGGGGTCCTTTAAAAATCATTCCTGTAATAAGCTGAACTAATGAGGCTCCCAATTTTATCTTTTTGTAAGCATCATAACCTGAAAAAATACCTCCGGTACCTATTAAAATAAATTCGCCTTTGGTTTTTTTAAATACATACTCAAGCATTCTATTTGAAATCTCCCAAACAGCTTTACCAGATAATCCTCCTTTTCCTTTAAAAATTTTTTTAAATTCATTTTTGTTTAAAAAAGCAGTTTCATAATTTTTTGTCAAATTAGAAATAATAAATCCGTTAATCTTATAATGTTTGGCAATTTCAACAATTTCATCAACTTCTTTAAAAGATAAATCCGGAGAAATTTTTAAAAAAATTGGTTGTTTAATATCTAATTTTCTGGTCTCAGAAAGTAATTTATCTAAATTTTGAGGTTGACAAAATTTTTCTTTTTCATAGATATTAGGGCAGCTAACATTTAAAACCAAGTATTCTCCTAAATTTTTAAACAATCTTAAAGATTTTAAATAATCTTCAATAGCCCCGTTTATATCAACAGTTTTATCTGAATTTGTTTTGGCCAAACTAATTCCCAAAGGAATATCTATTTTTACTTTTTTTAGTCTTTGATAAATTTCTTCTGCTCCTTTATTTTTTAATCCATAAAAAACAATAAGGCTGTTAGATTTAGGCAATCTCCATAAACGAGGAGGTGGATTACCTTCGCAAGGAAATCCTGTGATTGAACCAATTTCTATAAAACCAAAGCCTAAATTTTGTAAAAATTCCAAGGCTTCTCCATTTTTATCAAAACCTGCAGCCAGTCCTAAAGGATTTTTAAATTCTATACCTAAAATGTTTTGTCTTAAAATATCGTCTTGATAAGAAAAAAGATGTTTTATAATTTTTTTTGAAACAAATGAATTTCCTAATAAATAACACAAATATATAGTTTTATCATGAACTTTTTCTGGATCAATTCTAAAAAGGATTGGCTTTATTATAAAAATATAAAATAACTCTATTAATTTTCTTACTTTTTCTCTCATTAACTATTTTAAAAAAATCAAAAATCCTGCCACTAAAGAAAAAAAAGCAATTAACAAAACTGCTCCCGCAGAAGTATCTTTAATTTTTTTTATATGAGGGTCAAAACTTTTCTCAGAAATATGATCTGTTAAAAGTTCTATTGAAGTATTTAAAAGCTCTAAAGACAATACAAGTCCCATTAAAATAATTAAAGCAAGCCATTTTTCTAAAGAAATTCTAAAATAAAAACCTAAAAAAATAGCACAAAAAGAAAATAAAATCATAATCTTTATATTTCTCTGATTTAAAACAGAATATTTTATTCCTTCATATGCATTTTTAAAACTTTGATATAAGGTTTTATTTTTCATTATAATGTCGGGATGGCGGGGCTCGAACCCGCAACCTCCAGCACCCCATGCTGGTGCGCTAACCATTTGCGCTACATCCCGACTTTTAAATTAAATATTTTAATTATATTTTAAATATTTATATTTAGAAAATTTAAAACTTTATTGAATTCATCAAAAAAAATCAAAAAAAAATCTTTTTTAGATAACAATTAAAATTAATGAAAACAAAAAAATTTCTCTTATACAAATCAAAATAGATAGTAAATCAATTTTGTGGAGGTGGGGGGAGTCGAACCCCCATCAGAAGAAAAAACTTAAAAGAGGCTCTCCTGGCGCAGCTAGTTTTAATTTTTTCTCCTTTAAAGATTAAACTAGCAAAAATCTTTAAAGGATAGGTTTCTTGATTTCGTCTTTGATTCCGAAACCAAAAATCAAAGACTATCGGTGAAAACCTTAGCCCCTAAAGATCTCACCGAAAAGATCTTTAGAGACCGCTCTTACGAAAGAGCAAAGACTGGAGTTCTGTTTGCACTTATTTTAGCTGTTAAGGTTGCTAACCTGCCAGCTCCTCTTTTAGTTTTTTCTTCTTCTACCACCCTTTCACCCCCTTTTTATAAATTATATCAAAAATTTAAACTTTTTCAATTTTTTAGAATTATAAAAAAATCTAAATTTTTACTGTTTACGTTGCTGATCTTTAAGATTTTAATTTTAAAATTAATTTATTAAACCAGTAACTCTTTCAACTTCTTCAATGCTTGTTATTTTAAATAAAGCCTTTATTAAACCATCCTGTTGCAAACTGACAAAATTATCTGAAACAGCTTCATATATTTCTGCTTCTGAAGGGTTTTTTTCTATAATCGATTCTAATTTTTTATTAATGCTTAAAAGTTCAAAAATTGCCAGTCTTCCTTTATAACCCAATCCTAAACATTTCTGACACCCTTTAGGTTTAAGCAAAGAAAAATTATTTAAATCAATATCTTTTAAATTGACGCGCGAAGGAAGATCTTTTAACTTATTTTTAATTTTTTCTTTTAAATCATCTTCAGGAGTATATTCTATTGCACAATAAGGACAAATTTTTCTTAACAATCTTTGAGCAATAACCAGTCTTAAAGCTGGAGGAATAAGCTGAGGATCAACTCCTAAACTTATAAGTCTTGGTATAGCGCCTAAAGCATCATTTGTATGTAAAGTTGATAAAACTAAATGTCCAGTCAAAGAAGCTTGAACGGCTATTTGAGCTGTTTCTTTATCTCTTATTTCACCAACCAAAATAATATCTGGATCATGTCTTAAAAAAGACCTTAAAGCGTTAGAAAAAGTAAAGCCGCTTTCTTCATTAACCTGGCTTTGACTTATACCTTCTATTTTATATTCAACAGGATCTTCTATGGTTAAAATTTTTAATTCTGGTTTTTTTATTTTAATTAAAACTGAATATAAAGTAGTTGTTTTACCAGAACCAGTTGGACCTGTGTTTAAGATTAAACCATTAGGCGAATAAATTGCTTGATTTAAAATTTTTAAATCATCTTCCCTTAATCCCAGAGATTCGAGTTCTACAGCTACTGAACTTAATTTTAATATTCTGCAAACAATAGATTCATCTTTTGTAGACGGAACAGAGGAAACTCTTATATCTATTTTTTGCCCTTCGTAGTTTAAAGAAAATCTTCCGTCCTGAGGTTTGTTATAAACATTTATTTTCATGCCAGATAAAATTTTAATTCTATTTTTAAGCAAAGGGTAAATATTTAAAGGAAAGCTAAAAATATCATACAATATTCCGTCTATTCTAAAGCGAACAAAAACTTTGTCTTCATAAGGTTCAAAATGAATATCAGAAGAATCAAATTTAATTGCTCCACCAAAAACATAGTCTAAAATTAAAAAAGGATCAGATAAAGAAAGTTGAGACAAAGATAAAGATAACTCTTCTTTTGTATTAACTTTATTTTTAATGTAGTTAAGTATTTCAGAATTAATTTCAAAGATTGACAAATAGCTTATTTTTTTATCTGGTAAAAAATTGTATTCATTTAGTCCTGTTTGAAAACTTTCGTCTGAAATAATAGCTGTTTTAACTTTAAATCCTTTTTTTTCTAAATCCTCTTTCAAATCTTTAAAATTTTGATTATAAGGGTCAACTACTCCTAAAAGAATATCTTTATTATTAATTTTTATTGGTATAGATTTAGTTTTTTTAGCCCAATCTATTGGGACTTTATCCAATGCCTCTATTTCTGGCCTAAAAAACTGAAGATTAAAATAAGGTAAATTTAAAGCGCTAGCCAATTCTTTTGCTATTCTTTCACTATCTGATTGAAATTCTTCAAACTCTTTTTCCATTTATAATTAATATTATAATAATGAAAATAAATTTTTTAAAATATTTCTTGGTCTTTGTTTTTCTTATTTTTAGCTTTTTTTTATTTCTTATTACTATCCAAAATCTTTATCTACCTGATGTAAATTTAATAGGAGAAAAAATTACAAGCGGCGGTATTGAAATATACGATAGAACCGGGGAAATTTTGTTAGCTAAAATTGGACTAAGAAGATCTTGGATTAACTTTGAAGATATTCCCCCTCTTTTAATTAAAACAGTTTTAATAGCTGAAGATAGAAATTTTTATAAACATAAAGGATTTAGCCTTGAAGGGATCTTAAGGTCTGTTTATTTAAATTTAATAAACAAAGAGTTAAAATATGGTGGATCAACAATTACCCAGCAATTAGTTAGAAATTTATTTTTATCTAAAGAAAAAACAATATTAAGAAAGATAAATGAAATTTTTTTAGCAATCAAATTAGAAAAAAAATATTCTAAAAATCAAATCTTGACATATTATTTAAACTCAATTTATTATGGGGAAGGAAATATTGGGATAAGAGCAGCTTCTGAATATTATTTTGATAAAAATCTAAAAGATTTAAACTTATCAGAAATGGCTATTTTGGCTTCTATTCCTAAAGCACCGCTTCTTTATTCTCCAACAAGCAAAGAAAATATTAAACGTTTAAAAAAACGACGGGATTATATTCTGGAAAACTTAAAAAATGAAAAAATTATAACAGAAGAACAATATCAGCAAGCAATTAAACAAGAAATAAAAATAACAAACTTAAAATATGCTGGTATGATTGCTCCTCATTTTGTTATAGAAACTATATCTTTCTTAAAAAAAATATTTCCTAATGAAAATTTAGAAGAAGTTAATGCTAAAGTTATAACCACTCTTGATTATGATTTACAAAAAATAGCAGAAAAGGCAGTTATTGATGGAGCAGAAAGAAATAAAACCAAATATGGAGGATCTAACGCAGCCATGATGGTTATTAACCCAAAAACAGGAGAAATTTTAGCTTTAGTTGGATCAAAAAATTTTTTTGATGAATCAATTGATGGCCAGGTAAATGTACCTTTTAGATTAAGGCAACCAGGTTCAGCTTTCAAGCCAATATCTTATGCAGCTTTATTTGAACTTGGTTATCCAGATAAAACAATAGTTTTTGATGTACCCACTAATTTTGGTAATTATAGACCCAAAAATTTTGATAAAAAATTTAAGGGGCCTATAACTTTAAGGCAAGCCTTAGCAGAGTCAAGAAATATTCCTGCTATTAAAGTTTTTTATTTGGCTATTCCTGAAAGAGTAGTTGAATTGGCAAAAAAAGTTGGAATGGATTATCTTAAAAATTGGCAAAGTTATGGACTTTCAATGGCTTTAGGAACAGCAGAAGTAAAAATGGCTGATTTAATAAAATTCTACGGAGCTTTAGCTAATGATGGTTT
>Ga0209809_1002682_pt1 | contig 12125 bp, 14 predicted proteins | sample YNPMSTMetaG_FD_186172 | JGI IMG/M metagenome (GOLD analysis project Ga0209809, IMG submission 186172) | Anoxygenic and chlorotrophic microbial mat microbial communities from Yellowstone National Park, USA - YNP MS-T MetaG (SPAdes) (version 2) ... | reverse complement strand
CGTTGAAACAAGCGCAAGTCCAAACTGAACTGGATAAAAATTTTCAGGGTCTTTAACCTTTATTAAAATTCCGTTGCAGGTCTGATTTTCAAACTTTGGATTGATACTCATTCCCGGAATATCAACCGGAACAAACTGAACGGTTTGAATATCAACAGAATTAAAATTTAATTTTTTTAATTCTTCTATTAATTCATGATTATTTATAAAGGGTGCACCAATTTGCAAAAAAGGTGAGTGAGTTCCTCTACCTTCTGAAATATTTGTTGCTTCAAACAGGCAAGTTCCGGGATAAACTAAAGCAGTTTCGAGCTTTACAATGTTTGGCGAAGGTTTAATCCAATTTAGTTCAGTTTTATCAAAGAGTTGATTCCTTTTCCAGTTTTCCATTTGAAGAACAATTAAATCAGCTCGAATATTTTTTTCACTTTCAATTAAATCGTTAAAGTAAAGAGCAAGTTCACCAATTGTCATTCCGTGTTGAACAGGAATTGGAGCAATACCAACAAATGATTTGAATTCCTGTTTTAAAATAGGACCATCAACTTTATCGCCGCCAATTGGATTTGGTCTATCACACACAATGAACTGAATCTTATTTTCGGCTGCTGATTCCAAACACAGATAAAGAGTTGAAATGTAAGTGTAAAATCTTGCACCAACATCCTGAATATCAAATATCAAAACATCAATTCCTTTAAGCATTTCTGAAGTTGGTTTATTTGTTATTCCGTAAAGTGAATAAACTTTAATTCCAGTTCTTTCATCAATTGAAGTTTCAATCTTTTCGCCGGCAGGCGCATCTCCTCTGAAACCATGCTCAGGTCCGAAAGCAGAAATGATTTTAACTTTTTTTGTTTTAAAGAGATAATCAATTAAATGTTCGCCATTTTCTAAAACACTTGAGTGATTTGCAATTACTCCGATATTTTTGCTTTCGATTAAATAAAAATATTCCTTGATTAATTTATCATTACCTAAACGAACTTTTGATTGAATAAAGCTTGCTGATAAAAAAATAATTAAAAAGATTAAAGCTAATTTTCTCATTCTGATTTCCAGAATTTAAATAATGTCCAAGCAGATATTGTCATTCCATCCCAGATTTTGTTTTCTTTAATCAAGGCGTCAATTTCTTCTTCGCTCAAAAAGTGAATTAAAAATTCTTCTGTTTCATCAGGAGTTGAAATCTTTTTTTGAAGATTTTCAGTGAAAAAAACAGAGCATATTTCATCAGCTACACCATTATAAGGTGAGAAGAACCCGATTTTAATTAAGTTGTCTGATGTAAAATTGGTCTCTTCTTCAAGTTCTTTTCTGGCATTTGTAATTTCATCGAGACCATCTTCAATTGAACCGCATGGGAACTCAATACTGAACATCTCATTCAGATAGCGATATTGCTCAACTAATATGAATTTATCATTCAACTTAGGAATAATCATTGTCGAACCTTCAGTATGAACATAATGATATTCGTTGACTTTTCCATTTCCTAAATCAAATGTATCGAGACAATATGTCCAGTATTTATTTTTATGTAGAACTTTCGATGAAATTTTCTGCCAGCGTTTCATTTTTTATCCTAAGAGTTCATCCCTCGAGAAGAAATGATTGATTTCTTTTATTGCATTTTCAGGAGAGTCACTTCCGTGAACTATATTTTCCTGAACATTTGTTGCATAAAGTTTCCTAATTGTTCCTTCTTCAGCTTTTGCTGGGTCTGTAGCTCCAATTAATTTTCTGAAATCTTCAACTGCATTTTCTTTTTCCAGAACCATTGGGACACAGAATCCGGAAGTCATATATTCAATTAAATCATTAAAGAAAGGTCTTTCTTTGTGAACTTCATAAAAACCGCGGGCACTTTCTTTCGAAAGACGAATCATTTTCATTCCAATAATTTTAAATCCCGCAGATTCAATTTTTTCAATTACTTTTCCAATTAAATTTTTTTGAACGCAATCGGGCTTAAGTATAGCCAGTGTTCTTTCCAATTTTTACTCCTCACTTTTTTGTTTTTGATTTTACTTTTTGAATTCGCTTAGTTGACTTTTTCGTAGATAATTTTTTGATTTTAGAAATACTTTGCTTTTTTGATTTAATTTTTTCAAGAACCTTTTTCACAGTTATTCCAATTTCGGCGGGGCTTTCCACAACGGTAATGCCTGCATTTCGCATTGCTTCCATTTTCTCAAAGGCGGTTCCTTTTCCACCAGAAATGATTGCGCCGGCGTGTCCCATTCTTCTTCCTGGCGGTGCAGTTCTTCCTGCGATAAATCCAATTACTGGTTTCTTAACAAATTTTTTAATGTAGAATGCGGCGTCTTCTTCAGCGGTTCCTCCAATTTCACCAATAATTACAATTGCTTCAGTGTTTTTATCTTCATTGAACAATTTAATAATGTCGATAAAGCTGGAACCAATTACCGGGTCACCACCAATTCCAACACAGGTTGACTGACCTATTCCAAGGTCGGTTAATTGTTTAACTGCTTCATAAGTTAGAGTTCCACTTCTCGAAACAATTCCAACTTTTCCTTTCTTGTGAATAAAGCCGGGCATAATTCCAACTTTACATTCGCCAGGTGAAATTACTCCAGGACAATTAGGTCCAATCAATCTAACATTCATATCTTTTATTACATCGTAAACTTTTACCATATCTTTTGCTGGAATGCCTTCGGTAATGCAAACGATAACTTTAATTCCAGCAAATGCGGCCTCTAAAATTGCATCGGGTGCAAATTGTGGCGGAACAAAAATCACAGAAGTATCAGCACCAGTTTTCTTTACAGCTTCTTCAACAGTGTTAAAAATCGGGACACCATTGAAAGTCATTCCACCTTTTCCGGGAACTACACCAGCTACAATATTTGTCCCGTATTCAATCATTTGAGTTGTGTGGAAAGAACCTTCACTTCCAGTAATTCCCTGAACAAGAACTTTTGATTTTTTGTTAACTAGAATGCTCATAATTCAATCCCTATATTTTTTCTGGATGAAATTTTTTTCGATGAAATGAGAAACCTGTAATATTAAATCTTCTCTAAAGTGATTAGCCATCAATTGCATTCCAATGGGTAAATTTTTTGAATCAAATCCAATTGGAACATTCATAGCAGGAATGCCAGCGAGATTTGCTGAAGTAGTAAAGATATCGCTCAAATACATTGAAAGTGGGTCATCAACCTTCTCGCCGAGTTTAAATGCAGTAGTTGGAGTTGTTGGTGAAATTATTAAATCAACTTTTTGAAATGCTTGAAGAAAATCATTTTGAATTAATCGTCTAACTTTCTGAGCTTTTCTATAATAAGCTTCGTAATAGCCGGCAGATAGAACAAATGTACCTAACATTATTCGTCTTTTTACTTCTGTTCCAAAATATTCATCTCTTGTTAGGGTATACATATCTTTTAATGAAAGTGGTTCACTAATTCGACTTCCATACTTCACTCCATCGTATCTCGAAAGATTTGAAGAAGCTTCTGCAGTTGTGAGCAAATAATAATCAGCAATTGAATATTCAAGATGTGGAAGAGAAATTTCTACACACTCAAAAGAATTTGATTTGAGAAAATCTATACACTCAAAAATTTTTGATTTGATTTCTTCATCCAATCCTTCCTTAAAAAATTCGATTGGTAAACCTATGATAATTTTCTCAGGCGTTCGTGAAATTAATTCAGAAAAATTTGGAATGGGTAAATTTGAACTTGTGCTGTCTTTTACATCATAACCAGAAATAACTTCCATAACTTTTGCGATTGTCTCTGTGTCTTTTGTAATTGGTCCGATACAATCAAACGACGATGCAAAAGCAACAAGTCCATATCTTGAAACTCGTCCGTAAGTAGGTTTTAATCCAAATACACCACAAAACGCAGCCGGTTGACGAATTGAACCACCTGTATCTGAACCGAGAGCGACATCACACATTTTCTTAGCAACTGCTACTGCGGAACCACCACTTGAACCGCCGGGAACTCGAGTCTCATCATAAGGATTTTTAACGGGGCCGAAGGCAGAGTTCTCATTTGAAGAGCCCATTGCAAATTCATCTAAATTAGTTTTGCCTATTATAATTCCATCTTCTTTCAAAATTTTTTCAATAACAGTTGAATTATAAATCGACACAAAGTTTTCTAAAATTCTGGAGCCGCAGGTGAGTTTCTTTCCTTTAATTGCGATATTGTCTTTAACAGCGAAAACTAATCCGGCGAGTTTTCCTAAATTTTCACCAGAAGAAAATTTCTGGTCAAGTTCAGAAGCTCTTTGTAATACTTCTTCTTCAAAAACCTGAAGAAAAGCATTGAGATGATTAAAATTGTTTATGTTCTCAAGATAATGTTGAACTTTAGCCTGAATGCTCACTTTCAAAAATCCACAACTCGATTAGTTCTTCTCATCTGATTTTTCTTTTTTCGGTTCAATCTTATCAGGTTCTTGTTTTATTTCTTCTTCAACATCTCTCATTGCTTTTTTGAATTCGCGAATCCCTTTGCCGAGTCCTTGAGCAAGTTCAGGTATCTTTTTGGCGCCAAAAAGAATTAAGACAACAAGCAAGATTAGAATTATTTCACCTGTTCCGATATTTCCAAACATTTTTAATCTCCTTTAATTATTTAAGATTGATTTAAATATTTTGATACCATCAGTATTTTGAAGAATTGATTCACCACATCTTTCGGGATGGGGCATCAATCCAAAAACATTTCCTTCCTTATTACAAATCCCAGCTATGTTATCAACTGAACCATTGGGATTAGATTTCTCAGTAATATTACCATATTCGTCGCAGTATTTCAAAACAATCTGATTGTTATCGTAAAGCTCTTTTAGTCCATCTTCGTCAATGATAAAATTTCCTTCACCATGAGCAATTGGAAAAGTTATAATTTCATTTTCATGATAAAGATTTGTGAAACGAGTTTTGTTATTTACGACTTTTAATGTCTGGTCAAAACATTGAAACTTCAAGGAATTATTTTTTGAAAGAACTCCAGGTAAAAGTTCACTCTCACACAAAATCTGAAATCCATTACAAATTCCAATAACAATTCCACCACTTTTGGCGAATTTGATTATCTCTTTCATAATAGGAGAAAATCTTGCAATCGCACCGCATCTTAGATAATCACCGTAAGAAAATCCACCAGGAAGAATAATCACATCACAATTATTGAGAGAACTCTCTTTATGAAAAAGAAATTCAGTTTCTACATTCAAAACTTTTTTTAAGAGATAATACGAATCGTAATCGCAATTAGAACCGGGAAAAATGACGACACCAAATTTCATAACTTTTCTAATTCAAAAGAATAATCTTCAAGATGTGGATTGGCAAGTAGTGCATCACAGATTTTATCAACTTCTTCTTTTGCTTTCGATTCATCTTCTTCTTTTATTTCAAGTTCGATGAATTTATCAACTCGAACATTGCTTACATTCTGAAATCCAAGAGATTTAATTCCGAGTTCAACGGCTTTTCCCTGTGGGTCTAAAATTGTTCTTCTTCTTTTAACGAAAATTTTTGCTTTAAACATTTCCTACTTTGAAAAACTTTCTTTGAAATAATTTACTGTTGATTTAAGAGCAGACCTAATAAATCCAAATAAAACATAAATTATTAATACAAAAACTATTGCTTTCCCTTCAGAAATTATTGATGTGAAGATAGCGAAAATCAAAAATAGAACTAATGGAAGTTTTTCTCTCAAACCTTCTCTGCTTAATTTTGGGAAAGTCTCATATCTAACTTTACTGACCATCAGGAAACCAATAATTATTGCGATAAAAACAAAATAGAAACCTGATTTGCCAACAAATTGTCCAATTGAAATATCATAAAATGTCAGAACGAATGAAGCGACGGTCATTGCACCAATTGGGCTTGGTAAACCATCAAAATGAGTTTTATCAAATCTAACTGATTGAACATTGAATCTTGCAAGGCGAAGCGCTGCCATAATTAAGTAAAATGCTGAAATCAATACTCCAATTTCGAGAAATACATAGAGCTTTATTTTGTAAAGTAAAAAAGCAGGTGCAATTCCAAATGAAATTAAGTCTGAAAGAGAATCAAGTTCAACTCCAAATTCACTTGTTGATTTAGTAATTCGAGCAGCAAGTCCATCGAAGGCATCAAAAATTCCTGCTAAAATAATTAGGACAGATGCATAGTAGAAATTTCCTTCCGATGAATTTATCACGGAAAGAAATCCACAAAACATATTCATTATTGTGAAGAGATTTGGAATTAAAGATTTTGTAACTCTAAGTTTCATTTTGCTTCTTCAAATTCTGCTAAAATTGTTTCGCCTGCATAAACTTTTTGATTTTCCGCGACCTTGATTTTTGCACTAATAGGGATATAAACATCTACTCGACTTCCAAATTTAATCATTCCAAATCGTTGACCTGCTATTACTTCCTGCCCTTCCTTCAATTCATTCACAATTCTTCTTGCTATAAAGCCAGCTATTTGAGTAAAGCGAATTTTACCAAACTGAGATGCAATTCCTGTTGACATTCTTTCATTGTTCTCAGAAGATTTTTCTTCAAATGCAACAAGATATTTTCCTGGATAATATTTCAAATACTCAACAATGCCGGAGATGGGAATACGATTAATATGAACATCGAGTGGAGACATAAAAATGGCAATACGATTACATTCGGATTGTAAATATTCAGAATCAAATGTTTGAATGATAGATATGATTTTTCCGTCAGCGGGGGAGATTACAAGATTATTTCCATTTGGGTTTTTTCTTTCAGGGTCACGGAAGAAGTTTAGTGTAAAAGCCAAAAGTAAAAATCCTAATGTGATTAAAAAATATTTTGCATAAGGATTTGTTAAAAAAATTCCGATTGCAATAATTAAAAACGAAATAATTGAAACATAACCGATGGTAGTATATCCAAATTTTGTAATCATATCGCACTAATATATCAATTTTTGATAAGGTTATAAAAATTGAAAGCGAGATTAAAAACAAAAGTTAGTCTTTATTTTTTTAGAACAGGTTTGAATTAACCAAATGTAGAAAATAAAGCTGTCACAGATTAAAGATTTTATAACTATTTGTATTATTCTTTCGTCTCAGTAATTGAAAAAAATATTAAAAGCAGAGGTGTAGAGTCCGCATAGGAATCACACAGGGATTATTTGAGAATTGAAAAATAACAAGATTTTATAATTAAACCTCCACAGGGTTTTTGCATTGTGTGTGGGGTTCCTCGTTATACAATAATTAAATCCCCACGGGATAATTTGATTTAGGATTGATTGATTTTTTTGATTGATGGATTTTAGGAGAAAAGCGTAGATATTTAATGATTGTAGATTTTTGATTGATGGATTTTAGTAAGAACATCTTAGGTTTTCAATAATTATAAAACAATTAATTGATACAAAAATATTTCAGTCAAATCACATATCTGCAATAATTGAAAAACATAATATTAATTTTGTTCTGTTAAAATTGAGGTTTAAGCAAATGCAGAATATTTATGAATCCGTAAAATTATTCGCCGGTATCGATGTGCAGATTAATCGCGGTTGCTGCTATTATGTTATTGATGAAAATAAAAAATATGTGACAAGTGGATGGATTAAAGAAAATCATTCAAATTCATTTTACAAGCTATTTAATGAACTTTGTAATAACGAAAGAGACTTGATTGCAATTGGCATCGATGCACCAAGAATGCCAATTAAGAATCTCAGGAAAAGAAATTTCCTTAAAAAGAATAATAGATGGATAGAAAATAGCAAAGAGAAAATCGGTCGTGAATGTGAAGTAGTCATCAAATCCTTCAATCTTGGTAGTCCACAATGGACTAGAAAAATCAAAAATTCTCCAAACTGGATGAAATTAGGTTTTTCTATTTACAACGCTTTAAATGATTTTCAATATGTTTATGAAGTCTTTCCATCAGCATCTTATAAAATGCTTCAGAAAGAAAATGTTAAATATGAATTATGTTTGAATGACTTTTTGCCTGGAGTAAAAGATATGTTAGATGCGTCAGTTGGAGCAATAACAGTCTATGAATTTATAAACGGTAATGGTTGTGAAGTTGGTGGCGGAGATGGACTAGGAACAATTGTTTTACCAAGAAAAATAAATGTCTAATAAATTATTTTTTCATTCTGCAATTAGAATAACTAAAAGATAAAAATGAAAGAAGCGGTTTTAATATTTCCACATCAATTGTTTGAAGTAAATCCTGCAATTGGTCACGAAAGAATAATTTATATAATAGAGGAATTTTTGTTTTTCAAGCAATTTAAGTTTCATAAGCAAAAATTGGTTCTTCACCGCGCATCGATGAAATTCTACTTCGACTTTTTGAAATCAAGGAATTTTTTTGTGAATTACATTGAATCTCAAAGTGAACTTTCTGATGTCAGAATTTTAATTCAACATCTGGCTAAAACAGGAATTAAGAAAATTCACTATGTTGAAGTTATCGATGATTGGTTAGAAAAACGAATTAAGAAAAATGCTGATAATTATGGTATTAGCTTAGTAGAGTATCCTTCACCAAACTTTATCAATAAGAAAGAAGAATTGAAAGAATATTTTTCGAATAGGAAAAAATTTTCCCAAACAGATTTTTACATTAAACAAAGGAAAAAATTAAATGTACTTTTGAATGAAGACGGTTCACCTGTCGCTGGAAAATGGACTTTCGATAAGGATAATCGTTTAAGATTTCCAGAGAATAAAAAATCACCTATAGTTAAATTTCCTGAATTAAACAATTACTATAAGGAAGCAATTGAGTATGTCGAAAAAAATTACTCTGAAAATTATGGTGAAATAAATATCATCTATCCAACGACTTTCATGGAGAGCAAAAATTGGTTAGATGAATTTATTCAGAAGAGATTATTTGATTTTGGTGTTTATCAGGATGCAATTGTTTCTGAAGAAAATTTTTTAAATCATAGTGTTCTTTCTCCAGTTATGAATATTGGTTTATTAAATCCGGATTATGTAATCGATCGAGTTTTATCAAAATCACATTTATTCAAAATACCTTTAAATTCACTTGAAGGTTTTATTAGACAAATTATTGGATGGCGGGAATTTATAAGAGGTTCTTATGAATTTGTTGGTTCAATTCAAAGGACAAAAAACTACTGGAAATTCACAAGAAAAATTCCTCAAAAATTCTGGAATGCATCGACAGGCATTGAACCTGTTGATAATGTGATCACTAAAGTTTTAAAAACTGGATATTGTCATCACATTGAACGACTAATGGTTATTGGTAACTTTATGCTTTTATGTGAATTCAATCCTGATGATGTTTACAAATGGTTTATGGAACTATTTATTGATGCTTATGACTGGGTAATGGTTCCGAATGTTTATGGAATGAGTCAGTTTGCAGATGGCGGTTTAATCTCAACAAAACCTTACATAAGCGGAAGCAATTATTTAATCAAAATGAGTAATTATAAGAAAGGTGATTGGCAATTGATATGGGATGGATTATTCTGGAGATTTATTAATAAGCATAGGGATTATTTTACATCAAATCCAAGAATGAAGGTTCTTGTTAATGCTTTTGATAATATGTCAACAGAAAGAAAAAATCTTTTGTTGAATGAGGCAAATAATTATTTAAAGAATTTGGATTAAATTCTAATTTCCTTTTACTTAAACTTTTCAATAAAAAGAATTTTAGAAGATTCACATTTAATGATTTCTAATGGATGAAATTCCACCATCAGCTTTAATAATTTGACCTGTAATGAATGATGAAGAATCTGAAAGTAAAAAGTAAACTAACTCGGCAATTTCAGTAGAATTTCCTATTCGTTTTAATGGATGACGATCAATGGAGGATTGTAATTTACTTTCACTATTTAAGAATTTTTCTGCGAGAGGAGTATTTGTCAAAGATGGTGCAATGCAATTAACTCTAATTTTTGGTGCAAATTCGGCAGCAAGCGATCTGGTTAAGCCTTCTACTGCACCTTTCGCAGAAGCAATTGATGAATGGTAAGGCATCCCTGTCTGTACAGCAACTGTGCTGAAAAGAACTATACTTGCTCCATCAGTTTGGTTAAGATTATTTAGATACTTGTTTATTATTTTAACTGCTCCTAAGAAATTAATTTCAAAGTCATATTTGAAATCATCTATTTTCAAATTTTTGAATGGTTTTAGATTTATAGTTCCTGGACAATAAACAAGCCCATTTAGTTTATCATCTATTTCGGGAAGTTCTTCAATAGGTTTCGTTACATCGGCGGAATAGAATATAACATTATTAAGCTCTTCAATATTTCTTTTTTGCCTACTTATTACAATCACTTGATTATTTTTCGCAACTAAAAGTTTAGTAATTTCTAATCCAATACCTGATGTTCCACCAATGATAAGATATTTTTTCATAGACAACTCCGTTTTTTATTGTAAAGAATTTCACTTATACACTTAAGTTTTTTAGAATAAATCACAATAACTTTTTCTAAAAATTTATATTAAGTCCTAAGCCGATAGATTTATCATTTGAAAGCAGATTTTCCAAAGAGGGATAAAGGTATAGACTTGCATTATGATTATGTATAAAAAACAATGAAACATCAAAAATTAAAAGAAAAGCACCTTGCAAAATTAAACTACTGCCATAACCATTGAGTAATTGTGTTCTTTTACTTTTTGCTGCTCTCTCTTTTAGATAAAATCCCGCGATTATATAAGCTATATCAAGACCAGCGTTTAACATTAGAAAATTCTGAAGTGAGTTGTAATCTTTAATAATTTGACTCTGAGTTTGATTACTAGTTTTTTTAGATGTTGAATTGAAGTATCCAAATGAAGCTATACCTAAATTGACTAAATTCCACATTACATTAAATTGATGGAAATACTTTGTAGTGCCAGTTGTTTTAAAATTGCCATATGTTCCAATTAAAATGTTTGCAGTAGCCCAGCTGCCTAAGACAAGCATTGCGTTCTGATTAATTGAAATATTTTTATCGCTAAAAATCTTAAGATAATCATCCACTGGTTCTGAATTCAACGAACTAAATGTAATGTAAAATAAAACTAAGGTTAATCTTATCATATTTTGTTCCAAAATTTTGATTATTATTTAATTAAATGGATCAAAGATCTGAATCAAACTCAATAAATATCAAGATTGAATATTAATTAACCTCTCTTCCTTTACTTTCCATAGTTTCCACCAAGGCACATAGGGTTTTTCGTGATGTTCCCAGTGATATCCAAAGAAATAACAACTAATCAATGCCCACAAATGATTTAGTTTTAATGATCGAGCATTGTGAGGTTTCATCTCATCAAGATGTGGTTTCATATGTGGTTTATAAGTACCGAAATAAAATAATTGAACTGAGCTAAGAAATGAGGGTATTATCCAATATGCGATAACAGACTCAACTGGATAAAAATATTTCAATAGATTAAAAACCAATCCCATGATAATGAACTGCCAAATTGTTGCATATCGATAAAAAAATGTTAAATACCATAGTAAAAAATTTTGAGTTTTAATATTGAAGTCAGGATCTTTTTCTTCTCCGGGATATTTATGATGTTCAATATGGTTCTTTAATAATTTTTTATATCTCATTGCCGCATATAAGAAAGCAGTAAATCTGCCAATCCAATCGTTAATTAATTTATTTTTTGAGACAGTCTTGTGCATTGCATCGTGAGAGGTAATAAAAAGTCCAGTGTAGAAATAAGTCTGTAACAAAACAAAAACATAAGTCCAAATATTCAAAATGTTTACAGGTACAAAATTTAAGGCATAAAATAAATTTGCGAACCAGAGAAAAATTATTAATAGTGAAATAACAACTCCCATAAACTTACTTTGATTGATTAAACATAATTATATTTTTCAATTTTGATTTTCTATTGGTAATTCTTTGCTAATAATACAATTTATCGAAATAAAAAATTCCATTTTTTACAGATGTTTAGGAGAGATGAAAAATCTATTTATAATTTAATCATTCCAATATTTTACATTTTTCATTTTAGTTTAACCAATCGCTGATACATAAAAAATTAAAATGCTTTATAGTCAAACTCTAACGAAGTTATTTAAGTGTTTTAAGTTTATCTTTT
>Ga0209809_1002676_pt1 | contig 12163 bp, 11 predicted proteins | sample YNPMSTMetaG_FD_186172 | JGI IMG/M metagenome (GOLD analysis project Ga0209809, IMG submission 186172) | Anoxygenic and chlorotrophic microbial mat microbial communities from Yellowstone National Park, USA - YNP MS-T MetaG (SPAdes) (version 2) ... | reverse complement strand
GTGAGTTCCCACATCATAAATATGATGGCGTTTGGGACTCTTTTGTGGGATGGAAAAACAAACATCAAGTTCGGGCAAGATATATTTTAAAAGACCGGTATTTCGTAAAAACAAAACGCCTTCGGCAGGATGATCACTTTTTAAAATTTTTAAAAATTCATCGCGGATTCTTTCCCAAGAAATTTTAGTGATAAGGGTAGCATTTTTTTCAATCGCTTTTCTTGTTTTTTCTTCAATAAAAAATCCAAGTTGAGAGGCAAAACGAATCGCTCTTAAAAGTCTTAAAGCATCTTCGGCAAATCTTTTTTCTGGATTACCAACACAACGAATTAGTTGGTTTTTTATATCAGTTTGTCCACCAAATGGATCAATGATTTTATTACCATCATAGGCAATGGCATTGATAGTAAAGTCACGGCGTCCTAAATCTTCATCTAAAGTTTTTGCCCAATCAATACTTTGTGGATGACGAAAATCGGTATAGTCTGATTCTTTACGAAAAGGGGTAATCTCGAAAACAGTTTTTTGTAGAGAGGCAAAGCTTTGCGTCTCTGCCGGAATTGAAACTGTTCCATAAACATTATGATAAAAAGAATTGGGAAAAAGCGATTGGATTTTTTCTGGTGTTGCGTTGGTTGTAAAGTCAAAGTTTTCTGGTTTTTTTCCAAGAAGCAAATCACGAACCGCCCCACCAACAAGGTAGATTTGAAATCCGTTTTTTTTAAAAACAGAAAAAATATTTTTGACTTCTTTTGGTAATTGGAACATGAGTAAATTATATACTAAATTAATTTAATTCATAAAGTCGTTACTAAATTTTTCAATACAAGGGGTAGGTTTATTCTGGTATTTCCAGCACTTTTTGTCATGCCGAAATTGTTTCGGCATCTCGGTTAATATTTTGACGAGATCCTGAACCAAGTTCAGGATGACATTAAGATTCTGAAACTTGCCTGCTGTTTTAGGCAGGTAAATTCAGGATGACATAAAGTTGTATCTTTAATAATTTGAATTTATTTTGTCAATGATTTTAAAATGTCTAAATTTTTTTTGTCTGGTCCTTCGTCATTAAATCCGGGTGTTTCAATGATAAATGGATAGTTTTTTGTTTTTTGATGATTCAAAAGAGTTTTAAATTCATTTAATTCGATTGTCCCTTGACCGATGTTTTCGTGTCGGTCTTTTGCCGAGTTAAAAGGATCACGACTATCATTGAGATGCCAAACTTCAAGTTTATCTAAAAGATTTAGTTTTTCCAGTTTTTCAAGAAAATGATCAAGCTCTTGTTTGGTATCAAATTTGTAGCCGTTAGAAAAAAGATGACAGGTGTCCAAACAAAGTCGAAGGCGAGAGTTTTTAATATCTTTAAAAATTTGACTGATTTCTTCTAAAGTTTGGCCGATTTTTCGATTGCCCGCATTTTCAATGATAAAAAAAGTTTCTTTAGGAGTTTTTTCCAAAATTTCTTTGATATTGTTAATTAATACTTGATACTTAATACTTTCTACGTGTTTCTTATATGAGCCTAAATGGACAATTGAGCCTTTAATTTTTAGTTTTTGAGAAAGATTTAGTTCATGAATTAATGACTTTTTTGAAAGTCTGCCAATTTTATCATCGTCGGCTAAGTTGATAAGATATGAAGCATGGAAATAAATTGGAGAGACTGAAAATTTTTTCGCTTTCTTGATAAAGTCATTAACCTGTTTATCAGTTAAGTGAGCAAAGCTCCAGCCGCGAGGAGAAGATGAGAAAATTTGTAAGCAATTGCCACCAATTTTTACCACTCGCTCAATCGCTTTATCAAGCCCACCAACAATAGACTGATGAGCGCCAAGTTTAAGCATAATTTCCCGCAAATATTTCTTTAATTCTTTTTTTAATATTTTTTGGAAATTCAAATTTTTCAATTTCCTCTTTTTTTAGCCAGTGAAAGTCAGTTAATTTTTTCTCTAATTTAATATTGTCATTTTTTGTATGACATAGAAAGTGTTGAGCGTGAAACCAAAAACCATTGCTTTCAAAAACATCTTCACCAATCCATTGATAATTTAAAACATCAAGATTGACTTCTTCTTTTACTTCTCTTTTTAAGCCATCAATAATTGATTCCCTTTTTTCAATTTTACCCCCAGGAATGGTCCATAAACCCGCATCAACCTTTTCAAGAGGAGATTTTTTGACAATAAGGATTTTATTATCTTTTAAAATAAAAGCCCCAATGGCCAAAACAACATAAAATTTTTGAAGCATAAAAAAAATTATAGCAAAAATAAATTTTGCTCTTGACAAATTAGCAAACATTTTATATGATTGCTAATAAGACAAAGCCATGGAAGACTTAACTCAAAGACAAATTGAGATTTTAAAGGCGATAATTCAAGAATACAGCGATACCGGTTTACCGGTAGGATCTGAGATTTTGGAAAAAAAATATAAACTTGGTGTTTCTCCAGCAACGATACGAAACGAAATGGTAGAGTTGGCAAAAAAGGGTTATTTGAAAAAACAATATTTTTCCTCAGGAAGAATCCCATCAGCTAAAGGTTTTCGCTTTTTTATTAAAAATTTGATGAAAGAAAAAGAATTAGTCACCACCGATGAGGTGACTTATAAAAACAGTATTTGGGATGATAAAGATGACCCAAATCGTTTATTATCACAGGCAACTAAAGTTCTTTCTAAAAAGACCGGGTTTTTATCGCTGGCTGCCACTGATAGGGGTGATATTTATTATTCTGGAGTTGGTTATTTACTTGAGCGGCCGGAGTTTTTTGATATTCAATTAGCGCGTAATCTTTTTTTAAGATTAGATGAGATTAGTTTTTGGGAACGAATTATCAATGAATTTATGCGAATTAACGCCGACGTTCTCTATTTTTTAGGGGAAGAAGATTTTTATGATCCTTTATTTGAAAGTTGTGGGAGTGTTTTTGGTGAATTTGAAAGTGAAAAAATAAAAGGAATTATTGGGGTTATTGGACCAAAACGGATGCCGTATGCCGTTATTATTCCACAAGTAAGATATTTTTCTAATTTAATTAATCAACTTTTAAAAGGAGAAAAAATTTGATAAGATTAAGACTTATGAAAGATAATCAAAAACAAGATAAAAAACAAGAACTTTTACAACTTAAAGAAGAAAATGAAAAATTAAAAAAAGAACTTGAAGAAATTAAAAATAAATATCTTCGGGCTCTAGCAGACTATCAAAACTTAGAAAAAAGAGTTAATGAAGAAAAACAAGTTTTAGAAAGAAAAATAAAGAAAAATATTTTTTTAGGAATATTACCCTTAGTTGATATTTTAGAAAAAGCCGAAGTTTTTGTGAAAGATCCTGGCTTAAAATTGATAAAAGATCAGTTTTTTCAATTCTTAAAAAGCGAAGGAATTGAAGAAATTGATCTTTTAGGGAAAGAATTCAATCCTTATTTGGCTGAGGCCGTAGATATAGTTTTGGGTGATAAGGATAATATCGTGGTAGAAATTTTGCGAAAAGGGTACAAGATTGACGGAGAAATTTTAAGGATAGCTCAAGTAAAAGTTTCTAAGAAGAAAGTAGAAAAAGAATTAGTAGATAAAGCTAAGGAACAATTAAAAAAAGGTGACTATATGTAAGTTATTAGTTTTTTTATTTTTCTTATGAGTAAAGTCATTGGTATTGATTTAGGAACAACCAATTCCTGTGTCGCAGTTATGGAGGGAGGAAAACCGAAAGTAATTCATTCAGCTGAAGGACGAAATGTTATCCCTTCGGTTGTTGATCCAATAAAAAGAATTGTTGGTGATGTAGCAAAAAGACAAATGATAATTCATCCAAAAAGCACGATTTTTTCAGTTAAGCGATTAATGGGAAGAAGATTTTCTGATGAGTCGGTTAAATATGATATGAAATGGTTACCTTATAAAATTAAAGAAGGACGAGATGGGATGGCAGTGATTGAAGTTGAGGGAAAAACTTTTACTCCTCAAGAAATTTCTGCTATGATTCTTCAAAAAATAAAAGCTGATGCGGAAGCATATTTAGGTGAAAAAGTCGATCGGGCGGTAATTACGGTTCCTGCTTATTTTGATGACTCACAACGTCAAGCGACTAAGCAAGCGGGTGAGATTGCTGGATTAAAAGTGGAGCGAATTTTAAATGAACCAACTGCCGCTTCTTTGGCTTATGGATTGGATAAAAAGCACGCTCACACAATTGCGGTTTATGATTTGGGTGGTGGGACGTTTGATATTACGGTTTTGGAGCTTGGGGAGGGTGTTTTTCAAGTAAAAGCTACTAATGGCGATACTCATTTGGGAGGTGATGATTTTGATAAAGTGATTTTAGATTATATTGCTGATGAGTTTAAAAAAGAACAAGGAATTGATTTAAGGAAAGATCATCAGACACTTCAACGATTAAGAGATGCAGCTGAAAAAGCCAAAATTGAACTTTCTTCTTCGTTAGAAACCGAAATTAATTTACCTTTTATTACGGTAAAAGAAGGTCAACCATTGCATTTGGTGATGAAACTGACTCGGGCAAAGCTTGAGGCACTAGTTGATCATTTAATTAAAAAAACTTTTGATCCAGTTAAAGCCTGTTTAAAAGACGCAAAGGTTGATGTTTCCAAAATTGATGAGGTGGTTTTGGTTGGAGGAATGACCCGAATGCCCAAAATTATTGAAGAGGTAAAAAAATTCTTCGGTAAAGAACCAAATCGGTCAGTCAATCCAGATGAGGTGGTGGCGGTAGGAGCAGCTATTCAGGCAGGGGTTTTAACTGGAGAAACAAAGGATGTGGTTTTATTGGATGTTACTCCTTTAACCTTAGGAGTTGAGACTTTGGGTGGTGTGATGACGCCTTTAATTCCAAGAAACACCACCATTCCCACCTCAAAGTCAGAAATTTTTTCCACGGCGGCAGATAATCAGACGCAAGTAGAGATTCATATTTTGCAAGGTGAGCGACCGTTGGCAAAAGACAACAAATCTTTAGGTCGATTTATTCTAGATGGAATCCCCCCAGCCCCTCGTGGTGTGCCTCAAATTGAAGTGGCTTTTGATATTGATGCTAATGGTATTCTAACGGTTACCGCTAAAGATAAGGCAACCGGAAAATCTCAGGCAATAAAAATTACCGGCTCAACCGGTTTAACTAAAGAAGAGATTGAAAGAATGAAGGAAGAGGCCGAGAAACACGCTCAAGAAGATCAAAAAGAAAAAGAAAGAATTGAAGCAAGAAATAAAGCCGATAACATGATTTATGTAGCGGAAAAATCTTTAAAAGAAACCGGTGATAAAATTGATAAGAGTTTAAAGGAATCAATTGAGAAAAAGATTAAAGAATTAAAAGATATTTTAGATAAAGGAACAAAAGAAGAATTAGAAGAAAAAACAAAAGCTTTATCTGACGAGTTGACAAAAGTTGGCCAAACAATATATCAACAATCTTCTCAATCAAATGAGAGTGAAGAAGCAAAAGATAAAAGAAATGAAGCGGAAGAAGGAGAAGTAGTAAATTAGAAATTTAGAATCAAAAATTTAAAATCAAAAATTTAAAATGGACTATTATGAAATTCTTGGGGTTTCTAAAAATGCTACCCTAGATGAAATTAAAGCTGCCTATAGGAAACAGGCGTTAAAGTGGCATCCCGATCGAAACAAATCTCCTGAGGCAACAGAAAAGTTTAAGGAAATCAATAAAGCATTTGAAATTCTTTCCGACCCAAAAAAAAGAGCAATTTACGATCAATATGGTGAGGCAGCTTTTGAAAGGGGGGCTCCTGGTTCTTCTGGTTTTACTGGCCAATATTATCAACAAGGACCGTTTAGAGTTTATACTAATTTTGGTGGTGATTTTTCTGATTTTGATTTTGACTTTGGGGGTTTTTCTGATCCATTTGAAATCTTTGAACAGTTTTTTGGTTTTCAATCGCCATTTAGTAGAGCTCGTCGGCAGAGACGAGAGGTTTTTGAAACAACATTGACTTTTGATGAGGCAGTAAAAGGAACGACAAAAAATGTCATTATTAGAGGAGAAAATAAAACAATTAAAATTCCAGCCGGAGTGGATGAGGGAACACGAATTCGTTTTTCTGATTTTGATTTAATTATTCATATTAAGCCCCATCCTTATTTTAAAAGAGAAGGTCAGGATATTTATTTTGAAAAAGAAATTTCGTATCCTCTGGCAGTATTGGGAGGGATTGTTTCAGTACCAACGATTGAAGGGGAGATTAAATTAAAAGTCAGACCGGGGACCAAAGAAGGAATGATGGTCAGACTTAAAGGGAAGGGTATAGTTTATCCGAATTCTCCAAGAAAAGGAGATCAATATGTAGTATTTAGGATTAAAATTCCTGAAAGAGTTTCTTCAAAAGCAAAAAAACTCTTACAAGAATTAGAAAAGGAGTTAAGTTAAATTGACTTTTTTCCAATGAAAATTGTTACTAAGGCTGAAAATTTAGAGAATCATAAAAAGTATATTTTTATTTTGCAGTTAATTGATGACTTTCTTCAAAAGAAAGATTATCAAAAAATTGATTTACCGGTTTTATCACCATCTTTAATACCTGAGTCATATCTTGAAGTTTTTGAGACAGAGTTTAAGTTTCTTGATAAAAAGGAAAAACTTTATCTTACTCCATCGCCGGAACTGTTTTTAAAAAGGCTTTTAGCTTATAAAATTGGTAATTGTTATTATTTGGGTAAATCTTTTAGAAATAGCGATCCACCATCGTCTCTTCATTCTTTCGAATTTACAATGCTTGAATTTTATAAAGTAAACGCTGACTATATGAATATAGCTGATGAAGTGCTAGAAATGTTAAGATATATTAATAAAAAAGTCAAAAGTAAAAAGTTAAAAGTTAAAAGTCAAAATTCTGGCCTTCGTCATCTTTCTCATCAAGGCTTTAGAAGTCAAGAGGGCTACGGCGGACAAGTAAAAGTTAAAAGTGATTTGGGTTTAAAAATTAATTTAGATAAGTGGGAAAAAATTTCGGTCGCAGAAGCGTTTGAAAAATATACTGGTATTTCCGAAAAAGAATTATTTAATCATCAACTATTTTTGGAAAAAGCCAAAAAAAAGGGTTATCAAGTAGAAAAATTTTCTTATGAAGATGTTTGGTCGCAGATTTATGTTCAAGAGATAGAGCCACATTTAGGGAAAAATGGTTATCCAACTTTAATTTATGACTATCCGAAAGAATTTGCTGCTCTGGCTAAATTAAATTCTGACGGACAAACTGCCCAACGGTTTGAATTTTATATTAATGGAGTAGAATTAGGTGATTGTTATACTGAGTTGAGTGATTGGAAAGAGCAAAAAGATCGTTTTATAAAAGAATATTTAGAAAGAAAACAAAATAAAAAAATTAATCATCCAATTGACAAAGGGTTTATTCAAGCATTAAAATATGGTTTTCCAGAGAGCGCAGGAATAGCGATTGGAGTTGAAAGATTAGCGGCAGTTTTTTTAAATTTAAATTCTATTAATGAGTTAAAAGTTATTAATATTGAATAAAAAATGAGGATTAACGCTGGCAATTTAAAAAAAGGGGATTTTATTCACTATCAAAATGAAATTTGGCAGGTGCAAAAAGCCGAGTTTTATTCTCCAGGTAAAGGTTCGGCTTTAATGAAAACAAAGCTTTGGAATGTAAAATCAGGCAAAAATATTGATGTTACTTTTAAATCAGTTGAAGAAGTTGAGGTGGTTGATGTTGAGAGTCGATTAATGACTTTTTTATATAAAGATAATGAAAATCTTTATTTTATGGATGAAAAAACATTTAATCAATATCCAGTTTTACTTTCTTCGGTTTCTGGTTTAGAAAAATACCTAAAAGAAGGTGATAAACTTTATGTTTATCTTTATGATGAGAGACCTTTATCGGTTAGAGCACCTTTATCGGTGCGATTGAAAGTAGTTGAGGCAGAAGAAGCAGTCAAAGCTGATACCGTTTCCGGAGCAAAAAAACCAGTTAAATTAGAAACTGGAGCAGTAATTATGGCGCCACTTTTTATTAAAGTGGGTGATGTAGTTATTGTTAATCCTGAAACTGGAGAGTATACAGGAAGGGAAGGAAAGTAAAATTAAAAATTAGAAAATAAAAATTAAAAATGCAAAATGCTCCTTCCGATTCGGAGGGTGAGATTTAAATTTTGAATTTTATATATGCTTACTGCTGGTGAGATTTTAAAAAATCAAAGATTAAAAAAAAATCTTTCTTTAACCGATATTTCAAAACAAATAAAGATTAAAGAGAAATATATTTCTGCGTTAGAGAATAATAATTGGAATTTTTTTGAGTCAAAAGTCTATATTGAAGGATTAATCAAAACCTATTCGCGTTTTTTGGGGTTAAATTATAAAAAGGTATTACCATTTTTTTACCGAGATTATGAAGATAATGAGGTTGTCAGTTTTCGAAAAAGAATTTCTGATAAATATTTTACACCTCAAGTAAAAAAGTTTTTTCAGACTTTAGTTTTTATTTCAATCTTTATTTTTTTTGGATATTTTATTTATCAAATTAAAATTTTTCTTACTCCACCAAAAATAGTTCTTCTTTCTCCAAAAACTGACACTTTTTATAATGAAAATTTAATTAAAATTGTTGGAAAAACCGAAAAAGATACAAGTATTAATATTTTTGGTGAAAAAGTTTATCCTAATCAAGATGGAATTTTTGAATATAATTTTCCCTTAAAAAAAGGACAGAATGAATTGATAATTGAACTTGTCGGAGCTAATGGTAAAAAAACAGTTTTTAAGAAAATTTTTTATAAAAAATCACCTTAATTAAAAGTTGAAGATTGATTTTATTTCTTTAATGTTTTTAAGATTTTTTGAAGAATAAACTGAAGAACATCCTAATCTTTTTGCCTCTTTCTCTATTTTTTCTTGAAAATAAATTTTTCTTATTTCACCTAAAAGTCCAACTTCACCAACAAAAAGTGATTTTTTTGGCGGCGATTGATTTTTTATTGAGGAAACAAGAGAAACAATAAAGCCCAAATCGGCCGCGGTTGATTTAATGTTCACACCGCCAACGACGTTAACAAAAAGATCAAATTTTTCTAAAGAAAGATGAAGATGTTTTCGAGCAACCGCTAAAAGTAGTAAAACCTTATTATAATCTAAACCTTTAACTACGCGACGAGGAATGGCTAAAACTGTTGGGACAGTCAGCGTTTGAATTTCAAAAAATAAAGGTCTTTTTCCTTCGGTTATACCAACAATTGCTTTTCCTGGTTTTTCTTCATGATTTTCTAAAAATATCAAGGGATTACTTATCGGTTTTAAACCTTCACTTTCCATTTCAAAAATTCCAATCTCATCAGTTGGTCCAAAACGATTTTTTGAGGCGCGAAGAATGCGAAAGTTGGATTCTTTTTCGCCTTCAAACGATAAAACACAATCGACAAAATGTTCCAAGGTTTTTGGTCCGGCGATCTCTCCCTCTTTAGTAATATGACCAACAATAATTACTGGTAAATTATTTTTTTTAGCAAAATCAATAATTTGATTAGCGATTTCTTTGATTTGAGAAAGGCTGCCGGCTGGCGTCTCAATTTTACTAGAAAAAAGAGTTTGGATTGAATCAATTACTAAAATATCAATTTTTTTTCTTAACTCTTTTAAGCCAGTAATGATTCCTTCAATTTGAGTATTGTCAGAAAAAAGAAGATTTTTTAAATTAACTTTTAAGCGCTTGGCTCTTTGGGAAACTTGACCGGCTGATTCTTCGCCAGAGATATAAAGACAGCGAAAGTTGTTTAATGATTGAAGAAGAAGAGTTGACTTTCCCACTCCTGGTTCACCAGTCAAAAGAATAATTTCTCCATCAACAATTCCCCCACCTAAAACCCGATCAATTTCAAAGATGCCAGTTGTTTTTTTATTTTTATTGATTTCTGGAATTTTTTCTAAGGATAAAATGTTTAGTTTTTCAATTGCTATTTTTTTGGTTTCTTGGTCTTCTTTTTTTTCAATAAAACTTTGCCAGACACCACAAGAAGGACACCGCCCCATCCAAGAAGCCGAACCGTAGCCGCATTGATTACAGATGTAGCTCATACATTATATAACAGCTTCTAACTTCTAACATCAAAAGATATATCAAAAATCATATATCAAACCAAGTCAGACTTGGTCAAATATCAAAATGACATCCTCCGATTCGGAGGACAAAAAGAGCCATATAAAAAAATTTAAAAAAATATTTACTTTGCTCATTATTCATTTTTACTATGTCATTTTGCATTTTGCTTTTTGATATTTGATATATTAACAACGTTTACACAACTTTTACCGCGTCTGACGCGGTTTACACCACGTTTACACTTTCTCCTTTACATTTTCTCCACCGCTTTTATTCCCAAAAGATAAAGACCTTTTTTTATGATGTTGGCGGTTGTTTTGGTGATTAATAGACGAAAAGTTTTTATGTTTTTGTCCTTTTCTTTTAAAATCGGATAATGTTCATAAAAAAGATTAAATTTTTGGGAAAGTTCATAAAGATATTGACATAAAAAATGAGGAGAAAAGTAAAAAGCACTTTTAGCGATACTTTCTGAGAATAGATTGAAAAAACGTAAAAGATCGAGTTCATCAATTTTAAGATTCAAAGCTGGTAGCGAAGAAAGATTATTATTTAACTTAATTTTCCCTTCTTTTTCCAAAACACTTTTAGCTCGAATATAGGTATATAAAAGATAAGGACCAGAGTTTCCTCTTAAGGAAACTGATTCCTCAATATCAAAATGAAGAGGTTTGGCGGGTGATATTTTTAAAAAAGCGTATTTGATGGCGGCAGTACTGATTTTTTCGGCTGTGTCATCATCAATTTTGAAATGAGTCAATATTTTATTTTTTACTTTATCAATTAGCCAATTTGCTTCAACGATGTTTCCTTCTCTTGATGACATTTTTCCTTCTTTTAACTTTACCCACTCATAAGTAAGATGATGTTGTTTGTCTTTAAATTTTTTTGGATTTAAGAGCTCTTCAACTTTGAAGGTAACTTTAAAAAAACTTCTTTGTTCGGGAGTAGTAAGATGAATTGCTTTATCGATTTCTCCAAACTCAGAAAATTCTTTTTCGGCAAGAGCAAGCTCTTTTCCTTCATAGGTAGGAAAGCCTAAAGAGTTAATAAAAACACGGGTATCTAAATTATATTTTTTACCATTAAACACTATCGCCTCCTGGCTTTTTTCTAAAATTCCTTTTTTTAAAGCCTCTTGGCAAATTTCTATTCCTTTTTCACTCATCTCACTTTCGAAAAATAATCGGTCAAATTTGATATCAAGGCGATGATAAATTTTTTCAAAATAACCTAAACTCCATTGTCGAGTTTTTTGCCAAAGATCAAAAATTTTTAGATCTTTTTCATAAATTTGTTTGTTAATTTCGATGATTTCGTTTTTAGCTTTTTCATCTTCTTCATAAGCTTTGGTACCTTTGGTATACATTTTGCCAATAAATTCTATTTTTTGAGAAATAGTTTTAAAATCATCAAGAATGTTTTTGTTTTTTTCTTGTTCTTTTTTAATGGCCCAGAGACATTTAGCAATATGAAGACCAATATCACCTTGATAGTTGGTCCGAATAACTTTATTAGCTAAAGCTTCAAAAATTCTTGCCAACGCTTCGCCTAAAGTAATATTTCTTAAATGGCCAATATGAAATAATTTATGAGTATTGGGTTGAGCATATTCGATAAGAATTTTTTTGTTTGGGCCAAAAGAAAAAGAGGAGAATAAAAATATATTGTTTGCTTGCTGATAAAGATTAGAAAACAGAGTTTTTTTACTTAACCAAAAATTTATAAACCCCGGTTTTATTAAGTCTACTTTTTCAATTAATTCATCTTTTGCTAAATTATTGATTATTTTTTTTCCTATATTGAGTGGGTTTTGTTTTAAATTTTTTGCTAATTTTAAGGCGATTGAAGTGGAATAGTCGCCAAATGACAATAAATCTGGTGGTTGAAGATCAATTAGTTTTTCATCCACTCCAACATTAATTTTTTTTAGAGCATTGATAAGTTTTTTTTTGAGTTTATCTTTAATCATATACCACTCCGCTTTGATTTTATAACTTTTTGGTATATACCTATACCACTTCGCTAAAGCTTCGTTGGGTATAAACCGTAGCTTTCAAATGAGTTTT
>Ga0209809_1002672_pt1 | contig 12186 bp, 11 predicted proteins | sample YNPMSTMetaG_FD_186172 | JGI IMG/M metagenome (GOLD analysis project Ga0209809, IMG submission 186172) | Anoxygenic and chlorotrophic microbial mat microbial communities from Yellowstone National Park, USA - YNP MS-T MetaG (SPAdes) (version 2) ... | reverse complement strand
TCGACGCCCTGCCCGGCGTCGGGCCGGCCCGCCGGCGCAAGCTGCTCGCCGCCTTTGGCTCGCTGGAGGGCATCCGCGCTGCGGACGTGGAAGCGCTGAGCAAGGTCGTGCCGCGCAAGGTGGCCGAGATGATCAAGGACGGGCTGGGGACGGGATAGCGCGCAGCGCGTTCGCGCAGAGAGGCGAGCTTCGGCAGGCTATCGCTGCTGGTGCGCTCGTCGCTGCGCCCGCTGAACGGGCGCGTTTACCAATGAGGGGCAACCGCTCGTGGCTGCCTGCTGGGAAAGCAAAGGGTGGGCGACGGCAGTGCCGTTGCCCACCCAAAGTTTAGCGATGAACGCAGCCCGCTAAACGCTACTTGCGCCCATCCCTGAGCACCTGGCGCACCTCGCGCACCACCACATCAGTGGGTGTGTTCATGCCATAGGCCAGCCGCCAGCGCCCCTGCGCGTCTAGGACGAACGTATCGCCGCTGTGGTCCACCGTGTAGCGCGCCTTGTTGCCCACGCGGTTAGACCGGAAGTGCGCCCCATACTCCAGCGCGATCAAGCGCACCTGGTCTTCCGGTCCGGTGAGGCCGATGAAGGTCGGGTCGAAGATGCGCAAGTGGCGCCGCAGTTGCTCCGGCGTGTCGCGCGTCCCGTCCACGCTGATGAAGACGAAGGCGACGTGCTCAGCGTCCTGGCCCAGCGCGACCTTGACCTTGCGCATGTCGCTGAGCGCCAGCGGGCAGATGTCGGGACAGTTGGTGTAGCCGAAGAAGATCAACACGACCTTGCCCCGCAGGTCGCTCAGGCGCGTCGTGCCGCCCTGAGCATTGGTCAGCGCAAAGTCCGGCATGGGGCGCGGCGGGGTGAGGTAGGCGACTGGCACGGAAGGCTGGATGGCCGTGCGGTTCGCCTCGCCCATGAGGTAGCCTGCGCCGGCCATGGCCGGAAAGGTGAGCGCCACGAGGCCGGCAGTGGCCAGGCTGAGCCTGGTTGATGGGCGAATCAACAACAGGCTCGCGGAGAGCAAGCCAAGCGCCCCAGCGATCAGGAGCAACGGCGCCGTCATGCCATCGGCCAGCGGCTGGCCGCAGAGAAACTCCCAGAAAGCCGCCGGCGCTTCGGCCAGCAGGCGCACATCTTGCAGGTAGGCTGCGCCCAGAAAGGTCATCACCGCCCCAAAGCCAGCCAAGACAGACGCCGCAATTAACCTGACGAGCGCGCGCTTGGGGGCGGCCTGAGAGAGAGAAGGGTTCGCGGCAACCATAATTAAGAAGGCCTTTAGGGGTGTAGTGGTCTGATCTAAGCCACCACACCCCCGTCACGTCAGGGCATCGGCGCGTTACTGGTCGGCATGTAACGCAGGATGTTCCAGCCCTCCTGGAAGTCCAGCACCTCGGCGAACACCGGCCCATAGGCGATCAGCAGGAGCACGCCCAGCACGCCAAACCAGAGGCCCCAGCGCTCCAACCAAAGCGGCGAGGTGCGGTCGCTGCTGACCGTCTCGATCGGCACCTCGCTTTCCGGCGCTGGCTGGCGCGAAAGGAAGAGTGTGCCGAAGAAGTTGATGTAAAGCAGGACCGAGCTTACCATGAGAATGATGCCGGACACCGCAGTCACGTCCAGCCAAAACGCGGCGGCTGGCGAGAGATAGGGCGATTGGCTGGTGAGCGCACGGCGCGGCGCGCCGTTTAAGCCGGCTTCGCCCATCGCAAACCCAAACAGGGCCATGCCGATCAGCCAGGTGAACACCTGGGCCAGGGCAAGTGGCTTGCTGAAAAGCGCGCGCCCGCGGATGGCCGGCAGCAGCCAATACAAGATAGAGATATATGTGAGCGTGACGGCGCCGCCCAGCGTCGTGTGGAAGTGGGCAGGCACCCAGGAGGTGTTGTGAATGGTGGCGTTGAGCTGAGACGAAGCGTTGATCAGGCCGCTGAAACCGCCGGCGATGAACAGCAACATGCCGGATAGCTGCGCCGCCACGATCGGATCGCCCCACTTCTGCTTGAACGGCCAGTCGAAGAGCGTCTTCGCCCCGCGATTGCGCGCGGCGTTCTCCAGCGCAGCGCCGACGTTAAAGGCCGTCATGAAGCTGGGGACGCTGACGATCATGGTCAGCAGGGTGTGGATGCCCTTTGACGAGGCGCTGATGCCGGGATCGCTAAACTGATGGTGCAGCCCGACCGGCACGGAGAATATCAGAAACATCAAAAAGGCGACGCGGGCCAACGGCTCGCTAAACAGCTTGCCGCCGGCCTGGCGCGGCAGCATGGTGTACCACGAGACGTAAGCCGGCAGCAGCCAAAAATACACCAGCGGGTGGCCGAAGAACCAAAATAGCGTCCGGGCAAGTTGCGGATCGGTTGTCTTGATGATGCCCAGTGATGCCGGCAGGAGCATGAAGAGGATCTCGACGGCGACGCCGATCGTCCCTACGCACCACATCAAGAAGTTCACCATGATGGCGAGCACGGCCAACGGGACGCGCTCGTTTGGGTGCTCCCGCTTCCAGCCCTGATAGGTCAGAAAGATGTTGGCCGCAGCCAACCACGACCCCACCACCAACAGCACCAAGCCAATGTAGAACAGCGCCGGCGCGATGTTCGGCGGATAGAACGTGTAGAGCACAGCTGATTGCTGGGGCGATCCCAAAATGGTGATCAGCATGATGACCAGCCCGATCGCCATCAAGACATACGCGACCCATCCCATGCGCACCGACTTAAGCAGCCGCTGGAGGGAGCGCTCCACCACAAAGTAGGAGAAGCCGACGATAAAAAACGTGGTGAAGAACAGCGCGTTCATCACCCCGTGCACTGTTACAGCTTGATAGTAGTAGGTGAAGACGGGGATATTGGGAAAGTACTGGACGAACGTCGGCGAGCGGTGAAAAGTCTGGAACGGCCCCATGAAGATGCCCGTCATCAACGCGAGCATTGCCGTGATGATGTGCGCGCCGATCATCAATCGCTCGCGCTGGACCAACTTTAACGTCCCAGGCGTCGCCGGGACTTCGATCGCTTGAGGGAGGGTTATGCTTGCCATAGGATACTCACTCAATAATGATGGTGCCGTACATCACTTGATGACCAGCACCACAGTAGTGATTGCAGATAATGCTGTATTTACCAGGACGATTAAAATTAGCCGTAGCACGTGCAATTTGACCAGGCACTAGCTCTAAATTGATCGTATGCCTTTCAATTTGAAAGCCGTGCATCACGTCCTGGCTGGTGACGTAAAACGTGACCTGCGAGCCACGGGGGAAGCGCAAGACAGGAGGGCTGCCGGCCTCTGGCCCGGCGTTAAACGCCCACGACTTGGCGATGATCACCGCCTCGTAACGGTTGTCGGCGATCTTGCGCACGCCGGGGCTGGCGAAGATGGTCTGGTCCAGCCGCTGAGGATCCACGCGCTCCACAGGCGACGGCAGCCGGATGCCGAAGACGGCGACCGCCACGATCGTCGCTGCGACGAACGCGCCCAAGGTCAGCCCAACAGCGATCAGCCAATAGCGCTCAAACTTGTTGATCTCCATCTACACACGCTCCTCTTGGCTTAACCACTTACGCCGCGCTCGATCACGGTAATGAACCACAGATAGGCCCAATACAGGCCGTATCCCAGCAACATCAGGAAGACGAAGAGGACGATGCCGCGAGGTTGAAAATCCGAGTGCTCACCATCCGGCTCAGGAGGAGAAGGACTATTCACGCGCTCTTCCATCACAACAACACCTCCACATGGAATTAGCAGTACGTGGAGATTGTAGGGAAGGCCGAGGTGGGCGACATCCGACAGGGGAATAGTCGGTACCTGGTCAACTGGCCAGTCTAGGAAGCCGCCAACACCGGCTGAGCCGCGCGCAGGGCGAGCACGACGACGCGCCCAAAGCCACCCTTGCGCAGCGCGGCCATCAGCGCGCCCGCCCACAGAGGACATGCGTCCGCTGCGCGCCGGGTAAGCACAGCCGCGCGACGCGCGGCAGCAGGGATGCCTTTTAGTCCGCCTTCAGGATGGGTGAGCAGGTTGATCAGCATCGTGGGGGTGATGGGGTCGGCCAGTCGAGCGCCGACGAGCTGCGCCGCGCGCGCAGCGCGATGGACGGTCTGATCGTCCAGCGGCCGACCGACCGCGTCCAGGCTGGCCAGCACGCACACCAGGTCGGTGCACGGTGGAATAGCCGGCTCATGCGGCCCAGGCGCTTTGACGAGCAAGCCACGCGCACCATCGGCTTCCACCAGCCATGTGGCTTCGAGCGCCGCCTTGAGATTGACAATCGCCGCGGTCGGAAAGCCGAGCAACTTGGTGCGCACGCAGGGCATGGCGGCGTCGCGGATCGGCGCAGCGTCGGGCTGGCCCTCGATGCCCTGGGCCAAACAAGCTGTTCGCCAGTCGGCAGCAGCGCGGATCTGGCGCAGGACATCATCGGGCGGGCCGAGACACAGCCGGTCGAACGCCCCTTCGGCGGGCTGCCAGATGTGGGTGGTGGTGGTGAAGACGACCCGCCCGCCGGCAGCGGCCAGCGCCTGGGTCAGCTGCCAACAAAGGGTGGTTTTGCCGCCCGCGCCGACGACGGCGACGCACATGCCGGCGCGCACGCCCAGCGCTTCGATCAGCGCATCCATGCCCTAGCCCCCCGCCGGCGCCTCATCCTCTGCGTCCGCCGACGGGCTAACGAAGGGCGAGGAGAGATGCGGCCCGACGATGGCGCGGGCGAAGATCAAGTAGCCAGTGTGGGCAACCATGCGATCCTGTGGCCGCAGGCGGTCGGGCACGGGCTTGTAGCGCCGCAATAGGATCTCCTCAACCTCGATCAACCCAAAGCCGGCCTGCGCCAAGGCGCGCAGCAGGTTGCTGACTTGGTTCGTGGTGGGCAGCAGCGAGCCGAAGAACCCGCCGTCCTTCAGCACTGCGCGCGCCTGCACGACGCAAGTCTCCGGCTGCGGCATGTCCAGGAAGACGGCATCCACGGGCGGCTGGATGTTGAAGCCCTGGGTGCTGTCGGCGTGAATAAACGTGACGAAGGCGTCCAAGCCGGCGCGCTCTAGGTTGCGCCGGGCCAGCGCGATGAAGTCTTCGCGGATCTCCTGCGAATACACATGACCGGTCGGCATCACAGCGGACGCCAGCGCCAGCGTCAGCCCGCCGCTGCCGCAGCCGCTCTCCAGGACGCGCGCGCCCGGCTTGATGTTCATCCGCATCAGGATATACGCGCTGTCCTTTGGGTAGATCACCTGCGAGCTGCGCTTGATGTGCGTGATGAGATCGGCGGTGCTGGGTGGCACGACCAGGTAGGGATGGCCAAGCGAGGAATGGACAACACAGCCCCAGGGCTGGCCGATCAGCGCGTCATAAGGGATGATGCCGTGGTGGGTCTCGAACTTCTGGCCGGCGCGCACTTTCACTAAGTGCACCTTGGCGCGCGCATCCACGAGCAAGGCCAGGTCCTGATCTTGGATGGTGCTCACAGTGCGCGTGCAATTCTACGCAGCCGGGGTCGGGTGCATTCATCGCTAGGGGCAGGACTCAGCGCCGTCGCCCAAGTAGACCCTTCGCTGCGCAGGGTGATGGGGTGGGGCAGGGTACTGGCGACCCCGCGCGAGCAACACGGGCCATGCCAAGCATACGCGGTCACCGCCCCAAATCCCTAGGATTAGTAGAATGCGAGTCATGCCGATATACGAATATCGCTGCCTGGATTGTGGGCGCAAGTTCTCTGTCTTTTGGCGTTCGTTGTCGGCTGTGGATGACAAGGCCGTTAGGTGCGAACGATGCGGCAGCCGGCGCGTGATGCGTCTGGTGTCCCGCGTGCGCGTCCTGCGCGGCGGCGGCAGCGAGCTGGACGGCAGCGGCGACGTGGACGATGCCCTGCTCGACGAGATGAGCAAGCTGGACGAGAATGACCCGCGCGCGCTTGGCCGCTTCATGCGCAAGATGGCCGAGCAGAGCGGCGAGGACCTGGGACCGGAGTTCGAGGAGGTCGTTGGCCGGCTAGAGAGAGGCGAGGACCCAGAGCAGATTGAGAAGCGCATGGGCGACATCTTTGGCGACGATCTGGGTGGTCTCGATGATGACTTCGCCGGCCCAGCCGAGGACCAGGCCGCCAAAGCAGAGAAAGAGGCCGAAGAACAGGACAAGAAAGCCACTGCCAAGCGGCGCACTGTGGCGATGAAGTCCAAGCGCAAGACCACCGCTCCCAAGCGCAGCCGGCAACAAAAGACCACCGCCAAGAAGAAGGCTAAGCGCTAGGCAATACGCAATACGTAATACGTAACACGCAATACGTATTCCACACAGTGCATTGCGTATTTCGTATTCCGTATTCCGTTGTGTTAAACAGTGCGCCGTGCTACATGCGCGCGTCGAAGAAGAGTAGTCGCAGGCCGTTGAATACGACGAGCACGGTGCTGCCCTCGTGGCCTACCACGCCGAGTGGCAGAGGGAGCTGTAGGCCGAGCGCAACCGCCACCAACACCGCGATCACTGCGATTGCGAAGATCAAGTTTTGGATGATCACCCGGCGCGTCTGCCGGCTGAGGGCAATCGCATAGGCGATCTGGCGCAGGTCGTCAGACATCAGCACTACGTCGGCTGTCTCCAGCGCAACGTCCGTGCCGGCAGCACCCATGGCGACCCCAAGTGAGGCGCTGGCCAAGGCCGGCGCGTCATTCACCCCGTCGCCCACCATCGCCACATGGCATGGCCGGCCATCGGCTGTGCGCAGACGCTTGATGATGGCCACTTTGTCTTGTGGCAACAGGTCAGCGTGAAACTCATCCACTCCCGCTTGGCGGGCCACCGCCCGCGCCACCCGCTCGTTATCGCCGGTCAGCATCACCACGCGCCGAATGCCTAGCCGATGCAAACGCTCAACCACCTGTGGCGCGCTGGGGCGCAGCACATCAGCGATGGCGATCACGCCAAGGACGACTGCTTGGGGCGACGAGGTGTTCGCCCGCAACTTGGCCACCAGCACGGCGGTCTTGCCCTCGTATTGCAATCGCTCCATCTCGCACATCGCCCGCTCCAGCCCATGCAGGCGGACGCCGTCGAAGTAGCGCAGGCTGCCCACCGCGATGTCCATCCCACCCATGAAGGCGACATGGGCGCGCACGCCCTGGCCGGGCGTGCTGGCGAAGTTGGTCGCTGAAGGGATGGTCAGGCCGCGATGGCGAGCGGTCTCTACAATTGCCCGCGCCAACGGATGCTCGGACTTGGACTCGACCGCTGCGGCCAGCGCGAGCAAGATGTTCTCCTGGTCACGGCGAACGGCGCGCGAGGCAGCCGCGTGGGCGAGCGCGGTCAAGGGGATGATCGTGACATCGGTGACTGCCGGTTTGCCCATGGTGAGCGTGCCGGTCTTATCGAAGGCGATCACCTCCAAGCGCGCCGCTTCTTCCAGGTGCGCGCCGCCCTTGAACAGGATACCGCGCCGCGCGCCGTTGGCGATGGCCGAGAGGATCGCCGCCGGCGTGCTGATGACCAGCGCGCAGGGCGAGGCCACCACCATCACCGTGATCGCCCGATAGGCCGCATCTGCGAATGGGACGCCGAAGATGAGGGGAGGCACGCCGGCCAGCAACAACGTTAATCCGATCACCCCCATGGCGTATATCTGCTCGAACTTGTCCAGGAAGCGCTCGGTGGGCGCCTTCTCGCTCTGCGCTTCCTCGACCAGCTTGATCAACCTGGCGATCGTTGACTCATGGGCCAGCTTGGTGACCCTTACCTCCAGGCTGCCGGACTGGTTGATCGTGCCGGCGAAGACCGGCGCGCCTGCCTTCTTGGCGACCGGCATGGATTCGCCGGTCAGCGTAGATTCATCCACCGTGCCCTCACCCTCGACGACGACGCCATCGAGCGGCACGCGCTCGCCGGGGCGCACCAGGATGTGATCGCCGATCCGCAGCGACTCAATCGGCCTGAGGATCGCGTCCTGACCGACTTTGACCAGGGCCTGGTCTGGGCGCAGCTTCATTAGGGCCTGAATCGCGCCGCGCGTGCGCCCCAGCGCGTAGTCCTGGAGCACGTTGGAGAGCGAGAACAGAAAGAGCAGCATCGCCCCCTCGAAGGGCGCTCCTAGGACAGCTGCGCCTAGCGCGGCTAAGACCATCAACAAGTCCACATCCACGCGCCGCTGGCGCAGCGATTCAACGCTGGCCTGAACACCGAAGATGCCGCCGGCGACGTAGGCGATTAGGTAGAAGAGCGAGGGCAACCACGCTGGGAGCTGCGTCTGGCTGGTGAGCAGGCCGGCGAACATGGTGACAAACGTGATGCCGACGCAGATCGCTTGGGCGCGCAATGGCGAGAGCCACTGGCGCAGGCGCAACGTTGGCGTGACATGGGCGCGCCCGGCAGCGGTTGCCATGCTAGATCACCTCAACGTAGATCAATTTAGCCAGGTTCTGGCCAATCGCCACCAGCCCCTCTGGCGTCTGGATGGTGACCGGCCCGTCGTAAGGGGCGATATCTTTGAGGACGATTGACACGCCCGGATGCAGGCCCTGTTCGCCCAGGTACTTTAACCAGTCGCTGTTGTCGGTGTCCACGCAGCGGATAACCCCTGCGCTCCCGATCGGCAAGCTGAGGAGGGGGACATCGTTGGCCTCAGGCAGGCTGCCGTCCTTGCGCGGGATAAGGTGGCCGTGCGGGCAGCGGGTGGGATGGCCGAGCATCTCATCCATGCGATCCTCCAGCGCGTCGGTCAGCGCGGTCTCCAGCGCGTGCGCGTGGTCATCCACCTCGTGCCACGCAAACCCCATCACTCGGTGTAGAAAGAGCTCGACCAACCGATGCCGGCGGATGGTGCGCAGCGCCAGGCGGCGGCCCTGCGGCGTGAGCGTCGCGCCTTTGTAGGGGACGAGTTGGATCAACTTGCGCTCGGCCAGCCGCTTGAGCATCACGCTCGCGCCGGATGGGGTGACGCCGAGTTTCTCTGCGATGTCAGTCGTGTTGGCCATCTCTCCCTGCTGGGTCAGCCGATAGATGACATCCAGGTAGTGCAACGTGGCGTCGTTCACGCCGGCTGGGTCGGTGTAGTTGGCCATCGCTGTAGATACGGCTTAATTAGCGATTTAACCGCACTCAAACTTTACCCGAACTCTGTTTAAGTGTCAAGAGGGAGGCGCCCACTCATCGGGGCGAGGAGCGATTCGAGAACGCTGTCCTCTAGAACTCATCTCAGGAATTGTGAGTTCGGGATTGGGGTCGCATGTGCTTGGCATGAAGCGCACAAGGGACGCCGGTATCCCGCATGGCGGCCCCCTTTCATTCCCCCGCAGGCGGGGGACGCCCCCTGTGGTCCCCCGCACGCGGGGGACGTTTGCACTATCGGTTGGTAATTGCGCTGCGCTGGGTGACCGGCGCGGCCTCGCCCTCGAAGCGCCGCGCAGCGACGATCTGCCCGTCCTTCAAGAACGGCTCAGCGAACGCCCATAGCGTCGTGCCGTCCTCGGAGCGGATCGGCTCCGCTGAGTATTGGGGCAGGTAGATGCGGCGCATTTTATTCGTGCGGTTTGGCCCGCTGCGGTGGAAGCACACGCTGGAGAAGACAGCGATGCTGCCGGCGGGGACGATCACCGGGATGCCGGGGTCGTCGCCGAAGTAGCCGATCAAGTCGTTTGTGCCTTCTTCTTGGACGTGCGCCACCCGCTCGCGCACGCCGGCCCGCGAATACGGCAGCAGATACACCGTGCCGTTCTCCTCGTTCACGTCGTCCAGCGCGCACCAGCACGTGACGTAGGGCTTGTGCGGAGCGCTGACGTAGCCAGAGTCTTGGTGCCAGCCGAATTTCATCCCCCGCTCGGCTGCCTTGACCACGAACTGTTCATGAAAGAGATAGGCCGTCTCGCCCAGCGTCGCGCGGCAGATCTCGGCCATCAGGTCGCTGAAGATGAAATCGGCGAGGTGTGGACTCTCCTTGTAGCGGTTAGAGATGAAGTAACGGCTGTTGCGATGGTTGAGGCCGATCACGTCCTTGCCCTGGCGGTCCATCTCGTCCTCGATCAGCCGGATGTAACGCGCGCACTCCGCGCGCAACATCTCCAGGTGATGTTCCGGGATCGCCCGTTCGAGGATGAAATATCCTTCGTCGTGATACTGTTTGATTTGCGCTTCGGCAATACGGTTCATCAGATGCTCCTCCTTGGCGCACCGGCTTGGTCGCTCGGCGCGTCGTGCGCTTCGCCGTCGTTGTGCTTACCGGTCTCGCCTGCCCAGAAGCGTATCAGCTTTTCCGTCTTCTGCCAGGGGGAGATATAGCAATAGGGTTAACCTTCCACCGAGCGATGCTGCCGACGAAGGCAAGTGGATAGGGGGTGGGCGATGGCGATGCCGTCGCCCACCCAGCGCGCCGCCCTATCCATGAATGCAACTCCTGCTAGGGCAAATTCACGATTAGGGCGGCGCATTTCTTTGTTGTGCTGAGTTGAGATCGCGCTGCCTGACACGCCCGTTCGCGTCAAAGCTGGCTGCGCCATGAGCACAGAGGCTGGCCAGCTACTGTTATTCACGTTTCTTCTCTTTGTGTTCCGTCGCCCCCGAGATCACCAGCCCGGCCACCACTAGCGCCGAGCCGATCAGGTCCGTCCAGCCGATCGGCTCGCCCAGCACCAGCGCGGCCTGGAGATACGAGAACACCGGCGCCAGCAACAGCCAGGTGCTGGCCCAGAGCGGGTCGCGCTTTTGCATGGTGAAGAGCAGCGCGTTGGCCACCACCGAGACCATGACGATAGACCAGGCCAGGCCGCTGATCATCTGTGGGGTGGGGCGCAGGCCGGCCCCGCCGTCCAACGCGGCGGCGAAGGGCAACAGAAAGCCCAGGCCGATCAGCAATTGCCAGGCGTTGATCATCCCACTGGGCAGCTCGAGCGCGGCCCGCTTGAGATAGACCGCGCCGACCGCCTGGCTGACCATGGCGATGATCACCAGCAGCAGGCCGGACAAGGTAGCCGTGCTGCGCGCCAACGACGGCGCGGCGACGATCGCCAAGCCAATCGCGGCCACCGCGATCCCCAGCCATTCGCGGCGCGTCACCTGCCGGCCCAGCCAGACCCGCGAGAGGATCGCCACCTGAAAGGGCATGGTGGCCAGGAACAGGCTATATAGCCCCACCGGCACCTCGCGCAGCCCCAGCCAGGCCGCGCCCAGGAAGAGCGTGCTGTTGGTCAGGCCGACGATCGCCAGTTGGCCCCATTGCCGGCCGCGCGGCAGCGCCCCATCGCGGCGCAGGCCGTAGTGCCAGGCCATCATCAGCGCGCCGGCGACCGCAAAGCGCACGCTCAGGATCGTCAGCGGCGGCTGGCCCTGAAAGCTGTATTTGGCCGCCGTCGAGGCCGACGCCCAGAGGAAGGAGAAGATCAGCCCAAGCAGAACGTCCATGATGGCGTCATGCAGTCGAGAATATCGCCGCTTCAGTCGCGCTCATTCTGGCGAAGTGGTGAAGCGATAGTATAAGTGGGCTGTGAAGACCACTCGTTACTTGGGAGTGGTCCAATCCGAAATGAAAGGCTGCGCGTATGCGCTCGCCTGAAGCGCTGCGGGGTCGCTGAGTTACCCTGTCACCCTGAGCGCAGCGAAGGGTCTAAAGTCGCGGTTGGCTGAGGCGCCGCAGGGTTGCTAGGGTGGGGCGTTTGATGGCTTCGCGGGGGGCGTAGCACCGCTACGCCCCTACGATATGGTCGGGCGGGATTTTAGATGCTTCGCTGCACTAGCATGACACGCCAAACGATCTGTGAATGCACCCGTTCTTGCCAGATCGGAATAAATCTCTTAACATGAATACGCCTACACTGGGGCTTTGGTTAAGGAGACGCACATTCTATGGACATAGGCGCTACCCTCTCTCGAGCCTTTGACATCACGATTAGGCATCGCAGCTTGTGGTTTCTCGGTTTCCTCACCGCGCTGCTCGCCGGCGCGGTGAATCTACCCGCCTTGCCGATTGACCTGCCGCCCGGTGTGCTTGTGCCTGGGGAGCTGCCGCTCTTGGATGAGGGCAATTCCCGTCTGGCGGCGGCCTTAGTCACCCTGCTGTGCATCCTCGTCGTGCTGGCGATCATCCTGGCCGTGGTCGGCGTGATCGCCCAGGGCGGGCTGATCGCCGGCGTTGGCCAGATCGAAGAACAAGGGAGCACTTCCTTCGGCCAAGCCTGGTCGGCCGCTGCGCGTCGGTTTTGGGCATTGCTTGGGTTGC
>Ga0209809_1002664_pt1 | contig 12206 bp, 10 predicted proteins | sample YNPMSTMetaG_FD_186172 | JGI IMG/M metagenome (GOLD analysis project Ga0209809, IMG submission 186172) | Anoxygenic and chlorotrophic microbial mat microbial communities from Yellowstone National Park, USA - YNP MS-T MetaG (SPAdes) (version 2) ... | reverse complement strand
ATTGACGAAAAGGCTGCCCAACCGTTTTTGACCCTTTTGACTGGCTTGTTTTGTAGCCATTAGAAAGCCCTCCTTTCGCGGAACTGGCGGAGATTGTAGATCATTACCGGAATGACCGCTATTAATAGCACAATCGCAATCGCTGATGCCCTGCCGGAGTGATTATAGGTAAATTGCTGAAGATAAAATTCGTTGGCAATGACATTGGTTCCGTAATTCCCCCCTGTCATGACCCGCACAATATCAAACAGTTTCAAACTAAAAATGACAATGGTTGTAGTGACTGTCAAAAGCGTGCTTTGAATGGTCGGCACCATGATTTGGAAGAATACCTGAAATTCGTTGGCGCCATCCACCCTGGCCGCTTCTAACAATTCCGAAGGTATACCTTTGATTGCAGAGGATAAGATGACCATCGCATAACCGGTTTGCAGCCATACCATGATCACAATGAGAAAAAGGTTATTGATGGGTGGATTCAACAACCACGGCTGAGCTTTACCTCCCAAGCCGATCACAATGGCATTCAATAAACCTATCTCCTGTATACCAACACCTTCACCCCGGTATGCGTATACAAATTTCCAGATCACACCTGCGCCGACAAAGGATATCGCCATTGGCATGAAAATGATGGCTTTATAGACTTTTTCCAAAGGGGTGCGATCGGCAAGCACGGCGATCAGCAAACCCAAACCGACACTGAAGCCGGTGCCCAGAATCATCCACAACAAATTATTGCGGAATGCCTCCAGCATGACCCGGTCAGTAAAGGCAAAAATATAATTTTCAATCCCAACAAAATTTCTAGCCAACCCATCCTGAAAACTCAAAATTAGGGTTCGAATGGTTGGCAGAAAAAGGTACCAGAATAAAATCGCGACGGCTGGGCCAATAAAGATAAACGGTTGAAGCCGCCGTACCCACTCGCCGGAGAGCTTCTCCACCAGCCAGTTGGACACACCATACAGGAGCGCTACCCCTCCCACTCCCCACACGACAGCGACCAATACGATGATGAATTGAGGGGCATTACTGTCTCGTAGAAAGATAAAACCACGCCACAGTACCAGAAAAGTGACCAGAGGGACAAAAATCGAAACAAGTATTCTCCCCACCCCGGTGGTCAACCAATGGATAATTTGGTTACCCGCATTTACTCTTGGCTGGTTCTGCATCATGCGCTCCTTTCTTTACAAAAGGACCTTTGAAAAAGATTATATATTCATCCGGGGATGAGAGGGGCAGGTTATCCCCTATCAGCATCACCTGCCCCTCCAATTTACTCGAGCCTCAAACTCCTCTCAGACAGATAGACTGATTGAGTTATTTCGGCCAGGAGGCATCAATGTCCCTCAACGCGGTATCCAGATCAATCGCACCAGATACATATGAGGTCATGCTCTTCCAGAAGGAGCCTGCACCTACTGCGCCGGGCATCAAGTCTGAGCCATCAAAGCGCACCGAGGTAGCGTTGAGGATGATTTCGGCAACGCCGCGATCCACTTCGTTTGAATACCAGTCAAGGCTGGAATCGAGATGCGGTGAAATTGCGCCGCCAGCGCGCACCCAGCCTTCAACCGAAGCACCCGTGGTGAAGTATTCCATTACGGCGCGAACTTCCGGACGATCATTGAACATGGCGTAAATATCGCCAGCCACCAGCACGGGCTTTCCGTAGGCGGGGTCAATCGGCGGAAAGTAGAAGAAGTCATAATCCACACCGGCGGTCAGACCTTCGGGGAAGAAGGTGGTGATGAAGTTGCCCTGTTTGTGTAGCCAGCACTTGGGTGGATTATCAAACATCGGTTTCGGGGCATCACCGAAGAAGGTTGTGGCAATAGCCTGCCGGCCACCGTAAACATAACCATCGGTGAACCAGATTTCGGCAACTTTTTCAATGGCGTTGCGCACTTCAGGTGAATCGAACTTCAATTCACCTTTCACCCACTTGTCGTAATTTTCAAGCGAAGTGGTGCGCAGCATGGTTTCCTCAATCCAGTCGGTCATCGGCCAGCCGGTAGCAGCACCGGATTCGATACCAACACACCACGGGGCATCGCCGTCCTTTTTGATTTCTTCGCTCAATGCCAGCAATTCATCCCATGTGGTCGGGATCTTATAACCCGCTTCCTCAAAAGCTTTCTTGGGATACCACACCAGCGATTTGCCGTTGACGCGGCCCCACACCCCAGCCATGATTTTGCCGCTGGGGCTGTCCATCATGGCCATATCCAGCCAGGATTGGTTGTAATTTTTCTTCAACTTCTCCATGTCCAGGAAGGTGCTGACATCAATTGCCTTACCTTTGGCAGCAAAGGTCGCAAGCAGCCCCGGCTGTGGAAAGTCTACGATATCGGGGGGATTGCCGCCATCAATACGAATGGATATGGAAGCTTCAAATTCCTTTGAACCTTCGTATTGAATGTCAATTCCGGTTTTATCCTCAAAATCCTTTACCGATTGTTCAAACTTGACCGCATCGTTGTCGGTGAAGGGGCCGGCCATTGTGACCACCCACCGTACCCTTGAACTCACCCGCAAAAGCACGGTCGAGGAAGGAACCACCTGCGCTGGCAGGCGGCTGGGTAGGTGCAGCAGTCGGTTGTGCGCAGGCAGCCAGCACCAGCGCAGCAACCATCAGAATTGTTATTATTTGCCAGAAACGGTTTTTCATTTTCTCCTCCAAGAATCAATTTTTGGACAGAACGACATGCCAAATTGGCCATATCTACAAAATTTTTCGGCGGTTTTCTGGATTAATCACCTCCTTTCAATTTCGGTAGCATCCAATATCACGTCGTCCCACGCTCAATCAAAGACAACGGTAAACGAATATGTTGAATCGGTCGGGTGGAGTCGAGCATTCTCGAAAACAGCAGTTCCGCGGCTACCCGACCGGATTCATCAAGAGGTTGGCGGACGGTTGAAAGCTCCATGTAATCTGCAATATCCAGGTCGTCAAAACCCAAAATGGCAACATCCTCCGGGATGCGGTATCCAAGTTGTCTGGCGGCTTTGATTACCCCTATGGCTTGAAGATCAGTTGCCGAAAATATGGCAAGCGGTAATTTTGCCGTTTTCAACCTTTCTAACGCAACAAAACGGGTTGCATCCACATGATAAGGGGTTTCCCATACCTGAGCCTCAGAAAATTGTATGTCCGACTCCTTTAATACCTCTTGAAAACCCTTCAACCGTGAACTGATGGGATTGATCCCATACTTGGGAAAATTGGTTTCACCTACAAAAGCAAATTCAGTATATCCCTTGCCTAACAGATATCGGGCAGCTATTTTTCCACCTTCCTCATCATCAATCTCCACACTGCTGAAAACCTTCAGAGGATACTCAATCAAAACCGTTTCCAATTTGTGTTGAACGATTCGATCGGCCGTTTTCTCATCTATCCTGACCGAGATGAGAATTAACCCATCTAAATTATGGGTCAGTGGAATAGTATCCAGATAATGCTGCAGGCGTTCCAGTGTATCTACCGTGAAAATCACCAGCTCGTAATTCGATTCTGTCAGAACAGAAGCCACACCTCTTAGTCGTTGAACAAAAGAAGGTGCGGTAAAAAAAGGGGTGATGACACCCACTCTACCGGAGGAACGCAAAGCCCTCGCCCGTGCCTCGGCTTTGGGCACAAAACCCAATTCGTCAATAGTTGCCAGTACATGCAAGCGGGTAGATTCGTTAACTCTCTCCGGATTATTCAAGACGCGCGAAACTGTAGAAATGCTCACACCCGCGGAGCGGGCAACATCGTAAATAGTGGGGGAATTTTTACGAGAGAGCATTTTTTCAGGGGAAATCTCGCTATACTGAAAGTACTTTTATGAAAGCACTTTCAGTATAGCAAAAATTAAATCCCCTTGTCAATACAAGGGGATAATTTTTAAGGTTTCTTAAGTTTTACGATCCATTCACCGGTTCAACCAGGATGCCCTCGGCGACACTTTTTTCAAAGGCAAGTTCCATCTGCTCAACTTGAATGATGGTCACTGGATTTTGTGATATGACCCGAATACATCGCCCGGGAAGCAATCCGTAAGCCTGTAAATGACCCCGATAGGGGGATTGCAACCCTTTCATCTCGCGGATTTTAACCTCGCGCCCCGGGGCAACCCGACACAACATCATGCAATGCTCGTTCGCTTCAAAGCCTCGCGCACATCGTTGCCTTCTTCTATGATGAAACACGTTTGCCTCCCGAAAATAGTCTTTTTGTGAAGTTAACCAACCTGGATTGGTGAACATTGATGTTCGAACTTCCGCATTGCGGGCAACAGGTCATTGAACAGCCGCGGTGCAATGGACAAGTTCCACAGGATGGATTTTCAACCGGATCATACTCCATTCCGCAAACCGCACATTTGATCAAAAGCGGCTCATTGGAATTATTTTTGACTGAATGAATTTTCACAGATGATCCTGCCATTTTACATTCCCCAACCCAAGCCGCTTAGCAGACGCATTAACAACCCACCAACCAAAATCGAAAATGGGAAGATAAAAGCAACCATTCCTAACGCCACCCTCAAACCGCGTTCTTTTACCATCATAAAGACCGATGCAATGCACGGAATGAAAAGCGTAATGGTTGTAATCGAGACAAGTGCCTGCAAATCACTCAAATGACCCTGCGATTGCATCACAAAAAATCCGGTTGCCGCAAAATCTCGCCGTAAGAAGCCCATGATGAGCGCAGTAGCCGCTTCAGAAGGGAGGCCCAACCATCCAGTCACAACTGGCCTCAGGAATTCAATCAAAGCCGGCAATACATGAATTGTATCCAGCACGAACAAAAGCACTGTTCCCAGTAAAAAGAGGGGTACAGCTTCTTTGATGTACCATTCCATCCGGGCAAGTGTCTTAAAGATAACATTGGTGAACACCGGCATCCTTAAGGGCGGCAGCTCGACAATCAGGGGAGATCTTTCACCGGGAATCACTCTTGCAGCCAGCCGCCCTACCAGCAACAACACCAGCAAAATGACTCCTAACCAAATCAAAGCCGCACTGAACGATATGGCTGCTAGCATTCCCATGACGACACCCAATTGCGCCGAACAGGGAATCGCCAATGCCAGCAAAAGGGTTACGAGAATTCTGTCGCGCGGACGGTTTAAAATCCGCGTTGTCATGGTTGCCATGGTTACACACCCCAACCCCAACACCATCGGTAAAACCGCCTGACCATTTAGACCGATTGAGGAGAATAAGCGGTTGCTCAAGACCGCCACTCGCGGTAAATAACCAGAATCCTCCAAAATACCAAAAGCAATAAAAAAGGTCACAATTATCGGCAGGAGAAGCGCCAGGGCATAGGTCACCCCCATTGTCCACAACCCATACTCCCCCACCAGAAAGCTGCGTACTATCTCCCACGGAATGATCTTTTCACTCATCCCAATTAGCCATGGATTGATGATTTCCCCAAACAGATTCTCTTCCAGCAGACCAACCAGCGTACCTGCACCAAAAACCCCTACAAACCAGTACATGGCGTATAAAACACTCAACAGAATTGGGACGCCCCACAATGGGTGAGTGGTCAGATAACCCAATCGTATTCCGCTGGTTTTTGCACTGTTCGTTTCCTCAAATGATTGACGAACCAGTTTTTCAATGAAACTTTCCCGAGATTTTTGGATGACATATTCCACCCCTTCGGAAAATATTTCAGACAGTTCGCTGCGAATTTTTACCATTTGATCCTGTACTGCAGCGGTTGTGTTTTCTTGGATCCATTTTTCACAAACACTATCTTTCGCCAACCACAACAGTGAAAGCGCTCGTTTGGAGATAGGCGCTTGAAATTCCAATTCTTCCATCCGGGAAAGAGCTTGCTCAATTTCCTGCGGGTATTCAATCTTCAGATTGACAGGTCGGGCGGCGTGAATCGCAGCCTCGACCTCTGCAATTCCTCTACCGCGTGTTGCTACGGTCTGGATGATGGGAATACCAAACGCCTGCTCCATGACTTCCGTGCGAATCTCCAAACCGCGCATGCGGGCTTCATCCATCATATTCAACGCCAGCACCAACGGTAAACCCATTTCTGCCAGCTGGATGGTCAAATGCAATGTTCTCCTTAGATTTTTAGCATCACCTACCTGAATAACCGTGCGTAAATTATCATTGAACAACACTCTCTCGGTAACTTGCTCATCCTCACTCCGCGAAGGGAATCCTATTACGCCTGGAGTGTCAATTAGAGTAACCCCCTCCATCCTGCGTAGTTTTCCTTGCGAAACTTCAACTGTAGTACCAGGATAATTCGAAACGATGACATACTGGCCGGTCAGCCGATGAAATAAAACGGACTTACCCACATTGGGGTTACCGACCAAAGCAACACAGCTTCCATTACCAAACTCTTTGATTGGGTGCGCTACGTGACAGGCTGCCATCATACAATACCTCAAAAAGGTTAAGATTTTTTAAAACATTCCGAACACAAACCATATAAAACCAGTGTGGCATTTTCAATCTCGCCACCAAAACAATCCACGAACTGCGCCTTGACCACATTGATCAGCGGTGTATCAAATTCGGTGATTTGGTTGCAGTTCCTGCACCGAAAGTGAAAGTGATCCTCCCCATGTTCAATCACCGGATCATATCGTTCCAGGCGCGGCTCATCGTCAAAACGACGGATGTTGACCAGCCCATGCTGCTCAAGCCATCGTAAAGTCCGGTAAACCGTTGAAAGATTTAAAGCCGGATTCTTTTCTCTGACTTTTTGATATATTTCTTCTGCGGTGGGATGATCGGCACATTCAATGAGAGCCTGTAAAATCATCCGCCGCTGATTGGTCATCCTGCCGCCCAACGCATGAATTTGAGATTCCGCCGCATTGACTAAATCAAATTCCATTGTTCTTTCCTCGGTGTTCTTATTGCAAATTATTTGCAATAACCACTTGAATTGTATCGAATCCCAAAAGATCCGTCTAGTGCTATTAATCACTAACCCGATGGATGTTTGTCATCAAAGATTAAAAAACTCAACTGAAAAGAATACTTCGTTCTAATTTCAATAGAAATAACTTCCTTTCGATTCCACCCCCATAACCAATTAATTTTCCGTTTGACCCAATCACCCGATGGCAAGGCACAATAATTGGAATTGGGTTTTGCCCATTGGCTCTGCCCACTGCCCGAATGGACTTTACATCCCCTACCCGCTCGGCCAATTGTCTGTAAGAGATCGTCGTTCCATAGGGAATCTTAAGCAATTCCTGCCACACCCTTAACTGAAACGGGCTTCCTTCAAGGCGAATCGGGAGGTCGAAAGTTGTTAATTTCCCGGCGAAATAAGCGTTTAGTTGCTTTGCAGTTTCCTCAAAGAGAGGCAACTTCAACCTGTTTAGGACAGGATATTCAAATGGCGAGAAAAACAGTCCCCGCAAATTTTCCCCATCCGAAGACAACAGAATTTTTCCCAATTGACTTTCAATTTCCCAATAAACCATTGGGACAACTCCACACCATCAATTTTAACACCCATATTAGTATATCTTCATTTTACTGGAACGGCCGTAATGAACAGTCGTCCCCACACAGGGTCACCATCCTTAGCAATGCAAGTCTGAAGGGTTAAATGTTTTTCGCCCATATAAAATTTTGCAAATAACTGGGCAGTATCTAATACTTGATATTCGTTGATATCCAAATACTTTACAACACCATCAATTTTTGTAACCTGATACGAATCAATCTCAACAACCTGGTACTCAGCAACCCCGCCGTAACCATCAATGATAAAAATACTGTCTCCAATTTTAATATCGAAAAACGACTTACCGGCTAAATAGTTATGGGCCAGCAAACCAATTACTTCCGGCGTTGTCAGCATGAATTGGGTAATGGTATTCGGATCGTTGGAGATATACTCGTAATTACCTTGTGGCTGCTGAGTCACCGGATTGGCCATCAATTTTTCAACATACACCCCAGTGATTTGACCATTTCCGTTCTTTACGGTGGACACGAACTGGGTCAGACTGGGAAAGGTGGTTTCCGGCTCAGAATTTGAATTGTTTGCATTTCCACTTAGCAAAACCGGTAGAAACACATGGTAATCATCCGCATCAGCAGAAACAGGTTGAGTCTGCGATAGACATGTTTGCCCCACAAACCAGATAATAGTTATCAACAGAGCAAAAATAAGTGAGCGCCTCATGTCCAACCCTTTCTGACAAAGGCGCCCGGTGCAAACCGACCACAGCCAATTTAAATAAATACGGCAGGATTCCCCTGCCTGTAATTGGATGCATGGAATCGCGTTTTCGGCGGCCTGGCAGTCATAGGCATTTAGCCCTTAGACCCATAGCTTTGCGTCGCCGGCTTTCACCGGGTTTGCCTTTGTCGTTACGGATTTAAATACGGTTTTTCTTTTCTGCCTGAATTAGAATGACCCTGACCGCTTGATAATTAATCCAGGAACTCTTATATTATTTATAGGCAGAATTTATTAAAACTTTATAGACAAAAACTTACAAACGCCTTAAAGGTAAAAATTATATAAAAACACTACTCCGCTGCGCGCAGGGTGAACCAGAAGCGGCTTCCTTCTCCAGGTCTTCCCCGGCTGTCAACTCCCACTCTCCCGCCTAATTTTTCAACAATTCGGGCAACGATCGAAAGCCCCAACCCATGTCCTTCAGCACGACCTCGATCAACCCGGCTGAAATCCTGAAACAACTTTGCCTGATCCTCGGGGTTGATTCCATCTCCGTTGTCCTGAATCCAGAAACGGACAAATCCATCCCCTTCGGCAATTGCGCCTAATTGTACATGCGGTGGTAAACCGCCGTATTTGATGGCATTCGTGATGTAATTAGCCCAAATTTCCTCAACCCAGGGAGCATATCCCATTGCAACTGGCCATTGAGCAGGGAGGCTGATCTGCGCCCCATGATCCTCAATCACAAAATTCAACCGATTCAAGACTTCTTGAATCACTTTTTCCATATCCAGTGGCACCAACACAATTTCCTGGCTGCGTAGACTGGCCAGCGTCAATAATTCCTGAATAATTTCGGCTTGTTTTTGAACAATTCGCTGTAACTGGCTATTTAATTCTAGAATTTCTTTAGGTGCATTGATTGCTTTCAGTTTTAATTCCAATATGTGGGTCAAGATGGCCTGATTCTGAAGCGGTGCTTTCAAGTCATGAGCCACCATCCGCGCAAAGGCATTCAAATCGCCTATCAACTGCTCCCGGATGGCAATCTCTTTTTGCAATTGTTCATTTGCGGATTGCAAAGCGCGCTGAGCCTGAATACGTTCCTGTATTTCCTGCTCGAGTGCGATGTTTTTTAACTGTTCCCTTTCCGCTTCCCTCCTGGCTTCTTCAACCTGATAGACAACTTCTAAATTTTTGAGCTTGGTCTCGGATTCATCGTTGAAAACCTGTTCTTTTATTTCATGAAAACGCTCATAATGAGCCAGTGCCCGCTGGAATTGAACGGCCTGACGATAAACCGAGGAAAGTAACTGATGGCACTGCACCTGCTGACCGCGTGATTGAATCTTCTCGCTGACCTGCAACGCTTCATGGAGCGGCTCCAAAGCCTGTCCGGGAAGTTCTTGTTCTGCATAGACCTGCCCAATCCAAATGAGTGACACCACACTTTCATAAGGCGAGGATATTTGTCGGGTAATTCGGAGGGCATCCTCAAAACATTCCAACGCCTTCGGGTAATCCTTCATGCTGTAATAGGCCCGTCCTAAGGAATTGAGCGTTTTCGCCTCTCCCCATTTTTCTTTTAAGTCCACAAATAAATTCAGGCTCTTTATGCCGGCACTCAGCGCCATTCCCGCATTTCCAAGGCCGCTATAAACCACACAGGATTTTTCTAAAGCCTCAGCCTGAAATTGCAAATCTTGACTGATCTCGGCATCCTTTGTTGCCCGAAGAACATATGGAAGCGCACGGGCATATTCCTCTCGTTCAATATAAACGCTCGCCAGGTTTATTAATAGCCGACCCTCAACTGTCCGATCATCAATTTCCTGAGCCAGTTCCAGTCCGCTGAGCGTGTATTGCAGGGCATTTACAAAACTGGATAGATGCAGGTAGGCCTGCCCCAGCAGGGTGTAAACGGCGGCTAATTGTTTTTTATGATCAACTTTTTCATAGATGGATTGGGCCTGCTGCAGAACCGCAATTGCCTGATCAAACTTTCCAATCTGTAAGTAAAGTTTACCCTGCCCTTGTTGACAGTCCCCAATTCTTTTCAGTTCATCATCTGATACTGGTGTGTACTTTTCCAGCTGTTTGCAGGTTAATTCTAAAATTTCCACGGCTTGAGCCGGATCCTGATAACGCAACGCAAAAGCACGCTGTAAGGCAGAGGAGATCAATTCCTCTACTTTACCTGCTCCATCTAGCAGAATTTCCTGATCCACAGGGTCGGACATGATCAGATTCACAACAAAAAATCTCTTTCTTACAATGTTAGCATAGAATACCCAACCATGGTTCTGGTGGTTTGTGGAGAATCTTATAAACCTGAATCACTGGTGCAGGTTCTACGCCATATTTTCACCAACTTTGGGGCTATTTTTCGGCCAATACAATAATTCTATCCTGTTCGGTAAAAACCACTTCTTCGCGCTTTTCGGGATTAATCACCACCCCAAATGACCGTTTGGCATCTTCTGAAAGCGAAGAAAGACGGTAGCCGATTGCCGTTTCGTTCTTTCGGGCAGCCGCTTCCAAAATAGTGTAAAAATTAACCGCAACACCGGTCTTGATATACTCGCAAGCGGGCTTTAAGTAAATTTCTGAGCCTTGTGGATTGAACAAGTCCTCATAGACGGCATTTCTGCGACGGTCTGAAACAATTTGAGCCATCATCAGACTGATGAGGCGATCGCTGACAATGAAATCATCCGCCTTGGCAACTTCGGCGAGACGGCTGTTTCTACCGTCCAAAATTTCAGTCGCAATGGAAAGTTTTGCTTTTCCTTGTTCCACAATGTTGCGTATATGTAACAGGGTAAACAATGTATTTGAATCGATCTGCTGGATGCTTAAAGTTCGATCATCGTTGCTGAGCAAAATGACATGATCATATTTTTGCAGCTTGAGCGATTCTAATTCATTCCGATCGAGAATTGATTTTTTCTCAAAACTGACTTTTAGATTCTTAAGACTGGATGATACGTCTTCTAATTCCTGACGTAAATCAAATTTATCCGTGACAATACAAACCTTTGATTTCGGTGGAAAATAATTGTTCAATTCCACCAACAATTCATTTCCGCGTTCGCTCCAGCCCAGAATAATTACACTCTCACTTGCTTTCGAAACAGCATGATTGGATGCAATCCATTCATCCCGAACCGCTCCCCGCTCCCCCTGAATTAAACCTTGCTCATCACTGGCAATAACAACCAGTTGATCACCCGGGCGAAGGATGGTTTCCATCCCCGGATTGAGGGTGACTTTTTCGGCTTTTTGTAGCCCAATCACTACACCCTTTTGAAAACTACTTAAAGCCTCACGGTAGGTTCGACCTATCAATTTTGAGTCCTCAATGAAGTAAATTTCGTCACCGGTAAAATCCAGCAGTTCGGAATAGACAACGGAAAGCCCGGGTTGATTACAACTTTGTGCCAGCAATCGGGCAATTACCTGCCCTGAAAAAATCCATTCAACTTCTCCATTACCAACAATTTTGCCTAATTCACGGTTTTGGTTTTCTTTCAATGCGGCGATAATTTTGTAAGGATCACTCTTTCGCTGATGGTTTTTGGTAATGGCAAGTACAGTTTTGACCACTTCTGCATCCGGATTATCCCCTTCCGGTGTAAGCACCAGGATTCCACTTGCCTCATTGAGGTTGGTCAGTTCCAGATCGCTCATTTCAATCGGACTGCCGCTCCTGCAAACCACTCTGCGTAATGCGTCAGATCCAATTCGATTGCGAATTTGATCTTCCATTTCAACCTTATCGCGATCTCCTAATAGAACAATTTTCTTGTTTTTCAAGCCATTTTCAGCAATAAACAATTGAGGGATGATTGTAAAAACTTGTTCGGACCACCCTAAAACGACAATATGACCATTTTCACAGTAGTTTTGCAGTTTTAACAAAAGAATAAGAACGGGCCAAAGGATTCCGAGTAGGATTGTTGTACGGCAACTTTTCCCAAGGAGGAACCCAATGGCCCAACTCATTATC
>Ga0209809_1002660_pt1 | contig 12211 bp, 11 predicted proteins | sample YNPMSTMetaG_FD_186172 | JGI IMG/M metagenome (GOLD analysis project Ga0209809, IMG submission 186172) | Anoxygenic and chlorotrophic microbial mat microbial communities from Yellowstone National Park, USA - YNP MS-T MetaG (SPAdes) (version 2) ... | reverse complement strand
AGCCGCCCGATCACCGGGTCCTCCTCGGCAGCGCGGGCGAGCCCACGGTCGGCGGGGTGGTGGCGGGCAATCTCTCCGGCCCGCGTCGCCTCGCCGCCGGGGCCTGCCGCGACGCTCTGCTCGGCCTGCGCTTCGTCGACGGCCGGGGCCAGCTCCTGCGCACGGGCGGCCGGGTCATGAAGAACGTCACCGGCCTCGACCTCGGCAAGCTCCTGTGCGGCTCCTGGGGCACCCTCGCCTTTCTCACCGAGGCCACGTTCAAGGTCCTCCCGCGCCCGGAAGCCGAGCTCACCCTGCTCTTCGAGGGTCTCCCCGACGACCGGGCCGTAGCACTCCTTTGCGCGGCGATGGGCACCCCCTTCGGCCCGAGCGGGGCCGCGCATCTGCCGGCCGGGGTCGGTGCGCCGCGCGCCCGGACCGTCCTGCGGCTCGAGGGCTTTCGCGAGTCGATCCGCTACCGCGCCGACCGGCTCGCCGAGCGCTTGGCCGAACACGCTCGGGTGGAGCGGATCGAGGGCGAGGCGAGCGCGGCGCTCTGGCGGGCGATCCGCGACGTGGAACCGCTCGCCGAGCCGGGCGAGCGGGCGGTCTGGCGCCTCTCGCTCCCGCCGAAGCGGGGTGCGGAGGCCGTGGCGGCGATCCGCGCCGAGCGGGCCTGCAGCGTGCTCTACGACTGGTCGGGTGGGCTCGTCTGGCTCGCGACCGACGAAGACGAGGACGCCGGCTGTGCGCCGATCCGGGCGATCGCCCGGCGGCTCGGCGGCCATGCGCTGCTCCTGCGCGGCTCGCGCGAGCTCCGCGCCCGGATCGCCCCGTTCCACCCCGTGGCCGACCGCGTGCGCGCGCTGGAGGCCGGGATCGCCGAGGCCTTCGATCCCTTCGGCCTGTTCAATCCGGGCCTTCGCGCAGCGGGGATCTGAGACCCTTGCAGACGAGCTTCCGCCCCGATCTCCTCGAGAACCCGGAGATCCGCGACAGCGAGCGGATCATCCGCACCTGTGTCCATTGCGGCTTCTGCACCGCCACCTGCCCGACCTACGTGCTTCTCGGCGACGAGCTCGACAGTCCGCGCGGCCGGATCTACTTGATCAAGAAGATGCTCGAGGAAGGTCGGCCGGCCGACGAGCGGACCGTGCGGCACATCGACCGCTGTCTTTCCTGCCTTTCTTGCATGACGACCTGCCCCTCGGGCGTGCATTACATGCACCTCGTCGACCACGCCCGGGCCTGGATCGAGCGGACCTACGCGCGTCCCCTCCCCGACCGGGTGATGCGGACGGTGCTCGCAACCGTGCTGCCGCGCCCGGGCCTCTTCCGCCTGGCGCTTTTGGCAGCCGCCCTCGCCCGCCCCTTCCGCCACCTCCTGCCGCGCTCGGGCCCGTTCGGCCGTGCCCGGGCGATGCTCGAGCTCGCGCCGCCGACCGGGCCGGCTGCGCCCTCGCCGATCGAGCGGCCGCAGACTTTCCCGGCGCACGGCCCACGGCGCGCCCGGGTCGCCTATCTCCTGGGCTGCGCGCAGCCCGTGCTCCTCCCCGAGATCGGCGGGGCGACCATCCGCCTCCTGACCCGCATGGGCGTCGAGGTCGTGGTCGCGAAAGGGGCCGGCTGCTGCGGAGCGCTGACCCACCACATGGGCAAGGAGGCCCGGGCGCTCCGTGCGGCTCGGGCCAACATCGAGGCCTGGCTCGCGCTCGAGCGCTCGGGCCCGCTCGATGCCGTGGTGATCGACGCCTCCGGCTGCGGCACCACCGTCAAGGACTATGGCTGGATGTTCCGCCACGATCCGGCGATGGCCGAGAAGGCGGCACGGATCGCCGGGCTCGCGCTCGACGTGAGCGAGGTGGTCGACCGGCTCGGCCTGCCGCCCGCCTCGCGCGATCTCGACCTCGAGCTCGTCTATCACTCGGCCTGCTCCATGCAGCACGGCCAGAAGCTCGGCGATCTCCCGAAGCGCCTCTTGGCCGCCGCCGGCTTCACGGTCCGCGAGCCCAAGGAGAGCCATCTCTGCTGCGGCTCGGCCGGGACCTACAACATCCTCCAACCGGAGATCGCCGCCCGCCTCGCGGCGCGGAAAGCGCGCAAGCTCGAACGCACCCGCGCTCGGGTGGTGGCGACCGGCAACATCGGCTGCATCACCCAACTCCGCACCGCGACACGGCTGCCGGTCGTGCACACGGTCCAGCTTCTGGATTGGGCCACGGGCGGACCCGTGCCGGCGCCGCTCGCCGAGCTCGTGGGCGAGCCGGCATGAACCCCGAGCTCGCCGCCTGGGCCTCGCTGCTCTTGGAGTTCGCTTTGATCTTCGCGCTGCCGCTCGCCTTCGCCGTCCGCGAGCTCCTGCTGTTGCGTCGCGAGGACCGGCTGCGCGCCCAGGGCCTCGTCCCACCCGAGCCGGCCTGGTACCGGATCGCGATCGCCCAGCAACGCCGGCTCGCCGAGCGCCGGCGGCCGGAATCCACCGGGGGCCGGCCGCCGGGCTCCGGTTGACCCTTCGGCCCCCTTGCGGTGGGCTCGCCGGCATGTTCGAATGCTGCGACTCCTCGGGAGCCGACGATGTCCCGTTCCGCGCGCCGTATCTTCCTCGCCTCGAGCCTCGCGGTCCCGGCCGTTCTCCGGACCGGGGCGAGCCGTGCCGCGAGCAAGGACGAGATCGACGCCAAGGTCGGCCTCGGCCTCGAGCACCTTCTCGCCTCCAACGCCGCGGCCAAAGCGCTGGCCGAGTCGGCGGTCGCGGTCCTGGTCTTCCCGGACATCGTCAAGGGCGGGCTGATCGTCGGCGGCCAGTACGGCGAGGGGGCGCTCGTCAAGGATGGCCGACCGGTCGCCTACTACAACACGGTCGCGGCCTCCTACGGCCCGCAGATCGGCGTGCAGCGGTTCGGCTACGCGCTCTTCTTCATGAACGACAAGGCTCTCGCCTATCTGGACAAGAGCGAGGGCTGGGAGATCGGCGTCGGACCCACGATCACGATCCTCGATGTCGGTAAGGCGGCCAATTTCTCGACCACCACGGCGAACGACGACATCTACGTTTTCTTCTTCGACCAGAAGGGGCTGATGGCCGGCATCGGCATCCAGGGGAGCAAGATCACCCGGATCACGCCCGGCTGAGCGCAGCGGCCCACGGTGATCGGCTGGCCGCGGGCGGCCGTAGTGAGCCGTGATCGGAGTGGCACCGCTTGGGGAGAGGGGCATGTCCGAGACGACCGCGTTCCTGCTGCTCAAGGGTTGGCTGACCGTCTCGGTGCTCGCCTTCGCGCTCAACGAACTGCGGATCCTGCGCCGCGACGAGCGGGCGGCGCGGGCGAAAGCGGCGGCCGAGATCGTGCCGCTGCCCGCCACGCCCGCGGCCAGCGCGCCCAAGCCCGATCGGCGCGCGGCCTGAGACCGGATCGGCAGGCCCCAGCTTCGATCCGCGGTCTTTCGGCCATCAGGTCCCGGAAATTCCTCGGTTGCCCGATCACCGCACCCGGCTCGCGGTAGCCCTTCCTCGGAGCGGTTCCGGAGCCCTCGACGGCTCCCGAAGCGCGGTGGGGCCGCAACCGAGGGCTCGCCTGCGCCGCCACCGCGACGGTGCGTTCCGGCGCCCAGGCGACCGGCCGCCGGCGGGCGGGTCGAAATCCGCTTCGCCCGCACGCCGGACCGGCTCCGTCGCGTCACCGCCCGTTCGGTGACCCGGACGGTCGGGGCGCGGCTCCGCGGCGGCGAACGCAACGACCTCACGCTCGGCCCCCGTCGGGCGGTCGGCCCGGCGCGTCGGTCCGGACGTCGCTGCGCCCGCCGATCACCCCCGCCCCGGCTGCCCGACCCGGCCCGGAGGGTGTGTCACGCTCCGGGCAGGCGCCGCGCGCCGCGGGCGAAAGCCTCGTACGACCGAGAACTTGAAGGCCCGCGATGGCGGAGGGGAAGGGATTCGAACCCTCGATAGGGCTTTGAGGCCCTATAACGGTTTAGCAAACCGCCGCCTTCAGCCACTCGGCCACCCCTCCGCGGCGGCCGCGCCACGTCATGTGGGCGCGCCGGGAGGATCCGCCAGCGGCTCTGCTGCAATGCAGCATCGAAGCCCCCGCATCGCTCGCCTGCGGCCCCGCAACCTCTGTTCGAAAAACGATCGGCCCGTGCTCGGAGCGAGGCGATCCGCTTCGGCGCCACCGATGGGTACGAGCGCGCGATCGTGAAGCGACGCGGGCCGCCACGGCCTTGCCGGCAGTCCGCGCGGGCGCGCACTCGTCGCGGGACCGGCGGAGGGGAAGCCGATGGACCGCACGACGGGAAGGGCGCTCGCTCGGTTCGGCGGGCTGGTGCTCGGGGCGCCGTCGCCCGAGCGGGTCCCGCCGCGGGTCGCCGCGACCATCCGCGCCGAACAGGAGCGCAGCGAGGTCCTGGTGAGCCTGTTCCAGCTCGTAGCGGTCGCCTTCTTCTGGGTGGTCTACACGATCACGCCCAAGGCGTTCCCGGCCGACGTGCCGTTCGAGCCGGTGCCGATCGCCTTGGGCTGCTACCTCCTGTTCACCCTGGCCCGATCGGCCCTCGCCCTGCGCGGCCGCCTCCGCCGCGGGCTCCTCGTCGGCTCGGCGGCGATCGACGTCGCGGTGCTGATGGTCACGATCTGGAGCTTCCATCTCCAATACGGCCAGCCGGCGGCCATGTATCTTCGCGCGCCCACGCTCATGTACCTTTTCGTTCTGATCGCGCTCCGCGCGCTGCGTTTCGAACCCGGCCTCGTCCTGCTGACGGGCGGGCTCGGCGCGCTCGGCTGGCTCGTCCTCCTGGCCTGGGCGCTCGCCGAGCAGCCCTCCGTCGGCGTCACCCGGAGCTTTCCGGTCTACGCGATGTCCTACGCCATCCTGATCGGCGCCGAGGTCGACAAGGTCCTCTCGATCCTCGCGACGACCGCGATCCTCGGGCTCGCGCTGCACCGCGGCCGCAAGCTCCTCGTCCGCGCCGCCACCGAGCAGCAGGCGGCGGCCGACCTCTCCCGCTTTTTCGCGCCCGAGGTCGCGGGCAAGATCCGCGAAGGCGCGGTGGCCCTCCGCCCGGGTCGGGCCGAGTTGCGCGAGGCGGCGATCCTGTTCGTCGACCTGCGTGGCTTCAGCCGGTTCGTCGCGGCGGCACCGCCCCGGGCGGTGATGGAGCTCCTCTCGGAGTACCAGGCCCGCATCGTCGCCGTGGTCCGCCGACACGGCGGCAGCATCGACAAATTCATGGGCGACGGGATCCTCGCGAGCTTCGGCGCCACCCGGCCGAGCCCCGTCTGGGCCGCCGAGGCGCTGCGCGCGGTCGAGGACCTCGCCGCCGAGGCCGCGCGCTGGCGGGCCGACAGGGTGGCGCGCGGCCTGCCCGCCCCGTCCGTCAATGCCGCGCTCGCGACGGGCCGGGTGCTGTTCGGCACGGTGGGCGACGCCGAGCGGCTCGAGTACACGGTGATCGGCGAGGCGGTGAACCGCGCCGCCAAGCTTGAGAAGCACTGCAAACGCGAGGGAGCCACCGCCGTGATCGAGCTCGAGGCCTGGCAGCGCGCCGAAGCCCAAGGTGCCCGCCCGGAGGCGGTTTGGGCGTGGCGCCCGGGCCGCCGCGTCGAGGGGCTGGAGCGGCCGGTCGATCTCCTCGTGCTCGCGGGAGAGCGCTGATGTTCGAAGGTTTCGAGTTGCGCCGGATCCGCTGCACGGTGGGCGAGATCGCGGTCCGTATCGGCGGCTCGGGCCCGCCCCTGGTCCTCCTCCACGGCTATCCGCAATGCCACGCGATGTGGCACCGGGTGGCCCCCCTGCTGGCGGCACGGCACACCGTGGTCTGCCCGGACCTGCGCGGCTACGGCGCCTCGGCCAAGCCGCCCGGCGACCCCGAGCACCGGACCTACGCCAAGCGGGCGAGCGCAGGCGATCTGGTCGAGCTCGCGGACGCGCTCGGCTTCGCGCGCTTTTCCGTGGCCGGCCACGATCGGGGTGGCCGGGTGGCGCACCGCCTCGCCCTCGACCGTCCCGAACGGGTCGAGAAGCTCGCGGTGCTCGACATCGTGCCCACCCGGACGGTCTTCGCCGCGACCGACCGCGAGCTCGCCACGGGCTATTTCCACTGGTTCTTCTTGGCCCAGCCGGCGCCTTTGCCGGAACGGATGATCGGCGCCGACCCCGATCTCTGGCTCGAGACGCTGTTGGCCCGCTGGTCCGGCACGCGCGACCTCGCGCCCTTCGAGGGTCCCCCGCTCGAGGCCTACCGGGCGGCGTTCCGCGACCCCGCCACGATCCATGCGAGCTGCGAGGACTACCGCGCCGCCGCCACGATCGACCTCGAGCACGACGCGGCCGACGCCGATCGGCGGATCGCCTGCCCGCTCTTGGTCCTCTGGGGCGAGAAGGGGTTGATGCACCGCCGCTTCGACGTGCTCGCCACCTGGCGGGAGAAGGCGGCCGGGCCGGTCGAGGGCGGGCCCCTGCCTTGTGGCCATTTCCTGGCCGAGGAGGCGCCCGAGGCGACCGCCGCCGCGCTCGCCCGGTTCCTAGCCGGCTGAGGCGCCGGCGGAGGGTCCCGATCCGGCCGCGGCCTCGCCGGGCAGCGGGTGGCCGATCGCCCGGGCCCGCTCGCGGGCCTCGGCGAGCAGGCTCCGGCGCAGCTCCGGGTCGCCGCCGATCAGCCGGTGGAAGTCGCTCGCGTCGAGCTCGAGCAGCCGGCAGGCGGTGAGCGTGATGACGGTCGCCTCGCGCGGTCGGCCCTCGAGCAGTGCGAGCTCGCCGAAGAAGCTGCCCGGTCCGAGCACGATCCGCCGCTCGCCGACCCGCATGACGACCCGGCCCTGGTCGATGAAGTACATGGCCTCGGGATGCTCGCCCCGGCGGACGATCGTGTAGCGCGGCGGCAGGTTGCGCTGGTGGAGGAGGGCGGTGATCTCGGCGAGCTGGGCGGGTGGCAGATGGCGGAACAGCGGCACCCGGGCGACCATGCTGGCGCGGGCGAGGAAATCCTGCTGCTGCATCTCGCGCACGAAGCCGGCACCCAAGATCGCGGTCGGGAAGGCGATCGTGGCGAGGCTCAAAAGCGCGGCGCCGCCCGCCACCATTCGGCCGAGCGGAGTCACCGGCACGACGTCGCCGTAGCCGACCGTGGCGAGGGTCACGACCGCCCAATAGAGGGCCTTCGGGATGGAGCCGAAGGCCTCGGGCTGCACCCGGCCCTCGATCGCGTGCATGGCACCGGCGAGCAGCAGGAGGAGGATCGCGAGCAAGAGGCCCACCGCCGCGAGCTGACGGCGCTGGGCGTGCAGCACGACCTGGAAGGTGGCGAGCGCCGGCGACAGCCGCACGATCTTCAGGATCCGGAGCAGCCGCAAAAGCCGCAGCAGGAGAGATCGGCCGGGAGGAGTGGTGCGAGCCAGAACGGCAGCACGGCCACGAGGTCGACCACGGCCGAAGGGGTGGAGGCCCAACGCAGCCGGCCCAGGATCGGATGGCCGTAGCGGCCCGCCCGGTCTTCCACGGCGGCCCAGAGCCGGGCCGCGTATTCGAACGTGAAGAGGAGCATGAAGGCGAGTTCGGCCGTTGCCAGCGCGGGGCCGATCCTTTCGGTCCGAGGCTCGACCGATTCGACCACCACGAGGAGCGAGGCCGCGACGATCGCCAGGGCCAAGCCACGCCGCACCGCATGGAACGCGGGACCGCTCGCCTCCTCGTCCTCGATCAGCTCGTAGATGCGCGCGCGCAGCGCCACGGGCCGCCTCAGGAGGCCGGTGCTCCCCCCGCCTCGCGCACGAGCCGCACCCGCCGACCGCACGAAGGCGGCTGCTCGACCGCCACGACCTCGCCCGTGCCGAACCGTCCGCGCCAGACCGAAGCCGGCCGCGGCCCCTCGCCCGAGAGCGGTCCCTGGCGGCGCAGGGTGAACAGGAAGCTGCCGTTCGGGTTCACGGTCCCCTCGACCCACCAGCCGCCGGTCGCGGCGAGCCCGATCTCCGCAGCACCCACCTCGCGCGCGGTGCCGCCGATCGCGAGGGCGTCGCGGAACAGATCGAACTCGATCGGACGGCAACCACCTTCCGCCGTCCCCACCGCTTCGGCCCGGCCGGTCCAGCGCTCGGCCTCGCCTGTCGGGCGGTTGACGAGCGGGTCGATGCAGCCCGCGAGGAGGAGCGGGGCGGCGAGCGCCGCAGCGAGCCCGTTCCAGCCCCATCGATCCTTCGCCATGGCATCCCTCCGTGCCGCCGCGCCGCGGCTCGCACTTTAGCGATCGCGGCGGTCACAGGTCACGCCACCCGCAAGGGCTTGTAGCGGATCCGGTGCGGCTGGTCGGCGGCCGTGCCCAACCGACGATGCCGATCGGCCTCGTAGTCCTGGTAGTTGCCTTCGAACCAAACGACCCGCGAATCGCCCTCGAAGGCCAGGATGTGGGTGCAGATGCGATCCAGGAACCAGCGGTCGTGGCTGATGATCACCGCACAGCCGGCGAAGTCCAACAGCGCGTCCTCGAGCGCCCGCAGCGTGTCGACGTCGAGATCGTTGGTCGGCTCGTCCAAGAGGATGACGTTGGCACCGGATTTCAACAGCTTGGCCATGTGGACCCGGTTGCGCTCGCCGCCGGAGAGCTGGCCGACCTTCTTCTGCTGATCGGCGCCGCGGAAGTTGAACGCGGCGACGTAGGCCCGGCTCGGCATGGCGTGCTTGCCGAGTTGGATCACGTCCTTGCCCTCGGAGATCTCCTCCCACACCGTGCGTTCGGGGTGGAGCGCGTCGCGGCTCTGGTCGACATAGCCGAGCACGACCGTGTCGCCGATCCGAAGGCTGCCGGCATCGGGCTTCTCCTGCCCGACGATCATCCGGAACAAGGTCGTCTTGCCGGCGCCGTTCGGCCCGATGACGCCGACGATCCCACCGGGTGGCAGGCGGAAGGAGAGGTTCTCGAACAGCAGCCGATCGCCGTAGCCCTTGGCGAGCCCGTCGGCCTCGACCACGAGATCACCCAGGCGCGGGCCCGGTGGAATGATGATCTGGGCACTGCCCGGCGCCCGCTCCTGGGCCTGGCGCAAGAGCTCCTCGTAGGCCTGGACGCGGGCCTTGGCCTTCGCCTGACGGGCGCGCGGCGAGGCGGCGATCCATTCCTGCTCGCGGGCGAGCGTCCGCTGCCGGGCGATCTCTTCGCGCTCCTCCTGCTCGAGCCGCTTGCGCTTCTGCTCGAGCCAGCCCGAATAATTGCCCTCGTAAGGGTAGGCCCGGCCCCGGTCCAGCTCGAGGATCCAACCCGCCACGTTGTCGAGGAAGTAGCGGTCGTGGGTCACCGCCACGACCGTGCCCTTGTACTCCTTGAGGTAGCGCTCGAGCCAGGCGACCGATTCGGCGTCGAGATGGTTGGTCGGTTCGTCGAGCAGGAGCAGGTCGGGCTGCGAGAGCAACAGCCGGCACAGCGCCACCCGTCGCCGCTCGCCACCCGAGAGCTTGGTGACGTCCGCGTCGCCCGGCGGGCAGCGCAGCGCGTCCATGGCGATCTCGAGCTGGCGCTGCAGCTCCCAGCCCTGGCAGGCGTCGATCTTCTCCTGGAGTTCGGCCTGCTCGGCCAGGAGCGCGTTCATCTCCTCCTCGTCCAAGGGCTCGGCGAAGCGGGCGGAGATCGCATCGAACCGGTCGAGCAGCGCCTTGGTCTCGGCGACCCCGTCCATCACGTTGCCGAGCACGTCCTTGCTCGGGTCGAGCCGGGGCTCCTGCTCCAGAAAGCCGACTTTCACCCCTTCCGCGGCCCAGGCCTCGCCCGAGAAATCCTTGTCGATGCCGGCCATGATCCGCAGCAAGGTCGACTTGCCGGCACCGTTGCTGCCGAGCACGCCGATCTTGGCACCGGGAAGAAAGGCGAGGGTGACGTTCTCCAGGATCTTCTTGCCGCCCGGATAGATCTTGGTCAGCCGTCGCATCACGTAGACGTATTGGTAGGCGGCCATGCGGCTCCTCGAAGGATCGGTGGGGGGCGGAGGGTGGGACGAGCGCCCGACCTTCTAGCGCGTCGCTTCCGTTCGCGGAAGCGGTCCGTCGGGTCGGGCGCGGCAACGCGTCCCTTAGGGCCTTGCCGCTGCCGGGCTATTGGCGGAAACCGGTGCAACGGCCCGGCGAGCGCGCTCGTCCGCGCACGGCCGGCGGGGAGGCGGCGATGGCCAAACGTGTGCTGGTGGTCGACGACGAGCCCAACATCGTGTTGAGCCTCGAGTTCCTCATGCGGCGCGCGGGCTTCGAGGTGCAAGTGGCGAGGAGCGGCGGCGAAGCCTTGAAGGCTCTCGAAGGCGAGCCGCCCGACCTCATGCTGCTCGACGTGATGATGCCCGAGTTCGACGGCTACGAGGTCTGCGAGCGGATCCGCGCCAACCCCGAATGGCGGCGGACCAAGATCATCATGCTCACCGCCCGCGGCCGCGAGGCGGAGCGCGAGCGCGGCCTGGCCCTCGGCGCCGACGCCTATGTGACCAAGCCCTTCTCGACCCGCGAGCTGGTCGACCAGGTCAAGCGGATGCTCGAGGTCGCGTGAGGCGCCGGCCGTGGCCTCTCCCCGGGCTGTCGTCTGGCTCGTGGGCGGGGCGCTCGCGCTCGCCGCCCTGGGCCTCGGTATCTTCGCCTCGGCCCGCCTGCACGGCACGGACCCCGTAGCCGGTACCGCCGCCCTCGCCACGGGTGCCCTGCTCGCCGCCGCCCTGCTCGCCATCGCCGCGGTCGTCGAGCGCTTCGTCCTGGCGCCGAGCCGCGCCTTCGTCCGGGCGATCGAGACCGTGCTCGCGACCGGCCGGCGCGAGCGGCTCCTCTTGCCGCGCCGGCACGCCCTGGGCGCTCTGCCCGCTCGGCTCGAGGAACTGTTCGAGCGCGTGGTCGGTGCCGAGGCGCGGCTCGCCGAGGAGCGCGCCCGCGCCCGGGCGGCGGCCGAAGCCGATCGCCGCCGGCTCGCGGCGATCTTGAAGGATGTCGGCGAGGGGCTCGTGCACGCCGCCCCGGACGGGCGGATCCTGCTCTACAACGACGCCGCCGTGACCCTTCTGGGGTCGCCTGCCGGGCTCGGTCTCGGCCGCTCGATCTTCGAGGTGATCTCACGCGAGACGCTCGCCTACCACGTCGACCTGTTGCGCCGGACCGCGGGCAAGGAGGGACCGGCGCGCGCCGGCGAGCCCTTCATCGCCGCGGCCAGCGAGACAGGCCGGCTACTGCGCTGCCGGCTGAGCCTCGTGGGCGAAGAGGTCCCCGGCAGCGAGGGCTTCGTGCTGGCGATCGCCGAGGCCGGGCTGCAGGTCACGAGCGGCACCGGACGGCTCTTGGACCAGCTGGAGACCGCCTGGCGCGGCCCGGTCGCCTCGATCCGCGCCGCCGCGGAAGTGTTGCGCGACAGCCGGCCGGACGAGCAGAGCGCTTGGTTCGCCCGGGTGGTCGAGGAAGAGGCGGCCCGGCTCGAGAAGCTCTTGGCCGAACTCGCCGGAGAGGCCCGCGCGCTCACGCTCCGCCAGTGGCCGCTCTACGACGTGGCGAGCGGCGACCTGCGCGACGTCCTGGCCGAGCGGCTCGCCACGCGCGGCGTGCCGGTCCAGCTCGGCAGCGAGGGCGAGAGCGTGTGGGCGAGCGCCGATTGCGCGACGCTCGTGAGCCTGCTCGCGAGCTTCCTCGAGGAGCTCGCCGCGCGGGGCGTGCGCGAGGCCCGGCTATCCGCCCGAGCGCGGCCGAGCGGGGTGACGCTCCGCCTCGCCTGGACCGGTCCGGTTCCGACCCGCGCCGAGCTCGACGCCTGGCTCGACGGCAAGCTCGACCGCTTCGGCCTACCCTTCACGGCCCGTGAGATCGCCGAGCGGCACGGCGCCGAGCCCTGGGTGGCGGCCACCGCCGACGGGGCGGCCTTCCACTTCCCGCTGCCGCCGCCGACCGGTGTCCACCCCGTCCGCGTCGCGCCGGTGCTACCTGCCCGGCCCGAGTTCTACGACTTCGACCTCGCGCCTTCGGCCGGCGCTCTCGAGGCGCGCCCCTTGCGTTCGCTCACCTATGTGGTGCTCGATTGCGAGACCACGGGCCTCGATGCCGAGACCGACGATCTCCTCCAGCTCGCCGCGGTCCGGGTGGTCAACGGCCGGGTGATCCACGGCGAGGTCTTCGACTGCCTGGTGGACCCAGGCCGGCCGATCCCCGAAGCGTCGATCCGCTTCCACGGCATCACGCCCGAGATGATCCGCGGCAAGCCACCGCCCGAGCTCGTTCTCGCCCGTTTCGCG
>Ga0209809_1002651_pt1 | contig 12257 bp, 10 predicted proteins | sample YNPMSTMetaG_FD_186172 | JGI IMG/M metagenome (GOLD analysis project Ga0209809, IMG submission 186172) | Anoxygenic and chlorotrophic microbial mat microbial communities from Yellowstone National Park, USA - YNP MS-T MetaG (SPAdes) (version 2) ... | reverse complement strand
TCAGGAGATATATCGTAATTGTATATCTCCATTAGATAACTCTGGATATCTCTTGTAGTTAACCCCTTCTGGTAAAGTAGAAGTATTATATCTTCCAGGTTGGATATGTCCTTTTCTCGCTTTCTTACCAGTTTAGGCTCAAAGGAGGAGTCCCTATCCCTGGGGACATTTATTCTAAACTTGCCTGTTTTACCGTACACCTCTTTGGAGGTATACCCATTTCTAGAATCTTCGGTCTTCTTATTCTCATAGTCATACTTGGCGTATCCCAGGTGCGCATCTAATTCCCCCTGAAGGATAACCTCTATCATCTCTTTCTCCAAGTTTGTGATAAACTCTCCTACATCCTCCATAGTTTTCAGGTTATTCTCGTCTATAATCTTCTTTAATTCTTCTTTCTTCATTACTGGCATACTTATCACATCCTTTCCCTGATATATTCTAGGAAGTTTACACAGATTATTTTACACCCTCCTCTTAACGGAGGGAACCTACTTTTTTACAAATTTCTTATACACCTCAAGCAGGGTTTCTTCACTTCCCACATTGCCGGGAAATACTACATATAGAAGTCTGGGATATTTACTTTCCTCCCCAAGTTCCCATATGGGGACTCCAGGAGATATCTGTCCCAAGACTTTAACCTTCCTCGCCTTTAGCCCTCTTTCAGCCACCATATGGGATGTTATACCACCCTTAGATATTATAAAATCAGGCCTTACCTTAATACCTCTTACAAGGTCACTTAAAAATTTTGAAATCTTCTGCCCAACCTCTAGTTCGCTTTCTGGCCCAAGTTTAAAATATTCCCTCTCTGTATATACAACTACCGAATTTTTGACGAGTCTCCTGTCTATATCTTCTACTAATTCTTTCAAATATAATCGGTAGTTATCCAGTATCTTTTTAATTTCGATCTCTATCCTTTCGATCTTACTATCTTTAAGTAACTTTGCAAGCTGTACTGTGGTCATCTTTACGTATGACCCAACCACTATTAACCCTCTCCTCATCTTTGGAGGAGTAACTAATTCTCTGTCTTCTATGCCTGCACGAACCTTGACAAAAGATGCTGCAGTCCTATACAAGAATCTCTTACCACTTTTTTCTGCTCCTATAAGTCCCAGGATAAAGACCTCTAGATCTTCATCGCATAGCGCATTTACAATTATTGGCTTTCCTCCTTCAACTCCCAAGAGTATCTCTTTTACTCTTTCAGGTCCTCCTACTCTTATATCTTCTATAGAGACAGATACGGTGTCTTTAGCCTTCCAAAACCCCTTAGACTTCTCTTCAATCCAGTATGGAAGATAGGCGTTTCTGTATCCAAACACCGGGTCCTTACTAAATTCTGTCTCGTTTACTTCGATTAATTGATCATCATCAAGGATAAAATGAGTATCAAATACGGTAAACCTTCTACCTTCTTTGAAATATGGCGCAATAATGATTCCATCAAATGGCCCTAATATCTTCATTAGAGTCATTACTTCACCATAGAAGTGTCCTCTTAGTGTAGAATCACTTCTACTTATTACTCTCAATCTATCAGGATTAAATAATCTTATCAGGCTTTTAGCTATTGTCCTATTTACTGCTATAGCCTTTCTTTCAGAATAAGCTCTAGAATTGGTCAATATATAAAATACATCCTCTGCAAAAAGGGTCTCTCTAAGAATAGGATCTTTCCAACTTAAAAGGATAGAGATATCATACACAGTCTGACATCCTGTAGAATCATCATCAAGGACCACTATCTTGGTAGAAGAATTCCTTTCTCTAATCATCCTGCGGGCATTTTCTATCTTTAATATTTCTGGTAATTTCTTAATAATCTCTGAATATCTAAACATACTAACCCCTCCTAACTACTGGCTTTTCTAAAATGCACAAGGTATATTATAACTCTTTTAAAGGAGGAACAAAGGATATTAATAAAAATTTAGGGGATGGCAATCTGCCATCCCCTTATCGATAAATATTTCAGTTACTTGGCCTCTTTGATAAAGAACTGTTCTGGATTCCAATACCCTGGGGACAACAGTCTCCAATCATGGACGATCCCCTCTTTAGGAACATTTCTAAAGTTGTTTTTAACGACGATTGGATATGGATAGTTTACAAGTCCAACATACCATATATTACGAGCATGAGATCTTAAAATGCTCCTTCCCAGGTTAAGTTTCTTAACAGGATCTGTAGCTTCCTTGAGTTGATCATAAAGTTTTTGTAGCTCTCTAATCTCAGGAATCGGCTCTTCTCCACCCTTTCCTTCAGTTGCGTACCACAGCCCATACAATGGAGCCCAATAACTCGACCTTGCAGTAGGTATGTACCATATAGGGTCTACATCCCAATGCATTCCAGTAGTAGCATATCCAGCTATTTCATTCTCGCCTGCGGTGGTTCTTGTTACCCAAAGTGTGACATCTTCTACTTTTATAGCAATCTTTATACCAATATCCTCAAAATATTTCCTCACTAACTCCCAAACATCAGGAGTCATACCCGTTTCGGCAGGAAATATATTGATAGTTATAGCTAAGGTTTTCCCATCTGGTCTCAGCCTGAAACCTTCTTTATCTCTTTTTGTCAATCCTATCTCATCTAACAGCTTATTAGCTCTTTTAGGATCATACTCTATGTATGCTTTAGCAAATTCTTCCATATAATAAGGATCTCCCTTTACAGAGGTGGCTGCATGAGGCTTACCAAGACCTAGGAATCCTATACTATTTATCTCGTCACGATTTACTGCAAGTGAAAGAGCTATTCTAAATCTTCGATCTTGAAAGAGCTTTCTCAATACTGGGTCTTTTACGTTTTGATTCGGATAAAATGCAGCTATCTCAGCAGAAGGCCACATATAAACCTGATATCCACCCTTTTCCCTATTTTCCATAAGAAGAGAATAGTTAGCTAAACCAATAAACTGATATTGCATATCGTCTTCCCCAGTTAGAGCCTTCAATACTATACTTTCAGTGGTCTTTAAGAATGTGAAAAAGAGCTTATCTATGTAAGGTAATTGGTTCCCTTGCGTATCAATTTTCCAGTAATATGGATTTCTTTCAGCCGTAGCATAAGTTGTAGGTGAGGGCGTCTTTAATACCCAAGCCCTTATAGAAGGAAGCTCAGGGTTAGCGTTTAGATCCACTTTTGAGCCGAACAATGATCCCCACCTAGTAAATCCCTCATCTTTCATCCTTTTGTCTAGCTCCTCTTTAGATGCATATTTCTGATGAAATTGCTTCAAATAATGTTTTGGATAAGCGGTCAGAGACAAACCGCTAGGAGTAGCTAGATATTCAAGGAATAAACTATAGGGTTCTGCAAATTTAAACCTGATGGTAAAATCATCAATTTTTTCGACCGTCCCAGGCTTTCCTCTAGTTGTCAACCAGGATGGGAAAACAGGACTTAAATCCTTATTGAGTAACACATCTTCATACCAAAACATTATATCATCAGCAGTGAACAGCTCACCATCTGACCATTTTATCCCCTTTCTAAGATAGAACGTATAGGTCCTTCCACCATCTGAAACTGTCCACCTCTTTGCTACATTAGGAATAACTTTTTTCCCGCTTCTATCCCATCTCACAAGTGGCTCGTATCCTATCCTTGAATTTAACATCATATCTCCTCTATGAGCAACCGCTTTTCTCCAGGTTCCGCCATACTGACCTACTTCCTCAACTGGTTCCACTACCGCAGGTTCATCTGGAAGTCTCTTCTCTACCGGAGGTAGTTTCCCCTGTTTTACAAGTTCTGCTAACATTGGGGCTTCGTTAAACCTGGTAATCTTTTTGCCCGTAGCCCTTTCATAATCTTTTATTGTTGGATACTGCCCCAAAGAACTCTTCTGCTGAGAAAATGCAAATGGCAGAGCAACTATGATTAGTGCTATACAGAGACTTAAAACCAAAAAGCCTTTAAAAACTCTTTTCATTTTACATACACCTCCTATAAAATTAGATTTGTCATACATTAACCCCTTATACATACCTCCTGTTCTTCATAGCTCTGAATATTCTTTCTACCGCTATCTGTATTGCAGATTCACACATATTGGTGTGTAATTCTTTACTCAATTCTAAAGATTCTCTGAATCCCTGTTCCAATTTTTCTTCGATTATAGAAAAGACCTCTTCTTTCTTTACCTTTAAAGCACTTAGTGATCTAGAATATTCCTCCATAGAAGCAATAACTCCACCTGAGTTTGCTATGACATCAGGAACTACAGGGATCTTCTTTTTGTTTATCACCTCCATTCCGTCTAAAGTAATTGGTGCATTAGCTGCCTCTACTATACCGCTAGCTAATATCTTAGTAGCCATATTAGCATCTATCACATTTCCAGTAGCAGCAGGAATAAGTACATCTACAGGTAAGGAAGGAAGATCTTTAGTCTTCTCCATCACCCCTCCTACATATCTCCTAATTTCAAGATTCTTTCTGCGTTTAGTCTGGTTATTTTATTATAAGCCATCTCCGATATCTTTCCTTCCTTCAATGCATTCTTTATATAATCAACTATAGGCACTTCCTGATTATGATGGCAAAAGTCTGTCCCAAATAGGAGCTTATCCTGGAATTCTTCCAAGAATTTATATCCATATTCAGGGTCTCTTGTAATTGCATTAAAACCACTCCCAGCTGAAAGATCTCCATAGAGATTGTCATACTTTTTCAGTAATTCCTGTAGTCTCCCAGGGCTTTTAATAGGACCCTTCGGATATCCTCCTCTAGTCCTCTCATCAACATCTGAACTTATCTCCGCCCAGAAAGACATCGCATGACCTATAAATATAGTCTTGGATAACTCTTTAAGAACCTTCTCCAATCTAGGTAGATAGATATCATCTACAAGTCCGTATGGCGCTCCTATACGATCTACCAGATGAAATAGGACGGGCATCTCCATATCTCCACACTGTCTGAAGAGATTTATCACCATCGGGTCGTCTATATAGAGGTTTGCAGTAATCTCCCCAACTCCTTTACAACCAAGGTCCTTATACTCTTTGAGTATCCAGGTAAAGTCTGTGTCCGGAGAGTTATTGATCTGCCTTGGATCAAGCTTGCAGAAAGGTATTATCCTTTCAGGGTATTTTCTATAAACATCTATAACCTGCTCAGTGGTAAACCAGAAGGTGCTTCCCTCTGGGGTAGCATCCAGTGGTAAAACTACAGCCTTCTCTACTCCCCACTTATCCATATTCTCTATCAATTCCTCCGCTGTTACTGGAACATCCTCTCTCAATATCCTTCCCAGGTGAGTATGTATATCTATCATCCCAATTCCCCCTATCCTGATACTATATAGTCAGGTTCTGGCAATTCCCTCGGTATCTCTTCTATCCTGTAGCCAAATCCTGGTCCTCTTATTGTGCTTAGGTCTAACATCCCTTCTCTCCTTTTGTATAATCCAGGATGTATCTTAGCCTCAGGTTCTGATGCCAATGGATAAAACTGCATAGAATTACTCTCTACTCCCATAATGGTATCTATATAGCTCGCAAGTAACACATGGGGTATCTGGGCTAACATAGGGTTTGTAAGGTCCTGTACCATTACACTCATCCCATGAGCCTTAGCCCAGCAGTATGATAACAATGCCCCTGTCTGTGTCTTACAGGTCTTCAATGCCACTCCACTCCAGCCTAGTTCCCTACCAAGCTTTATAACTCTCCAATCGTGGGCACTCTCATCCATAAAGATAGGCTTTCTGCTGGCTATAGGTCTAACATCAATTGGGTTTGACTCCAGGTCATACGGAAAGGGTTGTTCTATATAGAGTATCCTTGCATAAATATCTGGCTTATCGTATAAAAGCCTATCTAACATCTCTACCACATAGCTGGTATCTTTTACTGTACAGTTAAAATCAGTCGAAAACCACAGTACTCCATTCTTTATCCCTATCTCTGCCACCTTTACTATCCTCTGGTAGTCCCAGTCAAAGTCATTACCCCTGAGCTTTATCTTCAGACATTTTAGCCCATCCTGTCTTATCCAGTCTTCTAGCAAAACTGGATATCCATCGTCAGGTTCATTCCCTGTAAGCTCATCTTTATCTATCGGATCTGTACCGCCTACAAGATGCCAAACTATAAGCCTTTCTCTCGGTGGAATCCTGAGGAAATCTTCTATATATTTTCCTTCAAAGGAGACTTGACTATCTTCTGCTGGCTTCAAATAGTATGAGAGGTCTTTATCCATAAAATCTTTTCCATATATCCTGTACACAGGTAATCCCAGATACTTTGCATATGCATCGTGGAATGCTATATCAAATGGAGAGTTACATATTAGAGCGGATAACAATGGCATATCTTCTTTACTCTCTTTCATCTTTTTATTGAATCTGGTAAGCGCTAATGGAAGTATATGTTCTATAAATAGATATCCTGTATCTACTGGATGACTCTCTAAATCACAACTTACCCATTCATCAGCCAGTATCTTACAGAATTTCTTCATATCCCTGTGTCTGGTTTCGTAGTTTATACTACTTGGCCATCCCCACTGGACGCTTAGAGGCGTTTCCCCCCATCCATCTGTCATCTTCCCCTTTTTATCCTCTACAAACATATGGACCCTAGTGCAGGTAATAGAGGTCAAGACTTCTGGTCCAAACTTTAAGGGTATCCTTGTTACGACTGGTATAAAGTAGAGCTCTATCTTTACTGGCTTAACACAGTCTCTCATTTAAAAGAGTCCCCTTTATTTTTTATTGACTTATCCCTAATTTAAGCAACCTATACCCTCTGGCAAATGCGTTTCCGTCAAAACCAGGTTCATTAAGATGTAAGTCTTCTAGAAAGATTCTGGCTCTGTAACGTTTTGAATGCCTACAGGCTAATGCAACCTTTATAGATTCTAGAAGCTCTGATAAAGAGAAGGGAAATGGAATCCCGTCTTTAAAATAAGCTATTACATTTTCCAAAAGAGGGCGGTATATTTTAGAAGAATCTATACTTATAGTATAAATTCCCTTTGTAGTGGTTATTGTCATATAAAAATGATGAGTAGGGCTCTTAAGTTGTAGAATAACTTGAATACCATTCTTATAATTTATATGGAATAAGTCAGAGGTATAACCTCCTAAATATTCCACTGATTGAACTCCTGTCCCTAAAAGCCCTTGAAACATTTCGATACCATGAATACCATAGTTGAAAGAATCATTACTGGTACTTGCAAAAACACTTAAAACTTCACCATTATCCCCAGATTTAAAGTCTGATATCTCTTGAGCGTATCTTACAGATGAACCCCCAATAATTTTAGCCCCTCTCTTCTCTAACTCTAAAAGCTTGAATACATCGTCTAAATTACCAACGATTGGCTTATCTATGAAAACCCCTTTCCCCGCACTTATAAAGGGTAAAGCTCTTTCTAAATGGAGGTCCCAATTACATCCTAGAATAAAGGCAACATCTACCAGATCTATCATTTCCTCTAAAGTTTTACATGCCTTAGGAATATCATTTTCTCTAGCAAACTTCTCAGCATAACCTTGTCCGTAGATAGTTCCTCCATCCCAACAGGCTACTACCTCTACGTCCTCCCATTCCTTTAGTATCTTTATCCAACTTGCTGGATGAGAGGTATCTAAGTCTACAAATCCAATTCTTAGCATCTTTTCTCCTCCTATATCTTAATAGTATCTCTTCTGATTTCTGGCTAACTTTAGATATTCGTTGCCATATAGATCTAATCTGGTAATGGCTTGTAAGTCTTCTCTTATGTGGTCCGGCTCTCTTACCCCTACACAGCCACTCGTCAGCCTTACCTCGTCTAAATCCACCTTAGCAACCGCAATTCCTTCCCTTCTTCCTGTATCTGCTATTATATCTCCATTGTGATCTACTATATAAGCTCTTCCAGGTCTGAATCTTCCTGCATATGGCGCATATGGAGGCTTACATGCGTAATTTGATTGAACCATCACTATAGAGTTATCAATTGCTCTAGCTCTAAACTGAATCTCTAAAGCAGTCTGGGTAGGTCCATGAGCCATCGTAGGCCAAAAAACTATTTCTGCTCCTTTGAAGGCATAGATTCTAACTATTTCCGGAAAGTATATATCCATACAGATCATAACTGCTATTCTATAAGACTCGATGTCAAATACAGGAAAATCGTCTCCAGGAGTGATACCTATAACTCTTACCTCCGAAGCAGTCGGTTGAACCTTCCTATATGACCCAACTATCTCTCCTTTTTTATTAAAGACTGTTGCCTGATTGTAAATTTTTTTATTATCTACAACCGGATAAGTAGCTATTACAGATATTTTATAATCTCTAGCAACATTAGAAAGTCTGTTGCTTAACGGGCCCGGAATAGTTTCAGCGATATCAGGTATTGTTATATCTTTGACATTCGTAATATTAAACCATTCAGGTAAACAAACTATATCTGCTTCCCTCTTAGATGCTTCTTTTATATAAGAAATGGCTTTCTCTATGTTCTTCTCAACAGTTGTGGGCTCATCATCAACTAGAAAAGAAACAGTAGCAATATTTATATATCTAGACACGGATAAACACCTCCTATATTAGAGAATGATAGATTCTATCTACAAGTTCCATTGTTTTACAGGCATCAGTGAAGCTGGTAAGGGGCTGTTTCTTCTCCTTTATGCAATCGATAAAATGCCTGTTCTCCTGATAAAATCCAGCTACTTTGTAGAATACATCACTCCCGGCATACTCCTTAGCTTCAAGCACCTCCGGTGTTTCATTATTATCCCTGTAGATCCTTGCCTCTACTTCTGGATCTACAAATGCCGATATCCCTATAGAATGCATCTCTACAGAGAAGATCCTTTTCCCTGCTTTCCAGTTTGTATTTAGATATCCTACAGAGCCATTTTCGAACTTTATAAATGCATTGAATGAATTATCAAAGTTCGAGTCTATAGCCCTTATATCAGAGACAACTTTTTTCGGTTCTCCACATAGAAATCTCAGGATATCTACCGAGTGTATGGCATCACAGGTTAGTATATCGATGGCTCCATCGTAGTATGGTCCTCCATTATAATTTTTGATAAATGTGGCGATGGCTTGAGTTATTCCTCCTCTATCATCTATCTCCTTCTTACAGGCTGTAATTAACGGAGCAAATCTCCTCTGAAATCCTACCATAGTAAGGCAGTCATTCTTTTCTGCAGTTAATGCCATCTGACGAGTCTGTTCTCTGGTAACTCCGGGTGGCTTCTCTATAAATACATGAAGTTTCTGTTTGAGGCAGTGAATGACTATGTCAAAGAGGTGATGTGGAGGCATAAGTATGTAGACGGCGTCTGGATTAGTTTTTTCTATCATCTCCTTGTAGTCCTTAAAGGTATTCTCTATATGAAATCTTTCTGCAGTCTTTTTTAATTTTTCTTCCACCAGGTCACAAAGACCTACTATCTCTACATCATCAAACTCCACAAGAGAAGGGTAATGCACCGCATTAGCCATACTCCCTGCGCCTATCAGGGCAACTTTTACTTTACGCATCATAAATATCCTCCTCTCATTCGATAAGTTTTTTGATAAATTCTTCTTTATGGTCTTCTAGCCAATATAAAGGTTCTAAGAGCCCATTCTTAATAAAATTTCCTCTTTCCTCTTGAGGAACTTTTCTTACTGCTGCATCTATTCTAGAAAATATCCAGCGTGCCTTTATAAACCAGGGTAAAACTATAATTTCTCCCTTATCTATAGATAAAATCTCTTTATAAGCTTCAATAAATATTCTCGAACATTCCATATCGATTTGACATGCTTGGGTAAGTGAATAGATATCTCCACCATTAATTAAATTCCTTCTTTTAGATGCAAAGTACAGTATACCATCAGCTAGATCTCTAACCCTAGGTTGTAGACTTGTCCAATCCAGATCAAATATTCCAACTACTCTATTACCTCGAAACCTTAAGTTAGCAGGATGGTAATCACCGTGGATTATAAAAAGAGGAAGACCCCAGTAAACTTTATCTGGCAGATATTTCTCAATGTCTTCAACTATACCGTATAATAAATCAATAAAAGCTCTATCAATATCATTTTTAATAATGTCTATACCCTTTCTTATAGAGAGAGGACTGTCATACCTACTTAGAGATTTAAGATTCTTATAAGGAAAATCTTCAGTTGCTAGATGAAATTTAGCTAGTGTATACCCGGCATCCTCTAATTGAGATGTATTATCTGGATTAAAGTATGTTCCTTCTATATAAGGAAATAATTCATAAACTCTAGAGTTTATTCTTATCCACTCTTTACCATCTCTAGTGGGGATAGACGGAAAGACATATATATTCTTTTTGTATAGGTGTTCTATTAATCTATGTTCAAATAATAACCATTCTTCATCTGAATATCTAGGATTACGTAACTTTAAAATATATCTACCGTCTTGTGTTTCTACAATATAAAAATTATTAGCAGTACCTCCATTAAAGGGAATTATCTCTTTTATAGGTTCCAGTTCATAATAGGAAGAAATTATCTCTAAAATTTCGTCTAAAATAACCATTTCTTTAAAAAAGCTAGACCACTTTCATATCTTATCTCATGTCCGCCTGAATGAAGATCTATCTGTATTCTATCTCCAATATTTAATTTGGCATAATGCTCTTTAGCTCTATAAAATTCTTCCAAAACAAAGGGCCACCAAGATATCTCATCTGCCTCTCCTGTTTGTATAAGTAATGGTCTAGGACAGATTAAAGATACTAAATCACTATCTGTAAATTCTCTCAGCCATCCAGGTATAAAAATATGCTCCTCAGCTGTAGATAAGAAACAACTATATCTAGGGTCATCTATAACCATCTTCTTTAATCTATGGTTGAAAAATGCACTTATGATACCTAATTTTATTCTATTTTCTATTGGTAAGGTGATAAGAGTATAAAATCCTCCTAAACTAATACCCCACATTCCAACTCTATTTTTATCTATCTCAGGCAATATAAGAACATAGTCTAAAAGATGTTTTAACTTACTTATCTCCAATCCAGCTATAGTTTTACCTAAAAGTAAACACATCCTTTGATATCTCGCTCTGGGAAAAACCTCTGTAATATTTAATGGAGCTAAAACCGCAAAACCCTCTTCTAATAAGCGATATCCGTAAGAATGATAAAGATTTGTCGGATCTAAGAATCCAAATACTCTTTCAGGAAAAGAGACAAGACCATGCTGAGCTATAACAAGAGGTAATCTACCTCCGCTCTCTTTGGGCAATCCTAAAATTCCTCTACAGTATAAATTCTGAGAGAAATTAATCCTTATATATTTCAATATTATATTCTCCCTCTTCCAAAAGAGTTCCTCTGCCACAGTAAAATCTCCTTCTGGTTCAAATAGACCAACAGCTTCTTGCCACCTTCGTCTATTCTCCTCTACAGAAGACAAAAATTCTTCGATAGAAGAATAATTTCTATTCCAGTAGAGATTCTGTCTATCGGCATATCTATCCACACATAGGTATCTTAAATATTCCTCTGTCTCCCTTCGTTGGAGACTCTGAATATCTTTGATCTTTCTTTCAATATGCTTTTCCCAATCTTCAGGAGAACTTCTATATTCCATAAGGTCCCTTCCTATATTCTTTGAGGTAACCCTGTCTTTATAGCTTCAAATAATTTATTTATTATCATCGTAGCCCTTTTTCCATCTTGCCATCTTGGGACAGAAGAATCATCTCTTAGAACATAATTAACAAAGGCTTTTAAAAGTCCCAAATCTCCTTCCGGATCAATCCTCGATTCTTCTGTGTAGGTCTCTGCTTGTAGATGTATAGGTTCTATTCCCCAGAACATAACATCATGACATCTGTTATAGAGAGTAGCTCCCATTTCTCCAGCAAAGATCTCTATAAAGAACTTTGAAGTAAAGTTATTCAATCCACAATCACCTTGAATAATACTAGCAATAACGCCATTCTTGAATTTTATAGTACCTACTATATTATCTATCACTTCAGATCCTGGATGAGTTAAAGCGCCTCCCTCTGCGTAAACAACCGATGGTTCACTATCTGCTAAATAACAGAGGAGGTCTACTGTATGACACCCTTGAGAAATAACATTCCCACCACCTACCTCTGGCTTTTGACTCCAGACATCATCAGACCATCTTGCATCTACCATTTGTCCTATCAACAATATTGGCTTAGGGATTAGCTCTTTTGTTTTCTGGACCATAGGTATAAAACGCATTTTGAAGCAAACCATTAGCTTTACC
>Ga0209809_1002646_pt1 | contig 12265 bp, 10 predicted proteins | sample YNPMSTMetaG_FD_186172 | JGI IMG/M metagenome (GOLD analysis project Ga0209809, IMG submission 186172) | Anoxygenic and chlorotrophic microbial mat microbial communities from Yellowstone National Park, USA - YNP MS-T MetaG (SPAdes) (version 2) ... | reverse complement strand
CCCAGCCCCGCTAATCAGCTTCAAGCGACGGTTATTCAGCTACCGCCGAGAGCTACCGCTACTATTACTGGAAATAACACAAATAATGTGCAGGTTCAAATATGTTGGACGCCTACGGCTGCGGATATAGGGAATTATACGGCTTTGGTGTCTGTTTCTAATAATGCTTGTCCGATTCGGGGTCGGCGGGATTATACTTATGTGTTTCGGGCGCGGCTGGGTATTCAGAAGGATAATCAGATTGCGGTGATTCGGGGGCCTGGGGATACGGTGCTGGTGCGGGACACGCTGGTGTGTCGTGGGACGCGGCTGCGGCTGTATTTGACGGCGCGGGACTCGGTGCCAGCCAGTGATATTACTTCGGTCAGCTGGACAGCGACTGGTGGGGCTACCCCCCCTCCCTCCTTCCCGCCTAATCCGCTTTCCCAGGCTATCTCGCCGACTATTACCGTGACGCAGACGGCTTCCTATGTGGCTACAGTCACGTATAGGGGCGGATGTGTGGATAGGGACACAATTACGATTCGCATGCAGACGCCGGATACCTTGCGTATCACGCCTAATCCTGCGGCTGTATGCGTAGGAGATACGATCAACCTTAGCGTTACTTCTGCTCTGGGCCTTCCGGTGAGCTGGTACATAGGGGCTCCTCTAGGGACGTTTCTGGGAAGCGGCTCAACGTTTGCCTATCCTGCCAGCGCCCCTCCCGGGCAGGTGAAACTATATGCCGTATCTCGGGATACCTTGGGATGTGTCTATGTGGATAGTGTAGTCATAGATGTTCAGTTTGGCCCCTCTTTCAGTGCGGTGTCCACGCCGGCTACCTGCCGCGGCCAGAATAACGGCTCCATTACCATCACGCCGAGCGCAGGAGGCACTTATAATTACTTCTTATACGATGCGGGAGGGGCTCTTTTGGCGGGGCCTGTGCCCAGTGGGCAGTTTGCTAACTTAGCCCCCGGGCAGTATATCGTTGCTGTACAAGGCCCTCTTCCTTCTGTATGCACAAGTTATGATACGCTCGTTGTGAGTCAGGGTGATAGTGTGAGGGTGGAGCTTTTAGGGGATAGTGTGCGGTACGGCTGTCCTCCGTATGCTGTGAGCTTTCAGGCGGTGGGCAGCACTACGCTCAATGCGCCTTTGAGCTATATTTGGAACTTTGGCAATGGGAATACGCAGACGACGAGCTCGGGAACGGCCAGCCAGACCTATACGGCGCCCGGCATATATGTGGTGGTGGTGCAAGCTGTAACGCCCCAAGGGTGCTTTGCTACCGATACCGTCATAGTGAATACGCTCAATCCCTTAGGGCTCACCGCCCAGCCAGCGCCCGTATGTAAGGGAGCGACCAGTGGAAGTATAACAGTAACCTTAGCTGGGAACCCTCAGCCCCCTATAAGCTATAGTGCATTTCCGATTGTCCCGGGATCAGGGCCTACCTTCGGACCCCAAAGTAGTCCTACCTTCACCGGCATACCGGTGGGGGTGCCCTATGAGTTTATCGGTCAAGATAATTTAGGGTGCCAGGGACGAGACACAGTTACTCTCCAAGTAACAGACAGCGTAGAGATTACGAGGCTGGATAACGGATTTATTCCGGACTGTTATCCCGTAGAGGTGACGCTCACGGCGGAGGCGAAAGGCAGTGGAAGGTTCACCTATTATTGGGACTTTGGGAATGGAGGGCGAGATACGACGCGGGTTCCGTCGACAACTGCTCTGTATAGCGCTCAAGGCAATTACACTGTGACCCTTATAGTTGTAAATACAGCGGGATGCCGAGACACGGCAACTCTTGGGATTTTTGTTCCAGCCACGGGCGAGCGCATAGATGCGCAAATCGTGTCGGCAGGGCCAGTCTTGGCAGGATGTGCGCCGCTAACGGTAAACTTTGAGGGGACAGGTACCAGCAGTGTAGGTAATCCGCTAACCTTCTCGTGGAATTTCCGGGATGGTACCACGGCCAGTGGTGCCCAAGCTACCCATACCTTCACACGACCAGGGCGGTATAATGTGATATTCTACGCCCGAAGTTCGCCTCAGTGTTACGATACGGCGCAGGTGCTGGTGTATGTAGATGGGCAGCCCCAAGCTCGGATTATAGCTCCCCCTCAGCCCAGCCGTATTGGGTATTACATTGCCTCGCCGATTACTTTCAAGGCTGCATCTGGGCCGTATAATGTGCGTTTCTTTTGGCGGGCGGATAGTCAGGCCGCTGGCACCGGTCCTACTTACACGATTAGCTACCTGCAAAAAGGAACTTACTGTGTCTATCTCACCGTAGAAAGTCAGTTAGGTTGTGTAGATACTGCCGTGTACTGCTTTGACGTGGGTGGGTATGTTCTGCTTATTCCGAGCGCTTTTACACCGAATGGAGATGGAGTGAATGATCTTTTTCTGGTGGTGGGTTATGGAATGGAATATATTGAGCTGACGATATACGACCGATGGGGTGTGCAGGTGTATACGGGGCGAGGAGCGGAGCGGGTTGAATGGGATGGGACGAAGGGCGGCAGTCCGCTTCCAGAGGGGACTTACGTGTATTTGGTGCGGTATAAGCCGGTAGATAAGGAGGAGGTAGAGTATCGTACAGGCACGGTAACCTTGCTCAAGTAAAAAGCGCTATGTTTGTGGTATGGAGAATGCATCCAAGGCGGCGTTGGTTGAGGCCCAAGTAGAGGATCGGATTGGCTACATGACATTAAATCGGCCGGAGCGGCGCAATGCTTTGAGTTATGCCCTGGTGAGTCAGCTAAAGGAAGCCTTTTTGGCCTGGCAAGGGGACCCTGCGGTTCGGGTGGTCGTTTTGCGTGCTAAGGGCCCTGTATTTTGTTCGGGTGCGGATATTGAGTACTTGCAGAAGCTGCAAGACTATACGTTGCAAGAGAATTTAGCGGACTCCCTTCACTTGATGGAGCTTTATTTGATGATGTATCGGTATCCTAAGCCGATTATTGCGCAGGTGGAGGGGCCTGCTTTGGCGGGTGGGGCGGGACTGGTGACGGTTTGTGATTTGGTGGTAGCGACCCCGCAGGCGACGATTGGGTATCCGGAGGCGCGGATAGGTTTTTTGCCGGCCATGGTAACTTACTTTCTTTTACGGCGGGTAGGTGAAGGGTGGGCACGCCAGCTTTTGATTACGGCTGAACCCATTGGGGCTGAAGAGGCGCATCGCATGGGCCTTTTTAACTATGTGGTTTCGGCTGAGGAGGTGGCTAATTTCACGAGAGAGCTAGCGATGCGCTTGGTGACGCAGACTTCGCCTACCTCGCAGGAGTTTATTCGGAAGCTGATAGCGGACTTGCAGGATATGCCTTTGAAGGAGGGTTTAGAGTTTGCGGCGAAGATGAATGCGCATGCGCGGGCGACGGAGGACTTTCGGCGGGGGATAGCCGCCTTTTTGAAGAAGGAGAAGATCAGCTGGTGAAGGTTGCGGCGGCCGTCTGAGGTGGTTTTGCAGGCGATATGGGCGCGGCGCTTGTATCGGCCGGCCTTGCGGACGACGGAGGGTGAGGTGGTGGAAGTGTTGCATCCTGGGGAGCCCCAGGGAGGCGAGGGAGGGCCAGACTTTCGGGCGGCGCGATTGAGAGTGGGGGGACTTTTGTGGGTAGGCGATGTAGAGGTGGATGTGGAGCCCCAAGGCTGGTACTCCCATGGTCATCATGAGAATCCGGCTTTCGGGCAGGTTGTGGTGCAAGTGGTATGGGAAGCGGTGGGTAACTATGAGGTTCGGGACTGGAGGGGGCGATTAGTGCCTGTGGTGCCGCTGGCTTCCTGCGTGGCTGAAGGGGTTCGTCAGCGTTTAGACCGGGCGCATGCGCCTATTCCCTGCGCGGCTTTAGCCAAGGAAGTTCCTGAGGCCATCTGGGAGGCGCTCTACGAGGCAGAAGGGGAAGCTCGTCTAAGAAGCCGCCATCGACACTACCGCACGCTGGAAGACTTGTACCAGGCTTTTTGGGAGGCGCTTCTGTATGGGTTTGGGCTGCCGACTTTGGGGGAGGCGTTTCAGAATCTGGCTCGGGCTGTTCCTTTGTCGCTGGTGCTCCGGTATCAAGGAGAGGGGCTTAGTATGGAGGCTCTTTTGCTGGGGATGGCAGGCCTATTAGAGGGGCAGACAGCTAAGGAGCACCCGTATGAGGGAGAGCTATTGGAGCGGTGGTCTTATTTGCGGGCTAAGCATGGGCTTCATCCGCTTTCCATTCGGTGGGCTCGTTATCGGCCAGCGGCTTCTCCCTCTATTCGGTTGTCTATGGTGGTACAGCTGATTTTGCAGTATCCGGACTTGGCTACGCTTATTGGGCAGCCCCCCGAAGCCCTTCCTCTGCCTTCGCCTTACTGGCAGCGGCACTGGGCCTGGCAAAAACCCTTGCCTACCCCCTTCAGACGACCATCGGCCTTCCTTTTGCAAAACCTGCGCATCAACGCTTTATATCCCTTTGCGATTTACTATTATCGGCTTTTGGGGCAGGTAGAACGGGCCCTGGAATACGTAGATCGGCTGCGGGCGCTTCCGCCTGAGAATCATCGGATTTCTCGGTTGTATGGTCAATGGGCTTACCCGGCTAAGAATGCTTGGCAGACGCAGGGGCAGATTCACCTTTGGCGGGAGCGATGTAGTCAAAAGGCGTGTCTTACCTGCCCTGTGGGTTTGTATCTTCGTAAGCATGGTTAGGTTGGGAGGGATGCTCTTAGGGATACTTTGGGGGCAGGTGGCGGCCGTAGATACGGTGTATGGATTGGTAGGCCTTTCCTTGGAGATGGATAAGCGGGCTTTTTCGCCTGCATCGCTGATTCCGAAGGGGACTTTTCAACGGAAGACCTGGTATCGGTGGGCTGTAGATACGGCGTGGCAGGGCATATCCTTAGGGGAGATACATCTGGCTTTTTATCGGGATAAGCTGCATACGATTGAGGTGAAGCTTTTTCGTTCTGAGGATGCGGAGGCGCTTTTGGTATTATTGGAGGCGTATTTAGGGCGGGGGAAACAAGAGGGATATGCGCCTCGGTATCGGTGGAGTGGGCAGCGGGCGATAGTGGTGTATGATCGGAATATTTTGACTGGGGTGACGACGGTTCGGGCGGAGAGTCTGGTTTTACAGCGGCAGTTGGAGCGGGATGTGTATCGGGAGTATCAAGGTCGGTAGGGTATGGGTGGGGTGCGTCGCATAGCGATTTTGGGGCGTTGGACGCGGCGTATTCGGTTGGAGGCTTTGGAGGGGTGGCGAAGTTTCTTAATGGGGCGAGAGGTGGAGGTGTGGGTAGAGGAGCCATTTGAGCTGGCGTGGCAGGAGGCGGCGGGTACCTCACTGGGGTGGTTGGTTTTTCGGCAAGGGGAGGAGGTGGCGCAAGTAGATGCGGCGATTGTGATTGGGGGCGATGGGGCGTTTTTGGATGCGGCTCGGATAGTGGCTCCCTACGAGGTGCCTTTGCTAGGCGTACATGCCGGGCGGTTGGGGTTCCTTACGCCTGTGCCGCAAGAGGCCCTTATTCCTGCGACAGAAGCGCTTCTCTTGGGGCGCTACACGATCGGGATGCGCTCGCTTATTGCTGTGGCATCCGAGGAGTTTTTTTGGAGTCCCCAGGAAAACTTTGCCCTCAATGAAGTAACTTTCTCCAAGGCCATCACTAGTGAAATGGTGCTGATTGAAGTGTATCTGAATGGAGAGTGGATGAATACTTACTGGGCAGATGGGTTGATTGTAGCTACGCCGACGGGCTCTACGGCGTACTCGTTAGCTTGTGGGGGGCCGATTGTAACGCCTACCTGTGAGGTGTTTATTCTCACGCCGATGGCTCCTCATGCGCTTACGGTGCGCCCGCTGGTGATTCCCAATGATGGGGTGCTTACCGTGGTTTGTCGGGCTCGGTCGGAGCAGATTTTGGTGGCCTTAGATGGGCGATATGTGCTGGCTCCTCAGGGCACGGCCTTTGCTTTGCGGAAAGCCGATTTTCCCCTTCGGATAATACAGCTTTCGGGATATAGCTACTTTCAGACGCTTCGGGATAGACTGGTTTGGGGATTAGACCGGCGAGAGTACTGAGGGCGGGGCGGTCTTGAGATTTTGGAGGGGGTAGCTGCTTTATGGTGCTTTCCTGTTGTCAGAAGGGAGGGTAAATAAAAAAGTCTAACGGAGTGAGAGTTTAGGTGTGCGCTGTCCAACTCGGTATTCTGAGAGCTGGGCGGGTGTTTTTTTGTGGGTTGCGCTGGCCGCCCGCCAAAGGCGGGCGGCCAGCGCGGGTCATCGGCGGGCGGCGCCGGAGGCGCCGCCCGCCCCCAAAAACCTACTACTTAAAGCCTTCCAAACTCACCAGCCACCGATAAGTCCCCCCAGCAAAAGAGCCCATTCGGCCCCAAAGCCCAGCCCCCCCACAGAAGGCGGAGAGGGGGGGATTCGAACCCCCGAGCCCGCTTTTGGCGGACCACACGATTTCCAGTCGTGCCCGTTCGACCACTCCGGCACCTCTCCCCCGTGGAGGGTAGCGGACTCGAACCGCTGGCCTTCAGCATGCCATGCTGACGCTCTACCACCTGAGCTAACCCCCCGAAAAAAAACGTGGAGGGTAGCGGACTCGAACCGCTGACCTCCAGAGTGCGATTCTGGCGCTCTACCACCTGAGCTAACCCCCCGTGGAGGGTAGCGGACTCGAACCGCTGGCCTCCAGCATGCCATGCTGGCGCTCTACCACCTGAGCTAACCCCCCAAAAAAGCATCGCAAAGGTACAAAAAGTTTCTCACGAGGCATGTGCCTGCCGGATTTTGCAGGAGGCTTTTTGGGAAAGGGGGGAATGTAGAAGGTGATCAGGCTTTGGCAGGGGTGTCGGGAGGCGGAAGGTCACTCGTGAGGGGTGGAGTAGGATTTTACCAGAGGAGGGTGAGTCCCAGCATAGGCAGTAGGGGGAGCTGGTTGTATCGGCGGGCCGTAATGCGGTCAATGTAAAAGATGTTGGGGCGGTTGTAGGCGTTGAGGAGGGTGAAGGAGGTTTCCAGGAGGAGGGTTTCGGAGAGGCGCTGGCGGTATTTGAGGGCGAGGTCTAAGCGATGGTAGGCGGGTAGGCGGGCGGCGTTGTATTGGGGGCTGAGGAGTATGGCCAGGATGCCTTGCTGGGTGGGGTAAGGGCTTTGCGAGCCGTTTTGGAGGAAGAGGAGCTTTTCAAAGAAGCCAAGGGTTTGGGTGAAGGGGAGTCCGGAGCCGAGGGTCCAGCGGAGGGAGGCTTCCCAGCGGCGCTCTCGGCCGCGGCGCACATTTTGCCAAGCCCCCCAGGTGTAAGAACTCACGAGGTTGGCCGTGTGGCGCCGATCCCACAAGGGAAAGTACTCTTGCCGAAAGTCATTGCGGCGATTGTACTGGTAGCTGTAGGTGCCGTAGAAGGAGAGGTTGGGGCTCTGATAGCGCAGGGTCAAGTCTGCCCCATAGGCATAGCCGACTTCGGTGAGGAAGATGGGGTCTTCGGGGAAGAGTCGCTCGCGATTGATGTTGGTGAGCTGAGTGAAACGTTTGTACCAGCCTTCGGCGCTGAGCAGGAAGTTGGGGAGGAGCTGGTATTCGCCCCCCAGGGTAAGGTGATACGCCTCTTGCAGGGGATGGCGAAGCTGCGCATTAGCTACTAACTCGGGCGCTGTAAGAAAGCCTTGAAACAAAATCACAATATCGCGGTCGGATACAGCGGAGACCCAGTTTTGCACGTAGCGGCCTGCAGCGGCTTGAAGGCTCCATCGTGAGCCATTGAGTTTGGCTCGTAGGCGGGGCTCTATGGAAAGATAACCATAGGTGTTGTAAAAGTGCAGGCGGAGGCTGGGTTCTATCACGGCTCGGGTAAAGAAGGTAGGGGTTCCATCGTTGGAGAGGGTTTCTTTTTGGAAGAGTTTCTGATAGCGGACGTAGCCGGCGCCCTCGGTGTTGCTTTGGCGCTGTTGGGTGATGAAGCCCAGGCCATTGGTGAAGAGGAAGTCTGTGCTAAAGCCGCGTACTTCTATGCCGTAGGCGAGTTCGTCGGGGCCGAAGAGATAAGAGAAGGTGAAGCCGCCGTTGAAGCCGCCGATTTCGCTGTAGCGGGGCCGTAGTTCAAACGGAGTGGAGAAGGTATTCTGAAAGCGAGAGTAAGCAAAGGAGCCCGTGATGCGGACGCGGGAAGCCTGGGGAAGGTTGGTGAAAGACCCGCCAGCTCCCCATTGCTGCCATTCGTTGATGCCTTGCAGGCCTAAATCTACCCGGTCTGTCTGCCAAAATCCGAAAAGATTCGCTTGATCGGGGCCCCTTCCGAAAGTGAGTTTGCCATAGAGGTCTTGAAACTGAAAGGGTAAGGAGTCCCTGATATAGGGGTAGAGGCGCGGGGTGGCCTGCTGAATGTAACCTCGTCGAGCAGAAAAGATGTAGGAGCTGTTTTGTGAGAACGGCAGCGGGCCTTCGGCCAGAGCCCCGGCGACGAAAGGCGTAACATACGCCCGTCCACTGAGCCGGTCAAAGTTTCCAGAGCGGGTGCGAATGTCCATGACAGAAGAGATACGGCCCCCGTATTCGGCGCCAAAGCCCGCCGAATATACCTGCACCTGCCGCAAAATATCCGTCTCAAAGACGCTAAAAAGCGATAGCGTATGGAAAGGACTGTAAATGATGGCTCCATCTAAGAGGGTTAGGTTTTGGATGGGGGTTCCGCCCCGAATGTAGAGCTGGCCCCCCTGATCTCCGGTGAAAACCACGCCTGGCAGCACCTGAAGGTACTGCGCCACATCGGGCACGCCAAAGCTGGGAAGCGCATACACCTGCCGAGGTGCGATCGGCGTAACCGCCACCGTTACGCGAGTAGGGTTTATCTGGGCAGGTGCCACAGACTCTATGATCTCCACAGCGGATAACTCCACAGACCGCGCAGCAGCAGTCAGCTTGAGGGTCAGCACAGGCCGACGGCCATCTACTTTGATCGCTTCGCGTAGGGTGTCTATGCCCAGGGCCGTAACCTGAAGGATATATTCCCCCGGCGCCACCCCTAAAATGGAAAAAAGCCCCTCAGCATTCGTAACGGTTCCTTTGCTGGTAGGCAGCAAACGCACTAAGGCACCCACCACCGGCTCGCCATCTCTGTCTAAGACAGAACCCCGAATCGTTACCTGACCATAGCCTATGGCGCTCAGCAGACCATAGAGAAGAATAGCCTTTAGCCCCCATAGACGGAGGCCATGAGCTTGGACCGAGCTGTTCTGAGAAGCTCTTTGTGCTGGATACACCTGGCGAAGGTACAAATACCATCTTCACCTCTGCGTTCAGAGGGATACACTTCGCAGGGCCCTTGGGGGCGTAGGTTCGGAGTCTGTAGATGAGGCCTGCCATTTAGAGATGGCGTGGGTGTGAAGGAGCGAGATGGGGGATGAGGAAAGAGAGTGGCTCTGGATAAGCGGGTTTTGGGGCATGGTTGCGGTGGAAGCGTTACGGGGTTTGTACCTTTGGGGGGTGGGGTTATTTCGGGGTCCGAGGCTACCTTTTACGCATGCGCTTCTGAGTATTGTGCTGGCGCTGTTTGTTTTGGGGTTGTATGGGGTTTTCATGCTAACGGGGCGCTTGATTTTAGAGAGTGCTCGGGAAAATCTGGAATATCGGGTATTGCTTTACCCGACGGCGGATGAGCAGAGTGCGCAGGCCCTGGGCGCATGGCTTCAGCTGCAGAGTCTGGTGCGAGAGGTGCGGTACATTTCTCCTGAGGAGGCATTAGCCAATTTTGCGAAGAGTGCGGGGGAAGATTTTGTGCGGGCGATGGAGGGGGTCAATCCCTTTCCGCCTATGTATCGGGTTCGGCTGCGGGGGGCGCGACTCTCCGCCGATAGCTTGAAGCTCCTCAGTAGTCGAGTCTTGGAGTGGGAGATTGTGCGGGAGATAGATTATCCGCTGGCGCTTTTGAACACCTTAGAGGAGCGCGCGCGCTTGATAGGGTGGGTAGGGCTGGGCGTAGGAGGGGTGCTGCTCGTAGCCGTGTATTTACTTATTTTTAGTACGGTGCGGCTGGCTATTTTTTCTCGGCGGTTGGAGATTCGGACGATGGAGCTGGTAGGGGCGACCGCAACGTACATTGAGCGGCCGTTTATCTGGGTGGGGTTATTTCAGGGATTGGTAGGGGCTCTCATTGCGGTGAGCCTCATTCATCTGAGCCTCATGATAGTTGACCGCTCCTTGCTACCTTTGTCCAATCTTTTGCAGGATATGCGTTTAGGTCTCGTGTATGGAAGCCTGCTAATATTAGGGGCGCTTATGGGATTTTTAGCCAGTAAAATGGCGATACGGCGATTTTTGCACCAAACCTTGGAAAAGATAGTATGAGCCAAGTAACCAAACCTCAAGTTGGGAAAACCGCCAACCCCTCTTCTGCTGGCCGAGGGAATCGGGCTTCTGAGGCAGAGGCGATGCCTTTTCGTCGGCAGAACTACCAGCTTTTGGGAGTGGGGGTCGTTTTGCTGCTGATTGGGTATAGTTTGCTTTTAGTGCCGAGCCATTTCGTGGATGCGAAGGTATTTTCGCCTGCATTATACATAGCGCCTGTAGTGATTATGGGGGGATTTGGGACGCTCATTTATGCGATTCTCAAGAGATGAGCTGGTGGGAAGCGCTGTTTTTAGCGATTTTGGAGGGCCTGACGGAGTTTTGGCCTATCTCCTCCACGGGGCATTTGATTTTGGCCTCCAGCTTTCTGGGCATTGCGAAGGAGGCCTTTGTGCAGGATTTTGAGATTATTATTCAGGGGGGGGCGATATTGGCAGTGGTTGTTCATAGTTTTTCTCGGCTATGGCAGCCGAAGTTGTATTTTCTTGTGGGTTTAGCGTTTGTGCCGACAGCGGTGCTGGGGTATGGGCTGCATTCGTATGTGGAGGCGTTTTTGGATAAGCCCCTGGTGGTGGCGACGGCGCTGGTGGTGGGGGGGATTGTGCTTTTGCAGATGGATAGGTGGTTTGCGGGGGTGCAGAAGCGGATGGAGGAGCTGGGGTGGATGGAGGCGGTGGGGATTGGGATAATGCAGGCGGTGAGTTTGGTGCCGGGGGTATCTCGGGCGGCGGCGGCGCTCTTTGGGGGGCGGCTCATGGGACTTTCCCGGCAGGAGGCGGCCGAGTTCTCCTTTTTATTAGCTGTGCCGACACTGGGTGCCGCCGCTGCCTATAAGTTTCTCAAGAGCCCTATTGTTTGGACGGCTGATCGGGCCCTCATGTTACTTACCGGGATGGTGGTGGCTTTTCTGGTGGCGCTAATTGCCATGCGGTTTTTGATAGCGGTGTGGATGCGGTGGGGGATGCGGCCCTTTGGGTGGTATCGCATAGCTTTGGGGGCTCTGGTATGGCTGGGGTGGGTGCTGGGGAGATACTCCTCGTAGATAAACCCTATGGGTGGACTTCGGCCCAGGTGGTGGAGTGGGTCAAACGCCATTACCACTACCGAAAAGCGGGCCATGCAGGAACGTTGGACCCTTTGGCGACGGGGCTTCTTATCATAGGAACGGAAAGCCAAACGAAAGCTCTATCGGAGCTGATGGACCTACCGAAGGAGTATTATGCGTTGATTCGGCTGGGGTACCGGACGGAGTCGGACGATGCGGAGTTTCAGCCGCAGCGGGTGGGGGCTCCGCCGGTGATAACGTTATCGGAGTGGGAGGAGGTGCTGGGGGCATTTCGGGGGGAGGTGTGGCAACGGCCGCCAGCCTATGCAGCGCTCAAAGTGAAAGGGCGTCGGGCTTATGCGCTGGCCCGAGCAGGAGAAGCGCCAGAGCTTTCCCCGCGATTAGTACGGGTGTATGGCCTGAAGGTGATTCGTTGCGATCCGCCTGAGCGGCTTTTGGTGTGGGTGCGCTGTGGAAAGGGCTTTTATGTGCGAAGTTTAGCTCGGGATATAGGGGAGCGACTGGGCTGTGGGGCCTATTTGGCGGCATTACGGCGCACGGCTATTGGTCCTTACACGGTTTGGCAAGCGATTCAGCCGGATGCGAGTACTGTATGATCGGGAGGAGGGGCCCCGAGGTGGGGTCTTGACGATGGGCACCTTTGATGGGGTGCATGTAGGGCACCAGGTGCTTTTACGGGAGGCCCGTCAGTGGGCCCAAGCCATGAGCACTTTTGTAGAGGTGTGGGTCTATCATCCGCATCCGCGGGAGGTTTTGCGAGGGGAACGCATACCCTTACTCACCCTTTTGCCTGAGCGTTTACGCCTATTAGAGGCGGAGGGGGTAGATATCGTGCGGGTGATTAGTTTTACGCCAAGTTTGGCCGCATTATCGGCGGGGGATTTTGTGGAG
>Ga0209809_1002642_pt1 | contig 12281 bp, 10 predicted proteins | sample YNPMSTMetaG_FD_186172 | JGI IMG/M metagenome (GOLD analysis project Ga0209809, IMG submission 186172) | Anoxygenic and chlorotrophic microbial mat microbial communities from Yellowstone National Park, USA - YNP MS-T MetaG (SPAdes) (version 2) ... | reverse complement strand
CAGCCGTCGACGACGACGCCGACACCGCCTTTGGCTTTGAAGTACGTCAGCATCATCTCACCGAATACACCCGACCCCAGGTGACCACGCGCGTCGACTACGACGACATCGCCTGGCTGGGCTTTGTAGAGGACATGGCGATGCAGCTGCCGCTCGACGTCCCCATACTCCTCGAGCGTATAGACGTCCTCGCGCTTCGGCATGAACTGCAAGGTGAGTGCTGGCCCGACAACTTTGATACCAGGGTTGAAGCTCATCAGCCTGCGCAGGTGGGAATCGCGGATACCGAGCCGGTAGAGGGCACCGGTGGCTCCGGCGCTGCTCACCTCGGCCTGGAGCGCGTCGAGTAGCTCGCGCGGCGGTCGCTCGATGTCGGGAATAGCGGAGTTGACGACCATCACTCTCCCCTTACAGCCATACAGCCGAGTCAATCGAAGAAGCCTTGGTCTTCCTCAGCGAGATACCGGCTCGCCTTCTCGGTATCGAAGTGCACACCGAGACCTGGCCGATCCCAGACTGTGATGCAGCCATCGACGACGATCGGATCAGGCAAGCCGACAACGATGTCATACCACCAGTCCGGCTGGCCGACCGGATACTCGAAGGCGATGAAGTTATCCGGCAAGGTCGCGCAGACGTGAACCAGCGCAGCAAGACCAATAAGTCCATTGAAGATCCCGTGTGGTGCGATGAGGAGACCGTGAAGGTCGGCATATTCGGCGATCCACTTGAGTTCCGCCAGGCCGCCGACATCCGCTGGGTCCGGGCCGATCACGCGGACCGCATGCCGCTCGATGAGCTCGACGAAGTTCTGCCGGAGATAGATCTGCTCACCGGTATGGATCGGCACGGTCGTCTGGGTTGTCACCTCGCGGTAGAGGTCAGCAAGGACGTACGGCGTATAGTCACCGGTGATCAAGTCTTCGAGCCAAAGGACGTTCAAGTGCTCGAGAGCTCGCGCAAAGCGGATCGCATCCGGAACGGTCCAACCGGGGCCGCAGTCGAGTGCGAGCCCGATCTCGTCGCCGAGTTCCGCCTTCATCGCTTCGACGCAGGCTACGAGATGACGCAGGCCGCGTTCGGTGAGAGGCCCTCGGTTGAGGTAGGGAGCGGCACCGCTCACCGGCTCGCCATATCGGGCGCCGGGGATCGCGTTCAGCATCGGCCCGTGGTAGCCCAGTGCCACTTTGACGATACTGAAGCACTCGCGGGCACGCTTCATGAACGCGACATGCTCGACGAAGTCCTCGGGAGCGTATCCGCGCAGTGGCTGGCGTACCCCGCCGTTGTAGACACGGACGCGATCGCGGACCTTGCCACCGAGGAGCTTGTAGACGGGGATCCCGTAGGCTTTGCCGGTAATGTCCCAGAGAGCCATCTCGATCGCGCTGACGGCGCTTCCCCAGGGCTTGAAGGCGCCGAGTCTCCGGATTTTTCGCACGACGCGCTCGACGTCGGTGGGATCCTCACCACAGAGGTGATCGCGGAAGAGCAGGATGTGCGGTTTCACGTACGGCTTGGTCGACTCGGCTTGGCCGTAACCATCGATCCCCTCATCGGTAATGATCCGGACGACGGGGCTTCCTGCGATGACTGCACAGCGAAGATCGGTAATGCGCATCTACAACCTCCTCAGGACTTCAGCGCTCCCTCTGTTAGGGCCTGCACGAAGAATCTTTGAAGGATAAGGAATAGCATAACAACAGGAATACTCATGATAAACGATGATGCCATAAGTCCTGGCCAGTCAGTTATGAATTCGCTAAAATATGCTTGAAGACCTACGGGAAGCGTCAGGCGGCGATCGCTGTTGAGGAAGGTGAGGGCATAGAGATATTCATTCCAGGCCTGAATGAAAATATATATTGCTGCAGCGACAATTCCTGGTGCTGACAGGGGAAGGGTGACCCTCAGAAAGGCTCCAAATTGTGTTGCGCCATCCACCTGTGCTGCCTCCTCTAAATCTCTTGGAATATTATCATAATATCCCTTAAGCAACCAAATGGACAATGGTAATCCGAAGGTCATGTAGGTAACGATGAGAGATGCATGTCGATCCACAAGGCCGGCTGTTCTCATCACAAGGAAGAGCGGGATCAAGAATATGACAGCTGGAAACATGTTTCGCATGAGAATCACTAAAAGTAATGCATTACGGCCATGAAATCTGAACCGAGAGAAGGCATAGGCAGCAGGTATTGTAACACTAATGCTCAAGAGAGTGGTAGCTATTGATACCACAAGGCTATTCCAAAAATAACGAAGGAAGCGTTGTCCCCCTTCTTGTCTGGGATCAAGGATCTTGAGGTAACTGTCCCAAGTAACTACTTCAGGGATCCATCGTGGTGGCTGCTGCATTGCGGCTACCTGGGATTTAATCGATGTCGAAAGCATCCAAGCAAGGGGCACCACGGTGAAGAGGAGAAGCAAGGCTATGACTATCCAGCTGAGGATCCTCCAACCGATAGTGGTGTCAAGGCCCGAGCCGCGGCGGCTTGTTCGCATAGAGAGGAGCTTCATCCCTCAACCCCTTCTCGTCTCGTTAGTAGGCGTACATACAAAATTGCAAATAGGAGCACGATGCCAAATACTAAGGTGGAGTAAGCTGAGGCTAATCCGAAGGCTAATCCTCGGAAGGCTGTTGTATAAATATCAATCACCCAAATTTGTGAGGAACGAGCAGGGCCACCGCCCGTCATCAGCCAGGGTATGGTGAAGTGTTCGAGATTCGAAATAAAAAGCAGAAGAAAGGTAATGAGAAAAACGTTGCGTAAGTATGGCAGGGTGACTGCAAAAAATCGTCGAACCGTACCCGCGCCGTCAATGGAGGCAGCCTCGAGGAGTTCGCTCGGTACTGCCTGCAGGCCTGCCAATGTCATCACCATGACAAACGGAAACGTCTTCCACACATTAACAAGTACGAGAGAAGGGATGACAAGATCAGTTGAGTCTAAAAATAGAAGCGGCCGCTGACTAACTCCCCATGCCATCAAGTATCCGTTAATTAATCCAAAGTCACTGTGATACAGCCATCGCCAAACGTAGGCTGCAGCCACAGTGCTGATTACCCAGGGAATGAGAAATACACTGCGGAGCAAACTTCTCCCGAGCAAGGTCTGGTTAAGAGCCAACGCGGCAGGAACACCAAGAAGGAATGCACCAAAGGTCGACGGTATAGTCCAATATAGGGTATTTTTAGTAGCTTCCCAGAAGGTTCTGCTCCGCAGAAGATCGGTATAGTTTGAGAGGCCTACCCAATATCTATCTGGAGAGATGGCGGGAGTCGAATAAAAGCTTAACAAAATCGTATAAAAAATAGGATATCCTACCACAAAGACAAGTAGTATGAGGGATGGTAATATGTAAAGAAGTGCCACGAAGGAATGGTTTTGAAAGGCTCTCTGCAGAAGAGGAATGGACGGTGCTTTGCTTTCCGTTAAGGGTGCGCTTGCCCTCATGGATATCTCCTGCTCGCGGTTAGGAAACACGCTGCCCCATCAGGACTCGAATCTTCTCGGCAGCATCGTCCGCCGCTTCCTTGATGGTCATCTTTCTGGTGAGAGCATTATGGATCATTTCGGGTATTATGATATTCATAATTTGTGTTGATTCTGGTACCACTGGAAATGGTACACCATATTTGAGCATTGCAGTAGTAACTTCAAGGAACTTGATCTGCTCAAGACGCTCCTTCATCCATGTTGTTCTGAAGGCTTGAAGATTGCCGGGATTGGATGTGGTCCATATAGCCTTGATTGACCATTCAGAGCTGCATCGAAAGGCAATGAATGCTCGTGCTGCTTGCCTGTCAACCTTTCCCCCTCGGGCGACACGGTCAGCAAAGATGTGAATATTAGAGCCGCCGAAAACTGCTGCTCGCCGGACTGGTCCTTCCGGCAGGAGAGCGTAACCAATGTTGTCCAAAAGCTGCTGTGCGCGCTCACGATCTGCACCTGTGGCTTTTTGAGCACGATCGACCATGACTGCGTACTCAGAGGGATGACCGATATACATGCCGAGTTGGCCAGCAAAGAACAAGTCGGTATTTTCGGCATTTGTGTTTGTGAGGGCAGCGCTTGGCACAGACTGATCGCGAACAAACATATTGTAATAGACTTCCAGTGCGGCCAATCCGCCCTCATTATTAATTAGAACTTTGTCATATGTAGGGTTGTCTTCTGCCTCGTCGAATGCGCCGCTCCCATATGCCCAGACGACAGGCATGAAGCGAAATGGTGTGTTACCATGGTTCAAGCGCGCTACCAAGCCGTAACCGTATTTGCCAGTCGCTTCTTTGATCTGCTTACTGAATGTCACCACTTCTTCCCAGGTTTGGGGGGGCTGGTCGGGATCAAGTCCGGCATCACGAAAGAGCTGTTTGTTATAGATTAAGGCCATACATTCGTTATTGGTTGGTACCCCGTACAACTTACCCTGCCATTTACATGATTTGAGTGCTCCAGGCCAGAAATCACTCTCGGAGAAGCCGAACTCCTCAAGCTGGACCTCGGCAAGATGTCCCTTTGCTGCAAACTCGACACCCCACATAATGGGCATCGTTGCAACCATAGGAGCTGCTCGACCTGTAGCCGCCGTCCGAATTTTGTCGAGCATATCTGCATAAGTTAATGATTGCTTCTCTGTACGAATATTAGGATAAGTTGAGGACCATGTCTCCCAAAACTGCTTGTCAAGATCTTTGGTGATCTGTGGATCAGGTTCGGCCGGTCCGATGTACCAGTAGTAGAGTTCACCAGTGGTAGTAAGGGGAACAACATTGCTCACGAAAGCCTTTGTGTCGAAGGTCGGAAGCGTGCCCGCAATCTCACGAACGTAATCAGGGTTCCACTTTGAGAGATCGATTGGTTCTTGAACCAGTTCTGTCGGCTGGGGAGTGCGTTGTGGAGTTGGGGGCGGCATAGTTGGACTAGGAGTGGGAACATTTTCCACTGTAGGCGTTGGACCAGTACCGGCGATGCCGCAGGCAGTAGCAAGAAGCGATGCGGCGGACAGAGCCGTGAAGCTCAGAAATGTACGGCGGCGCATGGTGATCCTCCTTTCCTTACAGGCGGACGTAGATTGACCAATCGCTGCGTCACGTACTGTTTAACAAACCAAAGGGTTGTCCCAGCTGTACTGATATCTGGTGAGCTGCTTCGACCACCGCGGGTGCAATTTCAGCTATTCGGTCCCTTGTAAGCCTTGTTTCTGGTCCAGCTACGCTTATCGCGGCAACTGGATAACCGTTTGCATTCAGGATAGGTACACCGATGCAGCGAATCCCCTCCTCGTTCTCCACGTCGTCGACGGCATAGCCACGCCGACGGGTTTCTTCAAGGTCTCGCATGAGACTCTCGATAGTAGGATGCGTATTCCGGGCGCGCCGGATGAGTATTACTCGACGAAGAATCTGCTGCTGTTGGTTGTCTGGGAGAAAGGCGAGTAATGACTTGCCAAGTGCCGTGCAGTAGACGGGATTTCGAGTTCCAACGACAGAATACATCCGCCCCGATCGGGGTGTCTCAAACTTGTCGAGATAAAGTACCTCGGCTCCATCAAGCATGCCAAGAAAAACGGTCTCGCCTAGGGCATGGGCAAGTGTCGCCAGAATGGGCCGGGCAACCGTCGGTAGACCTGTGACATCCATTAAAGCACGCGCCAGACTTAATACCTTCGGACCGAGTCGGTAACGTCTATCAGGCGTCGTTGCCAGATACCCGCGTCGGGCGAGGGTGATAACGAGGCGATGTGCAGTGGGACGGCTGAGTCCGCATCGAGCCGCGATTTCCCCAATTGTGAGTGGAAAATACTCAGCACCGGCTAAAGTCTCGAGGACGTCTAAAGCTTTCATCACAGTAGTAGCGAGAGCCTTTTGATTGTCGGTGCGGGCAGTGCTTCCCATATATGACCATCCGTCCGATATTCGAACAGTTGTCCATTTTGGCTGATATGCTGACGTTAGTATAATCGAAGTACAACAAGTCGTCAAGACCCCAGGCCTCACCGACATACGGCCTTCGAGAAAAGACGCATTGTAATCGCCTTTCTGGAATCGATCGAAGAAGTCTGGCGGCATCGCATATGAGGAGCGCACGCCCTGACGACGCAGCATTTCGGCAATGACGGGACCAATATCAGCCATCACGACAAAGCTCTCTATAGGAACTTCAAGAATCTTGCCATCCTTTTCCCAGAATCCTTCAGTGTTCTTGCGCCAGCCTTTGCTCTCGAGGAGTTGCGTGCCCTTTTGGGGGTTAAACTCATTCGTCGGATACTGCTGCAACAGATCTCGCACGGCATCGAAGAAGCGGTGCTTCTTATCGGCCATGACATGGGTTTGATCGCACAGACTGTCGATCGCATCGGGGTGATGTGTGCAGGCTGTCTCGTGGAGATTGGGCCAACTTCTGAAATATTGCGAGACCCTTTACATCCATATACCCAAGCGCTTATTGCGAGCTTACCGTCGCTCAATGGCCGGGCAGAGTTACGAGGTATTCCGGGCCTTCCGCCGTCGCTGATTCGACCGCCACCTGGGTGCGCGTTTCATCCGCGGTGCCCGGTTGCAGTTCGTCGGTGTCAAAGCGAACGCCCGCTCTTGCGAGAAGTGTGTCCAGGTCGGTGGGTCGCATGCCACTTGGTCATGGACGGAGGATCCGTATGAGCCTACTTGAAGCTCGTCGTGTCCGCAAGGTTTTTGGCGGAGGCCTTTGGCGTCGAGCGCGCGTCGTCGCACTCGAGAATTTCTCGTTGGTCTTTGATGAAGATGCTCCGAGCTTTACGGCAGTCGTGGGTGAAAGTGGTTCAGGCAAGTCAACACTGGCGCGGTTGCTCCTCGGATTGATCGAGCCAACTTCTGGCGAAGTGCGCTTTCGTGGTATTCCATTGCGCTCATTAGACCGCGCAGGCCGTCGTTGCTTCCTCCGCGAGGTCCAAGCGGTCTTTCAGGATCCGTACGAAGCCTATAACCCCTTCTATAAAGTTGATCATGTTCTGGAGTTGCCAATTCGCAACTTTGGCCTTGCCAGAGATCGCCGCACTGCCCGTGCCTTGATCGAGGAAGCGCTTGCTGGTGTTGGTCTGCGCGTGGAGGAGACATTAGGGCGGTATCCTCATCAGCTGTCAGGCGGGCAGAGACAGCGAATTATGGTTGCACGAGCCTTGCTACTTCGCCCGCGGATCTTGATAGCAGATGAGCCAGTTTCGATGGTCGATGCGTCACTCCGTGCGACGATTCTCCGTAGCCTTCTGGATCTCCATCGCGATCACGGCGTTTCCGTTCTTTACATTACTCATGATCTGACTACCGCGTATCAAGTGAGTCATGATATTGTCGTGCTCTACCGCGGGGGGGTGGTGGAAGCCGGCCGAGTCGAAGCGGTCGTTCGCGAACCAGCTCACCCCTATACGCGCTTGCTAGTCGGCTCCATTCCGCTCCCTCGGCCGGATCGCCCATGGCGTGGTGAGCGGGTGCTTGGCCAGCCGGCAGGTCTTTTGCCACTTGGGCCGCGCTTCTGTCAGTTTCTTGACCGCTGTCCGTTCGCCATGCCGATTTGTCAGCAGGAAGTTCCGCCTCTCTTCCAGCTCGGCTCTGAGCGTGCTGTTGCATGTTTTCTGTACCGGGATCAGCCAGTGCTATCCAACGATGACCTCGCTGATCTGTTGTGCAAGCGCACAGCGACATCCAATTGAACCCTTTCCTCAGTTAGACTGGGTCGCCAAAAAACGTGGTGCCCGGTTTTGCATGCGCGCGGGCGACTTCCTCATTGAGGGTAAGACCATGGCCTGGTGAATCATTTAGCGTAATGAACCCATTACGAATAATTGGTCCTTCCAGAACGAGCTCATCCCACCAGGGAACGTCGAGTGCATGAAATTCCAGCACCAAGAAGTTCGGGATCGCTGCACAGAGGTGAGCCGCTGCAACTGTGCCGATCGGGCTACAAACGTTATGAGGAGCAACCAGCATTCCGTAAAGATCTGCCCATGCGGCGATGGTCCGTGCTTCCAGGAGTCCTCCCATCTTGGGAATGTCGGGAGCAACGATGCTGCAAGCTTGCCGCTCAATCAGCTCCCGAAATCCCGCGAGTCGGTAGTGATTCTCGCCAGTACAGATCGGTATCCGTGTGCTGCGGGTGACGGTGGCCAGTGCATCGACATTGTCCGGTGGAATGGGATCTTCTAGCCACAGAGGATCATATGGCTCTAAGGTATGCGCGAGCTGAATCGCGTCTGGTACGGCATACTTCCAATGGCAGTCGAGGGCAAGCATGATATCGGGTCCGATGGTGTTGCGCACTGCGGCGACCACCTGCTGGAGGTAGCGGCGCTCGGCGCTGCCGACTGTTCGATTGTATGGCTCGTACCAGGAACGGCGAGGATCGGCATCGTCGGAGATGTCGCGGGTATAGGGGTTCGGTGCATCAAGGTCGAACTTGATGGCAGTAAAACCCTGCTCTACTGCCTGCTTCGCGCGACGAGCCCAACTCTCCGGAGTGGGTTCTTCCCCAGCATGGAGATCAGCATAGACGCGAATTTGTGAACGGAACCGACCTCCAAAAAGGGTCGAAAGCGGAGTGTTCAATGCTCGTGCTACCAGATCCCAAAGGGCTATTTCGATGCCACTGATCGCCGTAACGGTCGCTCCGGCTTGTGCGCCGGCTCCAGAGAGTCCGCGCTGCATTTTAAAAAGTAGTTTCGATACATCGAACGGATTTTCTCCGACGATCAGGCGCTTGGCTGCATCGATGAGTTCCACAACCCCAGTTCCCCAATATGCCTCACCGAGCCCGCTCAATCCCTCGTCGGTCTCGACACGAACCAGAATCCAGTCGAAATTACCGGCAATAACAGCAGTTTTTATGTCTACGATACGCATCTCTGGACTCCTTTCATATGGTTGACGGCCTCACTATGAGATAGTAACATTGTCAAGTGAGCAGGCACAATCGGCGAGGGGAGCAGCCATGGGGTTCAATGCTGCAGGCGGAAATCTCTGGACTTCACCGCCGTGGGAGCCTCTCGGCGAGCCAGTAGTGCGTATCCGCGAAGTGCGAGCGATCTGCACTGCTCCCGAAGGGATACGGCTTGTCGTCGTCAAAGTGGAGACCACGGAGCCAGGCCTCTACGGTCTCGGTTGCGCAACGTTCACCCAGCGACCACTCGCGGTAGTGGCCGCTGTGGAACGGTATCTCAAGCCGTTTCTCATTGGAAGGAGTGTCGACGATATTGAGGATATCTGGCAAGCAGCATACCTCAGCTCGTACTGGCGCAATAGCCCGGTGCTCCACAACGCGCTTTCCGGCGTGGACATGGCATTGTGGGACATCAAGGGAAAACGAGCAGGAATGCCGCTCTATCAGCTCCTCGGCGGTCGGTGTCGCGTTGCCCTTCCCCTTTACGCGCACGCTGCTGGACGCGATTTCCAAGAGGTAGAGGAGCAGGTCCGCGAGTTCGCAACATGTGGATATCGCTTTATAAGATGTCAAGTGGCAGTTCCTGGGCGGTCGACGTACGGCGTGAAAGGGGATCTCAGTGAGCGTCGTGATTGGGACCCCCGAGCGTACTGTCGCATCATTCCGCGACTTTTCGATTATCTCCGCTCTCGTGTGGGCGAAGAAGTTGAGCTTCTCCATGATGTCCATGAGCGCGTGCCACCGATTGACGCGATCCAACTTGCCAAAGCTTTAGAGCCGTATCGGCTGTTCTTCCTCGAGGATCCTGTTTCTCCGGAGGATGCTGAGTATTTACGGCTCCTTCGCAGTCAGTGTGCCACCCCGATCGCGCTTGGTGAACTCTTCGTCAACCCAGCAGAGTACGTGCCGCTGGTGCGCGAGCGCCTTCTCGATTTCATTCGCGTCCATCTCTCCGCAATCGGTGGCTTGACGCCTGCGCGAAAACTTGCCGCCCTTTGTGAATTTTTTGGTGTGCGCACTGCATTCCACGGACCGGGTGATGTATCGCCAGTTGGGCATGCAGCGAACTTGCATCTCGGATTGGCCATTCCCAACTTTGGGATCCAGGAGCAACATGAGTTCACGGAGACAGCCCGCGAGGTTTTTCCTGGGACGCCGGAAATACGCGATGGTATGCTATGGCCGAATGATCGACCGGGCCTCGGTGTCGATCTGAATGAGCAGTTAGCTGCGAAATACTCGTTCCCAGATCATGTCTTGGAGGGCAGTTGGCCACCATTACGGGGAGTCGACGGTACCGTATTACGTCCTTAAACACGCATTCGATGCGCACCTGAGTGTTCAGGTGCTCAGTGAAAGGATGCCAAGATACTACTCTCGAGAAGATTCTGAGGAGAAAGGGTGCAGTCCATGACTGAAGTATCCAGCTGATGTGCCTGTTTATGGGAGATAAAATGGCCACACCACTTTCTTCACTCATGGCGCAGGAAAGGTCCGAGTGGATGCAGCAATGCATTGTGAATAACCTCTGGGGCTTGCGTGAACGATGGACCTCTCCCTCCACTCATTCGGCAGGAAAATCGTTCGGAGTATCGGCGGACAGATTTTAGCAACTTTTTGTTGCCCAAGCTCTCCCCATATGAGGCGTCTCGTCAATGACTGATCCGAATATGGGCGTCCGAGCGTTCCCAAAGTTCCGGACGCAGGTCAGTACCTAGTCCCGCTTCTTCAGGGGCAGAAATGAGGCCGTTAGCAAATGGTGGTAGGTTGGTGACGATCTCTTGATACCAACCGAAGTAGAAGGCTCGCACGAATTCCTGAATGAAAGAATTCGGTATCGACAAGGAGAAGTGTACGGAAGCAGTGAAAACAATAGGCCCAGTGCAGTCATGAGGGGCAACAGGTAGCTGATAAGCTTCAGCCATGGCAGCAATAGCTCGAGCTTCCGTCAGCCCGCCGCACCATCCGAGGTCGAACAGTATGAAACCAGGGATGCGCTGCTCAAGGAGTTGTCGAAACGCTGAGCGGGGTCCGAGTGTCTCGCTCAACGCAAGCGGAATGGGTGTTGCGCGCGCCAGCGTGGCAAGGGCATCAAGATCATCACTCCGAATGGGATCCTCGATCCAGAGAGGTTTCAGCGGTTCGAGTGCCCGAGCAATGCGCACGGCCATGGGAAGATTCCAGAGCCCGTGGAGTTCGACAAGAAGCTCCATCTCTTGACCAACAGTGGCGCGTATCCGTTGGAACGGTTCCAGGCAGCGCTCAAGATCAGAAAGGCTCAAAAACTGCCCGTTCGTCCTTTCGGCTTCAGGATCAAAAGGCCATATTTTCATGGCCCGAATCCCCATCGCAAGAAGATCGCGTGCCAGGGCATCCGGGCGTGTCAGGAAAGCTTCGAGATCTTCATAGGGGCCCTCAGAAGGGTTCTCAGGGAGTCCCCAGTTCTCGACTGCCTGGCGAGGCTGCGCTCGAATGTAACGATAGCCGGCACAGGTGTTGTAAACAGGAATCTCCGTTCGGACGCGACCGCCGAGTGCCTGGTATAGCGGTTGTCCAGTAGCGCGACCAATCAGATCCCAGAGTGCTAAGTCGATAGCGGAGTTACCGCGCTGCTCGACACCAGTTCCGCAGAATCCAACATATTGCCTGAGCGCACGTGCGTGTCGTTGAATGTCGCGTGGATCCTGACCAAGCAGATAGGGCGCGACCGACTCATGGAGATAGGATTCAACGGCTTGTGCACCGAAAAACGTTTCTCCAATCCCAACGTATCCTTTATCCGTATGAAGACGGACCCAGAGAAGATTTGGAAATTCATTAAGGCGAAGCGTTTCCAGCGCTACGATACGCATATCGAGCTTCCTTTCGCTTTCCCAAGCATGATTGGTGTCCAGCATATTATAGCATGGATCATTGCCTCTATGAGGCTATCCGATGAGCGATCGTCACCATCAGCGCTTGTCTATCAAAAGTGTTGCTAAATGAAGCAAGTCTCTCTGGCTCCACGCGTCGCGCTCACCGGCGAGAATAGCCAACTGGTAGCGCCGGATGCCATCGTCCCAGACCGCGGTTTGGGGCCAGCCCCAGATCGGATGGGGTGTCCAGCAGAGTTCGATCGAATCCAATTCTTGTGTGCAGTGGGTACTTGGTCCCAGGTAGGACGTTCCGAGCCCACCGAGACTGATTTGCATGCGAGCCACGAGCGTTGGCCCAGCCAGGCTGACGCGCACGCTCTCCGGACCATCGCGGACAGCGGAAAGGACCTGCAGCTGAACCGGCAACGTCACGCCAGCCAGCGTGGGAGCGAGGAACTCGATGGTTTCGGGAACGACCTCGAAGACGAGCTGTGTTTGCCACGTGGGACCG
>Ga0209809_1002638_pt1 | contig 12302 bp, 8 predicted proteins | sample YNPMSTMetaG_FD_186172 | JGI IMG/M metagenome (GOLD analysis project Ga0209809, IMG submission 186172) | Anoxygenic and chlorotrophic microbial mat microbial communities from Yellowstone National Park, USA - YNP MS-T MetaG (SPAdes) (version 2) ... | reverse complement strand
CGAAAGGCTTTGCCAATTTGCGCAATGCCAAAGGGAATTTTCAGTCTTGCCGATTCGCGCACTGTGTGAAAATTGACGAAAATACCTTGCGCAGTTTCAGGACGGAGGTAGATGATAGAAGTTTCATCCGAGACGGCGCCAAGCTCGGTTTTGAACATGAGATTGAATTGGCGCACCTCTGTCCAGTTAAATGCCCCGGAATCTGGGGATTTAATCTGCTCTTTGAGAATGAGTTCATAGAGCGCGCGTGGCATGTTCTCGGCATGTTGTGCGGCGAGATATTCTGCGCGCACGCGCTCGGCGTCGTCGTGTTTGCCTTTCTTTTCAAGCGAGGCAATGTAGTCTTCAATCAAATGGTCGGCACGGTAGCGCTTTTTACTGGTTTTGTCATCAATCATCGGGTCGTTGAAGCTCTCAACATGCCCAGAGGCTTCCCACGTACGCGGATGCATCATGATAGCCGCATCAATGCCGACAATGTTGTCATGAGCTTTGGTCATGGCATCCCACCAGGCATCTTTGATATGGCGTTTGAGTTCAACACCAAGCGGACCGTAGTCGTAACAAGCACTTAACCCCCCGTAAATTTCAGACGATTGAAAGACAAACCCACGACGCTTGCAAAGCGAGACGATTTTTTCCATCACTCTTCTTGGCGCTTCCGGTTCCGCCTTTACTACTGATTCCTGTTCCGACATTTTGTAAAAAAGTTTGAGTGTGAAAGGAAACTGTGTAAAAGTAAAAATATACGAAAACCCCTGTGCACAAGGGATGGAAAACGAAGACACTGGGCTTGAAAAATCTACAAGCAAAGTAAATTCGAGCGCCTATCAAAGATATTATGCCGTTGGATAGTCTCTTGCAAGATAGCGAGCAATTGCTCCAGCTCATCTACGAAACGCCAATTACAGACCTGATGTGGCTAGTGGCACCAACTACTTGGAGAAAGTGCGCAAAGAAGCCCAGCTGCAAGCCCTGCGCGATACGATGACCACCGTGGCTGATATTGTCTTTAACGGATTACAGACCATGCTATTTATTCGTGCAAGATTGGAGCAAAACCGCGCCACCCCAGAAGAAATTCACCGCTTCGATGAGGCTATCAGGCGTATAACGGAGCGCATCAACGAGCTGGCTAATGTCTCTCGCTACGAGACGAAAAAAATTGCCGAGGGCGTCTATGTCATCAATTACAATACTTCTGAAAAAAGTAAAAAGCGACTTCTTGGATGAAGTGCAGAAGCCGCCTTGCTTCAAAGAAAATGGAGAGCCTCGTATGCTTCAGCGGTTGAGCAGACTGCCAATGACATATGAGGCTTGTACAGAAAAGAACCGGCGCATAATAGGAGAGCCCAACACATCAGGCGTTTGATTGTCAAAAATGTTGTTAATGCTGCCTTGAATGGTTACCCCAGCATCTTTCCACTCATAGCCAATGGTGAGGTCGACGACGGTGCGGTCGTTCAAAACCCCGTTCCAGCGTCCGGCGCGGAAGGTGTAGCTGGGAATATGACGAGCGTGCAAGATGGCATAGGTGCCAGCGATGAGCTGATTGCGTAGTGTCAGTGTGCCTTTGAATTTCCAATTAGGCACATTCAGCAAAAGCGGAATACCTTGTGCTTCAAACGGATTTTCGGCACTGGTGAGCGTGATGTAAGAGATGCTCCCCTCAAACAGAATGTCGTCGCTAAAGTAGTATGATGCGCCTAAATCAAAGCCGACAATGGTGGCGGCGCCGTAGTTGAAGTAAGTCGTCAGCTGTCCAGCGATGCCGGGAAAAAGCGGTCGACCTTGTGCATCTTCCAGAACACCTACACGGCGATTGGTGCGATTATCATATGCAAAGGTGCGCACGCCATCCGAGATTTGAAAAGCCGGGCTAATAAAGTTTGTATAGCGTGAGTAATAAACAACAGCATCGAGGAATAGCTTGCGCTCAAAAAGTCCCTTATAGCCCAGCTCAAAAGTGTTCACTTCTTCAGGGCGAAGCGGGTCATAGACCGCCACGATGTTGCCAGTAGGATTGCCTTGTGCATCAGGAGCACCATCACGCACAGTGTAGCCACCAACATTGCCGCGTGCCGCACCATTGAAGAGGAAAAGATGGTTTTCCAAAATCACTGGCACTTTGAATGCGCGGTTGAAACTGGCGCGAAGGTTTTGATTCTCGACAAGCTCGTAGCCTAAGCTCACTTTCGGGCTAAATTGTGGGTCGTAGTAAGTGTGGTCGTCAAGTCGGGCGGCAAGCGTAACGCGCAGTTTGTTGTCAAAAAAGCGCTGGTCAAGTTGAAGGTAACCGCCGATTTCAGTTGCTGTGATGTCAATGGCAAGAAAGTTCGAGACATTAGTCAGCACAATGTTCGGATTGTTGGAAAGGTAACTGGCTTTCGGGTTGTAGAAGCGATACTGAAAGCCACCGACGACCTCAAGTCCGCCAAAGTCGTAGCGCAATTGTAGTTCAGAATCCCAAAGCTGGGATTGGTCAATCGTAGAAGAGGCGGAATCAATAAAGTCGCGGCGGACTTGCGAAAGCAATTGCTCTCGTGTAAGGGTGGCGCCGCCGGGCTGTGAGCGCAAACGAATAGCTTCTCGGGCAAACCACTCAGCACGGTCATGCAATTGGAAAGATTTGCCTGCATCGTTTGCCGTACGCGTGATTTGGAAGAACCAGCCTAACTTATCGAACGAACCATTGCCTTGCAGGCTTTGATACTGAATTTGATAATCATTGGCTTCCAGCACGCCGAAGTTGCTCCCCACAAAGCCTGTCGAGGATGAAAAGCCCGCCATGAAGCGTAAGTTCACATTATCGGTGCGGTAGTAAAGCCCGCCATCTAACTTGCGCAGCCCAGCACGCATGGCGGAAACTTCAGTTTCGCGGTAAGCATAGCCAAGGTTGAAGAAGTTGTCGAGTGTTGCACGCGAAATACGCAGCGGTGTAGGCGTCTCAGGATTAAGCAAGGTCTGATTCTGACCAATGTAAGTCGGTGGAACAAACATGAAGATATTACCGCTTTCAAACTGATTGGCATCCATCCATTGACCGGTAATTTTCCAACCAAAGTTGCCAGCATAGTCAGCATAGCGCAGGTTGATGTCGTAGAACGATTGCGTGCCGCCACGCACAGAAAGGTCGGCGCCAGCATAGTCGAATGGATTTTTGGTCAGCATATTGACCACGCCAGCATGAGCATTAGGACCATAGAGTGCGGCAGCAGGACCGACGACAATTTCAACGGCGGCTAAATCGCTGGCAGGATTGGGAGCGAGCATAAACTGCGGCAAGCCCAAACCGGGTAAAGTGGCTAAGCGCCCATCAATAAGCGTGAGCATACGTGTATTGAACTGGGTATTCAGACCACGCGAGGTAATGTCGACAGTATTGATGCCGCGCTCAACAAAATCAATGCCTTTGAGTTTGGCAACGGCGCCAAGCGGAGACGGGCTGGCGCTCTGCCGCATGGCTTGAATATCGGCAGTCTCAATGGTCACTGGGGCATCGAGCTTTTTTTCGGTACGACCCTTCGAGGCTGTCACCACCACTTCATCAATGATGCGAACCGATTCACGCAAGGCAAAATTGAGTTGGGCTGTGCTGCCTGCCGATAGTGTTACCTCAAGAGTTTGCGGTTGATAGCCAATGTAGCGTGCCGTAACCTTGTATGTGCCTTCGGGCAGACCGGTAAGTTCAAATGTGCCGTTGGCTTTCACGCTCGTGCCAAAGCGTGTGCCCTGAATGCTGACGCTGGCACCTACAAGCGCCTCACCGGTCGCCGCATCTTTGACAGTGCCAGTCAGCTTTGCGGTCTGTCCAAACAGGAGCGGCGGAAAAAGTAGAAGACAGGCAAAAAGTGTGAGCAATAGCCGTGCTTGCATGGTCGTAGTGTTTTTTGATGGTAACGAAACGAGCAAAGTTTTATTTTTCACAAAAGTGCGGCAAGCTAAGGAATTGAAATTTTTTTAGCAAAAATCGCAGTATCAGCGGTGTGCGTTGCAGATATGTGATGATACTTTGCCCTCAGCAAGTAAATTGCCGTGCGCAACGAAGGTATGCTCAAACTTTTTGGTAGATTTTCTTCTAGCGCGACTGGCAGGCGGGAAGAGCCCAAAGGAATGTTTCGCAACTATCAAGCAGCCAGTGGAGTCGCACAGCGGCAAAGTATGAGCTGAATCAAAAAGAGCAAACTTAGGCACCACTTTCTTTCTTAGCTTGCCAGTAATGGAAAAACATCATGCCATCATGGCAAGCCTTGCAAATCAAAACTGTGAAATAAAGATGCCAGCAAGGCGCCTGATTAGCAACGGCAACAGCCGCGCTGCTGAACTCTACACCGACGCGTATCGGTAGACGATTTCAACCGTATGCAAGACATTACCGCAACTTACAAACGAAAATCAGAAAAAGTGTTTAGTTTGATTCATTACAATTCTCCGCAATCGCTGCACACATTCTTATCGCGGCGCGCTGTCTTTGACGAAGAAACTGAACGGCGTGTGAAAGAAATTTTAGACCGTGTCAGAAAAGAGGGCGATGTGGCAGTGCGTTACTACACTAAGGAATTTGACGGGATTGTGCTCAAAACATTTCGGGCAACTCCGAAAGAGCTCAATCAGGCGCTAAAGAAAGTGCCGAAGTCGTTGATGCAAATTCTGGAGAAAGCCGCTGAAAACATCTCGCACTTTCATGAACATGAGTTGGAAAAAAGCTTTTTCTACGATGATGGCGATGGCGTCATTATCGGTCAGAAAGTAACGCCGATTGAGCGGGCGCTTTGCTATGTACCCGGTGGTAAGGCGGTCTATCCCTCGTCGGTATTGATGAATGTAATTCCTGCTAAGGTGGCAGGCGTCAGTGAAATTTTCCTGACCTCGCCAGTAGGTCAGGCGCAAGCCGTGCATCCGTACATAGCAGCAGCGGCAAGTGTGGTAGGGGTAAAAGATATCTTCAAACTCGGGGGGGCGCAAGCAATTGCGGCGTTTGCCTTTGGCACAGAGAGCATTCCAAAAGTGGATAAAATCACAGGACCGGGCAATAAGTATGTGGCAATGGCAAAGCGCTTGGTCTTCGGTGAGGTCTCCATTGATGCCATAGCTGGACCGTCGGAGATTGTCATAATTGCTGATGAGACGGCAAATCCACGCTTTGTGACCATGGACTTATTTTCACAAGCTGAACATGACGAAGATGCCTCAGCTGTGCTGATTACGCCCTCGCAACGCTTAGCAGAACTTGTCCAGAAAGAAGCTAGCGCATCTATAGCCAAAATGAAGCGTAGAGCTATCATTGAAGCGGCAGTCAAACAGCACTCGGCAATTATTCTGGTCAAAGATGTAGATGAGGCTTGCGATGTGGCAAACCTGCTGGCGCCAGAGCACTTAGAAGTGCACACTGCAAGCCCGTGGGAGTTGATGCCGAAACTGAAACATGCAGGCGCCATTTTCTTGGGCGAATACTCAAGCGAACCTGTAGGGGACTACTTTGCTGGACCCAATCACACATTGCCAACCGGTGGCACAGCACGCTTCTTTTCAGCACTCTCAACACGGGACTTTCTTAAGCGAACTTCTATCATCCAATACTCCAAAGCACGCCTAATGGAGACTGGAAAAAGCATAGCCGCTTTTGCAGATGCCGAAGAACTGCAAGCTCACGCTGAAGCCATACGAATCAGACTCGAATCAAAACGATGAAGATTCTCACAAAATACATCCTTAAGCAACATATTGCGCCGTTTCTCTTCGCGTTCTCTACGGTCATTTTCATCTTCACGGTACAATTTCTGACGCGCAATCTCGACAAGTTGGTAGGCAAAGGGCTTGCGATAGAGACAATTGTCGAGCTCGTTGTTCTGCAAATGGCATGGATGGTGGTGCTGGCAGCACCAATGGCGTCGCTGGTGGCGACACTGATGACATTTGGCAACCTTAGTAGCACGCTGGAAATGACCGCAATTCGTGCAGGCGGTATCTCGCTCTGGCGTGTGCTCATGCCTGTGATGGGAGCAGGGTTAGTGCTAACCTATCTGGCAGAGCGCTTTGGAAATGTGGTGTTGCCAGAAGCCAATCATCGAGCCAAGGTGTTAATGATGGATATTTCGCGCCAAAAACCAACTTTTGCACTCAAGGATAATATGTTCTCAGACATGATTTACGGCTACTCTATCCTTGCTAGAAGAACAGTGGATACAACATCCATGCTCTATGGTGTAACGATTTACGATTACTCACAGCCGACAACTACAGCAGTCATTACAGCTGACTCGGCAGAGATGGAGTTTAGCAGCGATGGCACTCATCTAGTGATGATACTCTATCATGGCGAAATGCATGATATTGATCGTGATACATACAGCAGTTACCGCCGAGTAAGGTTTTATGCACATCGTGTTGTGTTTGATGCAAGCGGCTATAGTTTTGAGCGCACCGATGAGGGCACTGTCTCGCGTGGCGACCGTGAAATGTCTGCCGATGATATGTTAGTGCTGTGTGATAGCATTACGGCGCAGATGGTAATTGTAGAAGAAAATTTTCAGAAAAGTCTCTTGGGGCACTTGCATGAGCTAATACTTCCAAAATCCATGATACCAAGCGATAGCCTATACCAAAGCCGCCAAGTCCGAACAGCGGAGGTGTTTAGTCCCGAGACCGATTTACTGCTGGAAAAGCTGGCGCAAAACCCAGTTCCTGCAATGCACTTGGATTCCGTCGGATATATCCGTCGCATAGAGCAGGGGCGTCGTGCAAGCACCATAGACTATGCCATCTCCATGCTACGAAACAACATGACAATTACATCAAGTACGCTCTACACAATGGACAATCACCAAAATGCAATAAGCACCTACATGGTAGAGGTGCATAAAAAATATGCTTTACCATTTGCCTGCTTTTTCTTCGTGCTAGTGGGAGTGCCGTTGGGCGTGCTGACAAAGCGCGGCGGATTTGGTGTAGGGGCAGGTCTGTCACTAATCTTTTTCTTGCTGTACTGGGTATTCCTAATTGGCGGAGAAAAGTTAGCCGATAGGCGACTTATCTCGCCAGCTGTAGCAATGTGGTCAGGCAATGTGGTAATACTTCTTATCGGAACAGTGCTACTGTTTCGAGCCTCAGGTCTGAACGTGGCGTCAATATGGCGAAAAAGACCTTAAGTTAACTCATTATGCCAACAAAACTTAGGCAGAAGAGGTTTTGAATAGTCAAACAAAATCGTCTATATTTGCGCACGGTGTTCAATGAAATGCAGTCATGTAGAATTTTTGGAGTAACTAAAACCAAACATCAGTTTTCACACATCTCTGTCAATCCAAAAATAAAACCAACATGAGTTACAGGAGACCCTTTCTGCTCATTTTCTGCTATGCAGCACTAAGCGTTATCGTTGCAGGATGCGCCGCATGCAGTTCAGCCCCAGTTCCACCGCCGAGGCCGGTCATTAAGCTATTCGAGGCGAAACATAACATTATTGAGGAGGGCAAGACAACCACGCTATCATGGGCAGTAGAAGATGCAGACACAGTAGAAATTAGTGAGATTGGAATCGTAGAAGCACAAGGTTCTAAGACCTTACAGCCCAGCTCCAGCGTCACGTATAGAATTAGGGCGGTCAAGGAAGGTATGGTGACAGAAATGCCGATTAGTGTGACGGTTGTACCTCCGCCGCCAGCGCCTGTTGTCGCATTTTCCGCTAACCCGACAAGCATCAAAGCTGACGAAAAATCCACGCTCTCTTGGGATGCCAAGAATGCAGATTATGTAGAACTCCGAGAAGGCAATACCCTTATTGGACTCTTTCCACCAAAAAGCACCTACGAAGTGGTAGGAAAGACCAAAGGCACACTAAATTATACACTTACTGCCTTTGGCAAAGGTGGCAGAGCAAGTGCCAATGCCTCGATTAATGTTACAGACTTTACCGTAGGTGACAAAATTGCTATTTCCATCAACTTCCCCACAGGAAGTGCTGTGATTCCACGTGCCGAAGAAGTAAAACTCAAAGAAGCTGTAGAATTACTCAAGCAGAAATCAAACCTACTTGTTGAAATCTCTGGTCATACTGATAACACAGGAGGTGGCAAGCTGGCGCCAAGAGGTAAGAAAGAAACTGATGCAGCATACGAGAAGCGTGTGAAGCAGTTCGAGGAGCGTCGCAAAAAAGCAAACCAAGTCCTATCGCTGCGACGCGCCGATGCTGTGCGTAAGTATCTCATCAAGCAAGGCATCAGCGCACGACGCCTGTCAGTCAGGGGCGCCGGTGAATCTGAACCTGTAGCAGATAACAGCACTGAAGAAGGTCGTGCACAAAACCGCCGCATTGAACTGCGTGCAATCGGCACATTCCAAGACGTCAAGAAAGCTCGTGAAATCAGAAAACAACGCGATAAATAATTCACTTAAAACATCTTAGGAAAGGCAAGCATACAGAGCTTGCCTTTTTTGTTTGTGAAACCAATGCGCACGGCAAAATGAGCTTAATGGTGAGTGTCTCGGGCATTCGTGGCATCGTGGGTGAAAGCCTTACGCCAGATGTCCTTCTGACCTACACGCAAGCCTTCGCAACATGGCTCTATGAGCAAAAAAGCAACGGTATCATTGACTTAAAAATCGGTGTGCCAAAAGTCGTTGTCGGGCGCGACACGCGTCCGACAGGTCGCCCTATCTTGGATTTTATTCAATCGATACTGGTGCAGTCGGGCTGCATGGTGGTCAATCTGGATGTGGCAACCACGCCAACCGTAGAAGTTGCCGTCTTGGAAGAGCAAGCCGATGGCGGCATTATCGTCTCAGCATCGCATAACCCGCTGGAGTGGAACGCGCTCAAGTTGCTCAATCATCTGGGCGAATTTCTAACCGCTGCACAAGGCGAAGAAGTCAAAAAAATTGCCGCAAGTCGCAAGTTCGTCTGCGCGCCATGGAACAAGTTTGGCGTGGCCGTGCCAAATACCACTTATGCCGATGTGCATATCCAAAAAGTACTGGCACTGCCCGTGATTGAACCTGCCAAAATTGCCGCCAGACGCTATAAAATCTTGGTAGATGCCGTCAACGGCGCTGGCTCAGAGATTATTCCAAAACTGTGCGAACGCTTAGGCGCCGCTGAGGTCATCAAAATTGCCTGCGCAGGAAACGGACTTTTCCCACGACCGCCCGAACCGATTGAGGAAAATTTAGTCGAGACGCAAGGGCTAACAGCCTATCACGGCGCTGATATGGGCATCGTGGTCGACCCCGATGTCGATAGAGTCTGCTTCATCTGTGAAGATGGCTCGCTTTTCGGCGAAGAATACACGCTGGTGGCATGCGCCGATTTTTACTTGAAGCATAAGAAAGGTGCAGTCGTCAATAATCTCTCAAGCAGTTTAGCGCTGCGTGAAGTAGCGGCGCGCCATGGTGTGCCCTGTTACAGCGCAAAGGTCGGCGAAGCCAATGTCATTGAGCTCATGAAACGTGTGCAAGCCAGCATCGGCGGCGAAGGTAACGGTGGCGTGATTCTGCCCGACGTGCATTATGGACGAGATGCACTGGTTGCTATTGCCCTCTTCTTGCAAGCGTTTGCTGACTACCAAGCAAGTAATCCCCAAAAGAAATTGTCAGACTTTAAGCGCACCTTCCCGCAATACTACATGGTCAAGCAAAAGTTGACCTACAAAGACAGCTTTGACTTAAACGACGCCCTAACAAAATTACTTCGTGTCTATCCCACGGCGAAGGTCATCACTGAAGATGGGCTCAAATTAGAGCTGGAGCAGGCGTGGATACATCTGCGCCAATCCAATACAGAACCACTCGTGCGACTCTATGCAGAAGCCCGAACCAAATCAGAAGCCGAAGCCATAGCAGAAGTTTGCCACAAAGCATTGCAAGACCCATTGAATGTGTAGGTTTTGCGGCACTGTTCCGCACTTGTCTTTTGTCATTCCGAGCACCCTTTCCTTGTCATTCCGAGGGGTAGTGAGGAATCCAGTGCATGGATGCTTCACTGCGTTCAGCATGACAGCGTAGAACATGCCGCACGCTTTTTTCTGTCATTCCGAGCACCTTTTCCTTGTCATTCCGAGCACCCTTTCCTTGTCATTCCGAGGGGTAGCGAGGAATCCAGTGCATGGATGCTTCACTGCGCTGGCGCTCCGTTCAGCATGACGGTGCACCTGCAAGACACCAGAGTATCATCGGTTCAATTCGTATCTTTTTCAAAACGTGCATCACCCAGTTCTAATTGTCAACACAACCTAACATCAGCTAAAAAATGAAACCGCCTGCAGCATCAAAGCAGCAAGCGGCTCGGTGCAGGGTAGCAAGTGACGAGCAAACAAGTGCAAAACAACTCTGCAAACTAATCGCACTCAAACGACGGAAAGACCTTGACACTTTCAATGGTGCCTGTCTCATTTCGAAGCAAAATGTTAAAGCCTTGGCTTTTTCCAGCGTCGACCTGCCGCAGTGGCGTGCCCCGAAAAGTCCCATCGTTGGTGAGAGAAAAGGTGGTAATCGCTTGAATTTTGCCGTTTTTGTCATAGCCTGCGGCAATTGCAACTGGATTTTTGCACGGCGCTTTGCCTGTGGCATTAAATATCCCTCTAATGCGGAAACCATTGCCTTCGCGAGCAGTTTCCACATTCGTAATCGTCGCTGCAGCGTTGGACTCTTTGAGTCGTAAGCCCTTCGCCGTGATTTTGCACGAGCGCACCGCACCTTTAATCTTCCCCATATCACGAACGCGCTCAAAGGGCGAGGTTTCGCCGGGCGGAATAACTCCACGCGAAGCCATGACTTGGTCGATTGCCATCGTGCCCGCGTCCTTCGCTGTGAAACGGTCAACTCCAATCGGATTGCCCTTGTCGTCGAGATACTCAATATCAATCTGCACAAAGCAAAGTGGGTTGGGGTGGGTGTTACGAACCTCGCCGACCACGATGATAGAGCCAACCCCAGATTCACGCAGACTGTAGGAGACAATCTCCACAGGCACTTCGCTCTGAGCCCAAAGCTGTTCGGAGAAAAGAACAATCACAGCAGAGAGAATAAACAAGCGTGTTTTCATCTGTCGGAAACAGTTTGATGTTGATGATGATAGGACAGGCAAACTTAGATAGGCTTGCCACGCCAACAAGATGAAAAACAGCAGTAACCAAATTGTAACCGTATCGCCAAAAGAAATGCTCAAAGCGTGATGAACACGCCCGAATGAAAGGGCAAGACTTCACAAAAACTTAATTTCCCGCACAACAAAGAAATCTTCTATCTTGCACGCGCAACAAAGGCAACGAACCATCAACCTTCATACTAAATCTGCACCGGTTATGAACAAAAAGATACTCTTGCTCTGCTTCTTACTTCTATCTGCGACTGCCTACGCACAAGTGAACATTAACTCGCTACCAGCTACGATTACTCAAGATTTCAACTCGCTGGCAACCTCAGGAACAAGCAATACTTGGTCGGATAACACGACGCTAACAGGGTGGTATAGCACCCGCACAGAATACAGAGCAAGCGATGGGAGTTCAACTGCAGGGGCACTCTACAGCTTTGGTACGGGTACTGCCTCAGATAGAGCACTGGGCAGTATTGCATCTGGAACAACAGGCAGCATCTTTTTTGGGATTCGCTTAAAAAATAATACCACACAAACCATTACTTCCTTACAAATTACCTACACTGGCGAACAGTGGCGCAATGGGGGCAGAACAGATGATGATTCACTGCACTTTTCCTATCAAATTGGAGCCACGGTCAGTAGCCTAACAAGTGGAACTTGGACGACAGATGATGACCTATCATTTGTAGGTCCTATAAAGGCAAGTACAGCAAATGCACTGGATGGCAATGCATCAGCGAACCGTACAACAAAAAACAAAACTCTCAATGTCTCAATTGGTCCGTCGCAAGAGATTATGCTTCGCTGGACAGATTTTAACTCACCAGGGAATGACCACGGTCTGGCTATTGATGATATTACCATTGTGGCAAGTGCTGCACCACCAAGTTCAGCCACAAAATTGGCGGTGGTCAGTATCAGTCCGGCGTCGCCGGTAGCGGGTCAGCCGTTTAGTGTGACGGTGCAGGCGCAGGATGCTGCCAATCAGCCTGCCAATGTGAGCACTGCCACAGGCATTTCGCTGTCGGCGACGGGGAGCACGATTGGTGGGACGACGACGGGGACGATACCAGCGGGACAGAACACGGTGACGATTAGCGGCGTGACACTCAGTCCAGCGGCAACGGGCGTGACGATTACGGCGACGCGCACTTCTGGAGACAACCTATCGCCGGGCACCAGCGCTCCTTTCACCGTGCAGCCGGCG